>Ga0172372_10000274_pt1 | contig 79962 bp, 67 predicted proteins | sample LakKiv5m_2_FD_114544 | JGI IMG/M metagenome (GOLD analysis project Ga0172372, IMG submission 114544) | Freshwater microbial communities from Kabuno Bay, South-Kivu, Congo - kab_092012_9.5m | ecosystem: Environmental > Aquatic > Freshwater > Lake | place: Democratic Republic of the Congo... | reverse complement strand
CGAGGGCTATCGGTCGGCAAAGCCTCCCTAGCACCCTAGAAGATTATATTCAATATCGCTATTAGGCTCTCCAGATGTTGTGAGGGTTAGTTGGGGATCGCGGGTGATAGGAAGATTGTTTGGCAGGGTTTGGGCGTAACCACTTACACTGCTACTTAAAAATGAAAAACTAAAAATGAAAAGTATTAAACGAAAAGCAGATAATTTTGGTGAGGTAAACAAAGTTGTAAGAAAAACAACAACACTGCCTGACACTCTTAACAGACTTTTTGGAAGGAAAGAGAACATCAAACAGCACTAGTCAATGAGTTTACAAAATTTGTCAAGATTTATTTATTTAGCCTTAAATTCTAGGTTACTCCTTTGCAAAATGCTGAACCACAAAAATCGTTGGCGATCCGTTTAATTCACCATAACTGATCCCTACCCCAGTTTCTTCAACATTTATATTTAAAATATTTTCTTTGTGAGTCGGGGAATCCATCCAGGCCATAACCATAGTATCGACTTCATAAAAGCCATTGGCCAAATTTTCACCAGCCACTGTGTAGGTGTAATCGGCTTCTTTTACAAAATCAGACCAGCGTTTACCACTTTCTCGATGAACATGCGAAAAATACTTATTTGCAGCCAGATGATCAGCTTTATCTTGGCTTGATTTCATTAGTTTATCGTTTTTAACTAACTCTTTTAGCCCAGCTTTTTTCCTTTGAATATTAGTACTGGTAATCACTTGATCAGCAGAATAACTTGAGGCTTTTACTTCTTCTGGGGACGAGGCGTTACTGGTCAGAAAATAGACAAAAACCCATACTGAAAACACAAAAGTAATTGTTGATAACAACAACAAAGATAAATTTTTATGTTTTTGAGTAGTCATCGATTCTGTGGAATTTTTGTTTATATTTTGGCTATTCTATATAATTATAACACAAGAATTTTAATTGCACAATTTTTTTTATAAAACCCATAGTCTTTGCCTAAATACTTGACAATTTTAGCGATTCTAAATTCATTTTGGATATATAAATTTACTACATGCCTCGCAAAACCCCCATTCACAAAGTAAGAAATTTTGGAATTATTGCCCACATCGATGCTGGGAAAACAACAACAACCGAAAGAGTTTTGTTATACACCGGAAAAACCCATAAAATTGGAGAAGTTCACGAAGGAGAAGCCACCATGGACTGGATGGAACAAGAAAGAGAACGTGGAATTACCATCACTTCAGCGGCCACAACCTGTTATTGGAAAGCTCCAGACTGGGTTTACGAAGATACCGACAAATTAACCAGATTTAACATTATCGACACTCCTGGACACGTGGACTTTACTATCGAAGTAGAGCGTTCTTTGCGTGTTTTAGACGGAGCTGTAACTGTTTTTGACGGAGTAGCTGGTGTAGAAAGCCAATCTGAAACTGTTTGGAGACAGGCCGATAAATACAGCGTGCCTCGTATTTGTTATATCAATAAGCTAGACCGAACTGGTGCCGACTTTTTCTATGATGTGCAGTCGATTAAAGACAGACTTACAGACAACGGAATTGTGCTTCAATTACCAGTAGGAGCCGAAGACAATCTTCGAGGATTAGTTGATTTATTAGAGATGAAAGCCTATATTTATTATGACGATTTAGGTAAAGATATTCGTGTTGAAGAAATTCCCGCTGATTTAAAAGACAAAGCCGTAGAATATAGAGCTAAATTGGTAGAAAAAGCCGTTGAAATGGACGATGCTTTAACCGAAAAATATCTAGAAGGACAAGAAATCAGTATCCATGAACTTAAAAAAGCTATTCGAAAAGGTACAATCGCCTGTAAGTTACACCCAATTATTTGTGGTTCTTCCCTAAAAAACAAAGGAGTTCAGGCACTTTTAGATGCTGTTTGTGAATATTTACCATCTCCGGTTGATGTACCAGCCAACATTGCTCACGATATTGACGACGAACAAAAAACTATAGAAGTAAAAGCTGATGACAGCGGTGATTTTGCCTCGTTAGCTTTCAAAATTGCTTCCGATCAATTCGGATCTTTAACTTTCTTCAGAGTTTATTCTGGTGTGGTTCGAAAAGGCGATGAATTATACAATCCAAGAACTCGAAAAACCGAAAGGGCTGGAAGAATTGTGTTACTTCACTCTAATTCTCGTGAAGACGTAGAAGAAGTTTATGCTGGAGAAATCGCCGCCTTTGTTGGGTTAAAGGACGTTAGAACTGGTGACACACTTTGTACCAAAGCAAAACCATTATTATTAGAAAGTATCAATTTCCCAGAGGCAGTTATTTCCATGGCTATTGAGCCAAAAACCAAAAACGATCAAGAAAAACTTGGTCTGGCTTTACAACGATTAACCGCTGAAGATCCATCACTTCGGGTAACCAGTAACGAAGAAACAGGCCAAACTATTATCTCTGGAATGGGAGAATTGCACCTGGATATCATTGTTGATAGGATGAAAAGAGAGTATAAAGTGGAAACCAATGTAGGGGCACCTGAAGTAGCCTACAAAGAAGCTATTCGTAGCGAGATCGAGATGGAAGGTAAGTATGTCAAACAATCTGGAGGTAAAGGACAATACGGTCATTGTTGGTTGCGTATTAGACCAGCAGAAAAGGGTGTAGGATTTAAATTTATAAATAAAATCGTAGGAGGAACGATTCCAAGAGAGTTTATTGCCCCAATTGAAAAAGGTTGCCAAGAAATAATGGAAAATGGAGCCTTAGCCGGTTATCCAATTGTAGATGTCGAAGTTGAAGTTTATGACGGAAGCTACCATGATGTTGACTCTTCCGAAATCGCCTTCAAACTTGCCGCTCAACAAGCCATGAAAGATGGTGTTCTAGCTGCAAATCCTGTTCTTCTAGAGCCTATAATGAAACTTGAAGTAGTTGTACCTGATGACTACATGGGAGATGTAATCGGAGATTTAAATAGCCGTCGAGGTCAAATTCTAGGAACCGAAAACCGTGGTAAAAATACAGTTGTAAAAGCTGATGTACCTCTAGAAAACTTATTTGGTTATATTTCAAACCTTCGTGGAAACACCAAAGGTCAAGGAACTGCCAGCATGGAATTTGGTCACTACTCAGAAGTACCTAGAAACATTCAAGAAAAAATTATCGCCAGCAGGAAATAAACTAATTTCTGAGTTAGAAATTTATTCCCCGTATTTGTTTACGGGGTTTTTGATTATTTACAAACTAAAATTTAAAGATAGATGGCTAAGATATTATTCATAGCCTCCACCCCACCTACCTTGCCGCTCTTTATTTTCTCTCGATGTTCGCCGTTCTCTAGCTTCTTTTATTTTTACCAAATTAGGGTTTTCTAGTTCAATTATTGCATCACTTAGACCTAGCTCAGTTTTTACAAGTTCAATAACCTGATCTTCTGTCATCACCAAATCTCTTTCACTCAAAGCTTCTCTAATATCACGCTCTATTTCATCCCAGGTTACCAAATCTTCATCGTCCACATTACCAATAGTAGTCAGTACCCTACTTTTTATAATTTCAGGAATGTTATCTGTCAGTTCAAATTTACGAGTTACAATATCAAGTAACTCTAGTTTTTTCCAAGACATAAATTTAGTATAAACTTTAATTTACAAATTGCCAAAATGTTGTACCCGTCCAGTACATATGGCACATTTGATGATATTGTATGTGAGCGAGTGGAAAGTTATTACAATAAATATAATCTAGGGTTAGATACTCTAAAATTAATTAGGAATATCTGTTATTGTTATACCCAATCTTGGAGCTTTTTTATTTTCTAGATATTTTTTTAGCCTTTCTTCAAGTAAATTGAAGATCATATTGTGCATTGGCATGTTCCGATACTTATTTGGCAATGAATAGAAATCTCCACCACCCAAAGGTATTGGTGAAATAGTATATTCTTTATTTTTATATAGAATTTTAACGTCTACTTTTCCTTGTATAATATCTTCATGAGAATTATAAATCACACAATTTTCTTCAAATTCTATAGCTTCATCTCCAATTAAAACTGTAAATTTGTTACTTAGTTCTTCTTTGAGATAATAAACTTTATACTGGATTTGTTTATATTCATTTGGCCTTATAATTTCAAACAATGTAATAATTACTGACTTTTCATCTCCTTGAAAAAAACCTAATTCTTCTTTCAAATTAGGAAAATTAGCATCTAAAAAATTATTATAGCATCTTTCAAAATTTGACATCAAACCTTTAAAATAAATCTCCATATCTTTTTTAGTTTTATTACCGAGTGAAAATGAATACTCGTGATTAATGTCATCTAGATGAACTTTCTTAATTCCTTCTTCGCTTATGTTTTTTAAGTAGTCATTGATTATTTCAGAATCTAAAGGTTTTTGCTGTTCATTTATGTAAGTCACTGGGATTGCTGGGTCAGTGGAAAACATGGGGCTAACAAACATATCTTGAAGTTCTTTTTGACTATACTTACTATCTACTTTTATTTCGTTTCGATATTGCCTAAGTAATTCAAATACAAATTCAGAAATTAGATATTCATCACAGCCGAAATCGAGTAAATTATGCTTTAAGATATACTCTTCCATGTAAAATCTTATTTTTTTCCATGCAGAAGCTTTTGGGTTAGCAACTATTTCGTTAGTTCCGAATTGTTCCTGATAGCCGTAGGTTTCTTTATAAAACTTTATTTGTCTTTCGGTGATTAATTTTTTAAATACACCTTCGTTAGAATTCTTTTCAATTGGGTATAACGTGAAAAATATTTGATAATGTTCAAAACTCCAGTATGCTAAGCCGATTCTACCTGTATTTTTTGGGAAAAAGTTCTTTTTTATTATCGGAAAATAATTGTTCACCACGTAATTAAATTCTTCTAAAAATATATTAATATTTTCCCCTTCCTCGGGTGTTAAAATTCTAAATAATGAGTTTTTAAAATTTCTTCTTATTTCTTCCCATTTATGAATAAAATTAAAATTTCCCTCTTCAATTATATTTTTAGGATCAAAAACAACTTTGCATAATTTTTCCTGCTTTGAAATAAAACTTTTATCCATTTCGATATAAGCCTTTTCATCTATTAATTTCCAACAGGCTTTTTTATCTTCAAGATAAACTACAATAAGTAGTATTAACTGATCTTCATAGTTTTCTCTGCAATAATTTAAAAATGGATTTCTATACTCCTTAGTTTTTTCAATTTCTTTACTATAAAATATGTATTCATTATTAAATGAAGATTCTGTTCCCTTCACCTGTACCGCAAAATTATTTGACAAAGGCACTCCAAATTCATTTGTCATCTCAATAAACCCATCAATATTTGGCCACTTATCATTGGCTTTTAAATCAGGCATGGCTTTTTTTGAACTTGAGACTACATACTCCAACCATGAAATAGCTTGTTTATCGATAAAGCTTTGTTCAGTATGAATAGCTGCTGATTCTTTAGTTACTGACATATGTTGAATTATTAGCTAAAACGCCATCTCTTAATACTCTGTACTATAACCAGACCTTTGGGCCAGTCTTTTGTCAAAAATATAAAGTTTACCCCAATTCTCCCAACCAATAACTAATTATTGTTTTAAAATTGTTATTATCTAAATCAAACTCTGGATGGAATTGCACACCTAAAATATTGTGAGATTCGTGACTTATGATTTCGACTACCCCATCTGGAGCTACAGCGTCTATGAACAGCCCCTGCCCTAATCTGTCCACGGCTTGGTGATGAACACTGTTTACCATAATTGAGTTTCCCAGTATTTTATACAAATCGCTATTCTTTGAAATCAAAATTTCGTGAGCTACACCAGGATTAATATTGTCTAAATTTAACTTCGTATAATCTGAAATTTGTTGATGAGTACTAAGGTGAGTCTTGTTTTTTTCTTTTAGATCAGGTAACAAAGTTCCACCCATAGCAACATTTATCATCTGCATTCCACGACAAATTCCAAATACAGATTTGTTTTGCTTCATCGCCTGATGTACAATTTCTAATTCAAATTTATCTCTACTAATATCACCTTGTGGCAAATTGTTTGTATATAAACTGGAGTCGATATCGTCTTTACCACCTTGAATAATCACCCCAGAAACTTCAGGTATTAATTCCAACACGGTTTTGATAACTAATTTATTTACTTCCAAATCGGTGCTTATTGGTAATAAAATTGGTAAAAAACCAGCCTCTAATAAATAACTTACCAAGCGACTATCAGCCACCAACGATGGTAAAATATGATGATTATTTATTCTTGGGGCAATCAAAATTTTCTTGGTCATAACTTATTTACTTGAAGAAAATACCTACTATAAAAGCCACCGTGGCTGATGTAAAGCCTATTAACAAGACTTCAAAGATTGCCTTTTGCCATTTTTCACCAGTAACTTTAAAACGAAGGTAGCCAAGCAAAGTTAAAGACAAACCGGCAAATAATATGGAATAATAATATTGCATATTACCAAATATCGGTAATAAATAAGGAATTATAGGGACAAATCCAAATGAAATAAAAGCCGTAAAAGTAGCAATTGCTGTATATGTTGGGTTTTGGAACTTGGGGTTATGCATATCCAGCTCTTTTTCCAACATAAACTCTAACCAATATTGTTTGTTTTTAGATAGTAAAGTGACCATTTTTTTTGAATCAACCTCATTAAATCCTTCTTTTTGTAATAAATAAACAGCTTCTTGTTTTTCTAATTTGGTATCGGTAAGTAACTCGTTTTCCTCTATTTTAAAATGTTTTTGATACAACGCTGCTTCTGATCTCATACTCAAAAAATTCCCTAGCCCCATCGAAGTGGCATCAGCAAACAGGTTGGCAAAGGCAAACAAAAGTACAGCTAAAACTGAATAATTTGAAGCGTTTTGACCACCTGCCCCTGCAAATCCAGAAATTACCGCCAAAGTGGTTACAATACCATCGTTGCCTCCATAAACAATTTCTTTTAAATAATTTAAAAATGGATTTTGATGGTGGTTTTTTTCAATTTTTTGAGTGATTAGTTTTTCCTCCTCCTTTTTAGTCGTCAATCGGTTCATATTAACAATTTTGTTAATTATTTTTTATTGGTCAATAAAACCAAAGATCCTGCCCCAAATCCTATCAAAAACTAAATTTAAAACGTGAAGCTACAACTGTCTAAGGAAATATTTGAAACATAAAGTTAAATAATAACAAGTTTTGTAGGTTTTGAGTATAAATTTAGTTTTGAAATATAATTTATGCACTGATTCTGGGACAGCATATATCAGCAACCAGTGTAATTACTTGCCAAAAAAATAAAATTTCTTTTATAATAAAAATGTCTTATAAATAAGAAAAAATTAAATATGTCTAAACACTTAAACATCGAAAAAACACAGATTCCTACAGTCACTTTTAAAACCAGAAAAAAAGTTGGCGACGATTTTACCTGGGCTGATTTAACCACCGACGAGATTTTTAACAACAAAAAAGTAATCGTTTTTTCTTTACCAGGAGCCTTTACCCCTACATGCAGCAGCACTCACCTACCCGGCTACGAAAATTTATTTGATAAATTAAAAGAGCTTGGAATTGATGATGTATATTGCGTTAGCGTCAACGACTCTTTTGTAATGAACGCCTGGGCTAAAGATCAAGGTGCTAAAAATGTAAAAATGATTCCCGACGGAAGTGGCGAATTTACCAGGAAAATGGGTATGCTTGTGAAAAAAGACAATCTCGGTTTCGGTATGCGCTCTTGGAGATATTCCATGGTTGTAGACAACGGAGTGGTTGAAAAAGCCTTTATCGAATCCGGTTACAGCGATGATTGTCCAGACGATCCTTTTGAAGTATCTGATGCCTACACTGTTTTGGAATACCTTCGATCAGCCAAATAGTTTTTAATTAAGGTTATGTGATAGATTTCATCACATTTTTATGCTGTTATAGTAATCACTTACTTACAGCTAATTATTACCTTTAAATAGGCTTTTATAGCCCACCACATCGTCATTTTTATTGACTTGAACATTGATTTAATTTTTGATTCTCATATGAACTATAGTATACTTGAAAGCACAGAATTTCCTAAACTGGTTGAGTCCAGCAATGACTATTATATAATCATGTTTGGAGCCAGTTGGTGTGGCCCTTGCCAACGAATGAAACCCACTTTTGATGAGTTTGCTGGTATTAACACCTACCAAAACCTAGCCAAATTTATCTATATCGACAGAGATACTAGTCGCGGTTTTGATGCCAAATACGGTTTTGAAATCCCCACAATTCCCAGATTTTTCTTAGTAAAATTTGAGGGCAACGGTTCTTTTGACCAAAGCAATATAAAAATTAAATTTGGAGGTAGCCAAAGCCTGGATTCTTTTGAAACCAAAATGAACGAATACTTTGGAACCACTCTAAGCCCAATTACCACTGAAAACAACATTTCCTTCGGTGATATCACTGATATTTTGCCCACAACTACAAATAAACCTTCTAATAATCATATGACTGAAAATAAAAAACCTTCCGTTGCCATAATTGGCTCTGGTCCTGCTGGCCTAACCGCCGGAATTTACACTGCACGTGCCGAACTAGAAACCACAATTATTTTGGGTTTACAGCCCGGAGGTCAACTAACAACCACCACCGAAATCGAGAACTTTCCTGGAGCCTGGGATGCTGGTACTAAAGAAGGTATGATGGGCCCAGAATTAATGCAATTGATTCAGAAACAAGCTGAACATTTTGGTGCCAAAAGTATTTTAGCAGAGGTTGTTGGAATCGAAATTAATGACCATGCCGACAAAAAGTTTACCTTGGATTTAGGCGGTAAAAAGCAAGGTTTTGATGCCCTAATCATCGCTTCTGGAGCTAGTGCCAAATATCTTGGAATCGAAGGTGAAGAAAAATTTGTGGGTAAAGGTTATCATAGCTGCGCCACTTGTGATGGATTTTTTTATAGAGGTAAAACCATTGCTGTCATTGGCGGTGGCGATTCTGCCATGGAAGAGGCCAACTTTTTGACTAAATTTGCCGACAAAGTCTATCTAATTCATCGTCGTGAAGAATTTAGAGCTAGTAAAATCATGTTAGAAAGAGCCAAATCTAATCCAAAAATTGAATTTTTGTTGAACAAAGCTCCACAAGACTTTTTAGGTGAAGATCAGGTTACTGGTTTAGTTTTAAAAGACACAAAAACTGGTGAAATTTCCAATTTAATTCTGGATGGTGTTTTTGTAGCCATCGGTCATACGCCAAATACTGGCTTTGTAAAGGGACAATTGACTATGGACGAAACAGGATATTTAATCCCTCAGGGTAAAAGACCGCCTGAAGACAGAACAAGTGCATACGGTACCATGAGCGAAATTGAGGGAATATTTATTGCTGGAGATGTGGAAGACAAAACCTATAGACAAGCAATTACTGCAGCTGGAGGAGGCTGTAAAGCCGCCATGGACTGCGAAAAATGGCTAGCAGATAAGGAATAATACTAATTCTTAGAAAATTTACTTACTCCTTGTATAGGGGTATTTTACTTATAATGTTATCGTGGTAAGTTGGCCTTGGAATTGGCGACCTCCGCATCGGCATTGATTTGCAAATAATCCCAAAAAGTGCCAAGTAATTAGGTAATGCCTAATTTTGAGACCAAACGTCAATTTCATTATCCTTTATTAATTTTGTTAACAAGTTTATGTGTTGGCCTAAGTAGTAATACCCCAGTAATTGCTACCGAACAGGAAAACTCTGTACAACAAACTCGTGGGGTCCAGCAAGCCCTTGTTGAGCACTATACCAAACTACTAGAGAATTTTATCAACATCGATCAACTTGTAGATCAACTGAGAAGAGAGACACCTCTACAAATTAAAAAATTTAGATTGTTGCCAGAGAGTTTTGAAGCCATCGATGCTTTATATCAAGGCTTTTATAGCGGCCTAGTTTCAATTCCTTTTCAAATTGAAGTAGAGCCAGATCCTGAAGCCACACAACACCTTGCTGGTAGCAAAATAATGCTAAAATTACCAGGAGTTGGTATTCAAACAGTTCATTTTATTCTTCTAAAATACGAGGATGGATTTATTTCTGGACACTTATATATTTTTACAGAGCCTCAAGAAAAATAAACATTTACTATTTAGTTGCTAATAATATTAATAGTTTAAAAAAATCTTGATCTTGTAATGCTCTTGAACAAAGTTGTTTTTTAAGTTAAAATAAAGAAGTAAAGTAGTTTTATAAAACAAAAATAGACATAAAAACATCAATGGCAGACAAATCACCTCGTATAGAAATCAAACTTGATGGAAATAAAAAAAGATTTATAAATGGTCTTGTAAGGCAATTTGCCCAAAAACTTTCCGAAAAAGCTTCAGAAGACGTTTTGCCAAGTATTAAGCAAAACAGAATTATCACAATTTCTGATATATTCTATTATGACTTGTTTAAAGGTTTGAATCTTGTATTTGGTGAGTCGCCACAACTAAGACTAATCAAAAAAGAAATTTTTAGAAAATTTGCTAGTGACGCAACTGTTTTCAAGACTTTGCCACTAGATATAGCTACAAGAAAAGCTGATGGTCTGCAAAAATTATTAATTGATAGAGTTTTAAAGCAACTAAACAAAGAAAAAGAATTTGAAGAAGATAAACGAGCTAAAGAAAATGCCAGAACTCGAGCCAAAGCTGCTCAAAGAGTAAACAAAGGTTCTGGTGGTATTGCTACTGCAGCTGGTAGCCAAACATCCAGCAATTCGCCAAAAACAGGGGGTGGCCAGCAATCACAAAATGCTTTGGATGAGGTTGCCAAAATTCAATCCGAGGAAGAAAGTAACTCCGAAACTTATTCGGATAATTCGCAAAATCAAGAACCTTCTAACCATCAAAATTTTAACATAGCTGATAACTCGACTAATATTAAGGGTTCTGGGGATCAAAACAATGAAGACCTGATACCCGAAAATAACATCAGATCAACAACAACCCCACCTAGACCAAAAACCAGAGAAGAAGAAATCGAAGACGAATTACAAGAACTAAAAAAACGTGTCGAAGACCAAAAGCAAAATCAACTACCAACTGAGAATCAAAACTCTTCACCTCTAAACCAAATTGCCCAAAACCAATCTCAAGAATTACAAAATCCTGAAACAAGAACAACTGATACAAGCACCCTACCCCAAAATACCAATTTCAAACAGCCTGATAAAATTCCAACTAGTAATCAAGCTCCTGGAAACAATGCCATCACACCACCAGGTAGCAACACCACAACCCCTGACCCAAAAAGTAAACAAAATACCAAACCTGGAAACGGCAATCTAAAACCTGGTACCGGAGCCAACACCAAACCTGGGGATACAACTAGCACAGCACCCAATACCACACCACCACCCAATCCCAACCTAGATAGGTACAAAAGCCGTGGAGCGGGCAGAATTGGTGGGGCTGTTTCTGGTTTCAACACTGGCAAATATGCCAAAACAGTAAGACAAGATCCAATTGCAGGTATTCAAGAAGCTGCTGGCACTGGCTTTAAAAGATCAGTAAATATCCAGAACCAAGCAATGGAAGATATCCAAGACGGTAAAGTAGGCGAAGGAGAGAAAAAACTCGCTGTAGCCGAAAGCATTGCCAGAAAAGCTAGACGATTGGCCGCTAATTCTAGGTTTCGACTTGCTTTTGACGCCTTCAAAAAACAAATTATCAAGCTAGCTATTCCGATAATTATTAATGCTTTAATTGCCGCGCTGTTTATCGGAGGATTTGTAGTTTTCACAGTAGCTGTTTTATGTGCATTAGATAGAACTCCAATCATCCAGCATTTTTTGCCTAGCCAATTAAAAGGGTTTTGTGGTGGTCAAACTGATAACGGAGGCGCCGATTGCCCAGCAGGCTACACAGCTTGGGTCCAAGATCCATCCGGAAAATGGGTCCAAACTGCAAATCCGACTACTGGCACGACAGGAAACGTTACAGCAGGGATTGAAGGTATCCCAAAATTACCATATAATACCAGCTGTCCCAGAATTAATGCTTTTTTAAGAGCTATAATTTTCAAAGAATCAGTTTTGACTACCAATCCTCTAGTTCCTGGCCCAGAGGGGGTTTTTTACTGGAGATTTCCAAGCACTCCATTTGCAAAACAAACACCTCAACCCCACCCGGATATTTCTGCTCCCGGTCCTAGTGGATCTAGTAATGCTGCAGGTGCTTTTCAATTTTTGAGTGACTCATATTACAAAAGAATAATTGAAATTCCAGAACTAATGAATCCGCTAAGCCAAAGCTGTAAAGACCTTGTTAGAGCAGCCTCAAGTGCATCTGCTTCAAAAGAACAGGTAAGAAGAGCGGGTGTAGAATGTGTGGACTTTTCACCAACTAATCAAACTAGAGCTGCCTTTCAATACCTTAAAATTTTGGGTGCGTTAGATACTCTATGTAGCGGCAATGGTAGCGATGATAGCGTCAAACAAGCGATTAGACAAACAAGTTCAACCTGGGCTTCTTTACCAGGTGGACCTCAAGCTGCTAGTGGATATTCTGCCGATGATTTTGTCTCTATTTATAGACGTCTTTTGAAAGAAGAAACTGGAAATGAAAGAGCTAGTAACGATTCACAATCAGCTTTAGCCACCGTCACCAACAATCTAAAACAATTCTTCCAGCCAATTAGAGCTGAGGCTAATGCTGCGGATCAAGAGATACGAGACCGGGTTGCAGGTTACTTTGATAAGGGAGAATTTTTCCAGGTAGAACCTCAAAGAAGCACTAGGGACGGAATAAAAAATGGTAATTTTGACATGAATATTGTGAAATTTTTAGACAATTTACATAGAAGTGGACTGGCAATAGTTACAGGACCAGTTGACTGGGGAAGAAGTGGTGGTGATCATGTAAACCCCAGTAGAGCTATAGATATCTGGGGTGTTGGTAGATTGAGCGATATTCAAGGTAAAGAAAAAATTAAAGGCCTTAAAACCAGCCCAAATGACAACCCGTTTTTTGAGGTAGCTGGGGGTGATGCTGATACACCTGCACCAAACGGGAACACCTTAGATACAAGAATACGAAGACATGTAGATGTTCCAGTTGATCCAACTGCCATGAGTCTTTATGAAAGCGTTTACGACATTGCTTTTTCGTCAGGAGTAGGTAGTCAATTTATTGGTCACAAAGACTTCATCAAACATTTAAGAGATAAGGGTAAATCCTTCGTTTCTCAAGGAGGAGCAAGCATTCAAGATGACCTTGAAGTTTATGGCTCTTATAACAGGGCTCACTATCATCATTTTCATATTGGACTTTTCAGTTCAGCCACAAAACCTTATAAATATTCAGAAGGAATTGTTTCTCCAGGGTCTTCGGCAATAACAAGTGGTGGTGCTGTGATCTGCTGCCCTCCAGGAATCAGCCCTGGCAACACAAGTACTACAAGTCCGGCCAATACAGATACTGTCTCTACTCTAGGCCCGGCTAAAGATTCTGGAAATGAATTTAGTCAACTAACTAAAGGCCACTTAGAATTTATGGAATGGGTTGCTAAAGAACGTGGTTATACTGGACCATTTGCGGACAATGGTGGCCCCGACCCTGTTGCCAAAACTGCGGCTGATCGACTAATAGCCAAAGCTAGGAGCGAAGGAATTAGACTATTGGTTGCTGGAGAAGCAGGAAATTATGGTTATCGTGGATATAATACCCAAACGGATATATTTTTGAGCCAAATTCCGTCTAGCTCTCGTTATCAAGACTCTATGGGAACCCCTGATAAAGTTCCTCAAAATGTCAAAACTGCGTATCTGGACAGGGCTAAATCATCTGCTCCAGTTGGTTATTCTGAGCATCATACTGGCAAAGGCATGGATTTTATTGTCGAAGGTATGACCCAGGCTGATCTAAGTGATAGCTACGACAAAAATGTAGCTTCCTGGCTAGCAACTAACGCTCCAAAAGAAGGTTTTAGGCTTAGTTATCCAGTTGGATCAACAAAAGGAGCTGGTTACGAACCTTGGCATTGGTTTTACACAGGGCAAAAAACTAGCAATGTCGAAGTAAAAAGTAATAACTTTGATTTATCCCAGCTATTTACCCCAATCAAGGCTGAAGCCCAATCAATAACCACTCAAGATGGGACTGCTTCATTTTATGGTGGTCCCACCGATACTTACTGGCAAGGCCGAGCAACTGCAAGTGGAGAAATATTTGATGAAAACAAATTGACTGCCGCTTCAAACACTTTGCCACTTGGTACTTTTGTCAGGGTAACCAACAAAGCCAACGGCAAAAATGTAGTCGTAAAAATAAACGATACTGGAGGTTTTACCGAATTAGGTAGAATCATAGATGTATCCTACGCTGCCGCTAAAGAATTAGATATGATAAATAGTGGTATCGTAAGTGTTAAAGTGGAAGTAATAGATCCAAGTAGAGCTGGGAATACAAATACAAACACAACTTCCAACACCCCAGCAGCCTGCGTTCGAGCTGGAAGTAACAACTCTAATAGTGGAACCACTAGTACTAAACCAGGCAATTTGGCCAGCAACGGCGGTCAAACTTTAAATACCGGAACCTATGACGCAGATTTTTTGAAAAAGTTAGCCGATGGCATACTACCTATTTTTAGTTCCGAAAGAGACTGTTATCGAGTCGTTGCCGGAAGTGGTAGCGTCCTGGAAAGACTTGATCCTGACATGATTTTTAAAGGTTTAGTGCCTTCAGGAAAGGTAAATCAAGCCTATCAATTCCACGAATTTATGCAACAATCTCCGGAAGGTATTCCAAATTATGTTCGCTATGGCTATGAATTTTCTACAAACACGGCAAATTTACGACGAGGATCACTGGTTGTTTTAGGCAAGGAAATTAACGGTGACGCTGGGGATGTCAATGTCTTTATTGGTCGTGAAGAAATGACTAGACTTGGTAGAAGTGGTGACGGTTGGATGGGTAGGCCCGTGGACAATCAATCATTAGCAAGTGCCATCGACGGTGTTTACACCAAAATAAGAAAATAATATGCCTTACAAAAAAATCCTAATAATTATAATAACTATCGGCTTGATAATTGCTGGAGTGATGGCTGTAAGTGCCCTATTTCCAAGGCCAGAACCAAAAAAAATAGATCCTCCTGTAGATGTAAATCAAACCCAGCAAGCTTTTAACAACCTAACTAAAGACGTTCAAACCAATCTAAACCCTGATAATCTTGGGAATATCCTCAACTCTTCTTCCAGCAGTAGATCGGCTTTTACTCAAATAAATCAGGCAATTACAAAAAATATCGATCCAGACACAGTCTTATTTAAAATCCAATCTCAAGACTTACCTAATCTAACCAACGAATTTAGAGTTAGTGATAACGGCAGGCAGGTACTGATGTTTTTAGATCCTCAAATAGCCACTCCAGACAATTTTTATTATCTAAAAATTAAGGATGAAACTAAATATGTTGGTCAAGGAATAGAAACTGTCGAGAAATTAAATATCAACGATCAAACTTACTACCTAATCATTCAAACCGATATTTATAAAATACCAAAAGTAGCCATTTTTAATAACGATTTCAGTTTTAAAAAAGAAATTCCCATATTTATTCAAGAGAACAATTCGACACAAGCACAAGACAGAGTTTATTTGTTGTTCGACTCTATTAAATCTATTTCTAATTCAAACCTTATTTTAAGGGTAAAAAATGGTAACACTCCAAGCAGCACCTTATCAGATTTTAATATTGAATTAAAACAATACACCAATTTAGATCCGAATGCTTATTCATTTTAGTTTCAAATTTCAAATAAAATACACTAAAAATCATCCAAAACTAAATTTAAGTAGAGGATAATGGAGCTCGGGCAAAGTCCGACTTGTTAAGCATACCTTATTACCATGCCTTCTCTCAGTCACGGTGGGGCTTTTAAGACTAAATTTAGTTTTACAAAATTATTTGTGGATAAGTTTCAAGAAAAACTTGCATATACATAAAAAGTACGATATACTTAATTAGAAAAACAAAAATAAATATTTCTATATGTCTCCTTTAGACGATTATCATCAGGACAACAGTCAAAACACTCAGACTAGTTCTGCCATCCGACAAGACCAAGCAAAGAAAAAAAACACTGCTTATATTGCAATTATTGCTATACTAATAGTTGTGATTATTGGTGGCGTAGTCTATTTTGCTACTTTAAGTACTCCAAGTAAAGACAGCAAAGCTAACGATACAGCTGCTCAGGTTTCTTCTAGTACTAGTAGCGAAGTTACCTTTAGTAGTAATAGTGCCGCTTCCAGTATCTCTCAGAGAGAAGTTACCAATGTTAGTAACGCTGCAGGTGCTCTGACTAAAGAACAAATTACTAGTTCCAGAGCTTTAGCCACAGATTTAGCTGGTAAAACAGCCGGAATCGATGCTGAAAAAATCATTAACAATGTTTTAACTACAGCAACCGTCTCTGATTTAAAAACTCAATTAGGAGTAGAAGCCCCTACCCTAAAAGTACCAGCAGGTAAAACAGTCGAATTAAGCGTAAAATATAGCAGCATTGGAGACAGTGATTTTGCTAACGCCAGTCTTTATGTAAAACTTTCAGATGGTTTGACTCTTGTTCCTGGAAGTATGAAAGACAACTTTTTAACCCGAACAGTCGATGTAAACGATAGCGTCTATAATACACAAAATAAATTGATTATCTACGGACCTGGAAGTACCAACAAAGCTACAAGTCCAATGAAAGTTGGAGAAAACGGAACTTTAACCTTTAGAGTTCAATTGGATCCAAACGCAGCTAGCTCTTTAGCTGTAGCAACTTATGTCAGAGAAGAATCTGGTAAAATTGGTCAACCATCAATCTTTTTTGTCGATGTAACCAACTAAATTAAACTATAATAAATACAAAAATAAATATGTCCACCCTATCAAAAAAAGTCTTTACAAAAAAATTTGTAGCTATTGGCTTGGTTCTAGCTGTAATAGTTGGAGTTCTAGGCTATGCTGGTTACAATATTTTTAGGCAACAAGACCAGGCTAGTGCTTCTTTTGCTAATACCAATTGTGCTACCTTAAATATGCAACCAGGCGCCACTTGTGGTTTTAGAATCGATTATTCTAACGGAGAAGGTAGCCAAACCACCAATTCCATTTTAAACATTTTAATTGGAAGTGAGTTAATTGTGGACACAACTTCTTTTACTGATCAAATGAGTGTTAATGGAGTTGCTGGAGGTACTTTTCCAATCAATTACTCTGCAGTTACCCAAACAAATACCAGTGGCTGGGGAGCTAGACTTCGATATCTACCAGGTTCAGCCAACACTGCAGGCACACCTAGCGGAAGTTCCACTCCAGGCACTTTACAAGGTTCTACCACAGGTTCGATTTTCTTTAGAGCAACTTTAAAGAGTGACGTTTTAAGCAGATATTCTGTTGGCGATGTTTTAGAACCACCAACTCCTTTAAATATCAGTAGTCTTGAAGGTGTTTATTCCGTTTTAGCTAGCACCGAGACCCCAAATCCGGTACCAGGTCTAGTTAAAATTACACTTATTGCCCCAGCTGTTTCTTCAAGTAGCAGCTCTGTTTCTAGCTCAAGCTCATCTACCTCTTCCAATATCGGTTTAGGTACTTATCAAAGCGGAACTCTAGCCGGTAATCTTGACGGCGCTGCCACAGGAACAATTACTTTAGCAAATAATACTTATACAGGTCCAGCGATTTATCAAAACGGAGCCAATTGTAATATTAGTGGAAACATTACTAACTCAGTTTTTGCTCCAACTCCAGGCGAATTGGTTGATAATGGTTGTCCTACAGGCCCATTAACCAATGGACAAATAGCTGTTGGTACTTCAACTGTACCAAATGTAGCTTCTAACTTTACTACTTTTGCTGGCTCATCTTCAAGCAGTTCAAATGGTATTGGACTTGGTACACCCAATGGTGGCGGTCTAACTGGTACAATAGGTGGTCAAGCTGGAGGTTCGATTCCTTTATCTAATAATACATACACAGGCCCCGCCACTTATCAAAATGGTGCAAATTGTTCTATTGATGGAAATATCGCAAACTCTGTCTTTACTCCAAACTCTGGCGAAACTATAGACGCTGGTTGTCCTACAGGTCCATCCACAACTGGTGTGATTGCTGTTGGTTCAACCACAACTCCAAATGCCGCAACCAACTTTACTCCAGCAACTTCTTCTTCAAGTTCTAGTTCTTCATCTAGTGTAGCTATTTCAGAAACTTGTGGAGACAGATTTGGTAACAACTGTCGTTTATACTTTATCGGAGCCAATAACACTGCTTTGAATTGGGATCAAAATACTCAATTTAATACTGGTTGGGACCGAACCCAGAAATTTAAAGATGGCACAGTTAGAGTCGTTTTTGATAATATTAAAAAATCTAACGGAGTTCAAATTGCCAATGGATCAAGTTGTAATTTCCAAATGATTCGTTATGGTGACACTCCTGTACTTAGAACCCTAGCTGGCTCGACAACCAATGACGGTCTAACCTCAGCCAATTTCCCAGTCGATGACCAAACTGTAAATTACTACACTGTAATTGCTACTTGTACCGAAACTGGCACCAATGAAATCATCAAAGATTATGACCGATTAGTGTTGATTGTTGGAGGTCAAGGTGTTCGAACCGGACCAGATATTAGCCTGTAAAAATAGAATTTGCATAAATATTAATTATATTATATACTTCAAAGCAACACTATGTCTTATACAAAAAACTTAAACAAAATCATTAGCAGCTCATTTGTGTTGATGCTTGCGGCAACCAGTCTTTTTAGTATCCCCGTTCAAGCCAGACTTCCAGACGTGGTAACCAATGTCTCAACTCCAATTGCGGCCAATAGAACTACTCCAATTACAGTTTATTTAGCCTATGGAAGCTTAACTAGCGATACAGATATTGTGAATGCCGTAGGTAGATTAACTTTAGATAATCCTTCTTTACAGTTTGTAAATTCTGCTTTTGAAGATTTTTATAACGGTGACCCAAATAGACCAGACAGCCAAAATCCACCTCAACAACCTACTTGTAACAGTACCTACAGTGGCCCTAGATATGCCATTAGCCCGAGCCTAATTAGCAATAACAGTGTTACTTATGGTCTTCAAAGTGCCAGAAACACTTCAGCACCAAGTGGATCAGCTACTGTTGATAGATTAAGAGAAAAAGCTACTGGTTGTTTACGAGTAACTATGTCGGTCAGCCCAAGTGCTACAGTAGGAGCCAATGTTAGACTTACTTTTGACGAAGATTCATTGACTTCAACTAGTTACGCTGAACAAAATCGACCAGGACTGCAAATTATCAATTTCACTATTGGACCAGCTCAAAATGTTTCCAGTAGCTCATCTGTATCTTCTGTTGCTTCAGTTTCTTCCGTAGCATCGGTTTCTAGTGTAGCCAGTAGTGTTCCAAGTAGTGCTCCCAGACCTGCCCCAGTTGCTAGTAGTACTCCTGTAGCTCCAGCTCCAACTCAATTAGCTAGAACTGGAGGAATTGAAGTGGTGACAATTCTTGGAATTATTGCTGCCAGCATCATCGGTTATATTAGCTTTAAAGTATATAAAAAAAGACTAAATAAAGTTGATATCATAAATAAATAAACACAAAATGTGTGACTTCAAAATTCAAAAACAAAAAAATTTGGACTTATCTGATTGGAGCGATTTCTCTTCTATCGGTTATTTCCGGAAGTCTATTTTTGATTAACAAAAACTCGCAAGAACAAATCAAACTAAGTTTAGCTAGTAACAGATTACCTTGATGTAGTTACCAACTACCCTACACCAATTCCTCTAAACCAGACAACTCCGATAACGATTTATTTTAGCTACGGAGATCCAAATGTAGATACCGACATTTTAAACCCGACTTCTACTTTAACTATCGATAATTCCAGCATGCAGTTTGTTACCACTAGTTTTAGAGACCTGTATTACGGAGATCCAAATAGAACAGATGCTCAAAACCCCCCTCAACAAGCCGTTTGTAACAGCAATTATAATGGACCAGGATACGATATCAGCAGTAGTTTAATTAATCCATTTAGTTTAACTTATGCCCTGCAAAGCGCCAGAAACACTTCTTCTCCAAGCGGAGCAAGTACAATAAACCGATTAAGAGAAAAATCTACAGGCTGTATTCAGTTAAATGTTGTCTTGAGCAATGTGGCTGTCCCAGGCTCTACAGTTAGAGTTATATTTGACGAAGATTCTCAGCAATCCCCCAGTTACGCAATCAATCAAAGACCTGCCAGACAAATTGTGGTTTTCACAATTCAAAGTCAGTCGTCCAGTAGTTCTAGCTCATCATCATCTGTGAGTTCTAGTAGCAGTTCAATTAGCTCTAGCTCTTCAAGCTCCAGTAGTTCATCAAGTAGCTCTAGTTCTCTTTCCAGCAGCCAAAGCAGTCTCTCTTCATCAACAAGTAGTTTAAGTTCTGTTTCAAGTAGCTCAGTTTCGATATCTAGTTTAAGTAGTTCAATTAGTAGCAGTTCGAGTAGCCTTTCATCAATTTCTAGTAGCACTTCTAGTACAAGTTCTAGTTCAAATCTTAGCTCTAGTTCAAGTTCAACTTCCTCAAGTTCCAGCTTAGTTTCGTCATCCTCAAGCCTAAGCTCTCAATCTAGTTCCAGTTCCACTGGTACCCTGGGAAACCCAAATGGAGGAGGTTTAACCGGTAGTCAAGCTAGCGGCTCTATTCCTTTAATCAATAACACTTACACAGGACCAGCCACCTACACAAATGGTAGCAATTGTACTATTTTAGGAACTATTACAAACTCTGTCTTTAGACCAAATGTTGGAGAAATTGTCGATCCAGGATGCCCTACAGGTATTTCTAGTACAGGTCAAATAACAGCAGGTGGAAACACCCGAAACAACGCCTTAAGTAACTTTACCCCACTTTCAAGCTCCTCATCTTCTAGTCAAAATTTGGTTAACATTGTCACCGCTTTACCCAGAACTGGAGGTCCAGGCTTGGTAATCATTATGGCCATAATAGCCGGCGGTATTTTTGGATTTATCGGCTTTAAAGTTTATAAGAGGAAAATCAAAAAAGTTGATCTAATCAACGATAAACCTGCTAAGAACTAGAACTCCTGATCCAGACATTGCCTCCCATATTTTCTACTAAACCAGACATTTCTAAAAGGCTTAAATTAGAAGTTACCGATAACAAATCTAATTTACACTCCAGACTAATTTGCTCTACATTTTTGGCTTCAAAACCTAAAGATTCGTAAATGGTTTTTTGTATTTCTGAATCAAACTTTATTTCTTTTTGCAGGTTAATTTTACCCAAATGACCAAGGCCCAATAAGCTAAAAACATCTTCACTGCTACTAATTATCGAGGCTCCAGCTCTTAATAATTCCAAATTGCCAGCAAAACTGGCATCCAAAATCGACCCTGGCGTGGTAGCCAAAGTTTTTCCCAGTTCTAAGGCCAAATTAGCCGTAATCAGGGAACCCGAATTTTTACTCGCTTGAACCACCCAAGTCAGATCACTGAGGCTAGCTAAAATTTTATTTCTGGCTGGAAAATTGTAAGGATTGGCTTTTGTACCTAAACAAAATTGACTCATCACCAAACCACCGGTAGCTAAAATTTTCTTTTTTAAAGCTAAATTGGTAGTCGGATAAAAATTGACATCATCCAAACCAGAGCCAATCACCCCTATTGTTGGGCAGTTGTTTTCAACAGCTATTTTATGGGCCAAACCGTCTATTCCTAGAGCTAACCCAGAAATTATCGGAATGCCCTGGCTGCACACCGGATCCAAAATTCGTTTTAAAACCAGCTCAGAATATTTACTGTAATTTCGCGAGCCAACTACTGTTAACCCATTTTTAGATTTTAAAAGCTCCAGATTCCCCTGGCAATACAAAACTACGGCAAAATCACCAGCTTCAGTCAGACTTTGGGGATATCTTGAATCCCTGATGGAGATTATTTCTACATTTTGTAAAAGATTAGTCTGAATAAACGAATTTATATCCTGATGATAATCCAGAATATTTTGCAGCCTCAAAACCCATCGCTGCTTTACAGAATTAAGTTTGCTAAACCGGTCATCAACACCTTCTTCAAAGGAAGAATAAGCAAGTTCGATGGTTTGTAATTTTTTGACACTGAGGCCAATTTTACTATCTATCCAGCCCAAATATTGGTTATCGGTAAACATTTTACAAGCAAAAAAGAAAAAACAAATGATTGCAAGTTTTTGTAAATATTTAGCTAAAATATAGGATTATTGTATTAGTTTCTAAATCGTCCAATATCAAGCAAATTATTAATGAAAATAATTCTTGTGGCCAACAAAACCTGTCATCTTCATGAAAGTGGAGATCTGCCATAAATTTAAAATGCCCTTAAACCACATCAAACACCAGCCGTTTAATCCCTTGTCCTAGGGATTTTTGTTTAATTATTTCAAATTTACCAATTTCTGAAGTATGCTCTATGTGTGGCCCTCCACAAAATTCTCTGGAATACACTTTACCAGATTTGTCTTCAAGGGTGTACACAGTAACTTTATCTCCATATTTTTCACCAAAAAGCCCGATGGCGCCTAGCTCTTTAGCTTTTTCAGGGCTCATTTCTTGTTTACTCATATTCAAATCTAAATCGATAATTTGTTGCACATTTTTTCTAACTTCCTCCAGTTGACTTTCTGTCAGACTATCATCCAAGCTGAAATCAAATCTGGCTTTATCATCGGTAATTGCTGAGCCCATTTGTTTTGTATTCTGGCCACAAAGTGTTCGTAAAACCTGGTGCAAAATGTGGGTTACAGTATGCAGTTTTCTGGTTTTTACAGAGTCGCCACCCAGCCCGGATTTAAATTGGCCAGCCGAAGTTGTTCTACTCAGGCTTTGATGTTCTTCGATCAGTTTATTCAAATAATTCATGTCCAGCTGCAAGCCCTTACTTACAATAATATCTTCGGATACTTCAAAAGGAACGCCGTGAGTTTGGTACAAATCCCAGGTTTTTTGGGCTAATTCAACAGGAGTTAAGGTTTTCATATCCATAATTAGACTTAAAATATAGATTTGATTTGTTTTAGTCAATACAAAAGTGAAGCTAAAGTTAAAAGTCAGAAATAGGTAAAAAAAAACAGTGACTATTAGTCTTTGCAATCCAAAACAATCTAAATCAATCGATTTTAATTAGTTAATAAATCTATACAACATTAAAGTTTTTTCTTTAGAAATATAAATAAACGATTATTGTAAATTTCTTGTAAATCCCTTAAATTCAACTAATTTAAATGAATTGCGCTACCTTTTGAATAATTATTCTTGACATCTTAAAGATTTTTCTTTAAAAACAATCAATTTTTATACTGATGCAAAAATATGTCTAGCATAAAAAGGGTCCAACTTAAACTACTCATAGAGAAACTAAAAGAGCTAGAATTAATCACGGCCCTGAATGTTAAACTGTCTGCAGAAGAAAGAAAGATACTCAACCTGAAAATCACTCAAATTATAAAAATGCTGAAAACATCAAATATATGACTATTTTCCAGATTTTAAAACACTTCCAAGCCAACCCTCTTCGTATTCATATATATTTTTTACACACTAATTCTAGCTTAAAAAGCATTTTAGGTAACCCCGAACCTCAGTTTACAAAATTTGAATTAAAATCGGCAGATGCTTTACATTCCCAATTAAAAGAGCATAATCTGGAATCAAAGAACATTTTGGGTCTAGTTTATAAGCAGCTCAACCCGGAAACTAATCAGTTAGATTTATTTTTCTTAAACCAAATTCCAGAAGAAAACAGCAAACAAAAATACCTAAAACTAAGCGATATTGAGGCCAACTACACTGGAAGTAATTTACAAATTTCAGCCTTGTACGCCCTCGGCTTTCTGCGTTGCCTGCGTGATAAAGAGGAATTAAATTGGTATCCAGTGGAATAACACCTTCAATTTCCCTCGTTGAGGGGTGGCAACCATAGGTTGACGGGGTGGATTTTACTTTTTAAGAGACTTATAACAGTGCCTACGACACCCGAGCAACATACATAATTTCATCATCAGTGGAATGTTTTGCAATAAATTGTAAATTTAAATTGGCCTGTCCAACTTTGCTCGAAACAAATTCAAAAGTATCTCTTCTGTGTCTCCACACGTTAATCGATTCACCAGAATTAAAAGTAAGTACTGCATTGTATTTTTCAAAATGAATTTTTATGTTTTCAGTTAATACCAAATTAAATTCCCTGTTGCCAGTTAAGGAATTGTATATTTTTTCTTCTTTTGAAATATCACTACCAAGTTTTAAAATATTTGCGATATGAGAAATATGATTGTATCCTTCAATATATTCAAAAGCTGGGAAACTTGTTCTAAATGAGACTTCATCGTAGGCATTATCAACAATCAAAATATCTTCTGGATTCATCCCATCAGTAATATGGTTAAATACTTTTACTTGATTATCAACATTACCGATTGTCCCCCCAAACATTAATAAAATATTCAAATTTTTCTTATTCGGATTTTTTTGCTTTAATAATATCTCCTCGGTTGAAAATAATTCAAAATCGATTTGATGGCCTTCAAATTTTTCAACTGAAAATTCTTTACCAAATTCTTTTTTTGCAATTGCAATCATTTCTTTAGAGATATCCAAACAGACATATTTATCTAGTCTACCGTCTTTAAAAAGTTTTTCAATTAAGGGCTTAGCTGGTTTAAAGTTACCGCACCCAAGGTCGGTAATAGTTACATACTCAAATTGAGATATGTAGTCCTCTAAATAGTTAATAGTTTTCTCAAGTAAATAAAACTGTGTCTGCGTACCATAGTTATCTGAATTATATATTTTTGTGTAAAATTTATCCCACTTTTCCGCCCCTTTTCCGGTAAATACAAATTTAAATGGAATGGTTCTTTTGGTCTTTAATGAATTTATAAGGCTTATAACCTGGCTTTCACTCAATGTATCATACAATTCTTGATCTGGATAGATATCTTTATAAACTACATTTTGATAATTATTGGCTTCCATACTTAGTTTTTTTAACTCGGCAGCATTGTGTTCATTTTTTGTAATAAAAAGTCTATTACCAACTTTAACTAACTGTAGTAAATTTTTGCTATCTTTGGCTCTAGTTATCCAATTACTGATAGTTCCTTCCGAAACTCCACAGAGTTTAGCGACCTCTACTTGTTTTTTGTAGTACTCCTGGTCAACATCTTTAATTATCATAATTTATTTGAGGTTGTATATTGGGACACATATAATCTTTTTAAGCATAATGTCAAGTTAAAAACTAAAACACCCCGGGTATAAGAGAGCATAAACTGAATTAGATAATTAAAAAGTACTAATTTAAAATTGCTAAAATTAACAATAATATGTAATGGATAGCCCTAAATTAAATTTTTATTCGCACTAAACCTTGAATGACTCATGGGACCTATATAATGGTTAGAAAATTGAAACTTCTATATAAATATATAAAACTTTGGCGATTTGAAACAAATAAATTTAATTTGACAAATTTTGTAAAATATTTAAATATTTCGTGTTTTAAATCCTAACACAATTTATGTTAAAAAACTTATCAATTATTTTGGCTTTTTTATTTATTACTATTAGCTTTTTCCTTAATCCAATTTCCGTTACAGCCTCAATATCTGACCTCAAAACTAACAGTAAACCGAAACATAAAATATCAAGCATTATAGAAAAAACTACAAAGTTTGATCCTCAAAAACCAATTTCACAAAAACTTAACAAAAACCCCAAAGATACTAACGAACTAAACTCAGATCAAAAAGATCTTAAAATTAAATTTAACTTAAAAAATAAAAAACAAAACTAGAAAACAAAAATAAAGGAGATATTACAATAGGTATTCCAAATCAAGACCAATTTGACTCTGTAGATGAAATTGATAACAAACTAGTTTATACAGGTAAAAATTCCAAAACAGATATAATAGTTGAATCTATAGATGGAGGTTTTAGACAAGTTATTAATATTAAAGATAGCTCAGCTCCAAACTTTTAAGATTTTCCTGTAGAATTAGAAAAAGGTGAAAAGATTGTTTTAACTCCAGATAGTGGAGCTGTAGTTTAAACCTCAGAAATAGATCCGATAACTAATGCAAATAAAACAAAACTGATAATAGCTAAACCCTGGGCTAAAGACGCTAGTGGAAAAGATCTAAAGACCGAATATCAAATAAACAGAAATAATCTCAGACAAGTTATCGATTTCAAAGATGCTGTGTTTCCTGTAACTGCGGATCCAACTTGGTGTGGAAATACAATAAATTATGTTAGTTGGCTTAAAAGAGATGGTCTGTGGTCAGCTAGTAATTATATGACTTGGTGTGGGGCTTGGAACTGTATGGCAACTTGGGCATGCTGGGAAGAATCTTACAACAAAACTCCAAAATGTGCACAATATTCTGGTAACATTTGTGTTACTATCCCATGGAATAAACAATGGAACACAAATCAGTATTGGTCTATGTATAACCAGTTTGTATGCCATGCCAATTATCCAGCTGGATTAAAATCGCCATGGAATCTAGAACCTTATAAATCAGACAAGGGTTATTGGGGATTTGTGGCTAACGGTTGCAATTAATTTACAGATATTATGCTAAAATTTACTCTTTTCAACCTCTTCAACTTTATTATAATTTTATTTTTAAGGAATTTTTATTCTGGTATTTTATTCTTTGGCACAGCTTTGCTATTCCTGACCAGCATCTTTGTTTTTTTTATATTAATAATAACATTCTTTATGAAAAAGTTGACTTTGCTGGATTATCGTTATTATCTAGCTTTGTTCTGTAATATAAGTGCAATTGTTTTGCTTTACTATTTATTTACTAAATACGATGTACCTACAGACACGAAAATTTGGTCAGAGCTTTTTTTGCAAGGTTTTTTTGTTTTTAATACATATTATTTCTTAATTAGTTTTATAGCTACCAAATTCAAGCTAAGAACTATCCAAAAAAAAATAATAGTCTGGCGTTCTCTTACTAAACCGTAAAAAGTAGATTCCAATGTTCATATTTAATACAATGCTGTATAAAACCCAGAATAAACTTAAAAATTAAAATACCAACCAATACAAACACTTTTTATTGACAAAACCTGTATAATTTATATAAGATTTTTATGTTAAATCTAACTATTTTGGTTATTTTTCAATCAATTCTCTAAAACACTTATAAAAAGCCGGGAAACTAGGCTTTATTTGCGGTTCTAGAACAACCTTCATAAAATTATGGCCATCCAAAAAACCAAGCGCGATAGTTTCGGCGTCACTCAACACTCCTTTCCAGTACCAAATTTAAACAACATGCAAGTTGATTCCTACAACAACTTTTGGGACAACGAAGTCAAAAAAATTCTTCAAGAATTCAGCCCGATCGAAGACACCGCTGGAGGCCGATGGAAAGTAACTTTGGGGCCAGATATCTTTTTAGAAAAGGATCCAAAAGTCACTGAAACTCGAGCTTTGCTTCACAGAACAACCTACAACGCTCCTTTGTACATGAACGTAACTGTAGAGAACCTGGTTACCAAAGAAAAAAAATCACAGCGTGTATTTGTTGGAAACACCCCATTAATGACTCAAAAAGGTAATTTTATTATCAATGGAGTGCAAAAAATTGTAGTTAGTCAGTTGGTTAAATCTCCTGGTTTATTGTACACACGAGAGGTTGAAAAGGGTGTGATGGTTTACTCTGCAAAAGTAATCCCTAGCCGAGGTATCTGGATCGACTTTGCGGTTGGCTCTGATGGTGTAATTTATGCTAGAATTGATCGAAAGAAAAAATTCCCTGCCACTCAAATTTTAAAATTATTTGGAATTACTAAAGAAGAAGAAATTGCCGATTTGTTTAAAGATGTCGATACAGACGAGAAAATTAGCTATATTCAATCAACTTTAGCCAAAGATACTGCCTTTGGTGTTGAAGATGCCATCAACCAAATTTACAAAAAACTACGACCTGGAGATATTGTATCCATTGAACAAGGTAAAAAGTTTTTGATTTCCCTGTTTACTGACGCCGCTAAATACGATTTTGGAAACGTTGGTCGCTACAAATTTGACCTCAGATTAAATGTGAAAAGTAAACCTACACCTGGAAGTGAGTACCAAAAAACCTTGGAATTACCTGATATTATCGCCGTTATGAAGGAACTTATCCGCATGTCTGTAGATCGCAGTGAACCAGATAATATCGATTCTCTAGCTAATCGACGTGTTCGTGGAGTTGGTGAATGGCTTGGAAATACCTTCAAAGCAGGTTTAAGCCGAGTTGTTCGAAACACCAAAGACAAAATGACCCTAAACGAAGATAACAAATTTACTCCAGCCCAATTGGTGAACATGAGACCTCTAGCAGCCATGATTGAAGACTTTTTCAACACTTCTCAGCTGTCTAGATACATGGATCAAACCAATTTACTATCGGAAATGGATCAGAGACAGTTTATGACTTGTTCAGGTCCAGGCGGTTTAACCAGAGAAAGAGCCGGTTTTGAAGTTCGCGACGTACAACCAAGTTATTATGGTAGAATTTGCCCTGTAAATACGCCAGAAGGCCCTGGTTTCGGTCTAAATTTGCACGCCGCTATCTACTCCAAAGTAAACAAAATGGGCTTTTTGGAGACACCTTACGTTAAAGTTAAAAAATTACTCAGTGTTTCTGACCCAGATTTAGCTGGCCGATCGGCTATAGAAGATGTTATGGTTGGAAAAGAAAAAGTTCTGAAAAAAGGCCAATTAATCACCAAAGACGTGTTAGAAACTTTAAAAGCCGATCATCCAAAATTAGAAATCAAAACTATTCCATTTGTCTCTAAAGAGGTTGTGTGGTTAAGCCCTGAAGAAGAATTTAGGTATTTAATCGCCGAAAATATCGTTGATCTTGATGGTGAAGGTAGAATTTTAGCCCCTCAGGTTGGTGCTCGAAGATTTGGAGAACCAGTTCAAGCTGACAGTATCGATATCGACTTGATGGACGTTGCCTCTAATCAAATTTTTAGTTTGTCTGCCTGTATGATTCCATTTGTGGCTCAAACTGACGGTTTACGCGTACTTATGGGAACCAATCAACAAGGTCAAGCCCTACCTTTGGTTAAACCAGAGCAACCAGTGGTAGCCACAGGACTAGAAGAAGTAGCTGCTAAAGATAGTGGTTATGTCGTTTTTGCTCCAGTTGATGGTGAAATTACCTATGCCGACAGTAATAAAGTTACCCTCAAAGGCAAGGATGGCAAAGATTATGAAATGGATGCCTTGAAATTTTTACCAAGTAATGACCACTCAACAATAAATCAACGAGTTGTTGTAAAACCAGGTGAAAAGGTCAAAAAAGACGATATTTTGATGGAAGGTTTTGGAATTTATAACGGAGAATTTGCTATTGGTCAAAATGTGCGAGTGGCTTTTATGCCCTTTAGAGGTTACAACTTTGAAGATGCCATCGTCATGAGCGAAAAACTCGTTCAAAAGGACAAATTTACCTCGACTCACATTTACGAATTGGTTTGCGATGTCCACGAAACCAGACTTGGCATTGAAGAAATTACCCGAGACATTCCAAATGTAGCTGCCGATAAACTAGCTAAACTTGATAAAGACGGTATTATTCACGTCGGTGCCTATATAGAAAGCGGTGATATTTTGGTAGGTAAAATTACTCCAAAAGGTGAGGTTGATCTCTCTCCAGAAGACAAATTGATTCGAGTTTTGTTTGGAGAATATTCCAGAGATGTTAAAGATAGTTCGTTGTACTTAGAACACGGTTTAAGCGGAAAAGTGGTTTCTATTCGTTCATTTAGCCGAGATAAAGGCGATAGTTTGCCTAACGATGTGATTAAACGTGTCCATATTTGGTTGGCTGCAACTAGAAAAATTAAACCTGGAGACAAGATGGCCGGCCGACATGGTAACAAAGGTGTGGTTTCTGTAGTTTTACCTGTGGAAGAAATGCCCTTTACCGCCGATGGACGACCAGTGGATATGATTGTTAACCCGCTTGGTGTTATTGGACGTATGAATTTAGGACAGCTTTTAGAAACCCATTTAGGTCTAGTTTGTGAGAAAAAAGGTACTTTTGCCGTAGCTCAATCACTAAACGAATTGCCACATAAACGCATCAAAGAAGAACTGGTTAAAGCTGGTTACGACGAAAGTGGAAAAGTTGATTTATTTGATGCTCAAACTGGCGAAAAATACCAAAGCCCAGTGGTGGTTGGCCAATTATACATGAATAAATTGTATCACTTGGTCGATGACAAGATTCACACTCGGTCAACAGGTCCGTACTCTTTGGTTACTCAACAGCCACTTGGAGGTAGAAGCCATTCTGGAGGTCAAAGATTTGGAGAAATGGAGGTTTGGGCTTTAGAAGCTTATGGTGCAGCCTATGCGCTTCAAGAAATGTTAACCATCAAATCTGACGATATTCAGGGTAGAGACGCCGCTTTTGAGTCTATTGTAAAGGAAAGACCGATCACGGAGCCAAATCTGCCAAGTTCCTTTATTGTTTTAGCCAATGAATTAACCTCTTTGGGTATCAAAGTTATCGCCGAAGTTTCAGAAATGGGTAATTTTAACGATAATGTCGATGAAAACCTGGCTCTATCAGTAGATACTGGCGATCTAAAATAATTTTTTACAACCCCGACTATACAAATACTAATGATTCCTTTCTATGAGTAAGGTGGCACTAGGCTAGTTACGAAAGGTATTTGTTGATTGGTATTTCGGGAGGCCAAAGGCATTCGCCTACGACACTGTCATTATTTGTCTTATTACAGGATCACAAAAAAAATAGACTGGTAAATTGTGCACTTAACCCTTTGACAATCACAAAAATTAAAGAAAAAATTAATTAATCACATGTCAAAAATTCTTTGCATTCTAGATGGCTTTGGCCTTAGTGAAGGTTCAAAAAACAACGTCCTTTCTCTAAGCAAAATGCCAAATTTTAAATCGATGCTCCAAAAATATTATTGGTACACGCTCAACGCCGATGGAGATAATGTTGGCCAAGAAACTGGTTTAGTTGGTAATAGCGAAGTCGGTCACATGAATATTGGCGGCCTCAAATTGATTCCTCAACTTAGTTATCAAGTCACTAAATCTAGCCAAAATGCTTTTGATATCAACAAGGAAATTGCCCCAGATCAGCTTTTTGACCCCAAGATTTTTTTGGAAAATAAATTCAAAGAAGGTAACAAAACAGTTCATTTAATCGGACTTTTTTCCACTGGCACTATTCATAGTGATCTCAGGCACTGGGCCGGAGCGATTGAAGCTGCAGGTAAGGCAGGAGCACAAAAATTGGTGATGCATATAATTTCAGACGGACGAGATAGTGATAGACAAAGTTTATTAGCCACTTGGGATTATTTTGTAAACCAATATTCAGATAAGATAAAACCTTTTGAAGATAAAATTTTTCTGGGAAGTCTTGGTGGTCGTTTTTATGCGATGGATAGAGATAAAAACTGGGATAGAGTAGCAACTGGGATTTTAAGTACCTGCTCCGAAAATTTATACCAAAGTTTAGACTATGATCAATTCAAACCTTTTTTGCAAAAATATAATATAGATCTAGATGAGCTATCTGCTAAAATTAAACATAGCAAGTTTGATACTGAAACAAATACTAATAATATCCAAAAAGTCTCTGAGATGCTAAGTTTTTACTCTGAATTAAGTTATAGTGAAAATGAATTTGATGAGTATATTATTCCTCAACAACTTTTCTATAGCGAGCATTTAACCCCAAATATAAACCATGGTATCTCCAAAAACGACACAGTCTGGCTACTTAATTTTAGAACCGATAGAATGAAACAATTTAGCCAAATGCTATGTGATATTGATGCCGAATTTGATTTGAATCTGAATATACTTGGTATGAATGATTTTGGAATCAATAGAGAAAAATATTTAGATGCGGACAATCAACAGCCTGGTTATTATCCAGTATTTAAAAATCAACCGGTTAAAGAACCACTAGCTAAATTTATCAGCCAACAAGGAAAAACTCAACTTCACATTGCAGAGACGGAAAAATATAACCACGTTACCTACTTTTTTAACGGCGGCCAAAACCAAAAATGGGAGGGTGAAAATTGGGTGGTAATTGACTCCAATAAAGTTGCCAGCCATGCCGAAAAACCTGAAATGAAAGCTGTTGAAATTACTGATTATATAATGGAAAACGGCCTAAACAAATACGACTATATAATCGTTAATTATGCCAATCCTGATATGGTCGGCCACACTGGTGATATTGAAGCTGGAATCAAATCAATGGAATGTTTGGATAGACAGCTAGGAAGATTACTAGAAAAAGTGGAACAAGAAGGCCATGAAATTATAATCACCGCAGATCACGGCAACATCGAGTTTGTAGGAAGTTACCAAAAAGATGGAAGGGAACTAACTGATACCGAACACAATCCCAATAGTGTGCCATTTATCTTTGTTTCTAGGGATTTTCAGCCAAAACTAATTCTGGATAAACTTCACCATTTTTTAGACGAACATCATTACCCTACCCTCCAGCATTTAGAGGAAGTTTTTAGTAAAGATAATAGAATCAATCTAGGTGATAACTGGTTAACTAACGATCAGATTCCAGCCGCCAAATTACCTTTGTGGGTGGCAGGCCTATGTTTGGTTAATTTGTAAAATAAGAGTCTTTGCTCACTATAATATCAACTGGCATAATGGTAACAGCTAATTGACCCTGGGCGGCGATCACAAAAAAGTTTTGGCCAGGTTGTCTGACAAACAATATTTTAATTAGGCCATATTTTAGCTCCAGTTTTAGTTTTGACAACACGGGCTCCGGGGTTAAGTTTGGTTTATAAGATTTTGTTAATTACACTTTAGTATCTTTAAGCTTCAGGTAGTCTCTACATAATTGCTGCAATTGTAGCCATCTAAGGCCCGAATTATTTTTTAGAAACTCATACAAAGGATTTTCCACAACCGTAATTATATCACCTATTTTTGCCTTGGCAAAACTCTTAATTAATAAATTTACCACACTCTTTCGGTTTTCAGATGATAAATATTTCATAATAGACAGCCCTGACATGTTATTTTCGATAATACCGTATATTTCATTTTCACTTTGGGTCAATTCTACTTCATCAGTTTCTCCTTTTACTAATGAATACTGGCGTTGTCTTTGGTGAGACTCTAGAATTGAAATGCGACCAAGGTCTTTATCACTAGCTCCACTTGAGTTTAAATATTCTTCTAATAGATTCATAGCAACTAATAATTTGACTTCGTATAATATTATAGTGGAAATCCTCCTTCCAATAAAGCTTGTAAACTAGCTTCTACAGCCCCGCCTCCATTGTCTATCCTGTCTACAGCTTGTTGGTGATTTTCGGTGGTAGAAATGCCAAAACCAACTGGAATATGATAACCTAGCATAACTTGCATTACCCCTTCAGAGACCATCTTGCAGACATAATCATAGTGAGTTGTATCACCTCGAATTACAACACCAATTGCCACCAAACAGTCAACTTCTTCGGCTTCGACAAAGCTTTGTAGTAAATAAGGGATTTCCACCGAGCCTGCTGCGTATTTTATAAAAATATTCTCTTCCTTGATTTTGTATTCATGACACATTGCCAAAGCTGAATCAAGCATTTTTGAAGTAATGTCGGAATTAAATTTGGCAACCACTATCCCTATTTTGATTTTGGAAGCATCGAATTTGGTAAAAGCTTTTTTGATGGAATTTTGCATAAAAAGTTTGATAATTATAAGTTTAATTACAGCTTTGTCATTTGGTCAATGATTTACAAGCATTAACCCGTAGGGGCGATCCCCTAATCGCCAATTTTATTTACTTTACAATCATATTCTCCACGTACCTAGCAATTACGTCAACTTCAAAATTGATAATATCACCAGGTTTTACAGTTCCCAGGTTGGTGTTTTCAATCGTATGTTTAATCAGGCTAACTTCCAAGCCGGTTTCGGTTTTTTTGGAAACAGTCAGGCTGACACCATTCAGACAAATCGAACCTTTATAAGCTATAAACTTTCTAAACTCAGCTGGAACTTCTACAGCCAGCACCCAACTGTCTTCATTTTGTATAAAACTTGTAACTTTTGCAACTTCATCTACATGACCCTGAACCAAATGACCATCCAGTTTTTGCCCTATTTTTAGGGCTTTTTCTAGGTTTACTACAGAACCAATTTGTTTGTATTTAAAAGCAGTTTTGGCTACCGTTTCGGGTATCAATTGTAGTTCAAAAAAGTCACTACCAAAATCAATTACAGTTAAACAAGTTCCATCAATTGCAATACTATCGCCAGTTTTAAGATCTATTGTAAAACTTGGTGCTACTGCGATTTTGTAATAAACCGAATCAGTTTTTTTAATTTCAATTATTTTACCTAAATCGGTAATAATACCTGTAAACATACAAAAATATTAATTTCTAATTAATCAACCAAGGTTTAACTTTGGTCAATAATTTTTTAGGCAACTTTACCTAACTGCTGTCCTCGGAAATTAATGTAAAGAACATTAGATGACAAATCATCCTCGCTATCGGGCCCTTCTTCAGGACCTTTAAGCTTGTACATATCAACGCCGATAATTGTGCCGTTAATATTCCGTTTACTTACTATTTTATGACTGATTTTCTTTGATAAACCTGCCAAAATTGTATCAATATTATTAAATATTTCTTGAGTTACATAATAATCTTCTTCTTCGTTTAAATCATTTTCAAAAAGTGCCAACAAACCTGCCCTACTAGCAATCAAATTTTTACATAGCCACTCACAAGGTATCTGTTCCAAAACTAAATCAGATGAATTTGATAATATTTGATCAACCAATTCTTGTCTAAAAACAGGTTTTTCTGCTTTTTTATCCAATCTTTTAGCCACTAATTCGTCCATATTTATTAGTGTAAGTAGCAGATATTCACCCCCTTGTCAAAACCACCTTCTTGATCAAACTTAGATTTAATGACTCCGTTTTTACAAAGCTATAATAATTTAAACCCTGAGCAAAGGTTGGCAGTAGATAATATTGATGGTCCTGTAATTGTGATAGCTGGCCCTGGAACTGGCAAAACTCAGCTACTATCAACCAGAGTAGCCAACATTTTGGATAAAACCGATACCGACCCAAGCGGAATTTTGTGCCTAACTTATACCGATTCAGCCAGCTTTAACATGAGACAAAGATTATTTAGTATGATCGGTAAAGAAGCCTACAAAGTAAATATTTTCACCTTTCACTCCCTTGGCACCGAAATTATTAACCAAAATCCGGAATATTTTTTTTATGGTTTTGGCTACCAACCGATCGATGAAATCGGCCAAATTAGCCTAATTCAAGAGATTATTACCAATTTACCTCTGGATAACCCCCTAAATAGTTACCACCCGGACCACGGCTTTACCTACACCACCGACATCATCAGCCGCATCAAAGACCTTAAAAACGAGGGCTTGACCCCTGGCGATTTTCAAACTATTTTGGAACAAAGTAAACCCTTAATTGAAAGTATCAACCCCCGATTTAGTCAAGTTTTTGACCTACCTCGGATTACTAATTTAACAACCGAAAATTTTAGTATTTTCTACGATTTTGTAAAAAGTTTACAGCCCATCGAAAGTCACGAGTTTGAACAATTTAAATTTTTTCCCAAATTTTTAGAAGATTTAAAAGAATTAAACAAACATTTGGACCAGAAAAGTTTCACCAAAATGGCTGGAAAATTTCGAGATAATTGGGGTAAAAAAGACACTCACAATAAATACCAACTTAAAAATAACTTGAATTTTAAAAAACATTTGGCCTTAGTCGAAGCCTATAAATTTTATCAGGAAAAACTCCACCAAAACAAATTTTATGATTTTGAAGACATGCTTTTAGAAGTTATCCAGGCCTTTAAAAAACACCCAGATCTAAAATATGAATATCAAGAAAAGTTTTTGTATCTGCTGGTAGATGAATTTCAGGACACAAACGGCGTACAAATGGAATTAATCAAATGTTTAACCAATACCGAAATTAATAGCGGAAAACCAAATATTATGGTAGTTGGCGATGATGATCAATCAATTTTTAAATTTCAAAAGGCTAGTATTGAAAACATTTTAAATTTCGAAAATAGCTTTGTAGAGGCAAAAATTATTTATTTAACTAAAAATTACAGAAGTAGCCAGGATATACTGGATTTTGCAGGTACAATTATCGAAAATGCCGATATTAGATTATCAAAAATTCAAAACATTCCTAAAAGCCTCACGGCGGAGCCCCACGGCGATTGAGAGAAGGCGTAGACGAAGTTGTACGCTGAACAGGTCGGATTTATTCCGACCCCAAGCCCCACGGCGACTGAGAGTGTTGCTAACGAAGTGTAGCACGAAAATGGGCAGACTTGTTCTGCCCCAAGCCCCACGGCGACTGAGAGAAGGCGTAGACGAAGTTGTACGCTGAACAGGTCGGGCTTTGTCCGACTTGAAGCCCCACGGCAATCAAGAATCCACCACAGTCATTGCTTCTCTTGTTTCAGGATCACAATAAACTGAATCGCCCTTAAATCCCATAAAATCACACCAAAAGAAAATTGCCAACCCAAAACCTGGACAATCTATAAAATAAAACTCAACTTTTAAATATTAGCTTGTATCAGACACCAGAGCAAGCTACGAAGTATTCTTCCACTAATAAATTCTTATGCAAAAAATACTAAAATCAATGGATCAGTGGAAACAGGAACTACCTGAAGACGTTTTTCACATAGCCTTTGAAGAAGGAACAGACAGGGCTTTTAGCCACCCACTATACCTGAACAAAGATACAGGCACCTACAACTGCAAAGTTTGTGGGCTAGATTTATTTTCATCCGAAACCAAATACGAATCGGGCTCGGGTTGGCCTAGTTTTTTTAAACCGATTGAGCCAAATCGAGTGGAAACCAAAATAGATTTCAAACTGGGCGTGCCTCGAACAGAAGTCCACTGTAGTCGCTGTCATGCTCATCTAGGTCATGTTTTTAATGATGGACCAAAAGACCAAACTGGCTTAAGATATTGCCTAAACGGAACAGTCTTGGATTTCAAAAAAGATGATGATAAATAACATCAGTACAAACTTCATTCCCGACTAATTTACCTAGAATTAATCCTACTCAAAGCATTTTTAAGCATTGGATAAGGCGCTGCTCCATTGATTACCACATTGGTTTCTTGTCCATTATCAAATAAAATACTGGTTGGTGTACCCAAACCTCTGCTACCTAATTTATCCATAGCCTCTTGTTGATCATATTTAACCCTATCCAAGGTGTCATTATTTCTTACGCATTCTTCGATGGCCAAGGCATCCATGCCGCTATTTTGAATTATTTGTAGCAAACCAGATTTATACCGCAACAAATTTTGATTTAAAAAGACACTGTTTGTGAACCTGAAAAAGTCATTAGCCCCGCCAATATTTTTAGCACACTCGCTGGCTTTGGCTAAAGTTAGGGCATTTCGGTGAATTTTTTCTAGTGGATAATGTCTGTAAACGATAGTTAAATTTGGGTAATCTTTTTGAAGTTGAATCAAATTTTCATGCATAATTTTGCAAAATGGACATTCCATATCTACGTACACAATCAAACTAAAACGATTATTTGGACTTCCAGTGAAATTATCCCAACTGGGATTTAGCTTTTCAACTCCCAAAATAGACTGTGTTTTTATGCTCTGATTTTCTTCAGGAACGGCCTTAACTTGCTGTAAATTGGTCGTAGGTTTCGGATTTCTAATATTTTTTAGCTCTTGATTTATTTTAGCAAATTGGGCTTGGGTGTCTTTTTGAAAACTATATTGTCCAGAAAGTGCCAAACTACTGATAAAAATTGACAGTATCACAGCAACTGCAGCCAGTAAGACCAAAGTTGATTTCAAAAAATTAGGTGGTTGATAATTAAATTCTGGATTCTGTAACTCCTTTTTGTCTTCTGACTGAGATTTTTTAGCTTGAACTAGAACTTTACTACTCTCATTCTGGTGTTTACCATGATTGTGGGGCGTTGTTAATTTCGATTCATGAACTTCTTTTTTGGCAGTTTTTTTGGACATACAATTTTTGTTTTGATTTTGATATTACAATAGTTTACACCATAAACCATCTTTGGACAAGAGCCTCACGGCGACTGAGAGAAAAGCTGGTGACAACCAAGCTAGAACGGGCAGACTTGTTCTGCCCCAAGCCCCACGGCGACTGAGCGAAGGCATAGCGCAGCGTATGCTGAACAGGCGGGCTTTGCCCGACTAGAGCCCCACGGCGACTGAGAGTCCACTACTGTCATTGCCTCTTTTGTTTCAGGATCTCATCAATCTCAGTTTCTGTTTGCTCCGAGCTTGCCTCGCCATTTTGTCCTTCCAACAAGAAAGTTTTTGTAGTCACGTTACAATATATTTTAGGATCTAAAAAAACCCTATTTTATTCGATTAAAACGGCAAATTATTGAACTGACCAGTTTGACTCAATTTCGGAGTGGTTACTTTCATATGCCCTGCCGCTGGACGAAGCCTGTCTCTGATAGCAATTACAGGCTCTTGTAACTGAGGGTACCTTTGTAAAAACGAGGCTAAAGGTTCTTGGTAATTTTTATAATTTTTGTAGATAATATAGCTACTTAGAATAAAATCTCCATTTTGTTGAAACTCTACAGCAGAAGTAAATAAATCCATTCCATTTTGCTGCAAATATGACTTAAATTGGCTTCTGGTGGTAATTACAGCCGTGGTGGCCTGCTTGATTTGGGCGCTTCTAGCCACACTTCTAGTCCACTGACTTTGACTTTCAGCAGCTGGAGCCACGTTAATCACATTGGGTGCGGAATTAAAATTGGAATCACCACCCACTGGTGGCAGATTTTGTGGCATTGGTGGTAAAAAGGCCTCGTTCATTGTAGGTCAATTGTAACTTTTATTTTTATCATAGTCAATTGGGTTTAAGAACCATCCTCTGACAACTTTAAAATATATCAATTTTCGTTTGCCAAAAGCAATTTTTAGCGCTATAATTGGCTAGTAGAAATGAATAGATTTTAACAACAAATGTTTGCCGATCACATCCAAATAGGGCTAGATATTGGCTCAGACTCCATTAAAATGGTGGAGGTGAAACGTGAAAAAACCCGCTTTGAACTGCAAACTTACGGTACCGCCAAGCACAATTTGGAACTAGAAGGTTACTGGGATTCTACCAAGCTCAGACAGCTGTCCAGGATTATTGAAGACATTATGGATTCTGGAGACTTCGGCGGTGTAAAAACCATCATGAGTGTCCAAAGTAAGCATGTGTACGTGACCACGATGGATTTTGAAACTAGTTGGAATAAAAAACAAATTCAAGATGAAATCGAAAAACAAGCTCCTTACTTTTTGCCCTACCCGCCCGATGAAATGAGACTATCTTGGAAATTGATCGACAATGACCCTAGAATTACTAGCTATGTTGGTAAACAACGGGTGATTATCAATGCCTTGCCTGATTTTGTCATCGAAAACAGTAAAAATTTGCTAGAACACGTCAATTTGGATGGCGCTGCCCTAGAAAATCAAACTAATTCACAGATTAGATCTATTTTAGCTGGCGATCATGGTAATACCGTTTTAGTCGATATGGGAGCCAAACAAACCACTTTTTCTATCATCGTTGATGGTTTATTACGTTCCAGTTCTCACATTCCAATCGGTACCGAAAAAATCAGTAAAGATTTGACCGAAAGCCTAGGTATCGACGCCACAATTGCCGAATATTTAAAAAAGGATTTTTCTTTAGTAAATCTTTTCAACATACCAAAACCGGTCGAGGAATCTTTAAAAATATTCAAATCCGAGCTAACTACTTTTGTTGAACTTAACAAGAAAATTGCTCAAAACCCTGAAAAAATCGTGGTTACTGGAGGTGGAGTTTATACAACTGGATTGATAGAATATTTTGATAACTTTATTATCCCAATTTATATTGCTAACTGCGGCAAACAGGTATTTATTAGCGACGATTACAAGCCTTATTTATCACCAGTAATCAATCAACTTTCCACAGCCATTGGTCTAGCAGTAAGAGATGACGTGTAACTAGTTGTACATTTAAATACTCTTGATTGACTTTGAAGCAAATGGTTAGCATTATATATTCTACCCAATTTGGAAATTGAACTTCCTACAACCTCTCAACAGGTTCTATACCCAATAACTCCAGGTTTTTCCACAAATGCTCTTTTAACAAACCACAAAACGTAATCAAGGCCTGTTTTCTATCCAAGTCTTGTTCGTTAATTAGGGAGTTATTTCCATACCAGCTATTGATTTTTGATGCTAGTTCAAATAAGTAAGTACACAGCAAATGTGGTTTAAAATTCTGAGAGATATTATCCAAAATTAGCGGTAAAACAAATGTTTGCGTGATAATGTCAATTTCTGTTTGATTCAGTTTAAAAATATTTACAGATGTAGTTTGTAATCCATTCTGCAAGGGATTTTTATCCAAAATGGATTGTAGTCTGGCTATGGTATAAAGCTGATAAACTCCAGTATTTCCTTCAAATTTTAGAATTGAATCAGTATCCAAAACTGAATCACCGCTGATGTCGTGATTAAGATTAAACCACTTCATGGCAGAAACAGCAATTTTGCGAACCTGCTCAGGATCAATATTTTGACTTGGGTCTTTTTTAGTATTTTCCAAAATATCTTTGGCTTTTGTTGAGACCATTTCCAAAACCTCCTGTGCGGTAACAAAATTACCTTTACGGCCACTCATTTTACCTTCTTTGAGCTTGACTAAGCCATTTAAAAGAACTTCTAAATTTGCAATTTTACTAGCAATTTCTAAACCAACATATTTTTGAAATTCGGGATCTACTGAAATTGTTTTAATTATTGTAAAAAACTGATCAAAGTGATGTTTTTGCTCGCTACCAACCAAAGTAATCATTTTATCAGCACCAAACTGTGACGCCCAATGAAACCTAGCGGTGATGTCTCTTAGGGCATAACTTGTATAACCATCGCTAGACTGAACTAAATAGCAACGACCAAGACTAGCAATCCAATTTTTAGTTTGTAAATCAACTTCGTATAATGTATTAGCTAAAAGTTCAAAGTCCACGTAAAAGCCTTTATTATCAGCAATAACCCAGGTTTTAGTTTTTAAAAAATCTAGCATTTTACCAGTCATTTTTTCGTAATATGCTTCACCATATTCATAATCAAACGCCTGAATATTTAATTCTTTTAGCAAAGCTTTGGTATTTTCTTTAGAAATTTTTACAAATTTATCGATTAAATTTTGGTTATCAGGATCGCCGTTGGTAAGCAATACAATTTCCTGACGAACTAATTTGTCCCAGTCTGGCTCGTTTTCTTTTTGCTTATTCCCCCAGACATATAGTTTAACCAGGGTGTCCATGGGCTTAGTATCCAGTTCTTTAAGATTAAAACTTTCATCCCTGCCTTGAATATGAACATTTACAGTTTTACCAGCAATGGATTTATAAGCCCAAAGCATGATTCCCATAGGTACTCCCCAATCGCACCAAAAAATATCGGTTATTACCGAATTGTATTTAAGCTCCAAAATTCTATGTAATGATTCTCCATAATTTCCTTGTAAAATATGCCCCACATGAAGTGGTTTACCCACATTTGGACTGATAAATTCTAGTAAAATGTTTTGATCATTTTTAGTCAGTTGTAAGTTATTTATGTTTTGAAAATAAGCTTTGTAACCATCTGGAGTCAAGCTAAGATTGATGTATGGACCAATATTTTTACTAACTACATTTTGATTATTTTTTTCCGACCAAGTGTTAATTTTTTCGGATAATTCTACAGCAAATTGGACCGGATTTTGTTGGCTTTTTTTGCCTTCAATAAAGGCATAATTGGTTGTCAGTACCCCAAATTTAAGATCGTTTGGAATAGTCCAAACAATTTCTGGAAAATCTTGTTTCAAATTTTCTAATAAAGTAATGACGGTCATTATATTAATAATGTTTTAAAACAAATTTTAGTCAAAGGTTATAAATTAAAAGGGGCTAGCCCCTGTCATCCTGAATTCTTTTCAGGATCTTTTATCTAAGTTAGCTGATCAAAAGGTATTTCTTAATTACAAATAATATCAAGAAGTTACAAACCCTGGATAAACTCCTTGATCTCACCTTTACCTGTTTTTAAAAAACTGGAGGCTAAGATAGTTTTTACCGTCCCAAAACTAGATGGTAATAAATTGATAAACGACTGCCAATTAGCCAAATTTGTTTGTAATTCTCGGGTTTTGGCTTTGTCGGTTTTGGTAAAAATAATACTAAAATAAATATCGTTTTCAGTTAAATAAGTCAAAAATTCTTGATCGATTTTCATCGGCTTTATGGAGCTATCGATGAGCACAAACACATGCCGTAAATCTGGATCATTAAAAAACAAATTCTGCATTTTTTCGTCCCAAATCTGTCTTTTTATTCCTTCAACTCTAGCAAATCCATAACCAGGCATATCCAGCAAATCAAATTTTGAGTTATAATCATATAAATTGTGATCCCTAGTTTTTCCCGGATGTTTGCTAGTTTTAGCCACATTTTGACCCAATAAAAAATTAATCAGGCTGGATTTTCCAACGTTACTACGACCAATAAAGGCAATTTTCGATTTAGACATGATTATTCAAAAACTTTCTGATTTAGCTCCTCTTTTAATTTTAAAACCACGGTTTTTACATCCGGGGAAATTACGGCTAATTTTTGCTTTTTGGTTTGAAGTTGCAATTTCCAACCAATCCTATATATATACCAAAATTTGATATTGGTAATTGACTTAAATTTGATTACCTCAGAACCAATTTGGATCTCTTTTTTATCCAGGTCTAAACCCAAATCCAGACCAATTTCCTTGGCATACAATTGTTTTTTTGTAAACACATTGACTCCAAAATATAATCCAAAAGCCAGTCCTAAAACTAGCACTGAATAACCAAAATTTTGTAAATTGGAACTAAAAATAACGCTTCCGCCAAAGACAATAAAGCCATAAAGAATCCAATCAGCGGTGCTCCAAAAAGTAGATTTTTGATAAAAAGTCATCTAGGAAAAGCTAGTGGTTCCGGATTTTTCTGTCAAAGTTTTAAGGTAAGACCAACTCCCCTCTGGTTAACCATCTGTGGGTAGCTTCCCATTTTCCATTACGAATCCCCAAAATTGAGGTTTGCAGGGTCACCACACGACGATCTGCATACTCGGCATAGGCTCCTTTTATATCATTGTCAGCAATTTTTACGGCCTCAAAAACTCTAAATTTTAATTCCCGGCCATATCTATCATAAATTACAAACTCCTCACCCGGCTGACTTTTTTGCTCTATTGGTTTAAATATGGTGTTGTAGGCACTTTTTACAAAGCTATAATTACTGCTGTGGCCAACAATATAACTATTACCGATTTCTCCAGGCTGAGGTGAATAAGCTAAATGCACGATACCATCTTTCAATTTAACTTGCACCGGGCTATTTATTCCGCCAGTGTCTCGGGCAGAAGTCCAGTCGATACTACCGTCAGGTTTGGTATTAAACACATCTTCAAAAGTAGTGTAAATAATTGGTACCCGGATTTTGTATTTGTCATACACTAACAGATTTCGAAATCTGCCAGGAGTTGCTGGCGGTGGAATTAATTTATCTAGTGGAACTGGACCCTCGTCAACTACTCCCCCGCTAATTCTGTCTTCAAACTCATTAAACTGATCTTTTGTGATGGTGATTGGGCTATCTAAATCCACAAATGGTTGGGAAAAAATAAACCCAAGATTCAAATTAGCGTCCCGTTTCAAAATCTCTGTTAATATTTTACCAGTTTTATCGTACAAAGTAACCTTATCTCCGTTTACAACAACAGTTTCTGGAGTCACTTTATCTTTCTCTTCAAAGCTAATTTCATCTCCAAAACCTTGATCAGTTTTTTCATATTTAGAAGCCAATACATTTTGGGAAACCAAGGTAAAACCTAGACCATCTATAGACACATTTTCAGGAATATTTTTGTCATTAGCGTACAATATTGGAGCCAAAATTATAATCACAATTAAGGCATACATTCTATACCGCAATTTCCAGATGCTTCTAACACTGAACCAACTTTTTTTCCGCCGTGGTAACATGACACAATATTGACCTAATTTTTGTGTTTGGGCAAGAGTAATTATCACTAAGTAAATCTATTTATTAAATCAAAGTTTATCATTTCTAAAACTTTTATAGTTTAAAATATAACTTTCTATTTAATCAAGACTTATCTGGCTAAATCGAATGCCTAGTGAATTTAAATAATTAAAAAACTCCATACTAGGATTTTGGCCTGTAATCTCTATGTATTTGGCTACTTTCTGTCGATTTAAGTCTGTTTCGGTATCTTGCTCAGAGCACATTTGCTTTTCACCAAAATCTATTCTAGCACCTTTCATCTGCGGACTTGGATCTAACATACTGATAAAAACCCCGATTTGTTTTTCATAATATACAGCCTTTTCGAATCCTTTTGCGGCTTGCTTGTTATTTTCTTTGACAGATTTTAATAGCTTCAAAGCCTGTGTTTGCAAATCCTGTGGAATTTCTACAAATGTAATTTTTGATCTAACTTCCGTAATTATTTCAGTCATACTATTGTATTGTTATTATTATAAATTGTATATTAAAAAATCTCCCGAAATGGGAGAAAATGTTTGTAGTTTTTGCTGTAATTAAAAATTAAATACGCCAACCAAATCTCCCTGATCCTAGGGTGCGAAGGTGCAGTTCTTGTTGAGACTGGCAGCCCTCGGCCCTACTAAAAAAGAGGATTGACCACCAAGCGTTGGGGTTTTTAAAGGTTAGGATTAGGGTTAATTTTTGGGTCATATTTATTAATTTTAATTTTATTAAAAAACTATTTTATAAGCTAAAAACCCAGCGTCTGTATCTGTGCTTTGAGGATTTTTTGCAGGCATTAGGATATAACTATCACGTGGAGCTGTTATTAAACCAATTTCAGATTTGGCATAAACTTGATTCTTAGCGACAAATGATTCAGAAGCCACACTTGTATCAATAAACTCAAATCCTGGGTAAGGAATAATTGGCTTGTACAGTTTATATGCAGAAATTTCTTTGCTTGATTTTTTACTTAAAATATTGTAATCCATCATACCAAAATACTGTAAAACCTGTCGTATTTTATGTAGGGCAACTTTTAGCCCGTCTTTAGATTTATGATTTCCGCACTCTAACGTCATTCCAGCTGGTATAAATTTTAGTTGGATAGTGCTACCGCTAGTGGCTTTTTGGGATAATACAATTTGAATAAAATCATCATTTACAAGTTCTCTGATAATTTGGTTTTCATTTTTATGAATTTCCATTTTAATATCCCCAACTGACACTGAATGTAAATCTAACAAAAAATCTGGTTGATACTTTGCTAAAAAATCAGTAATTTCTTTGGCTCGATAACCCTCATAGTTTTGTGGATAATCTTTTACAAAGCATCGATTTAAATTTGATTCTATAAAACGAACATCTTTTAGATAAGCCATGGGGTTACCCAAAATAAAAGTTATTTCACCACATTTTAGATTTTTAATTTCTTTTTGAATTGCAATAACAGCCTCTAAACCGACTGGTTCATTTCCATGCACACCTCCCATAATTACAATTTTTGGACCACTCATTTCAGCCCTTGCTGTAAAAGCAAAAACCAATTCTACATTTTGTTTTGTAGCAAAAAAGTTTAGGTGATCAATTCTGGACACAGTCATAGTAAGTTAATAGGTTGTAAAAATTGTTATTTTAAAATTCTTAAATTGACTCTACTTCAAATACACTTTTTCAACTGCATATTTTGCAATTGCTGCATTATTTGGAGTAAACCCTAAACCAACTTCTGTAGGAACTTTAATTTCGCCGTTTACTACTTCAAATGGATTTTCTACCAAATCTTCATGGAAATACATATGATATGGGGACATATCTGCTGGAAGAGTGTAGTTTGATTTTGAGGCAAGAGCGATGTTAAAAGCTCGCCCAATTCCGCTTTCTAGCAAGCCACCACACCACACAGGGATATTATTTTTTTGAGCATAATCGTGAATTTTAATACTTTCAAGCACTCCGCCAACCCTGCCTGGTTTGATGTTAATAATTTTACAAGCACCGGTTTGAATTGCTTTTCTAGCATCTTCAACTGAACAAATACTTTCATCCATACAAATTGGGGTTTCAATAAGTCGCTGAAGAGTAGAATGATCGATAATATCGTTTGAAGCAAGCGGCTGCTCAATCATCATCAAATTAAACTCGTCAAGTTGGGTTAAAATAGAAAGGTGATCTTTTAAATTGTACGCTGAATTTCCATCAAGCATTAAATCTATTGCTGGATATTTTTCACGAATTTTGCGGGTAACTTCCACGTCAAAACCTGGCTTAATTTTTACTTTAATACGTTTATACCCTTCAGAGAAACGAAGGTCAACTTCTTCAAGCACGGCATCAATTGTGGTTTTAATGCCTAAGCTTTCTCCAACTGGAATCGTATCACGAGTTCCACCAACAAGTTCTTTCAACGATTTTTGATCACGAAGTGCCAGCAAGTGCCAGAATGCAGTTTCAACACCTGCTTTTGCAATGTCGTTTCCTACAATAAATGAGTAGGCTTTTACAAATTCTTCAATAGTTTCAAAATTTTTGTGTAAAATACAAGGAGCAATAAACTTTTCAATAATATATTTACAACTATCAACAGTTTCTGGGTTGTAAAGCGGTGAGAAAAAAGCAGACGATTCACCATAGCCAATTAAACCATCAGCAGTGTATAATTTTACGATTAGCGTGTCTTTTGTGGTAAGCCTTCCAAAACTTGTTTCAAACGAATGAGTCATGGGGAGAGCAACTTTGATAAGTTCAATAGCAGTTATTTTCATAAAAGTGTGAGTTAGTTTTTAATAAAAGTTAAACAAAAGGTGTTTTAAATTAAAATAATTTTAGATACTTGGCAAGACAATGCTACGATAATTCGCAAAATGAAGCATTTTTTCGCCTGGAGTGTTACCTGGCATTCTGTCTAGCATTGCAATTGCACGATCAGCACCGTTTTGTCTGGTTGTTAAACAAAAATCAAAATACGAAAGCATTTCTTGTTCTGAAGATGATAAATATTCTTGAGCAAGTTGATAAACTTTTTGTGTATATGCATGTACTTCGATGTCAGCTAACCCATATTTTATAGCTTTTTCTCGTAATTCTATAGCTTTTTGCCAAGTAACACCTAGTTTGGCATTTATTTTCTGACTATTTCTAATAATTCCAGCCTGTAAAGCTGATGGAGCAATAAGTATGTTTTTTGTAATTTTTTGGTCAATATTCATCAACTCCTCATCAGGAAAATTAGCTTCCGCATCTCTTCCTTCAATATACGCAAACTGAACGTTTTGGTTAAACCACTGTTGAACTGCTCCTGGCCGGGTTGAATTTTGTCTAAAAGCTTCTCTAAATTCTTCAATACTGGCCGCTGGTTTAAATTTATAGCGAATTCGTGATGCTGAAAATTGGGCAAACTGCTGAATTTCTAAATCGTTAAGTTTGGGTTTTAATACAATTTCCTCACCTGTTTTTGTATTGTGTGCTTTTTGATTCTCGCTGAGAAGGTATGATAATAGGTCTGGTTGATCATCCACGGTAATAAAATCGTTACTGTGTTTATAATCACCTTCGGACCGCAACACAAAATGCATTGTTGTACCTTTTCCATGCATCCAATTCCAATAATCAGCAATGTCTGCGAATGGTTTTTGGGGAAATTGACTTGTTTTTCTGTCACCCTCGGCTGTTGAATTTGCAAACATTCTATTCCATAAAGTAAGCCTGTTAGCTTTATTTCCTGTAATTTGCCCTGCTTCAAACGGAGAATTTGCAGTTAAAGCAATGGTTGCAAAAGATGTTAAAAACATTGAGTTTACTGCTTCTACAATATACTCTGGAGCAACTTCGGTACTTGGGCTGTTTTGGGCCTTCGCATCAATGCCTTGTTTATGGTTCCATCCTCGCTGAAGCAAAAATGGATACACTGGTTTTTGAGCAACTGTTTTTTCATAAAACTCTTGAGTAATTGGTTGATTTGGATGTTCGGCAACGTTGGCAATAGTTAGGCCGTGTTGGGCTAAAATTTCAACAGTATCTTCTAAACTAGTAATAATATTAGTATTTAGTTCTTCTAAAGAACGTGTGGGTTGAACAGCATTTTCTAACAAGTTATAACCGTTATCAGTTTCGTATTCACCTTGTTTTGTAATTACTTTTTTGGTTCCAGCTTCAACTTCAGCAATATTTCTCACCTCCTCACCTTTTTGCATTTTAAGCTCGGCAAGTGTTTGAAAATGATTAGATGAAATTAAAGCACTTTTTCCTGTTTTTTTGTCAATAATTGGCATTTCAACTTCGGCACCATATTTTGGTGTTCGAGTATTTTTAAATGAAAAATTTTCTGGCATAGTTGAATAAAATTAAACGTTAGGGTTTATAAAAGGTATGTAAAATAGAACTTATTTTGATGTATTTACTGTTGAATAATAATTCTGCCGTGGCTGCCAATTGATTATAAAATCAACATAATTAGGTAGGCTAACTCCAACTTCTTCTTGCAAAATTATATCTTGAATTAGTTTACCCTTAGGATCAACCTGCATATAATAATTAACAATTTCTTGTGCGATTCGTTGACTACTATTATCTTGATTTGTTCGATTTTTTATTTGTGCTATGGTTAAGTCGGATTTTGTTTTGTCACCATAATTTTTTATATCGTAATAAGGTGGTGGGGCGCCTCCTGTTTTAGTTGTTACAAAAATTGGTTCTGGAATGCCATTGGTGCCTGATGTATTTAATTTAATAACCTCTGGATGATGAAAATGTTGAACAATCGCTGCTTGGAACTTGTTAAATTTAAGCTCACCAGATCCTCCAAATTTTATAATCGCCTTTGGTGTGCATTTGTTTAAATCAGAAACATGTTGCAAATTGTTAAATCCAGCTTCTACTACATGGCAAACAATGTATGCTAAGGCACTCTCAAGATATTGTGTCTCTTCTTCATTGCTAATTTGGCTAAAATCTTCAGTGTTTGAACTATTGGCGTTGTGCTTCCAGGCTCTTTGCATCATCGGAACTATTTCTGCTCTAAACTCTTGCTGAACTTTTTTATCAGGGTATTTATCGTTTATTACCACTTCTTTCAAAAAATCATGCACTGCAGTATACACACCAGTGTCAACAAACTGATTCATGGTTGGAATACTAAAAGTGGTATATTCATCAATATCAGGGAAAAATCGATGAGTGTATTGACCATACAAGTCAAAAATCGCCTTTGCGTTTGCACTTAATAACTCTGGATTCATCCCATTTATCTCCGCTGCTGCTGACCAAGCATTTAAAATTTTAACTCGGGGTATACCTATAAAATGACGGGGAATGCCTGAACCATCCACATCTTTCCAATTTACGTTAGGATATTTTGGTGCTATATTTTTTGCAATATACATCTGCATCTTCTTGTTTTTTTGTTCCACATCTAATTCAGGAAATCTTTCTTTAATATCTTGCTCAGCCTCTGTTAATTGAGCTTTGACTTTTAATTTAAGTTGGTAATTTTTTTGAGCAAAAATGCGAATTACTTGCAACACAGAAGGTGGATAACTAGAGGCAAGGCGAACATTTAACTCATCTTCACTTCCACCTAACCCTATAACCGTTTCAACAATATAATGTGGATCGATAACTAGGTGAAAAACTTCCCTAGAAAATTGATTTTTACCTTCTGGATTCATCTTTTCCAAAAATGGGTTTTTTTCTGAGTCAAAAAAGTCGGCTAATAATTCATGGGTTATTTTTATCTTTTCAAGTAATACTGCTCTTTTTTCTTGAGATTGTTGAACTTCTTGCATGCTACCAAGACCCATTTTATCAAGTAATTCTTGGTTGATAAGATCGGTGTAAACTCTTGCTTGATTTGCGGTTGCAAAAGAAATAGCTGAAACAACTTGTTTTGACCTACCCTCAATGGTTTTAGTGTGAATACCACCAACAGCTTTGGAAATTGTTTTTTTAAGGACTTCCATATAATCAGTCACTGATTCTATTGGCTGAGCACGTGGAATTGTTTCAGGCATATCCTGTGTTAAATTTGTTATAGTTGGCATAGCATACCTCAAAATATTAATAAAAAATTTACCTAATACAAAAAAACTCCCCTGGTTTAGGGAAGTTGTAAGTTGTGGATTTGATTGTGATTTTAATTAGCAAACAAATTAACTTTCTCCCCAGTGGTGGAAGTCATAAAGAGAAACCAAAATTGTTTGTTACTTGAGATCACATTGATGTAAAAACACTTTTTTTTATATTTGTCAAAAAATTATCTTCAACTATATTTAATCCACAGCTATTTTCCAGATATTTTTTTCTAAAAAGGCTTCTATTGTTTGTCTATGTGCTTTGTTTATCAGGTTAGATAAAGAGATTTTTTTGATTTTGGAATATTGATTTAGAGTCAGAATATTTTTTCCAGCTAAATAGGCCAGTCTTTTGTGATAACTATTTGTGAGGGCTTTACCGACTATTTCTTCCATAATTTCGGTTTTGTTTTTTTTATCAAATTCTTCAAAAGCTTCATAATAGCTTAATCTGTCAATAAACTTGATATTAATTGGCACAAACCCTTCTCTGATCAATAAATAATTGTTTATTACCCGGCCGATTCGGCCATTTCCGTCCACAAAAGGGTGAATATTTTCAAAAGTCAAGTGTAATTTGGCTATTCTTTTGATAATGTTTTCTTGGCTACTACCATTGTAATCAGCTAGCATTTTTTGCATCAAATCTACCACCTTTTTGGGATCTGGGGCAATGTGACTACCAACCCGAACATACTCATTTTTGGCTCTAAACCTACCGGCCACATCGTCCCTGATATTTGATAAAAGCATCTTGTGAAGCAGTAAAATTACTTCCAATGATAGCTCTTGTTGTTTGGCTTTGACCTGGTTATACTCCACTACTCTCGCTAAGTTTTTGGCTTCAAACAGCTCTCTTTCGTTGATATATCTGTCGATATCAATTTGACGGAGAATTTTTTCGGTTTCTTCCAGACTCAATGTGCTATTTTCTATTGCGTTGGAATTATAGACTTGTTCTGCCACTTCACTTTCAGCAATTAATTGTATCAATGACTCTTTACCTACTGCCAGTTGATAGTAATTTGCTCGCAGATTGGTTATTCGATTAAAGAAGCTAGACACTTTGGGCATGTTAATATTATACAATATATTTACTATTTAGTCAACAAAACCGTGAAAATATTCAAAATTTTGATAAAATTTATGTTTTTAAAACTATAAACGTGAAAATAATATTATCTCCAGAAATATAGTATTAATATAAATTAGAAAAAATGTTAATCAAACAGCAAACCATCAAAGATTTTGGATTGTAAATATATTTTTAAATTACCGATTTTGATAGATTTTCGTAGCATTACTTTGTCTTTCAGCCATTTTTTGTTATCATCTACACAACCAATTACCCCAGAATCTTTACTCTGAAAATACTCGTCGATTAACTGCACACCGGCTATTGTTTTGATTAAACTAAGCTTTACAGCCAACATGTATTCACCAGACACAAAAGTTTTTTCGGCAATTTTTTCATATTCCAAACTGACTAAATGTGCTTTGTCTTTGGACATTAAATCCAGCTCTTTTTGGTTAAATTTTAACTCCAAAATTTTGGAAGTACTTTGATTTACATAATCTAAGTTGGAAGGTAACACAAAATCCTGTCCATAGCGAATATTGCGGATATATCTGGTATAATTTTGGATGCTACCGAAGTCCAATTTTTGATAATAATAGTCTCTGTCTTTCCAGCTGATAAACCAATTTTTACTTATTTTTTGTAGCCAATCGTCGATATCTGACCACATTTCTTTACCAATAACGTACGATCCAATAACTGCGGCCACGGCTTCTACAGTCAATAATTGGTCTTTTTGCCACAAACCAAAGGCAATAAAAATAATCAAAGATACAGCCAGTCCAAAAAATTTATCCGAAAAATCATGGATTAATTCGTACGTGGTTCTGTGTCCGCTGGTGATTTCGTCGATATATTCTTGATAAGGTAGCAAATAAAAATTTTCGCTAGAAACTTCTCTGGCTCTTGGGTAAAACATCATCGTTAGTGCCAAACTGTCGGCGTTTTTTAGGCTCTGCAGTTTCGTAATCCCAATATCAATGATCGGGTTGTTTTTTACAGGTTTTGTAACTACTATTTGGGGAATAAAATTGGCTGTTTGGCTTTTCATTTAGGGTAAAAAAACCCTGATTAATCTTGTTGTCAATTTGACTTAAAAATTTTGACTGTGTTAGTATTTTATGCTAAGAATCTTTTAACAAAACACTTTTATGAACTTTGCAAAAGAAAAATTTAACTCAATTAACTTAACCTTGTCGTTAGTAATAGGCACTGCTATACTATTCTTACCTTCAGCAAATGCTATTGCTGGCACAAACGAAGCTCCACTTTATAATCCAAATATTAATGTGAAAGAAAGAACTATGAAAGGAGAATGCCAGGAATATAACACACATCGCGTTGAACTTTCTAACGGTGGCGTTACAACATTTAAAGGTTATGGTTTACTTAATACTACAACAACTCTTGACTCTTTTGGCACTCTAACCCATACCTACGTTGACAGAATTGGAGGTGCTAAAGATATAAGCATAGCGCGATTTCCTAATGTGCCAGATTGTGAATAATTACAAGCTTAAATTCTTGAATTTAGGCCAGCCCAATCTCCTGACACAAATACACATCCTGTACAGCTTTTAAAATCTCTACACCCTCATCAAAGTCTTTTTTGAAAGCTTTCCTGCCCATAATCAAGCCACTTCCTCCAGCTCTTTTGTTGATTACCGCAGACTTTATAGCCTCTTTAAAATCGTCACTTCCAGAATCCCCACCAGAATTTATTAGAGGAATTTTGCCCATATAGCAGTTGGCTACTTGATACCTTGCTAGGTCGATTGGATGGTCTGTGGTTAACTGAGTATAAATTTTTGGATCAAGTTTACCGTAACTACTATCACCATTATTTAGAGCTTTAAAACCTCCGTTGCAAGTTGGTAGTTTTTGTTTGATAATATCAGCTCCAAGGCTAACACCTAAATGATTGGCTTGGCCAGTTAAATCGGCTGAAGTTTCGTAATTTACGCCATTTATTTTAAAATTAGAGTTACGAACATAACACCACAAAATAGTAAACAAACCCAAATCGTGTGCCTCTTTAAATGCTTCTCGGACCGCTTGAATTTCTATATCCGAGTTTGGAGATCCAAAATAAATTGTAGCCCCTACCCCAACTGCCCCAATATCCAAAGCTTGTTTTGGAGTTGTAAACATTTGCTGCCGACTTACATTTGGGTAACTAAGCAATTCATTATGATTCAATTTAACTATCAGCGGCATTTTATCGGCATAATTAGTTGGCAAGGAGGCGATTGCTCCATAGGTGGACACAAAGCCACTACAATCGGCATCTATGGCCAAATTTACCAGTTTTCGCGGATCAAAAAACTCTGGATTGGCTGCAAAACTAGCCCCGGCTGAGTGCTCAACTCCTTGATCTACAGGTAAGATGGATAAATATCCACTACCACCTAGACGCCCATGAGTATATAATTTTTGCAAATTTTGAATTACTTTTGGATTTCTATGGGTGTTTTTTAGACTGTCAGGAACACTAGTCGGCTTTGGAAAGTTAAACAATTTAGCATCAAAAGTAGAACTTTGAAAATCTAGTAAATAACTGGCATCCTCACCTAAAATTGATTTAATTTCGGTATAATTCATGCTTTAGTATTCATAATATTTACAATCTTGACCAATTTTTCTGGCTTTAAGGAGGCCCCGCCAATCAAAAACCCATTTAGATTTGGAATATCTACCAATTCCTGACAATTTGTCTCATCTACACTTCCCCCGTACAACAAACCAATTTGGCTGATAATGTCTGGGCTATAAATCTTTTTTAAAATACCCTGAATAAAATCAAGAACTTCGATAATTTCTTGTTTGCTAGCTGTTTTTCCCGAACCAATGGCCCAAACTGGCTCATAAGCAATGATCAATTTAAATAGATTAAGATTTTCTTTGGGGCTAGATTTCCCCCCATATTGTGCTTTCAAACAGTGTGTTGTTTCTTTTAAACCGACCTCCAACTGTTCTTGCAGTTCTGAGTAGTTAATTTCAAATTGATTTTCTTGACTACTGTAGCCAATACATAGGACTGGAATTAAGCCATTTTCTAAAGTTAATTGAACTTTTTTATTGATATCAAGGTTACTTAAACCTTTAATTTGCCTGGTTTCGCTGTGACCAATCAGGGCATAATCGCTTCCCAAATCTCTTGCTTGTAAAATTGACAGGTCGCCGGTGTAAGCTCCAGATTCGTAATTAGAAATATGTTGTGGACCAAAACCCAGGCTAGGATTGATGACCGAAATTTCGGATACTTGATGCAAATAAATACTGGGTGGAAAGATACCCAGACTTAGATTTTTTTCTAATTTTAACTTCGTATAATGTTCAAGTAAATCTTGAGCAGCTTCTAAAGTTGTGGGGTTAAGTTTCCAATTAAAGCCTAGAAATAGAGGTTTCTTACTCATAAAAATTATTTTAATTTCACAAATTTATTTTGTATTTAATATATTTGTAATCAATACTCGAGCCAATTTAATTGGTCAAATTAATTTTAAACCAACTCCAAATCAGAGTCTTTGATGGCTTCAAAATCATTCCATTTTTGACTTTTATCAAATTTAATCACTTGCGGGTCGGCTTTGATATCGGTAGATTTACTGGGCTTTACCAGGCACACTCCGGCCATTGTTCGAGAGCGACTAAAAGCTACATAGGTTTGACCAAAAATGAAGGCCCCTCGACCCAAATCGATCAGGCAATTATCAAAAGTTTGGCCTTGAGATTTATGGATGGTTACCGCCCAAGCCAGTTTGAGTGGATATTGAACAAATTCACCGACAGTTTCTTTGACAACTTCCCCTTTTTCTTCATCAAAACGATATTTATAGGCCTGCCAACTGCTAAAATCCACATCAATTATTTGATCACCAACCAGCACCAGAACTTCAGTTTTTTTCAGTTTATAAATTGTGCCAATTGTCCCATTTACCCAACGTTTGTCGGGATCATTTTTGATAAACATTACTTGAGCTCCTTGTTTTAGCGTTAAATATTTTTCGGTTGGATATAGTTCTTGCCCAAAAGAACCACTTATTGTGGCTTTAAAATCAATTTCTTTAGCTGAGAGTTTTTCAAGTTCTAATAAATTTTTGTCATTAGCATCTTTATTAATAGCGGTAATGGTTATCGGAAGTAAATCTGTCTCAATTTTTTTGTTATAAAATTTGTTATTAACCCAAGATATAAGCTCTTGAGTTGAAACCCCGTAACGAAGATAATTTAAAAACTTGATAAATTCTGTCTCACTTTGACGATAATTGTGTGTTAACTTGATAAATTGTAAATTGAGCGACTTAAAACACTTGGCTCCAAAAAAATATTCTGATTTGTATTTGCTCAAAAACTCAGGTTTTTCTAAGGATCGCAGCACTGGAGGAAGTTGAAAATGATCTCCAAAAAATATTAGTTGGAGGCCGCCAAATGGCAATCTGGGTTTTTCTTTGTTTAATCTAAAAAATTTGTCTAGGCTATCTAGCATGTCACTTCGAACCATCGAAATTTCATCTAAAACCAGAACTTCTAAGTTTTTTACCCGCCTATTATCTTTTAATTTGTGGATTTTACCTTCTTCAAGTAAACGCCAAGGATCTTCAGTGCCAAATCTGCAAAAACTGTGAATAGTTTCCCCAGCAGCGTTGATTGCTGCCATTCCAGTTGGGGCTAGAACCACGACTTTTTTGTCAGTATTTTCTAAAAAATGTTTTAAAAGTGTGCTTTTTCCTGTACCAGCATCGCCAGTAACATACAAGTTTTTTTTCGATTTCAGCATCAATTCCAGGGCCTGGGTGGCAATTTGGTTGTTGGTAAACATTACCTACAAATCTGACTCTGGTTTGTATTTTTGTGCAAATTCTTGAGATAATCGTTCCTGTTCTTTTTCCCACAAAATACTACCCTCTTGAGATTCATCAGGTATCTGCGCATCAGGATTAAATACACAATTTGGATTTCGCGGATTAAAATTACGAGAAAAAATTACATTATTTTTTTCCGAGACAACACAAACTGTCATATCCAATTGAGACTTAATAGGCTGAATTCCATTTTCAATCACAAATATTACGATATAATTTACACGGTGAATATAAACATAATCACCAAACTAAAGCTAATTGTCAAAGCCAATACTGAGCTTAAAATAAACCAGTTAAGACTAAACCACCGATATAATTTATATTGAAAAGATTTGGTTTCTGGTTCAAAATAGGAATTGTTACCAAACCCAACTTTTAGGCTATTTAAAAGGGATTTTATTCTGGTTTTTGGTTTTGTATTGGCCAGTTTTACTTCCAAACTCAAGGTTCTTATTTCGGTATTTGGGGCTTCGGGCTTTACAATTTCAACACTATTTATTCCTGAAACGACAGGCTTTATACTATCAATTCCTGCTGGTTTAGAAGGTTTTTTCCATCTGGTAATTTCGGTCATTTTTTGGTAAGAACGGTTATTATTTAGGTATTTATTGATCTGGTGAAAAGTAAACAAATTGCGATTTGGTAACTTATTTGACTGCATAGACCCACCATAGCAGGTTTTTAAGTAATATGCAAGAGCCCCACGGCGACTGAGAGAAGGCATAACGAAGTGTATGCTGAACAGGAGGGCTTTGCCCGACTAGAGCCCCACGGCGACTGAGAGAAAAGCTGGTGACAACCAAGCTAGAACGGGCAGACTTGTTCTGCCCAAAGCCCCACGAGGACTTCTACAACCCCACTCTCATTTGACTTTAAATTAAACCTAATAATATACCACCACTTATACCACCTTCCAAGGAGTTTTTCTATTGGGCTCTGTGAATATATTAGGGTTTGATCCATATTGTATTTATGCCCAAAAATACCTTTCTAATAACTAAATTAGATATTTGGGGTGACAATTTTTACTTCAGAAATTCTCAGTTCTTTACTTGGACGACCATCAAAAGCTACTTCTTCGGCTCCAGTTTCTCGATTAAGGCCAATTGCATTTACATCTTTGGCGATTTTATCGAGCACAGCAAAACTACCAGAATCCACAACACCAAAAACAGTGTATTGGGCAGGTAAAGTAGTATCGGCAATGGTTATGAAAAACTGACTGCTGGCAGAATCTGGTTTGTCTGTTTTGGCCATCAAAATCAAGCCTTTCTTGTAGGTTACACTGCCAGTATCGGCATTAAAATTAGTATATAGCGAAGGGGCTCTAAACTCTGGTTTGTTTATAAGTTTATTTTGATCACCAGCAGATTCATACTCTGGTTTAACAGTCCACAATTCATCGGGGATATTTTTCTCTTCAGTTGAACTGATATAAAAGGCACTTTTACCACCCTGACCATTTCTATTTTCTGTATCACCACCTTGAATAACTGCAAAAGTAGGCTGTTTTACAATCCTGTGAAAAACGGTGTTACCAAAAGATTCTCTGTAGGTTAATCTCACAAAATTTTCTACCGTTTGCGGAGCATATTCCGATTTTAAATTCAATTTGATATCTCCAAAATCGGTTATTTTCATCACCAAATCCCAATTTTTATTGTCTTCAAATTTTAAAACACGGTTCTCTAATTCCAATTTTGCTTCCACTCCCTGACGAGCAATATCATTTTGCTTTTTGTCTTCTTCGGCTTTTTTAGCATTTTGTTTATCAATTGTCTGACTTAGAATTTGGTTGGGAATACTATAAAAAACAAATCCGGCAAACAAGCTAATAACAACAATGCTACTGACAACGCCAATAACTTTTCTTTTTTGATTTTCATCCATCACTGGTAAAGTGGCTTTAGATGTGGCTTTACTGTCGATGTTAATCGTTGTAGCTGGATTATTTATTTCTGGTTGAATCTTTGAGGTGGTTTCTTTGATAACTGGCTTTTTGGCTTTGACAGCGGTCTTTGAACTTACCTTGGAACTAGATTTTTTGGTGGTTTTTTTGGTAGCCATAATTTAAAATACAGATTTTGAATTGCTTTAGTTAAAAATAGTTAAGGTTAAAATATTTATCTTAGTCAAGCTTGGATTACGTCCTATTTTACTAGGCCTGAGAAACTAAATTTTAGGTAAGACTGATGGGTGCGAAGGAGCAGTTAGTGCAACTGGTAACCCTCGACCCCAACTAAAAAATTGTTTGACGGTTTGGGAGCTCGGGCAAAGCCCTCCTGTTCAGCATACGTTAACACTATGCCTTCTCTCAGTCGCCGTGGGGCTTAATTGACAAATAGCTAGAATTTATGTCCATTTTAAATAGCTCAATTATTATTGTTTTTGGCGATTAATTAATATCAGAATTTAACTCTTTTAAAAGCCACAAAACCTCATTAAACCATTATTTAAGTGTCAAAACAATCCATCGCTGAGATCTTGCAAGCCAAGCAAAATACATCTCCAAAAAAAGAAAAGCGCACCAAAAAATCCTCGGCTGATAGGAAAAGGTTAACCATTGGCTCGGCTAAAACTGCTAGGGCTAAAATTCCTAAAATTACCAAGATTTTTAAGGCCAAAGTGGTTGAAAGAACTCCGGAAGAACAAGAAAAAATTGATGCCGCAAACCTTGCAAAAGCAGAAGCCTTGGCAGCAAGAGGCGAAAACCTAAAAGATAAAAAACCACGACCGCCGAAAACTAAAGACTTTCTGGACGATGACACCTATGTCGATCCCAAAAACCCCAAAACAAATGAGCTGGTAACCAGAAAAGGAATTCTAGGTTTAAACCTGATTTCAACTTCGGATGTCAACAGGCAACTAGCTTTAGATGACGAATCTATCGAACAAAGAGGCAGCCGCAGGTATCGTGTAACCGACGATGGGGTTAAGGTAAAAATGAAAAAAATTACCAAAAAACGTGAAAGCAAAAACAAAAACAAGAAACTTAAGAGATTTATTGAAAACGACAATTCTTTGTATTCAGTTTTCCAGGCCCAACCTATAGAATTTCAAGAACAAGTGGTTGAAGTAGTTAAACAAGGAATCACCCGGGGATTTATCACCGAAGATGAATTGTTGTACGTTTTACCACATCCAGAAGAGAATATTGAGCTTTTAGAAGACATGTTTGACCTGGCCGAAGATTCCGGAGCGCCGATTAGTTTTGAAAGTACTTTAGATAATTTATGGAGCGAATTAGATGAAGATGACGAGCAAAAACGACAAGAAAAAGAATTGGCCTTAAAACTTTCTGGATCCCTTGCTGGAGACATCGGCGGCCAAGAACTAAATGACGATGCGGTTCAAAATTATATCCGTGACATTTCCCGTTATCCTTTGTTGACCAAGGACGAAGAGGTAGAATTAGCTAAAAGAATTGAACAGTCCGACCAAGCCGCTAAACGTGAATTAAATAACGCTAACCTCAGACTGGTTGTCCATGCTGCCAAAAAATACATGGGTCGAAATTTAGCATTTTTGGACTTAATTCAGGAAGGCAATATTGGTCTTTTGCGGGCCGTTGAAAAGTTTGATTGGAGACGTGGTTACAAATTTTCCACCTACGCTAGCTACTGGATTGAACAAAGTATCCGAAGAGCCCTTGCCGATCAAAGCCGTCCAGTAAGACTTCCTGTACACGTGGAAGAAAAATTAAATCGATTTAGAAAGGAAAAACGCCAGATGATTGATGAATTAGGCCGTGAACCAACCGACGATGAATTAGCTGAAAGGCTGGAAGTTGACCTGGATACAATCTACTATTTCAAGAGAATTAGCCAAGAAACAGTGTCTATCGATACTATGATTGGTTACAGCGAAGACAGTGATACTCAAATGGTGGAAATGATTGAAGACGAAACCAGTACTCAGCCGATTGATGCCGCCTCCAACAGGATTTTACGGTCTCATGTGATGAAGATTATTGATGACATTCTTGAACCCAGGGAAAAGAAAGTAATTTTGCTTCGTTTTGGATTAGATGGTACCGGAATTGCTCATACTTTAGAAGAAATTGGAGAAGTTTTCCATGTGACTCGTGAACGTGTTCGACAAATTGAGGAGGTTGCTTTAAATAAAATCCGAACCCATAATGACAGCTTTAAGCTGGTTGACTTTTTGGAAGGAATACACCCACAAAGCTTTACTGCAGGAGCTCCAAAGGAAGAAGGCAGCAATAATTTGGAAATTCCTTGGGGTAAAAAGATTCTTACTGATAAAGTTGTGGATATTTTGGTGGCAAACATTTTAGCTAAGGAATACAGCCTGATTATGCTTCGCGGGGAAATGGGCACAGGTAAAACCACTATCGTTAGTCAAACCTGCAATAAACTTGGCACCAGCGAAGAGGCAACCTCGCCCACATTTGCTCTACTTCAAAAATACGATCTAAAATCCACCAGTATCGCTAAAAATAGTAACTACGAACAAATTTCCCACTTTGATTTACATCGTCTAAAAGTCATCAAGCCCGAAGACAAAGGCTGGATCGAAGAAGAGCTGATAAATACCGCCAATATTTGTTTTATTGAATGGCCCGAAAAAATATTAAAAGACCAACCATTTATCAAATACATTGGTAGAAATTATCTGATTGTGGACTGTAAAATTGGTAAAAAAGGTGAATATTACTACAGAATCCGCCAGGAGTAATCATTTTTACTAGCTTTTTCTGTACTTAACCTTTTGAAAATAACCTCTGGACTGGTTTAAAAATAATTTTGACAATTCGGCGAAATACTACCAAATTACTACTAATGGAAAACACTAAATACAAGCCCCAAGCCAAGAAAAAAAACCAGCGTCGAGAAAATAGAGAGTTGGTAGTCAATATTTCTATGTTTCTACTTGGAAATGAAAAAATGAAAAATTTATTTTGGAATATCAAAACTGTAGAGTATCAAAAATTTGAAAATAAGATTAAAATCGGCATAAACACGACCAAAAAACTAGGTACAACCCTAGAAAAACTGAGAAGTGTAGCCAAAGATTTATCTAACTATTTATTTGAACAAGGTTTAACCTTTCAAAGACAAACCCAGGTTGTATTTTTTGTTGATAAAGAAGACGAATTTGTAGCCAGAATCTATAATATTTTAGACAAAGTTGCTGTCGATAAAGAAAGTGAAACTATTCAAAAAGACGATCAAATCGAAGCTTTGTAAATTTGTAGTTAATCAAAACCGGTATTCTAAGGATAGTTTTAAGTTTTTGCTTGCCATCAAGTATTTAATCCAGGTTATTTTGATACTCAGATAATAATCCCTTGATTAATAATAAACTAAGCAATTATTAAGTTTAATTAGACCAACGTAAAAGCCCAGCCAGTTTTTCCAGCACGCCCAGCTCTACCTACCCTATGAATATAAGTTTCGTAATTTTCTGGCTCGTCATAGTTGATCACGTGAGAAATGTTATTTACATCAATTCCGCGGGCTGCCACATCGGTTGCTACCAAGATTTTGACTCTGTCGGTTTTAAAGGCTGCCAGGGCTCGTTTTCGAAAACCGAGGCTTTTGTCTCCATGAATAGACTCCACGCTATAACCTTCGGCCAATAAATTCTCGTAAAGCCTTTCGGTAAAGGATTTTGTTTGGGTAAAAATCAAGGCTTTGGTGCATTCTTCTCTATCTAAAACAGATCGTAGAGCTTCCATTTTTGACCCAAAATCAGACACTTTTACAATATCCTGTTCTACATTCGAGCTAGCCGATTCGGATTTAATTGAAATAGTTACTGGATCTTTTAGAATTTTATAAGCCAAAGGTTCCAATTTTCTTTCCAAAGTCGCCGAGAAAAACAAAGTCTGCTTGTCTTCAGGCATTAAATCAATCAAAAACTCGATTTCATCCACAAAACCCATATCCAACATTCTATCTACTTCATCCAAAACCACAGCTTGAGTAGTTTGTAATCGTAAAACCCGTCTTTCAACCAAATCATGTAAACGACCGGGGGTACCGATAATAAAATGATTTTGACGACGCAATCTGGCCATTTGTCGGCCAATATCGCTGCCACCAATACAGGCAGTGGAAAAAATCCGCATTTCTTGAGTTGTTAGTTTAAATAATTCGTCTTCAATTTGTAGAGCTAATTCTCTAACTGGAGCGATAATTATGCATTGAAAAGGCTTTCTTTCTCTAATTGCCGTCAAGCATTGGTCGATCAACGGAATCAAAAAAGCGGCCGTTTTACCTGTTCCAGTGTTTGCTAATCCTAACACATCCTTGCCGGTCATAATTTCGGGAATAGCTTTGTCCTGAATTGGTGTTGGTGCCTTAAATCCACGATCTAAAATACATTTTTTTAATCTTCTGTCGATTTGTAGTGATTCAAAAGCAAAACTTGGTAAATGCTCCGCTAGGGTAATTGGTTTGGCTGGTTTGATATATTTTCTAAAATCTATAAGTTGACTGCCTGGAAAGCGCCGATTACCTCGTCCACCCCGACTATTTCGGGAAAAACCACCGCTTCGACCACCGTAACCACGGCCTCCGCTAAAATAATTTGCACCATAACCTCTGGATGCACCTTGGCTGGAATATCCACCCCTGGGGCCATAATCTCGGTCCTGCTGGGAACTTGAAAAATGACTACTTCTTGATTGTTTTGAGTTTCCAAATGAATTGGAGCGCGAGCCGAATTGACCGCGAGATTTGTCTGCTTGCATATAAAAATACTTGGAACAAAAGCTTTCTATCCAAGTACCCTAGTGATGCAGTTAAAACACTCAGACTTAAAACTTTAGTTAGATTAACTTACACAAATAAATTGTTTTTTGGCAAGAGCCACACGGCGACTGAGAGAAGGCATAGTGTTAACGTATGCTGAACAGGCGGGCTTTGCCCGACTTAGCCCACGGCGATTGAGAGAAAAGCTGGTGACAACCAAGCTAGAACGGGCAGACTTGCTCTGCCCCAAAGCCCCACGGCGACTGAGAGCTGTCGGCGAGACAAAAGGCTAGCTTACGAAGTAAGCGAACCGAAAGGGGCTGGATTTAGTCCAGACCTGTAGGTGAGCCCAAAGCCACACGGCGACTGAGAGAAAAGCTGGTGACAACCAAGCTAGAACGGGCAGACTTGCTCTGCCCCAAAGCCCCACGGCGATTGAGCGAAGACATAACGAAGTGTATGCTGAACCAGGTCAGATTTATTCCGACCCCCAGCCCTCACGGTCAAATTGGATATTTATATCCTCTTGAAGTTAATTTGATTAGCGTTTCACGGGAACAACAGATGTGAACAATCAATTTACAGCTTTATCAAGCATCAAATTACTTTCTACCCAATAAATCAGCTAAACCGTGCTCTTCTTTGTGTGGAAGACTTGAAACTGAATTCAAACCATTCTGAGCTTGATCGCCATTATTTCCAGGTTTTATGTTTCCTGGATTTGCTACAGACATTCTGGGAGCATTGTTTGGGTAATTGTTATTAATTGCCCTTGGACTAGAATTACCAACAGGAATTGGTCGTTGGCTGTTTTGTTGAGGGAAACCACCTGGTTGTTGTCTATTCACCATTTGTGGTGGCATTTGGCTCATAGGTCTAACTTGTGAAGATGGTTGTGAATTAGGGGGGTATGCTGGATTTCTTTGTAAATTAAAATTTGGATTAATAGCCGGGCTTATTTTTTTAGCTGCAACTGCTCTGACATTACTTGTGGCAAACTGAGTTGGTGGTTGTGAATAATTTTGGGGAGCGGGAGTAGATTTTCTAGGAAACGCAGGGGCTTCAATAGGCTCTAAAATTGTACCGACATTAGCCGTCTGAGGCTGATTGACTTGATACCTACCAGGAATATAAGGTTGATTGGCTTTAGCTCTTTGCGCTGCTTGTTTTTGCAGTTGAGCCTGATTATAATTTTGTCCAAATTGATCGACTATCTGACCAATATCTTCTGGGCTAAAAGGTTTGTTAAACCCTGGCGAAGTAGCTATATTTTTGGCATTCAGGGGCTTTTGTTTTAAAATATCTTGAATACGACCTTGTTGTAAAATCTCAATTTCTTCTTGAGTAAACTCTGGCGGTAATTCTACTTTAATTCCCAATTCATCAAGCAATTCCTGAGGTGGGTTTTCATTAAAAATCTCTCCAATAAACTGAGCTGCATATTCCGCTGGTACAACTTCTAAGGCCTGTTTTAGTTTTTCAACTAAACTCTCATAATTAAACAATTGTCTTAAAATCTTATTTTGCTCCATTTTAGCCAATGCTTGTTTTGTTAAAGCTGATAAATAAGTCTGTTTATCTTTGGCTCTACTAAATGATTCAATATAAGCTTGAGTGTCGTTAACTTCAATCATTTCTTCTACATACATCGTTCGTAGTAATCTAAAAAAAGAATTCCAATATTTTTTGTTTTGTTCATCTTGGCCTTCGTTTTCTGGAATAACCAAATTCAATTCTTGATTAAGCTTGTTTTGCTCCTCCAAACTAGACTCCAGCAATAAATCTAACTCGGTATTTGGAGATGTTGTAATTGTTGGTTGAGTATTGTTATCTGCCATATTGTTTTATTTTTATAATTTTAGTTCGATCCTATCATCAACAAAACCACCTTCTAATTCATCAAAGTTTGGATTTAACTTTTGAGCTTCTTTGGTTGCATTGTTTAATAGTTTGTTTGCATTATCCTCTGCTTTACTTGCTAGAGCATTTATACTACCCTGGATATTAAGATCTTCTGCAAATGAATCACCTTTATTGCCACCAGCTGAAGTTAAATTTCCATATATAACTGCTGCTTTTGTTGGATCCATGCCATAGTCAGTTAAAATCTTTTGGGCAACTTTTGACTCATCCGAACTGTCACTTAGATCACCTTTTGCTGCTATGATAGCCATTGCATGAGATAAATCGGCGGCTATACTTTGTTTAGCACTGGTAGTTCGGCCTTTTTTTAGAATTCTTCCAGTTACAGCTGCAATATCTCCAGGGGCAACACCAAATTTTTCTAATACAACCGAAATTAATTTTTTATCATTATTACCCAATCCTCCATTTAACATATCAACAGTTTTTTGCATTCCAAATGTAGTTTTAACATGTCTAGCTAAGTCCTCTAAGCGTTTTTGCTCACCCGCGTCCCCTTTTGCTGCAGCAACAATCTTAGCAGAATCCCCACTCATAATGGCCCTCATTTTTTCTTGATCACCTATTCTTGCTACCTTTGTGAATACTTGTTTACTAACTCCATACACATCAGCCGCTTTGTGAGCTCTTTGTCTGGCTAGTGTAAAGGTTTTTCCAACCACCTTAGCTTCTTCTTCAAAACCTGTTCTTGTTTTAAATATTGCATAAGCCCTTTCTTTTAAATTATGCTTTACCAACGCTAATTGAGCATCTTTTGACATTGTGTCGAAGCCCGTCACATCACTTTGTATAGCGGCTCCAACGTTGCTGTCTGCTAATAATTTATTCAAATCAGTTTCGTTATCTATTGCTTTTAAGGCCAAATCCAGATTTTGAACTGACTTATCGTCTATACCTAGCTCTTGTTGAATACCATCTGCAAAAGCTTTTTCCAATTTATCATTTCTTTCTTTTTCTGTCAGGCCTTCTTCTGTCATTATTCTGGCTACCTCTTGTTGAGTACTCAAAGCCGCTTGATACCCATTTTCTGTTAAAATACGCCTTGCCTCTTGCATTTTCTTTTTGGCCTCCGGGTTTGTTAAAGGACTTCTATTTTCAACAAAGTCTTTAGCACTGGTAATAGTTTGAGGCGTATAAACATTACCCAAACCTCCAGTTTCTTTATTTAATTTAGCAAAATCACCCCCTGCTTCCAAATAACCACGTATCACTTCACTGTCATTAAATTGAGCTTTATCCGCGTCTCTAAACCTTTGCTCACTATTTGCAAGTGCTGCTCCAGCCAAGGCTCTTTTCTCTGGGTCTCCTAGTGTATTAGCCCATTTTTCGGCTAATTTTTCTGAGGTTGCACCAGCGATCAAGCCTTTATTATCCATTTGTTGAACCAAGTCTTTGCCATCAATATTTCCAAATAATTGCCTTCCAAGTAGTTCGTCGTCTGCAGATTGTGCTATTAAAGTTTCCAACAAACGCTTCTCTTCTGTATTTAATTTGGCAAGATCGCCCTGGGCTTTATTAATAATATATGGGATTAATTCCTGAGCCTGATCTCTTCTTATTTTTCTGTCTGTCAAACCAAAACCTTTCTTTCTAGCCTCTTCCATAGTATCACTTATTACATTATCGAATGGGTTTGCACGGCCTTCTATCGCAGCTTTTCTTGCCAAAGCCTTTTCTGCTTCACTTCCTATACCTACATTTGCTGCTCCAGAAAAAATCATATCAGCAACATCATCAGACAATCCCGGAATACGCTTTACCGCTCGATTCATTTGAGTTTCCCAGTAAGCGCTATCCTCGTCTTTAAACCCTTGACCCATTTTACCAATGTACCCTGCTATATTTTTAGCAGTACTGACAGCCCTGTCTCCACTATATCCGATAGTATTTCCCGCTTCAATAAAGCGCTTACCTAACCCTAATCTTTCATAATCGCGCCAGGTGTTTTCTTGTCTTTTTTTTAGTTCAATATTTTTTATTATTCCTTCTCTTCTAAAGTCTGTTAGCTTGTTTCCGTTTTCGTCCAGTCCACTTTCAAGCATGTCTGCCAATTTTTTAGTCTGGCCGGCTATAGCATCAGCTCGGCTTTTAAAAAATCCTTTAGTGGCAAAGTTTGTACCAGTACTCAAAAGTCTTCCAGCATTAGCAATAGTTCCACCCCCGAGTTTTAAAGCTCCATTTCCAAATCTGCCAATTTTTTGGGCTCCTTCCCATGCACTAGTTGCAACTGATTTTATACCGCTTCCAATCTTATTCATATCTTCTTCAAAGGATTTGGCAAAATAGTCTGTAATTAACCACAGTCCCATTATCGAAATTCCTGCTCCAACTATTTTTATAAGTAGCCCTCCCAAAGCACCTTCTAATGTATCAGCTCCAATGGCCTGATTTTGTCTATTCACCTCCACAAACTGAGAGGCAAGTAAATTTACTAGAATTAAACCAAAAATAAAGGCCGGATAAAAGGCTACCATCTTCCAAAACTTGTCCCACATTTGTTTACCTATACTTTGCCAACTTTCTATGGGTGAAAATAAGGATGCCGCTCCAATCGGCGATAACATCATAATAAATAAAATCCCAATAAATCTATAAAAAGTCGTATATAAGGCCCTCCAGAGCACAATACCTGCTACAATCATCATCCCAATTGCTACAAATTCCATGATAATAGCCGTCAAGGCTCCAGCCTCGTTTTTGGGAGTTCCATTATTAATACCAAATAACGAATCGAATTGTTGTTTTGCTTCATTTGTCTGGATATCCTTTCCAGTTTTTTCATCTACTGGCACACAATCGGGCGTGTGAGTCCCACAGCGAATTTCTGAAATCCTACCAATACCGTTGAGTAAGTTTCCAACCAATTGTCTGTTTATATCTTCTTTATTAGCAGAGCTGCCGTAGCTGACTTTAATCAAATTTCCCAAACCATAACCAACATTTACCAAGGTGGCTAACCCAAATAGGGTAAAGTTTAGAATCAAGGCGTAATAAATAATTTTTTGAATAAATTCTCCCAAATCCTTTTTCATGTTGCCAATGCCTAACAAATAGCCAAAACCGGTATATAAAAAAGCCCCTAATACCATCAAATTACCAATTCCTACCAGTAAGCCCCAAGGTCTGGATAACAAATCTACAAAAGCAGGAGTCCCGGGATTTTGAGCCAATATCCAGAGTACAAAACCACCTAAAGCCCACAGAATAAAGAAACCGGCATTACCAATCATTAGTAATAACCAGGCCAAAACCCAAAGTACAATTTTATATAAAATCGCTCCGAGTTCGTCTAAAGGACCTTCTTTACCTACTTTAACATTTATAGATCTATCATCTTCACTGTTAGCAATAATTGCATCTTGAGAAGCAGTATTTATATTACAAGTTATTGTATTATCATTGTAACGAAATAAAATATCACCTTGTGTACTTTTTTCACAACTACTGGGTAAAGCCTCACCTCTGGGTCCAACTGGCTTGTTATCTTTATCTCTACACCTATACACCGGATTTTTATCAGAATCTACATATGCTTTACATACAATCCCCTTTTGTGCGTCACTAATATTTTTAGCAACCGCTTCTGCTTCGATTAATGGATTCTCTCCAGATGACAGATGATTCTTCAAAGCTCTACCAGCAGATACATTTGTGGCTAAATCAGGAGCAAATTTATTGATTATTAGCTGAGCTTTATTTGGATCATTTACGCATTGGAGTACATTGTTGCATCCAGGGACTGTCTGAATATCTGCTACAGTTAAGGACTTAGTAGTTGAATTACTATTATTTTGTAAAACATAGCCACCCTCGAAACCATAAAGTCTATTTGGACCAGTTATTATTATTGGTTTAACAGCTCCTCCTTGTGTGTTAATTATTTTGTTAGATCCTTTATATGGTTGACCAACTGTTTCGCCCGCAAGAATAAAATTTACACAACCTCCGTCAAACTGTTCCACAGTTGATCTATTAAACCAATCCCCTATATCTGGAGCCGTTTTACTTTTGTCATAACAATTTATTATACCTCTATAAATATTGTTAATAACAACAACTCGGCCAAATGTATCTCCTGATTGAATTTTTATAGCAATCTTATCTACTTCTTGTGCAGTTAATGCAGCCTCCACCCTAATTTCTCCGCCAAAGTTAAACCCTGCTAAAACAACTACAGCTAGTAAAAATCCCAAAAATAGATGTTTAAAGTTTTCCAAAAATTGACCGATAGATGCTGGCCATAACGCATTTTTTCTTTTTTCCATGCTGTTTTTGTGTTTATCTTTGTTTTGTTTACTTTATTATTTTATCTCACATTTTTACCTTTGACAAGAGCCGCCTATATATTTTTTACGGCTCGTAGAGGAAGTCTCCTACCTTCCAGAATTATTAACAAATAATCAAAATTCCGTAACATGACAACTTTTGAAAATGAATTTAGATTATGTGGTATATGCTAGACTACCATCATTTATCCAGCCAAGAAGTCCTAAAAAAACTGGAAACTACAGATAAAGGTTTAAGTGAAAAACAAGTAAATGATAGACTGTTAGAATTTGGTAAAAATATTCTACCGAGCAAAAAAGGCATCAACCCTGTTCTTCTTTTTCTTAAACAATTCAACAATCTTTTGATCTATGTGCTGTTGATTGCGGCTACCATTTCCCTAATTTTTGACCACCCAGCCGACGCTATTATTATTTTGATTGTGGTTTTACTAAACGCCATAATCGGCTTTACTCAAGAATCTGCAGCTGAAAAATCGATTTCAGCTCTAAAAAACTTATTGGTACCAATTGCCAAAGTTATCAGAAGCGGCAAGCAGCAAATCATCTCGGCTACCGACCTTGTACCTGGTGACATTGTAATCCTGGAAGAAGGTGATAAAGTGCCAGCAGATGGACGTTTGTTGGAAGTTCGAGGCCTAAAAGTAATTGAATCATCTTTAACGGGGGAATCATTTGCGGTTAGCAAAAACATCGACATATTAGACCAAAAAACAGGTGTGGCCGACCGAACAAATATGGTGTTTATGAGTACTTTTGTAAGCAGCGGATCTGCCAAAATGGTGGTAATTGGCACAGGAATCGAAACTCAAATTGGTCAAATAGCCACCGAAATTAGTGAAATTAAAAACGAAAAAAGTCAGTTTTTAGAAAATACCAGCCGACTAACTTTGCAAATTGGAACATTGAGTTTGATAACCTCGACTTTTATTTTTATAATCTCCTATTTTGTTCGTGGCAATGAACTTATCGAGGTTTTTTTGTTCACAGTTGCTGCTCTGGTGTCTGGGATTCCAGAAGGTTTACCAGCAATTTTAACTATTGTTTTAGCAATCGGAGCCAACCGCATGGCCAGTAAAAAAGCTATTATTAGATCACTACCAGCAATAGAAACTTTGGGTTCGGTAACCACCATCTGCACCGACAAAACCGGCACTCTGACCGAAAATACGATGACAGTTGAAAAAGCTTATTTAACTAGCGGTATCGAGCTGGAGGTGGCAGGTAAAGGCTGGGAAAGTGTTGGTAATATACTACAAAGCAAAAAAGTAGTAAAATTTGGTGACAACCAAGAATTAGATAGATTATTGCTAATTTCTAATTTTGGAGTCCAAGCAACAGTAAACAAAAAAGATGGAGACTTTCAAATTATCGGCGATCCTACCGAAGCTGGTATCAAAGTTTTTGCACAAAAGGCAGACTTTAATAAAACTAATTTTAAACTGCTTGATGATCTTCCATTTTCATCCGATACCAAATACCGAGCTTCTTTGATCCAATTTCCTGACAATTCTAAAAAAATATTTGTAATTGGGGCACCAGATATTTTACTAAAATTAAGTAGTTTTGGTTTTAATGGCGGTAATATTAACCCTTTGGAAAAACTACATTTTGATAAAATTCAAGCTCAAATTCATGATTACAATAAACAAGGTAGCCGTACAATTGCGGCTAGTTTTGTAGAAGTTGATAAAAAAACCACCCAAATTGATCCCAAATTAATTCAAAACCTGGTAATGGTGGGCATATTGGCAATCAATGATCCTGTTCGTGAAGGTGTCAAAGAGGCTGTTTTACAGGCAAAAGCTGCTGGAATTCGTGTTGTAATGATGACTGGAGATCACAGAATAACAGCTGGTAGTATAGCCAAAAAAATTGGGATTTTGGATGAAAACTACAGTCTTGATGATAAATCTAAAACTTTAACACAGCTTGAATTAGAGGCTTTAAGCCCAATAGAATTTGTGGAAGCAGTTAAAAATGTAAATGTATTTGCCAGGCTAACACCCAAAATGAAGCTGGAAATAACCACAGAACTTCAAAAACAAGGACAAATTGTAGCCATGACTGGTGATGGAGTCAATGACGCCCCTGCCCTAAAAAAAGCTGATGTTGGTATCAGCATGGGTAAAATTGGTACCGATGTCGCCCGTGAAGCATCGAGCATGGTTTTGGTGGACGATAATTTTGTAACAATTGTAGCTGCTGTCGAACAAGGAAGAGTGGTTTTTTCAAATATTAAAAGAAGTGTTTATTATCTAATTTCTACCAATATTGCCGAATCAGTGACTATATTAGCGGCTTTGATACTAAGCCTGCCCGCTCCACTAGTTGCCAGCCAAATACTGTGGATGAATCTAGTTACCGACGGAGTAAACGGCATTGCAATCGCTACCGAAAAAGAAAATGGCGAAGAACTGAAACAAAAACCAAGACCCAAAAAAGAAGGTATTCTAACCAAATCCGTACTTCCATATATTTTATCAATCAGCACTATCATGATGGTATTTTCCTTGTTAGCCTTCCAATATTTTTTACCAACGAGTGAAAGTAAAGCCCGAACTGCAGTCCTGATTGTGATGAGTTTTACCCAGTTATTTAACGTTCTAAATATGAGAAGTCTTACTCAGAGCAGTTTTAAAGTAGGCATTTTCGGTAACAAATATGTCAATTTCGGCGTTGCTTTTTCCACTTTTTTGATTATTTTAAGTGTTTATTGGTCACCACTTGCTTTAGGCTTGAAACATGCACCACTTATGCCACTAGAATTTGCAGTTTTAGTCCTAATTTCAAGCACTAGCTTATGGTTTGGAGAAATTTATAAAAAGTTTGTGGTAAAAACCTAGAACTTATTTGAAATCTAAAAATACGTTAAATTTAAGGCAAGAAAATTACAACTGTCTGAGCCAAGTAGTGTTAAAATTTTGAATTTAAAGTGCAAGTTTTGGAATTTTTGAGGCTAACTTTGAGGTATTAAAAGATTTTCTATAGAATACTAAATTTGACTTTTTTTACAAAGTCGGTTCCAAACTAAAGGCTGAAAGTTTATCAAATATAGAGTATGTTAATAATTGTAGAATCTCCCGCTAAAGCCAAAACTATTGCTAAAATTGTTGGTAATAAATACCAGGTAAAGGCTTCTGTTGGGCATATTCGTCGCATTAGTAACGACCGCAAATTGCCAGATGGAACTAAATTAGAAATAAACGGAATTGATATAGATCACGATTTTCACCCAATTTTTGAGGTCGATGAAGATAAGAAAAAAGTGGTCTCTGAAATTAGGAAATTAGGCAAAGAAGCCAAAGACGGAATATTATTCGCAACTGACGAAGACCGTGAAGGAGAAGCCATTAGTTGGCATTTGGCTGAAGTTCTCAAGATTGATCCCACAAAAGTAAAACGCTTAGTTTTTCACGAAATTACTGACAAAGCTATTAAAAAAGCCCTCGCCTCTCCACGTCCGCTGGATTTAAAAATGGTTTCTGCTCAGCAAGCCAGACAGGTTTTAGATAAATTAGTTGGTTATAAACTGTCCCCAGTTTTGTGGTCGGTAATGAATAATAACAAATTATCAGCCGGCCGTGTGCAATCCCCAGCTCTACGAATAATTTGCGAGCGGGAAAAAGAAATCTTAAGTTTTATTCCCGAAGAATACTGGGAAATTAACGGTAAATTCGAAAGTGAAGCCATCATCAAAGATAAATTTGCCTTAAATTATATCACAGGGGACGAAGAAAAAACTACTTTTAAAAAATTACAGCAAGAAGATGATTTAGCCTGGCTAAAATTGACCGCTGTCAAAGGCCAAAAAGTGCCTAGCACCATAACCGAAAAAGCTCAAGTAGAAAGCCTTTTATCCGGAATTAGTGACAATCTACAATTTACAGTTACAGACACCGATGAAAGCACAGAATTTTCTAGAACCAAACCGCCGTTTATCACTTCCACCTTACAACAAACCGCTTCCAGTAGGCTGGGTTTCACCCCCAAAGTGACCATGAGTTTAGCCCAAAAACTGTATGAAGGAGTAACCATTAATGGCCATCCGCAGGCCTTAATTACCTATATGAGAACTGACAGTGTGAACCTAAGTCAAGAATCATTGGATGCTGCTCGAGAGTTTATTGGAACCAAATATCCTCAGTTTTTACCTGAAAAACCTAAGTTTTACAAATCCAAATCCAAAAACGCCCAGGAAGCCCACGAAGCCATCAGGCCAATTGACCCTTTGTTAACCCCTGATAAAGTCAAAAATTTTTTAGATCCCAGTTTATTTAGGCTTTATGATCTCATCTGGAAAAGAACTATTGCCAGCCAAATGACCGACGAAATTCGAAATAGACTCAGTTTTACCCTAGAAAATCAGGTTTTGGACAAATTCCAAGGATCCACGGCTTGGACACTAGAAGCAGGATTTAAGATAGTTTGGGATCCATCATCAATAACCAGTAAACCTGACAAATTTAACCTAAAAGCTGATCAAATAGTGTATTTACACCAATTGGCTGCAATGCAAAACTTTACTAACCCGCCAAGTAGATTTTCTCCAGCTAGTCTTATCAAAAAACTTGAAGAATTAGGCATCGGTCGGCCAAGTACCTACGCCAGCATTATTTCCACCCTGACCGATCGCAACTACGCCGAAATTTTACAAAACATCATCCACCCAACCACTCTTGGAATGAAAGTAAGCGACTTATTAACTGATAATTTTACCGAAGTTACCAGCAATACCATGACAGCCGAAATGGAAGAAAATCTGGATAAAATATCCCGTGGAGAAAGCAACTATGTCCAAGTTTTAAGCGAATTCTGGAAAGTTTTCAAAGCTCATGTAGAACAGCAAAGCCCCAAAATCGGTGAATTTAAAAGCCAATATCAAACCACCCAAACAGACGTTTTAGATCCTGTACATGGTACACCAATGCTGCTTAAAGTTGGTCGTTTTGGTGAATATTATCAAAACCCAGATTACCCAGAAATAATGTACCCAAAAAACTTTAGAGAAGTTGAACAAGCAGAAGTAGAAGCCAGAAAACAGTTTGCCGATCAAGTCGTTGGCAAAAAATGTGAGGAATGTGGTAAACCACTAATAGTTAGAGTATCCAAAAGCAGTTTAAACCCTTACATTGCTTGTCCAGACTATAAAGTAGGCAATAAACACACTGTGATGAGTGTGAACTATGGCCCATGCCCCAAATGTAGCGAAGAAGGTCGAGATGGCGTTTTAATCAAAAAAACTAGCCGTGGTCGCAGCTATTTTTCATGTAGTTTAGACAAAAAAATCTGTGGTTACACCGAACCAATAAAAGTAGTTACTAAAACCGAATGATTATGATCTTCCGGGTATAATCGGTACAGTTAGGCCAGTTAAAATACCAGATACTAAGCTAACTATAGTTAATGAAACAATGGCTAATATCAGACCAATAACAGCGTTTCTAAAGGCTTTAAGACCATTTTCATATTGCTCACTTTGCCCAGCTGAAGTTATCATTAAATACCCGCCCCAAACTATAAAGGCTACCGAAATTGCTGCAGCTATATAGATAAAAAAGAAGACAACGTCTCTAACCACTGCGGTTATGCCTTCTTGACCACTACGTACATTTTCAGTTCCCCGGACACAACCTCCAAGTTGATCACAAACATTCACAGGTTGAGCAAAAGTTTCGACACTTGTTCGACTAAGTAATAGAGCCAGCAAGCCACCAAAAATTACCGACCAAAAGATAATTCTTTTAATAAGTTTAGCTCGTTGCTGGTATGACTGGAAATTCATAACTGTAATTTTGACTGAGACAATCACTATTGTCAAAAAAGGAATATGCAAATATAATTGCTTTATAAACAAAAAATAAACAAAAACAAATATGTCTAACTTACCTCCAAAAGCAGAAAAATCTTACTTAAATTCCCACTTTGATCGTAATTTTTTAAAATCGACACTGATTCTAGCTGCCATTTTAATTATTGGATTTGTGGCCTCTCTAGGTTTTAGCCGACAAGCTGATATTGCCAAGGCTTTTATACCACCACAACCTCTAAAAAATGTTGCTCAAATTCAATCTACAACCTGTTTTAATCAAAATTCTTCAGCAGAAACCATTAGCCGCGGCGATCTAATTTCTTGCGAAATAAAACTAGTCCCTGAAAGCCCCGAGCTAAATATTTCAGATTATAGTTACAATACAGTTTTATCAACTGGAAAAGAAAACAATAGTACTGAATTAGTTGGCTCTTCTAGTTGTAGTTACAATGACACTAACCAAACCATCAGCTGTGTAAATTTGGTAACCGAAAAAGTTCCTATGGGCGAAACCAGAAAAATTAACCTTTCTGTAACCGATTTAAGCAAAAAAGAAGTTGTGTTATTTGATACCGGGATTGAAGTTGTTATCAATTAAATCTTGCTTTTTTCACTTCTCTTCTACCCTGCCCTAATCGGCGGGGTTTTTACTTGTCATTTTTCCAACATTTGTGGTGTAATACAAATATCCAACAGATGCAATATAGCGATCAAGAAATTATTTCTGATGTTTTATCAGGTAACTCCGAGGCTTTTTCGGAGATATTAAATCGTTATCAAGACCCCATTTACCGATATTGTTTTCGGCTACTCAATTTTCACCCCCAAGACAGCGAAGACGCCACCAGCGAAACTTTTTTAAAGGCCTATAAATCTTTAGCCAGCTACAATTCTAATCTAAAATTCTCCAGTTGGTTGTATCGAATAGCCCACAATACTGCTGTCAATTTGATCCGAGATAAAAGCAAATTATTTTACATCGACATCGAAAATTTTTGGCATATTCCAGACACTAAAACAGAAAATACAACTATCTCTAAAGCCGATTTAGAAAAGGTTTTAGACCGATTAAACCCAACAGATAAAAGTTTACTAATCCTGTTTCATTTGGAAGAAAAAAGCCTAAAAGAAATCGGACAAATTTTTAAATTAACCGAAAATACCGTAGCCGTAAAACTAAAACGAGCCAGATTAAAAGCTAAAAAACTTATAAAATAATCTTATGACTGAAAAACAAGATACTCAAACCAAAAACGACATCAAAAATTCTGTAATGACAAAAATTGAAGGCCAAACTCCCGTATCCAAAAAATGGTATCAGCTAGTTAATTGGACCAGAATTATAACCAGCTTAGGCTTGGCTATTTTGGCAGGTAGCTTACTTGGTTTTTATTTGTGGGATCTAGCCGAAAACCTCAAATTAGCTTCAGGTATTGATCTCGGATTAGTCATAATTATAAATTCTTTTGTCGAGTTGTTGCTGATTACAGGGCTAATTTCTTGGTTACTATATTTTTTGTATCGCCAAACAGATTGGTTTTTGGTAAGTTATAGATTTGGCTTATTTTTTGGAATTTGGGCAATTATTTTGATTATTTCAGGTATTTTTTTAACGATTTCTAGAAACAGTCCCGAAGTAAATCAATTAGTTGAAGACACCAAGACCGAAACCAACAATCTACCATTTAGACAACGTAGGTTGGAAAATATTTTGCAAAGGCAAAAAGAAAATGGTGTCATTGTCGGCCGAGTAAGCAAAATAACTACGGTGAGCCCAACCATTATCGAATTAGAAATCGAAAATCTTCGGGAAAAAAATTTAGTACAAATTGAAACCAGTAAAGCTGAAAAAATTCAAACTGGCGATTTTGTGCGAGTTAAATTGGATAAAAATAATCCTTCAAAAGCCCTAGAAATAAACAAAATCAGGCGACCCAGAGGAAGTCTAAGATAATATCTGTCATTTTTTATTACAGCTTGTGTAATAGTATTAGAAGCGAAGAAAAGGACCCACTCTTTGTCTTTCAAATTTCACTAATATTTTTACAAAACTATATGACTCTATCAAAAATCGCTACCTACGGACTATTAACAATCTCAGGTATTGCAATCGGCGTTACTGGTGTTTCGGCACTGCAATCCAACGCTCAAACATCGGCTGACAATTCCTCCAATGTTTCTAATTCTTCAGTTACAACTCAACCAGAAAGACCGAATAAAGAAGCCAGAAAAGCCTTTCGACAAGGAATCAAAACCGCTTTGACTAATAACGACTATGAAGCTTGGAAACAAATTCACACCGACAGCAAGTTTCCAAGAAGTCAAGAAATGCTAAAGCTAATTGATACACAAGAAAAATTTGATAAATTAGTAGAAGCTTTCAAAGCCAGAGAAAATGGTGACAAAGAAACAGCTAAAAAAATTGCCACCGAACTAGGCCTCCCACAAATCAGACAAAAAGGTGGACCAAAAAATTGATTGTATCTAGCTACTTTGCAATAATTTTAATAAATAAATAAGCTAAATTTCCCGCTCTAACCAGCGGGTTTTTTGACATTTTAAAATCCTAGCGCTTAAATTCTAAGTAATGTTAACCTTCATAGAAGCCACCGATTTTAGCCTATTAATAGAGCATATTTGCAAAGTTGAGCAATTTAATTTTTTCAAATATTTAATCGATTCCAAAATTGAAGTACAAAAACATAATCCAGAAAATTTATCTGATTTAGTTGGCTTAACTCAAGTTGAAGAAGATCTTTTTGGTGAAAATCACCTTCGACCAATTCTGGTTGATCTAAAAAATATTTCTATTGATGAGCAAATTCTATATGTTTTTACAAAATTACAAGCTATTTCAACCAATTATTATTTTTACACTACAGAAGACAAAAAATTGACTGCCGATCAGAAAAAGTTATTAAAAAAAGTTGAGGTAAATTATTTGAATCTAAAAAGTTTTGATAAAAATTTGGGAAACCAACTCGTATCACAATATTTAGAATTTTATGGGATCGCAGAAAACATCTCTGGCCTGCAAAAACTGGTAAATCAGTGCCTAAGTTATCAAGAATTAATCGATACTTTAGACTTTATTTTTCTAGCAGAATCCCCTAAATTAGCCTTGGAATCAGTTTTAAAAGAAGAGCAGTTACCCATTTTTATGTATGGTTTTTCTACCAGCAACCTAAAAAAAGACGTGGACAGGTGGCGGCAAAGACTACATCCAGATGATCTGCAATTACATTTAAGTTTGTTACTGACAAAACTGGATAAACAAAAAAATGACCGATCAAAGATATTACAAAAAGAGTTAATTTTAACTGATCAGCGAATTAAAACTATATCTAAAGTTGCCCCTGAAATTTGGCTGAAATACTGGTTTTATCAGGCTGTAAGTATCTGATAAATTAATTTTTAATAAGTAATTAAGAATAACACTTGAAAAAATTAACAAGTTCAAACACATAAGGCACTTTTAGACTAGCTGGAAGAAATTCGGTTTATTATGCTATATATTATATACCTTCAAAATCTATAGGAGCCAGAGATATAACCGTTAGTAGTGAAATTACGAATATTTAAACTATAAGACCAAAAACCTTTTTAGTTAGATGGATTAGGTAAAATAATTGGTACAGGTGGATTGGTTGGAGAAGCTGGGTCGCTGACTGATTGACCTTGTGAAGAGGAAATACTTGAAGAGCTAACGGAAGATTGAATAGCCGAGGAAGTGCTCGAGCTGCTACTGGATTTGTTTTCATTATCACGTCCTGTTAAGGAGTTTATGATTAAGCCAAAGACAACTAAAATACAAATAACAGAAAAAACAATGATTAAATTATTAGAATTTAGTTTGATATTTTTTGGCATATTTAATTGTTAATTAGAGTTTTACCTCGTGGCGGAAGTGGTGAGATTCGAACTCACGAGGGCTTGCACCCAAGCGGTTTTCAAGACCGCCGCCATAGGCCACTAGGCGACACTTCCACAAAAGACACTAATTAGAAAGGTAATCTTTGTCAAAAAAAGCCAGTGGGCAACAAAAATCCCACCTTTAGGGTGGGGGTAATTGGTGTAGTGGGTAGCGAGTTAGGGTAAAAAATTAATTTACGAAACTCAGCTAACCCGAGCGAGAAAGACGTTCCTCAGCTCCCTAGGCAAGCCAGCCTAGGTTGGGGTTGGTTTACTTATTTAGTCCCACTCGAGTGGAACTAGAGTAAAAGTAGTTTTTGGAAGGTCTTCGCATGGGAGTGCGAAGGTTGTTTGATGGTAGCCTTGGATCGTGAACGTAACAGGACCCCATCGTGTTGGGGATTGAAATCTAAATCCCGGGTAAACGCCCTCTACTCGTATGCCAACACGGCATACTTTCAAACCCTTCCATTCAATTCGATTCTGTGGGTCACTACCCACATTGATCGTTGAGAACTCAATTGAGTTTGAAGTCCCATTGTGGGAGAACCCACTGTACACTTTGAACCACTTTTGCTCTGTGGTCCCGATTGGAACGGGTTTTACGTTGAAGAATTGGGTCTTCGGGGGAATGGGAGTCTGGTCAGTGATTCGTGCAACTCCGGGGGTTGCAAAACTGGCAACGGTGCCAACAAGAACAGCAGACAAACCAAGGCCAAGAAAACGATTCAACATGGTAATTTTCCTCCTGGGAAAAAAATAAAAGTGTAAAACAGCTAAATTTGTTTCCAAACTTAGCTAACCCCAAACATAGCAGAGAAAGTAGTATTAGTCAAATGGTTTTGGATCCCCGATCAGGTCGAGAATGACAGGCGGTCAGAAATGGCTTGGTGGTAGAGTTTTCATGGTAGAGGAGACCTCCCGGTCTCTATTTTGCGTTTCTGGGTATATTGTAATAAATGGAAGGCAGGAGCCTTCCTCTACACAATGTATAATAAATTGGAAGTCTTCTCTCAGTTCGGCCGTGGGGCT
>Ga0172372_10000273_pt1 | contig 79964 bp, 64 predicted proteins | sample LakKiv5m_2_FD_114544 | JGI IMG/M metagenome (GOLD analysis project Ga0172372, IMG submission 114544) | Freshwater microbial communities from Kabuno Bay, South-Kivu, Congo - kab_092012_9.5m | ecosystem: Environmental > Aquatic > Freshwater > Lake | place: Democratic Republic of the Congo... | reverse complement strand
TTCTTTACTTTTCGCTTCTTTTCGCCGTATCCCCTCCCCTAACTTTTTTATACTGGCTGGATGGATTTCTTTGATATTCCTTTATTTTTCTCTTCCCCAGCCACTTTTTAAGGTTCCTTATGCTGCTGTTTTAACGGACAGAAATGGACAATTGTTGAGCGCCAGGATTGCTTCAGACGGTCAGTGGCGGTTTCCATCATCTGTCGTCTTATCAGAAAAATATACAAAAGCGCTCCTTGCATTTGAAGATAAACGGTTTTATGTCCATCGGGGTATCGACCTTTTGGCTATCCTTTCCGCTCTAAAATACAATTATTATCATCCTGAAAACAAGAGAGGAGGCAGTACGCTAAGTATGCAGATCATTCGTCTTGCCCTGGGAAATCCACGCAGAACCTATGCTCAAAAGATAAAAGAATTATTTTTAGCCACCATACTGGAGATAAAATATACCAAAAAGGAAATATTACAGTTGTATGCCGATCATGCCCCATTTGGAGGAAATGTCGTTGGTATTGAAGCGGCGGCATGGCGTTATTTTGGTAAAAGCGCAGCCTACATATCCTGGTCGGAAGCCTGTCTCCTTGCAGTCTTGCCAAATAGTCCTGGTTTAATCCATCCGGGTAGAAACAGGGAAAAACTAAAAAAGAAGCGGGACAGACTATTAAAACACTTATTGGAAAAGGGAATTATTGATATTGAAAAATGGCAGTTAGCTATAGATGAACCTTTACCTGAGCGCGTTTTCCCAATTCCTCAGCTGGCTAATCACTTGCTGGCCAGAACTTTTTCCGATCAGCAAGGGGGCATTGAAAACACGACGCTCGATATTGATTTGCAGGAAAGATTGCAGGAACGGCTGAATACTTATCAATTACAATTATCAGCCAGTGGCATACAAAATGCTGCCGTACTGGTACTTGAAGTTTCCAGTGGCAAAGTATTAGCATATATAGGGAATTCAACCAATGCGTTAAACATCCATGGCAGGCAAGTCGATTTGATCGCGGCAAATCGAAGTAGCGGAAGTATCTTAAAACCGCTACTTTATGCATTAAGCCTTCAGGATGGCTTGATTTTACCTTCATCGTGGTTAAGTGACGTACCTTTAAGTTACAAAGGATACAGACCCGTAAATTTTGATCAGGCTTATAATGGTCTCGTTGCAGCCGATCAGGCGCTGATCAGATCACTAAATATCCCCTTTGTTGAATTACTCAAACATTATGATGTCAGACGATTTCACAATCAGTTAAAAAACATGGGCATTCGCTCCCTCTTCTTTTCACCCGACCATTATGGATTATCCTTAATCCTAGGAGGAGCGGAAGTTAATTTGTGGGATTTATGCGGTATTTACAGTGCTATGGCCCGATCCTTACTATTTTATACCCCGGGTAATACAAAAGAACCCTACTATAACTGGCATCCAGCATGGTATTTGAATAAAACAGGTACCAGAGATTCAAAATGGGAAGAACAATGGCCAATACTTCAACCTTCCGCAATTTATAGTACTTTTCAGGCAATGACGGCATTGAAACGGCCCGATGAAGAGGGCATTTGGCAGCAATTTCCCGGAAACCAGCCAATTGCCTGGAAAACAGGCACCAGTTTTGGTTTTAGAGATGCCTGGGCCATTGGAATAACCACCTCTTATTGTGTAGGTGTCTGGGTTGGAAATGCCAGCGGTGAAGGGAAACCAGGATTAACAGGTATCAAAATAGCTGCTCCTCTTCTTTTTAACCTTTTTAATGAATTACCGGAAAAAGGCAAACGTTTCCCCGTACCTGCTGCCGATTTTCACCAGCTTGATATTTGTAAATTAACCGGTTGGAAGGCTGGTCCTTATTGCCCAAAAGAAATTATTTCAACACCCGTTTCTATAAAAGCAAGCGATATTTGTCCCTTTCATAAAAAAGTATTCCTGACGGAAGATGGTCGTTTTCAGGTTCATATCGATTGCCTGGATGATGATAAAGTAATTACTGAAAACCGGATTGTCCTTCCGCCCCTGGAAGCATTTTATTATCGGAAAAACAATCCGGCTTATTTACCTTTGCCTGAATGGCATCCTTTATGCAAACCAGGAAACTTTTCAACCAATGAAGACCGCATGATGGAATGGATTTATCCCAGGGAATTTACCCAGATCAAAGTACCCAGAAATCTGGATGGAACCACCTCAAAAACAGTTTTTCAACTGGCTCATAAAATACCGGAGAAAACGGTTTTCTGGCATCTCGATAGTTTATATATCGGAAAAACCCGGATTTATCATCAAATTACCCTTCAGCCAAAACCGGGAAAACATAGCCTTATGGCATTAGATGAAGATGGTAACAAAACAGTTACTGCCTTTGAAATACTTGGCGAGATAAAAAGATAGCTCCTGTTCGGGGGAGACCGATGCACACAGGAGCTACGAAATACTATGAGAAAACTACAGCTCAAATGTAACCATTTTACCATATATATTTTAGGGCAAAACCTTTCACAACCCACATTCGAATACAATATGGCTATATCAATTACTAAACGGTATCAAACGAAGGGTAAATGGTGTTTTTCATTTATTAAAATTATCCATATATCATGCCCATCTAAAAATGGACGCATGAAGGCATTATCTGTCCAGATCCATTACAGGTATTAAAACTTCTACCCTGGTTCCTAAAGGCCGACCAGAAGATTCATCCTTCAAATCGATTATTTTTACAGCTGCCTGTGTACCCAGCGAATGGTGTAAAAGATTGAGTCGCTGTTCCGTAATTAAAGTTCCTTTAGATTTATGGTGTTGGTATTTAAAATTTTCCTTTTGCAATGCCATGGCTTTTTCCCGCCCAATACCATTGTCCACAATCGTACATAGGATACATTGATCATTAAACAATTGAAAATGAACGCCTAAAAACCCATTTTTTATAGAACGTAAACCGTGTTCAATTGCATTTTCCAGATATGGCTGTATAATCATAGCTGGAACGCCAATTAAGTCCTCCTCCAGATCATCCTCTACTTTTATCTTATAAGACATTTTGTTGCCAAACCTTAATTTTTCATTTATAAAAAGATAATTTTCTAAAAATTCAATTTCCTTTTCCAGACTAATAACCTCAACATCAGAATATTCAAGGCTTTGCCGCATCAATTTGGCAAACTTAGCCAGGTATTTTGCAGCATGTGTCATGTCATTTGATGTAATATAATGCTGGATACTATTCAAGGCATTATAAAGAAAATGAGGATTCATTTGAGCCCTTAATGCCTTTAACTGAAGTCTGTTGGCTTGAAGAACTAATAATTCAGCCTCCTGTTTCCTTCGTTCAAAATTATATTTCGCCTCCAGTTCCCAGATTTTATGCTGGTTTAATGCTGAAACATATTTTGCTGTAAAATCAGCGTGTAATTTTTCATAGGTATAGGCTAGTTTAAATACGGATGATGCAGCATAAATGGCGGCCAATTCTTTACAAATAAAGGCTAATCTCCTGACATTGGCAGACTTTGAAGCCATGGTGTATGCGTGAAGGAAATAAAATTCTGCCATTTTCAAATCCTTTTTTTTCCAGGCAATCTGACCTCTCCAAATTTCAATAGAAACCAGATTTTCCGAATCCTTCTCTCCAACTGCTAAAAAAAGTTCTTCAGCCTGCGCTAAGAGATTTAATGCTTCATCATAATTTTCCTGAAGATATTTTACATATCCTACATTTGCATAAGCACTTGCCCTCGATAACAAGTTATCATCATCCTTAATATGCAGTACTTTTTCAAAAAATAAGGAAGCCATTTCTACATTTGACAATACCAGATATCCCTTACCCACAAATAAACAAAGCCAGGACAAACGGGTTTTTATTCCTGAAACCTCAGCTAACTCAATAGCCTGTTGATAAGCGGCTATGCTCTTATCCGCTTCCCCAATAATTTCATAAAGATTTCCAAGGCCTGCCTGGATGATTTGTAAAAAAAACAAATCCTTATGTGTTACTTCATGGGATGGAAAATTCCTGATTATTTTACTGGCCTTTAAAAAAGCATCTATGGCACGTGGGTAATTGGCATAATGTAATTGTATAAATGCTTCTCTGCTAATTATCCGCGCATTTAACGGAGGGGAAGGATGTTTCTTTAAGATTTTTTTTGCTTTCTCAATGAGTACTTCTGCCTCATCCATTTTATTTAAATTGATGCACGTACCAACCTGATCAATCATCAGGGAAGCTTTTACATGTGCATCATTACTTTCATTTGCGTATTTAACTGCCTTTAAGAAATTATCATTTGCCTTTTTATATTGATATTTTTGATTTTCCAGCAGCGCCTTGTACCAGTAATAGGCCAGGTTTATAGAGGCATCCAGGTCGTAACTATGTAACTTCTTTAATTTTTCAAGATATTTAACCGCCTCATTTATATTTGTATATACGAATTGAGCTAATAATCTGTCAAGCAGGTAAAATCTATCCTCGACCTTTTTACACTTGGAAAGTGAAACAATTAGCTGGTCACTTGAAGGCAGATTTAATCGGGACAAATCCATTTTCAGTAAATTTTTATCGAAATGAAAAGGGCTGTAACTTAAAAAATTACAGCCCTTAAAATAAAACGGAATAATAATTACAAGGGTATGATACCACCACAACCATTATTCCACGAGCCGCTGGTTTGTTTGCCACCCGTCACTTTTTTAAGGTCCTGATTTTTAACGACCTTTAATTTCTTTTGAAGCTCCTCTAATTTTAGTTCTTTTTTTCTCATAGTTTGTGGAAATTAAAATGTAGTTCCACAAATATAATAAATTTAAATGATTATGCAAAGAAAATGAAGTTTCCCCCTTAATTTCCTTCCTGAAGTTCCCTCAATTTATCTAAAAATGAAGCTCTTCGCCTTCTTGAAACCTCAATCTGGGTATCATCTTCCATGATTACAATATTCCCATCTCCTTTCAAATATTTTTTCATGCAATTCAAATTAATGACATGTCGTTTATGAACCCGGTAAAAATTATAGGAAGCCAATAATTCCTCGTAAGCTTTTATTGTTTTTGAAGCGGTAATTTTTTCACCTGTCTGCAAAAAGATATGGGTGTAATTATCTTCAGCCTCAAATCTTATAATATCTGTTATATTAACAAAATAAATACCATCTACAGCGGCGATACTCATTTTAGAAAATACATTCGGATTATTGTAATGGCTGTTAAAAATTTCCAATCGTTTTTCTATCTGATTTTTTCCAGCTTTGGGTATCCTGTCTATGGCCTCTTTTAATGCATCAGGATCTATGGGTTTTAGAATATATCCAATGGAACTATATTCACAGGCCTTTACTGCATATTCCTCAAAAGCGGTAACAAATATAATTTCAAACTGAAAAGGTCTTAATTTATTAAGCAGATTAAAAACCAACCCATCAGAAAGATTAATGTCGAGGAAAGCTACATCTGGCTGTTTAGTCAAACCTTTAAAAATCAATACCGCTTCTTCAATACCTTCCGCTTCTCCGACTATTTCAATATAATCAGCATTTTGAGCCAGCAAATTTTTCAGATTATTTCGGCTGTTCAACTCATCTTCAACAATAACTGCTTGAATCACTTTGTCTTGATTTTATATTTAAAAAATTTTAACGGACATAACTGGTAGCAAAAAGTCTGCGCATACTCCACCGGCCAGCTCCGTTAACCAAAACCAGAAATAAGCCACCAGAAATGGCTATATTTTTCATAAAATGTACAGACATATCTCTTCTCACAGCGGGTTCCGCTTCCCAGAACGGATAAAGGATAAAAGTTACAGGTAGCCAGTAAAGTAGTAAAAGAATGGCACCAAAGGAAGGTCTGTATCCCAATAAAATGAGCAGACTGCCAGTAATGAGTAAAAAAATGGCTGCATTTATCAGAAAATCCTGTTGCCATAAGAGTCCGTATGCAGTCATCTGCTTTTTGGTTTCCTTATAAAAAAACAAGGTATCATAAGCCTCAAAAAAGAAGATAAATGATATAAATATCCTGCCGGTCAAATCAAAAATATCTTTCATAGTCCTTCGTTTTTATTCAAATAATTAAAGATGGCTCTTGCCACATTTTGGCCGTCCATGGCTGCTGAAAGGATACCCCCTGCATAACCCGCACCCTCACCGCATGGAAATAAACCTTCGCAATGAGGATGCATCCATGTTTTTGAATCTCTTGGAATTCGAATCGGAGAACTGGTTCGACTTTCAATAGCCACAACTACGGCTTCTGAAGTATAATATCCATTCATTTTTTTTCCAAAATCCTGTACGCCTTTTTTAAGTCTCCGATAAATAAAATCGGGAAGTAAGGTATGTAACGATGAAGGGGTAAAACCAGGAATATAACTACTTTTAGGCAGATTATCGCTCCATTTCCCTTTAAGAAAATCCGTTAACCTCTGGGCAGGTGCCTTTTGGGTGCCATTGGTAACACTAAACATTTTTTGTTCCACCTCTTGTTGAAAAGCTAACCCCGCGAATACCCCTCTCTCCCTGTATTGTTTCAGGTCCTCTGGCTCAATAGCTACCACCGTTCCGGCATTTGCAAATGGGGAATCTCTTCTGGACATAGACATCCCATTGATCACAATTTCGCCGGGAGCGGTGGAGGCAGGAACTATCAAACCTCCCGGACACATGCAAAAGGAGAAAACACCTCTGTTTTCAACCTGAGTGACCAGTTTATAGCTGGAAGCAGGAAGGGATTCAGGACGAATTTCTTTTCCATATTGAATTTTATCAATTAAAGGTTGGGGGTGTTCTATTCTGACACCCAGGGCAAAAGGTTTTTGCTCAATTAAAATATGATGTCTGGCTAACAAATAAAAAATATCTCTGGCAGAGTGTCCGGTGGCTAATATTACAGCATCACCCTCCCAGGTCTTTTCGTTGTGAGAAATTACCCCTACTATCTTTTCCTCTATTTTTATAAAATCTATAACCCGTTCTTCAAAGTGGACCTCTCCTCCAAAACTGACAATCGTATTTCTCAGATTAGACACTATCTGGGGTAATTTATTTGATCCTATATGTGGATGTGCGTCAATAAGAATATCCGGATTAGCACCATGTTTAACCAGTAATTGAAGTATATTTTCTATGGATCCCCTTTTATGCGATCTGGTATAAAGTTTTCCATCTGAATAGGTTCCTGCGCCACCTTCACCAAAACAATAATTGGAATCCGCATCTACGATTCCATATTGTTGAATCGCCTTCAAATCTCTTCTCCTGGCACGAACATCCTTACCCCTGTCAACGATAACTGGCTTTAAACCCAGGGAGAGACATTGTAAGGCCGCAAAATATCCAGCTGGCCCAGCCCCCACAATAATCACCCTTTTTTTTTGATGAACCGACTGCCATTGTGGATTAAAATCAATATCCACCGGCTCGGGTTCTGAAATAAAAACCTGACATTTATATCTGATGAGTGGATTTTTTCCTCTGGCATCAATGGAGCGGCGGCAAATCTTATAGGTAAATTCATCCTGAGTCAACCCTAAGGTCTGAGCAATGCTATTCTTTAAAGCGTCAGGGTTTGAAGCAAATTCGGAGGAAACACCTATTTCGATTTCTTTTATCATATTCAGATCCTGCAACAAATGTCTTTTAATTCTTTGTACCAGCTAAGGTAAAAAAATGATTGAGGTCAGTTTTGAAATATTCAGGAACATATATTTTGAGAAGAACCTTTTCAATAATACCTTCCAGTTTAGGCAAGGGAAACTGAACAGGCTTTAATATACAATCCTTTTCAACCATTATTTCCCATTTATAACGTATAGAATTTATCATATAATTGAATACCGATTCCTTTGAACCATCAATGGAAACGCTGGTTTCAATGATAACATCGGCTCCAACCCAAAAAACAGTATCCATTGGAAAGTTTGATTTAATAGAAAACCGGCTGACTGTATCGGGTAAATCAACAGCCTGATGGATGGTTTTAGACCATTGTGCAGAAACCTTAAAGATAAGGAACAACATCAAAAAAGCCAGATTCAGTAATTTAATTAAAGCCATTACAAGAGGTTGATGCCAATGGAATCTTAAAACAAAGTTAATTCATTTTACATTAAATAAACCATTCCCATAGTTGTTGTGTTATGCTAAAGCTAATAAATAAAAAATGCGCACCCTTTTTCTGATTATTTTTCTGATATTCATAGACTTGTATGCTTACCAGGCACTTAAGTCTGTTATTTCAAATAGTACTGTCTCTGTAAAAACCTGGTCTAAAATTATATTTTTCAGCTTCAATATCCTCATGATATCCTTTACCCTGGCATATACGTCAGGTTTGCTGGAAGATTGGGACAAAGTAACCCTGACCATTTTAAGATCCCTCATTTTTATAACTTATTTCTCAAAGTTCTTAATTCTTCCTTTCCTGCTTATCGATGATATTTTCAGAGGATTTCAATGGATTATTGATTATTTTAAACCAACCCAGGCATTTAACCCATCGAGATCGAGGTTTTTAAGTCAGTTTGGCCTTTTTATTGGCGCTATACCCCTCATAAGTCTCACTTATGGTATGTTCAGGAATGCCTACCGATTTAAGCTCCGTCATTCAAAAATCAAAATAGACCAATTACCCGGAGAACTTACCGGCCTAAAAATCATCCAGATTTCGGACATTCACTCTGGAAGTTTCTTATACCCTGAAGAGGTTAATAAAGCGGTCGAAATAATTAATAATCAGCATCCTGACCTGATTTTTTTCACTGGAGATCTGGTAAATAATACCGCAGATGAAGTAATACCTCTGCTTCCTGTTTTGAGTAAAATAAAAGCAAAATACGGGGTATTCTCTATTCTAGGTAATCACGATTATGGTGATTATGTTCGATGGGAAAGCCAGGAAAAGAAACAGGATAATTTAAATCGGCTTAAACAATATCATAAAGAGCTTGGCTGGCAGTTATTAACCAACGAAAACAGGATTGTTTCAGTTAATGGAAAGCAAATAGGGATTGTGGGTGTTGAAAACTTCTCTACTCACATGAGATTTCCTAAATATGGCAAATTAAAAGAATCGTATGCTGGTGTTGAAAACACCCATCTTAAGCTCCTTTTATCCCATGACCCCTCCCACTGGTCACATGAGGTTGTTACCGCTTTTAAAGATATAGCCATTACCTTTTCTGGACATACCCATGGCTTTCAATTTGGCGTGGAAATACCCGGATTCATTCAGTGGAGTCCGATTCAATACGTATATAAACAATGGGCAGGTTTATATAAAAAGGAAAATCAAATGCTTTATGTCAATAGAGGATTAGGCCATTTAGGATACCCCGGCAGAGTGGGTATTTTACCAGAGATTACCTTATTGGAATTGGTCTGAAAATGTTTTTTAATGTAAAGGAAAATGAATAAGGAAAGTTTTTTTAAATCCGGGTTATTGAAAAAATATCTCTTAGGTATTGCCTCTCCCATTGAATGTGCTAAAATAGCTGCCCTGCTCGAACTCAATCCACAGTGGAAAGAACAGGTTGACATGCTGGAAACAAAACTAAGAAGTTGGGTTAAAGAACAAAATGCTTCATTCAAGAAAAAAAGTCAATTCAACTAATAATCAATAAATTACATATTAAACACAAAAAATTTGTTTTTATGCTATTTTTTTTCTGGAATTACTTCTTCAATTGAAAATATATTCTTATTATTGCATTATTGAAAGCAGGTATAAAAGTGAAAAGTCACTTTGAATGCTTGCGTTTTTTGATCTCCATGAACATGACTCCTTAGAACGCGGGTTTTCCGCAATCATTAACGATTAAAAACTAAAGGTCATGTTAATTATTTACACAGCTTTTGCTTCTTTTGCTTTGGGAGGTACTATTATTGCGACAATGAACTCTTTTCAGCGTTCATCCCGCAGATTCTAAGTTACTTCCGGCTTGAAAAAAACAAAAAACCGTCATTAAATATTTTAATGGCGGTTTTTTAATTTACGGAGGCATCAACTAACAGATAATAAAGTTCCATTGGATTATCCCTGTTTAGCAGGAACTTACCCTTTAAAGCAACCTTTTCGTCGGTATCCATCCTTCTTAATGGTTTATTTGCCTTTATCTGCATGACGGTTTCGATACCTGCGCCGCTACAGAAAAAGCATTGGGCATAAGGTAAGGCTGACAAGACAGAAACAGTACTATCGCCAATTTCAGAAACCGGTATCCAGTAACCTTCAATGGAAACATTTTTTCCGTCCCAGCCTTTCACTTTTTCTGAAAAAGATGGTTTACCTAAATAATCGCCATAATCAGCATCGAAATAATAAGCAACTTTTAAACTATCCAGGTCTTTCCAGGAAAGTTGTTGGAAATCCTCTACTTTTTCCACAGCTGTTTTTTCATTTTTCCATTCAACTGATTGCTCCTCAGACGCATTTGGCAAACAAGCTTGCAGTATAGCAAGGAAGATACCTAAACCCCATTTTTTCATGGTAGAAAATTAGTTGCGGGAAATTAATCATTCCCTAATTTCAAAACTTCCAGGAATGCCTTTTGAGGTACATCAACAGATCCAATCTGTCTCATTTTCTTTTTCCCTTCTTTTTGTTTTTCCAATAACTTTCTTTTTCTGGAAATATCCCCGCCATAACATTTGGCAGTGACATCCTTTCGCAGGGCAGAAATAGTTTCCCTGGCGATTACTTTTGCGCCAATTGCTGCCTGAATAGCAATAACGAATTGTTGTTTAGGCAAAAGATCTTTTAACCGCTTGCATATTTTCCGTCCAATATAGTCTGCCTTGTCCCTGTGAACGAGTGCCGTTAAAGCATCTACATTTTCACCATTCAATTTTATATCGAGCTTAATCAGGTCCGATGCCCGATAATCAATAAGTGCATAATCAAAAGAGGCATACCCCCTTGAAATGGACTTTAGCCGGTCATAAAAATCAAAAACAATTTCAGCCAGAGGTAGCTCAAAACTTAATTCAACCCTATATGGTGTTAAATAAACCTGTCTGGAAAGAATGCCTCTTTTGTCAAGGCAAAGATTCATAATAGGTCCGATATAATCTGGTTTTGTTATAATCTGAGCTCTGATATACGGTTCCTCCACCCTATTTATTCTGGAAGGATCAGGCAAGTCAGACGGGGTACGTACTACTGCCGATTCATTATTGGTGGTAAAAACGGTATAAGAAACGTTGGGGACGGTAGTAATTACCTCCATATTAAATTCCCGGGACAATCTTTCCTGAATAATTTCAAGGTGTAACATACCCAGAAATCCACAACGGAAACCAAAACCAAGGGCCTGAGAGGTTTCCGCTTCAAATACCAGCGAGGCATCATTCAGTTGTAATTTTTCCAAACTATCCCTTAAATTTTCAAAGTCATCATTATCAATAGGAAAAATACCTGCAAATACCATAGGTTTTACTTCCTCAAAACCGTGAATAGCCTCCATACAAGGTCTTTCAACATGTGTAATGGTGTCCCCTACTTTTATCTCCTTTGATTCCTTAATTCCGGTTATTACATAACCCACATCGCCTGTTTTAAGCACATCTCTTGGCATCTGATTTATCTGAAGAATACCAATTTCATCGGCAAGATATTCCCGGCTGCCATAAAAAAAACGAATTTTATCGCCTTTTTTCAAGGTGCCGTTCATAATTCTGAAATAGGCGATAACACCCCGGAAAGAATTGAAAACAGAATCAAAAATCAGGGCCTGCAAAGGTGCCTCTGCATCCCCTTTGGGAGTTGGTATCCGTTCTACAATTGCTTTCATAATGTCAGGCACTCCGATACCTGTTTTTCCGCTGGCAAGTATAATATCCTCCCGCTTACACCCGATTAAATCGATAACCTGATCCGCTACCTCCTCAATATTCGCATTTTCCATATCCACTTTATTCAGGATAGGAATAATTTCTAAATCATGCTCAATGGCCAGATAAAGATTTGAAATGGTCTGTGCCTGAATACCCTGTGTGGAATCAATGAGCAGTAAAGCACCTTCGCAGGCTGCAATAGAACGGGAAACCTCATAAGAAAAATCCACGTGACCCGGGGTATCAATCAGATTAAAAGTATATCTGTTTCCATCATCATGAGGGTAATACATTTGAACAGCATGACTTTTAATGGTTATGCCTCTCTCCCTCTCAAGGTCCATACTATCTAATGCCTGATCTTTCATCTGGCGTTTATCAATAGTATGCGTAAAATCCATTAATCGGTCAGACAAGGTACTTTTTCCATGATCAATATGGGCAATGACACAAAAGTTTCTGATAAATTTCATATTGGCGTTTAAATAAAATTCAACTATGTTACAATATGATGCAAAAATAAGCAAGCTGAGGGACTTTAGGTTACCATCAGATAGATTTTAGTAAATATGTCTGTTTCAGCAGGCAGCATTTTTTTTAATTCAATCGTTTCCAAACGTAGAAAAATGAATATGCGTCATAGTTATATATTTTTATTTTTTGTGCTGTTTGGTACGACGACCTGCAAAAAGGAAAGTCTGGAACCCACTATTATAGTAGCAAATATTGAAAGGGAATTTGCTTTAAGTTATGTGGAAAAGTTTTCTAAATCAGGTCGTTACCTACAGTTTAACGTTCAAACATTGAAAGAACAATCCTGTGGAAATTATACAGTAAAAACGGAATGGTCTCAAACACCCGCTTTTATGAAATTAAATATTTCTGGTATTGAAAAAAAAGGGGGCTGCGATGGCACTGCAGCTATTGCAAAAGGGAATGCCGTTTCGGAACTGATAACAGAGGGTATCTGGCCCATTGATGTGGACATTCAGAATATTATTCGAAATCCTGGGAAATTAATAGTTCAAAAGGCTAATTATCAATTGCTTTTAGAAAGTTCACACGGGATATCCCTGATCCAAAAAGACCTCCAAAAAATTCCTGCTGGTTCTATATGGGGATTTATAGCCTATAAACCTGAATTTGCAGCAACCGCCAGGGTTTTTGTTGAAGAATTAAAAAAATTAACCCGTAACAATGCACTGGCAGATGGTGACTATGGGTATTTTGATGTTCAGAATGAAGCGGTGAAATTCAAAGATACGCCATCTGATTTTTCCCATCTTCCCATTTTGCGTTCACAACTTTCAGATGTTGACTTATTACTCAATTTAGTCAATACGTTCCGAAAGAATAATGCCGGAAAAATTGTGATTCAACTTGCTGACACAAATGGCATTTCTTATTAATCCGATGCCTTTCGTTTCTATAAATTAACATCTGAAATTATTTTTGCCATTCGACAGATATCTTTATCCTAAGATACCCTGTATGGACTCAAGTATTATCAGGCAAAAAGATATTCATCTTTGCGCATGAACCTTTAGTATTTCCAGTTATTCTAACGCTTCATTTTATAATGCCAGGAGCTAAAAAATAAAGAGGCAATCTTTTTAGACAGCCTCTTTAAAACCAAAAATAAAAGGTAGGAATTAATGGTTGTCTTTACACAAACCGACAATTTCGTGAAAAACGTCATGTAGTGACGCTAATTTCTGAGTAATTACGGCATCTTTTGCCTTTTTCTTAACTAAAGTGTCCAATTCCTTACTTCCCGCTACCAGCCTTGTCAAGGCATCTTTTATTGCAGGGGTTGCAAAATCTTCCGGAATCATTTCAGTCGTTAAAGTCTGTGCTTTTGAAACCATTTCAGCACTTCTGGTCTTAATGGGCTTTAAATTACCTTCTTCACTGGGATGAAATGTACCAGCCATAACCCCATGGAAGCTATTCAATGCAGGCCATTGTTCCCATATACTTTTTTTAGGAGGCATTGCCGCATCATATCTTTTACTGACTTCAGTCCAGTTAACAACATTCCAGATAGCTGACAGGTAGTCAGGACGCTTATTTTGATATTTCAAGTAATAAGCATGTTCCCATACGTCAATACCTAAAATCGGGATGCCTTTAACTTCAGCAATATCCATTAAAGGATTATCCTGATTGGGTGTAGAACAAACCGCAAGTTTAAAATCAGGTGTTACAATCAACCAGGCCCAGCCAGAACCAAAACGGGTTGCTGCCGCGGTATTCATCAACTTTTTAAGACTATCAATGGAAGTGAATTGTTTTTCAATTGCCTTTTTAAGACCAGCATTTGGCATTGTTCCCTTTTCAGCAGTTAAAACAGACCAGAATAAGGAATGATTAAAGTGTCCGCCTCCATTATTTCTAACTGACACCGGATATTTTGAAATATTTTTATTAATATCCTCAATACTCATTTCAGCAGCTGGTGTACCTTTAACGGCGTTATTCAGATTATTAATATAAGCCGCGTGATGCTTACTGTGATGAATTTCCATCGTTTGAGCATCTATGACAGGTTCCAGCGCATTATAAGCATAAGGCAATTGCGGCAAAGAAAACTGAGCAATTAAAGTCCCAGTTAAAAAAGTTACCATGAATAATAATAAGGTTGATTTTCTCATTTTCTTTTTAGTTTATACTCTTTTAAACCACAAAAATACAATTTTGGATTTATGGTTATCTGTTTTTTTGTCTTCTGAAGATATATCTCGTTATAAATATACCTTCCCCGCTGGAGGAGGCTCCAACGCCTGATTTGGAATCTGTGACACTAACATCACTTTTGCTGTAAACCCCAGATACGGTTTCAGTCAATTCCCAGCCTTCTTCTCCCAGTTCATTAAATTTTTGAATTACCAACAAGTCATTGGACTTGATATTTTTAAAATTGATACCAACCAGACTAAAGAAATTTTCCATTTTGAATTCTTGCAGCACACCCCCATCGTCACTTAACAACAGTCTGGATCTTCCCAATCCGCCGGGTATAACACTTTCAACAGCTGTAACAATTTGATATTCCCAAACGATTCCTTTTGTTTGAGCCTCAGTAAAACAGGGTAATATTAACATAGAAAATATAAAGCCCCAATTGAAAAAAACAGATAAACTTTTCATAATATGTTTATTTTAGTTAATAATCTTTCTTACTATCCACACATCCTGAACATTTTCCTCCCCTTCAGCAATAATCTGTTTTAAAACCTCAAAAGTGTGTAATAATTTTTCCATAAATAACACTGGCTGAAAGCTGGAAAAGGTACGATGCCCTTCTTTCACGGCAGATCTGACAATCAACTTACCCTGGTCGAAATCTATTTTTTCCCGAGAGGTTAATTTATGTTTAAAGGACATCCCCTGGGTGGTCAGTAATAGTAAGCCACCCGGTTTTAATATTCTCTGAAACTCCTCCATCCATAAAAAATGGGAATGCTCATTTAAATGGGTTAAAATAGAAATACCATAAATAAAATCGAACTTTTGTTCATCAACGGGTAATGGGGGAATTAATTGCTGGTTCAGAAAATGAACACCAGGTAAATATTGCCGGCACCATGCAATCGATTTATCATTTACATCAGATGCATAACCATAATAATTTTTAACAGGCCAGTGACGAATGACCCTGCCCGGACCACAACCCCAGTCAAGAATAAACCCGTTTTCTTTTGGTAACCATTGGTTTGTGAGATTAAATATCCATTCTGCCGTTTGTTTGCCTCCCACATAATAACGTTGATAATCCAGTTTAAAAGATTCATACATCAGATAATCAGGTGGAATAGCAATATCAGGATGGTTATTTTTAAATTTTTTATTTTTATAAAAATTTCTCCATAAAAAGAAGTAATATCTCAAATAATCCGCAAATAATATAAACCCTGTTCTTCGGATAAACCATGAAATGGAATTTTTGAGATATGCCATAAAAAAGGAAACAGGTTAATTATTAAGGAGAAATGACCACTTTATGAGGGCTTGAATTTTCCATTTTCAACCAATAAACACCGGGAGAATAGCCCGATACATCGAAACTACAAATGCCTGACGTTGATTTTTGTTGTAGCATCCGACCCATGAAATCGAACAAATAAATGGATCTGAATTTTCCCGTAAAGTCATTTGATTTGACCTGAAGAATACCTGACACCGGATTGGGGTATATTTCCAGGGCAATATCCTGATTTTTCTCTGATAAACTTGTTGGAAAAGAACAATTAGTTTGTCCAAGAAGGGATGCCCGGGGACCATTTAAGGCAGCCTGTATCCTTTTTTTCTGACCTTCCGTAAACATGTACATACATTCATCGTCCACATAATCCATATAATTAAAGAAAAGCACCCCATTTCCTGTCGGGGTACATTTGTCCCTTAAAGGAAAGCCGGGGCAGTCATAGGTAGCTTCAAATTGTACAGGGGTATCATCAACCTCATCACCCTCTTCACAGTCACTATCGTCCGGACCCCAAAGATGCTCCAGATTAAAATAATGCCCCATTTCATGAGTAGTGGTTCTTCCTTTATGATTTGGGAAAGAGGCTAACGCCGTACCTACACTCCCAACATATTGTGAAGAAATAACTAATCCGTCTGCTTCCGGCGGATCGGCCGTACCAGGTAAAAAAGCAAAACCAAACAAATCTTCACCAGCTTCACATACCCAGATATTAATGTATTTTTTTGTATTCCACGGATCTTTACCACCCCTTATGGTTGAAAACCAGCGATCTTTATCGCCGATATCTGAAACGGTCGTTTTGGTTCTTGTTATTCCGCTGGTAACCATACCCGAAGGATCCCTGGCTGCAAGGCAAAATTCAATACCAACATCGGCAACCAGGTTTTTAAAAGGGGATGGCGTTTTAATATGATCATTATTTAATTTTCTAAAATCCCTGTTTAAAATATCTATCTGGGATCTGATTTGCTCATCTGAAATATTCTGATCAGCTGTTCGCCATACGACATGAACAACAACGGGTATTTTCACAACGGCATTAGCTACTTTTGAGAAATCAACCTTTTCAATCCATTCTTTGGTAAAAGATGAAATAGATGCTCTTTCCTTCAAAAGACTGGGATTTCTGCTAAGTGCTTCAAAACGCTTTAAATCAGTTGCACATTTTTTTTGACTTTGCCCTGCAACAGGTAAAAAAATGAGAAAAAGGCATAGACGAACAAAATTACCCACGAAATCAATTTAAGGTATTTACATAATATTCGGCATAATGGGATGCATCATCCAGCATTTCCTTTATATCCCCTTCACGGGTCAGCGCATTCGTAATACTAAGCCGAAGATAAACCTGTCCTTTTAAAACTGTTTGCACGATATAAAATTTTCCGGAAAGAACAATCTGGTCTCTAATATACTTATTTATTTCATTTAGGTTCATTGAATTTTGATCTATATTAGACAAGAAACGGAAACAAATAATATTACAGGAAGGCTTAACTGGTATTTCCCATTTATCCTCTGACTTTAAGCGCTGGTAAGTATAATGACATAAAGCATTCACCCGGTTGATATAATCTACAAAAAGGGCTGTACCATACTGGTAAAGTAAGGTATAAACCGGAAGACTTAACATAGATTTTGTGCATTCAAAAGACCTTTTTGCCACATTATGCCATTCATACGAAGCGTCGTTTTCCCATAAATAATGAGCGTGCTGGGCAAACGTTTTAAACTGGTTCCTGCCATCATTTAAAACAAGTGCGGTAATTAAGGTAGGAGTCAGCAACATCTTATGAAAATCCATGGCAACACTATCGGCCAATTCAATACCATCCACCAGATGTTTCCATTTATCTGAAAATGCATTTGCCGCACCATGAGCTCCGTCGACATGAAACCAAAGATTATTCTCCTTGCAAAAAGAACCGATTTTATATAAATCATCAAAGGAGCCTGTTGCTGTAGAGCAAGCTGATCCTACTACAGCAATCACTTCTACCCCATTTTTTGTTGCCTCACTTAAATAAATGGGTAACAGCTCTGTTCTCATTTTAAATTGATTATCGACAGGGATTTTAATAATCCCTTCACTCCCCCATCCCATAATTCTCACCGCTCTTTCCACACAATAATGGGCTTCTTCTGAAACCATAATAGCCATGCTGGATTTTTGACCTGTTGTCCAGACAGGATATGTTGAAACACAGGATCTTGCGGTGAGTAGGGCTGTTAGATTGGCCAGCGTTCCCCCGTGGCACAGAATTCCGTTTGCATTTTCAGAAAAACGAAAAGCCTGAGCTACCACTTTAATAACCTCTCTTTCCATCGCTGTGCCTGGTATGCCCATTTCAAATACAGCCATACCATTATTCATAAAAGCATTTAAAAAGCTGCCCAGTGCAGCTGAAGGAGCAGGAGGATTTACCTGATGTCCCATATATCCGGGATGATGCAAATGAATACCTTCTTCCAGCACCCGAGCAAACAAGGGAAGTATATTTGCTGATACCTCTTTTCCTGCAGGCAGTTCCCAGCGTGAATATGCTTCTTCAGGTGAAAATGCCGGCATGACTGGTTTGTCTTCCGCGCCGGCATCCAGTTTTTTCAAATAATCGGCAAGTAAATCAATCAATGCATGCCCGTCCGTTCTAAATTTCTCTGCATCGTAGGCATCTTCAACTAAACCTCTTTTTATTTCCAGCATAGCTATGAAAATTAATGGGCAAAATGTACATTAAAGTCACCTTTAATCCTTTCCATAGCAGGATTATAATAACCGAATTTAAGATCCGGGAAAAGATCATTCAGATGGCTCATCATATTTCTGATCCCCAGACATGCAGGTGTATCCGTTACATTGATTCTGCCTAAATACCAGTCGGGATCTATATTAAAATTTCTCCATTGAATCATTTTAAGTCCGGTTTCCCTGATCAGAAACGTCAGTGCTTCCAGTTCTTCCGGCGCATCGGTCATCCCAGGGAAAACAAAATAATTCAAACTGGTCCAACCACCGGCATCATTCATAATCTGAATACTTTTAAGAACATCGTCGAAAGTATAATTATTAGGTCTGTAATAAGCGGTATAAATGGACCGTTGTGCTGAATTCATGCTTACCCGCATACTATCGAGCCCCGCCCTGCAAAGCGCCTCTACTGCTTCGGGCTTACTTCCGTTAGTATTAATATGGATACTCCCTTTTTTAGTGAACTTACGTATTTCTCTGATTGCAGGCACTAAAGTTTCCCACATGAGCAATGGTTCGCCCTCACACCCCTGACCAAAACTGATGAGGGGGAAGGGTGCCGACTCCAGGTGAGGTACTGTAAATTCTACAATTTCCTGTACAGAAGGCTTAAAATTTAAACGCTCCTGATTAGAAACTATCGGTTCCTCATCGGGTTGCAGGGAGATACATCCCAAACAATTTGAATTACAGGCAGGAGAAACAGGAACAGGACATTCCCACCTTCCCATAAAATAATTTCTGGCGGCAGGACAGGTATAGGTTAAGGCACAATTTGCAGCCAGATGTTCAACCAGTCGATTATCAGGATACGACTTTCTAAAAAAATCGATACCTGTTTTAATTTTAGCATCGTCAAAACCATTGCACTCCTGTCTGATGTCGTTCTCAATTCGAATGGCAGGCACATAAAATTTTTCATTAAAAAAACCTACAGCGGTATAACAAAACAAAGAAAGAACAGGTGCATTTTCCTTTCTGTCAAAGGTGGCGAGATAAAGACCAGTATAGGCTGGAGGTATAAAAGCCGCCACGGCATTTCCCTTGGTACAAAACCTAATTTCACCGGTTTTGACGTCTTTTCCGTAAGGAATCCTCTCAGGAAGCGTGTAAAGAGAACCACCTTCAGGAAGTTCAATCCAGTCTTCCAGGGGAATTTCATCGGCATACCAACCACTTCTACCTAAAGCTAACAAAGAAGTATCTTCAAAAACATTTCCATTTTCATCAGCATAAAGTAGAAATGGAGAGGTATGTAAGGACATAAATAAAAAATTTTGACAAAAATAGGATTTTTTGGGGCCTTCATCGAAAAAAGTAAATAAAATAGCCCACAAGGTTTGTAAATTTGTAAAAAAGCTAAATATGCTACATTTCTTCAGAACTTTATTCGCCTCCTGTTTAGGAACGATACTTGCTTTAGTTGTCATTCTATTTATCGGCATTGCCATTGCAGCTTCTATTGCTAGTGAAAGCAATAATCCGCCTGAACTGACTTCAAATTCCGTATTAAGATTAACTTTTGACAAATCCATTCCTGAATTGACCAATAATGCAGAGCTGGATCCATTTCAATCAATTAACGGAGATGATTTACTGGGTCTGCATGAAATTATAGCGACCATAGCGCAGGCAAAAGCTGATCCCCGCATAAAAGGTATTTTTCTGGATATGGAAATGCCGGGTTTTTCAGGATATGCCACGGTTAAATCGATCAGGGATGCCCTGCTTTCATTTAAATATAGCGGGAAGTTTATATATGCCCATTCTAAATTTTACATGCAATCCGATTATTATCTGGCGAGTGTAGCTGATAAAATATATGCCAATCCGGTTGGTATTTTTGAGGTAAGGGGCATGGTGGCAGAAGTTCCGTTTTACAAAAATCTCCTTGATAAATTGGGCGTGAAAATGCAAATTTATTACGCTGGGAAATTTAAAGGTGCCACGGAACCATACAGGCTCAATAGATTAAGTGCTGAAAATAAATTTCAGTACAGAGAATTACTTCACGATTTTTATTCCACCTTTTTAAAGGAAGTCGCCGCATCAAGAAAAATGTCTGAAGCTCAGGTTGCTGATATAGTAGGAAATTATAAAGCAGACAGTCCTGAAAATGCGAAAACATTCGGATTAGTGGATGATGTTGTCTATCGCCAGGATGTGATGGATATACTTAGAAAAAAATTAGGATTTAAGGATGATGAAAAAATTCCCTTCGTAAGTTTGAGTGGCTATCACAAAGCAAATGCACCAACAAAAAATTATGGTGCTGATGATAAGATTGCCGTCATTTATGCAGAAGGAACAATAGCTGACGGTAAGAATACACCAGGTAACATTGGTGATTTGTCCTATGTCAGGGATATTGAAAAAATAGCTAAGGATGATAGGGTTAAAGCCGTAGTATTGAGGGTTAACTCCCCCGGAGGGAGTGCTCTTGCCTCAGAGAATATCTGGTATTCCCTTAAAAAATTAAAGAAAACAGGTAAGCCACTGGTCGTGTCAATGGGCAATTATGCTGCCTCAGGAGGTTATTATATTGCCTGTTTAGCGGATAGTATATTAGCAGAGGAAAATACCGTAACCGGCTCCATTGGCGTATTTAGAATTATTCCTAGTATTGGCGGCCTTTTGGAAGATAAGGTAGGTGTCAGCTTTGATACCGTAAAAACCGGGAAATATTCGCAGGGTTTAAATGTTTTTTTCGAAATAGGAGAAGAGGAAGGCAGAATCATGCAGAAACAAGTAGATTTCATGTACGAAACATTTCTTAAGCGGGTAAGTGATGGACGAAAGTTAACCAGAGATGCCGTAGATGCCATAGCACAAGGCAGGGTCTGGAGTGGGACAGACGCGATTCCAATTGGCTTGGTTGATAAAATCGGCAACCTGCAGGATGCTATAAAACTGGCTGCAAAAATGTCAAAATCAAGTGATTACAGGATTTCGGAATATCCACAGGTAAAAAATAGCGTAGAGCAACTGCTTGAAGATTTTATGAATCCAAATGACAGTGAAACGGCCGTTAAAATGATATCAACGGAATTCCCTGCCTGGAGACCATATATTCAGGATTTGCAAGAGCTCAGATCAGCAAAAGGTATTCAGGCCAGAATGTTAACCAGAGTACCTGTACATTGATGTAGCTGCTAAACTATATTTTTTTTCTCTGTTCAAATATTGTTATCTTTGTCTCATATTCAGGTTTTATATTAAATACCCAAAGAATACCAGAGTAAACATGGGAAAAATAGTAGCAATTGCTAATCAGAAAGGAGGTGTTGGAAAAACAACGACAGCTATAAATCTGGCAGCCAGTCTGGCAATTTTAGACAAAAAAGTACTGTTGATAGATGCTGACCCTCAGGCTAATTCCTCCAGTGGTGTAGGGGTTCTTTCTGCTGACGTAACCTTAAGCATTTATGATTGCTTGCTTAATGATGTTGACCCTTACGAAACTATTTTCGAAACAGATACCCCAAATCTGCATATTTTGCCTTCTTCCATAAGTTTGGTTGGTGCTGAAATTGAATTAGTGAATCAGCCAAACAGAGAATTCTATATGCAGGCAGTCGCAGAAAAACTACGGGCTGATTATGATTACATCATTATAGATTGTTTACCATCTTTAGGTATAGTTACCGTAAATGCGCTTTGTGCAGCTGATACGGTACTCATTCCCGTCCAATGTGAGTTTTTTGCCCTTGAAGGGTTGGCAAAACTTCAGGAAACCATCCAGCTTGTCAAGAAAAATCTTAATCCAAAACTATCTATAGAAGGCATTGTCCTGACTATGTATGATGCCCGTTTAAGACTGGCCAATGTGGTTATTTCTGAAGTAAGAGATATCTTTCCAAACCATGTTTATCAAACTATCATTCACCGAAACGCAAAAATAGGAGAAGCACCTAATATGCATACACCTGTAGTTTTAATGGATGCAACTTGTAAAGGAGCTATCAACTACTTAAATCTGGCACAGGAATTTCTAACCCGAAACAAGGATTCACAAATCGCACAAGCGGTATCTGTTTAATTAACATTTTAGTGCTATATTTACGGGCTTAAGTAAAAAGAATGGCAAAAAAATTGGTTCATAAGCAGGAATTGGGCTTAGGCATTCGTGCTTTACTTACAAATATTGATCATGAGGTTCAGAGGGATCCTACTTCTGTCGTTAAGGAATTAGCTCATTCTATAGCTATGATTCCGGTAAATCAGATTGAAGTAAACCCCTTTCAGCCACGACATGATTTTGACTCCGAAGCTTTGGAAGAACTTTCTGCTTCCATTCAGATTCACGGTTTGATTCAACCAGTTACCGTGAGAAGATTGAATGCCAATGCTTATCAGTTAATATCAGGAGAACGAAGACTGCGCGCTTCTAAAATGGCAGGACTTACCAAAGTACCCGCTTATATAAGAATTGCCAATGATCAGGCACTGCTGGAAATGGCACTTATTGAAAATATTCAACGCGAAGACTTAAATGCCATAGAAGTTGCTATCTCTTTTCAACGATTAAAGGAAGAATGCAGCCTTACTGATGAACAGCTGGCTGACAGGACAGGTAAAACCAAAAGCAGAAGTACTATAACGAATTATTTGAGATTATTGCGTCTTACCCCGGAAATTCAACAAGCCATAAAAGACAGGAAACTAACAATGGGTCATGCCAAGGCACTGGCGGGAATAGATGATTTCTCCTGGCAATCAACTCTTTTTCGACAAACCCTAAAGGAAGAATTATCGGTAAGAGCCCTTGAAAAACTAATTCAACAACTTAATAATCCTGAACCTAAAAAAGCTGAGGTACCTCTGCCAAAGGATTATGATCAAATCCAAAAACAGTTTCGGGCCTTTTTTGGAAATGGGAAACTTCAGCTTAAACTGAGGGAAGACGGGAAGGGGCAGATTGTCATTCCCTTTCAAAATGTTAATGATCTAAATAACCTGCTTGAAAAAATTGAAGAATAACTGGTTGTTTTCCATTTTTTTTCTCCTTTACCGCTGTACCCTTTACAGTCAGGATACCCTGCTTATCTCACCCATTGAAACAAATGAAAAAATAAGCATTGATTCAGCCAATATAATGGATAGTTCAAATTTTAAAAAACCGCCAAATCCCAAAAAGGCAGTATTTCTTTCCCTTATTCTACCTAGTGCAGGCCAGATTTATAACCGACACTGGTGGAAAACGCCTTTTGTCTATGCCGCTATTGGCGGCTCTATCGCCTACCTTCAGTTTAACCAATCGAGGTATCAACGATTTAAAAGAGCACTCGAACTGGAACTGGCAAAAAAACCACACGAATTTACTGGTAAAATAAATAGTGCGGAAGCGCTTCGGAATTTAAGGAATAAATATGATAAAAATACCCAGACCAGCTATATCGGTGTTGTGGTAGTTTACGGCATTGTTGCCGTTGAAGCTTTTGTGGATGCTCATTTACAAAACTTTGATATCAGCGATGATCTAAGTTTAAGGCTAAAGGGATCCGGTGTACAGTTTTTATATACTTTTCAAAACTAATACAATGGAATACAGAAGATTAGGTAATTCAGGATTACACGTGAGCTTGCTCTCCTTTGGCTCCTGGTTAACTTTTGGAAATCAAATCACCGATGATGTTGCAGAGGCGCTTATGATTGCGGCTTACGATCAGGGGGTTAATTTTTTCGATAATGCTGAAGGTTATGCCGAAGGTAAATCGGAAGTGGTAATGGGTAACATTCTGAAAAAGGTAGGCTGGGACAGAACATCCTATGTTGTTTCAAGTAAGGTGTTTTTTGGATGTGGACCTAAGGGACCGAATCAGGTAGGATTGAGCAGAAAGCATATTTTTGAAGCGTGCCATGCTGCTCTGAAACGTTTACAACTCGATTATCTCGATTTATATTTTTGTCACAGGCCTGATAAAAATACGCCCATGGAGGAAATTGTCTGGAGTATGAATCAACTCATTCATCAAGGCAAAATCTTATATTGGGGAACTTCCCAGTGGTCTGCTCAGGAAATTATGGCAGCCCACATGGTGGCTAAAGAATATCGTTTAATTGGGCCAACAATGGAACAACCTCATTATAATATGTTCCACAGAGATCGGGTAGAAGAAGAATACAAATTAATTTACAAGACGGTAGGATTAGGTACCACTATCTGGTCTCCACTCGCATCTGGCACATTGACTGATAAATACCTCAAAGAAATGCCAACAGGAACGCGAATGGATTTACCAGGGGAGGAATGGCTGAAAAACAGAAGCCTGACTCAGGATAAATTAAACAAGATTAGATTGTTAAATAACCTGGCTTTAGAAATGAACACTTCGCTGGCTAAACTGGCCGTTGCCTGGTGCATTCAAAATAAATGGGTCAGTACCGCTATTTTAGGAGCAACCAGGGTTAATCAATTAAAGGAAACCCTCTCTTCTATAGATTTACTGCCGCACATGACGCCAGAAATAAACACAGCACTGGAAGCTATTTTACAAAATAAACCAAAGGAAACAAAATATTAAACATCGGGGTATTGATGCAGTTCCCAATTACACTGCATCAATGCCCGCAACAGGAACTAACCAACCCTCACGATCTACCACGTTACCTGCCCTAATATCTTCAATTTCTTTTTTAAGCATAAGACTAACCGCATTTTCAGTTGGTGAGGAAATCTGAATGGTTTTATCCATATAGGTTAGCTCTTTTATAGGCACAACAACTGCGGCTGTACCAACACCAAAAATCTCTTTCAACGTTCCATTGGCACCAGCCTCCATCACCTCGGCAATAGTAATCACCCGTTCTTCAAAAGGAATTTGCTTATATTTTAAAATTTTCAAGATGGTGTCCCTGGTAATGCCTTTTAGAATGGCGCCATCGGTAACGGGTGTAATTACCTTATCATTTATAACAAACATCAGGTTCATAGTACCAACTTCCTGAATTTCTTCAAATGAATGCCCATCCAGCCACATTACCTGATCATAACCTTTTTCCTGGGCTAATTTTGCGGGTAAAAGGCTTGCAGCATAATTTCCTGCTGCCTTAGCTTCACCAGTACCTCCCTTAATAGCCCTTACATAGTTAGTTTCAGCTAATAATTTTATCGGATTTGCATAATAAGGCCCAACAGGACAGGTAATAATCATAAAAGTGTATTCATTTGCAGGCCTTACGCCAAGAAATGGATCTGTGGCAAACATAAAGGGTCTGATATAGAGGGAACTTCCCTGGATATTGGGTATCCAGTCCTGATCGAGATAAATCAAAGCCTGTAGTGCATCAAGAAATATTTCTTCCGGTAAGGCAGGCATACACATTCTTTTTGCCGACCTGTTTAACCTTTTAGCGTGTTCCTCAGGTCTGAATAAAAATGGCTTTCCACTCATTGTTTTAGTAGCTTTCATACCCTCGAAAATGGCTTGCCCGTAATGAAGTGCCATTGCTGAAGGAGAAAGAGAAAGAGCGCCAAAAGGCTCAATTCTAAAATTCTTCCAGGCTCCATCCTTAAAATCAGCAATGAAAACATGATCTGAAAAGTGAGCACCAAATGAGAGGTTTGAAAAATCAATTTTATTTATATTGGAAGCACCAATTCGTTGTACCTTTATGGCAGTTGACATATCGTTAATTTTTTTCAAATGTACATAAAATTGTTTACAACAGAAATATGATGTCCACTTATAACGCACAATCCAACCAGTTTTTAGATTTTGACATCTATCAATTTCCTGAAAATGAACTTATTAATCAGTATTTGAAAGGTAGTAACGGAAAACAATTTTTAATAATTCTCCATTGTACAGAAGCAGAGGAAAAGGACCTTATACCCTATTTACAAAAAATAATGGGATCCATTTCTATACAATTAGAAGAAGACACCCATTACATCAATCTGCCTAAGAATATGAATTTGAATATTAGTCATCTGATTCATCTTTATGGTTTTAACAAAATCCTGTTATTTGGCATTGCTGCCACTTCATTAAGCCTGAATATCCAGCCACCGGTTTATACTGTCTTTTCATTCATGGGTAAAAAGTGGTTATCAGCTGATGCATTACCTGATATTTTTTCTGAACGAAAACAAACAAACCGACCAAAAGCGGGCGCATTGTGGAATGTCCTGTCCATCATGCAACAAGATTAAAAAAACTTAAATTCCGACAAATTGAAAACATTATTGTTTGCTACGCAGAACAAAAACAAGTTAAAAGAGGCAGCTGAAATTTTAAAATTCAGATTTATCGTAGAAGCCCCCCCTCCACTTGAAAATGGGGCAGAACTACCTGAAGATTTTTTCACGCTACATGAAAATGCCTGCCAGAAGGCAACTTTTATTTCTGATAAACATAAGACCGATTGTTTTGCGGAAGATACAGGGTTGGAAGTATATGCACTGGATATGCAGCCTGGTGTGTTTTCAGCCAGATTCGCCGGAGATGAGAGAGATGATGAGGAAAATAAAAAAAAATTACTCCTGCTTTTAGAAGGTGTTCATCAAAGAGAGGCGCGCTTCAGAACTGTGATAGCTTTAAATGAAAAAGGAAGAATTACTTATTTTGAAGGTATTTTAGAAGGTCAAATTCATACAGGAATGTCTGGAAACGGAGGATTTGGATATGATGCCCTTTTTATCCCAAAAGGTTTCAACCAAACATTGGCTGAAATGGAAAGCGAACAAAAAAATAAAATAAGTCACAGGAAGCAGGCACTATCCAAACTGGTTCAATATTTCACCTAAGCATTTATAAATAAATGATTACATTCGCATTTAATTGAAAAAGAACGGATAATGAATATTGCTTTATTCACCGCTTGTATTAAAGACCCTTACCGATTAAGACAGGTTTCGTACCAGGAACTTAAAACCCTCGTTTTTCAATTTCCCTATGCAGCTGGATTAAGGCAATTACTCTGGGAAAAAAGTCAAATTGAAAATCATCCGGAAAAAGAGAAAAATTTACACCTCGCCTCTCTGTACAGTATAGACCGGCATCATTTAGCTGAAAAATATCATTTGCTGAATCAAAAATCAGAAAAAACCAATCCCAAAGATCAGTTGCCACCATTTTCTGAAAAGGTACAGGATAAAAAAGTAGCCTTAGTACCAAAAGCCAATGATTTTTTCAAATCGTGGAATGAATCTTTAGGTACGCCTTTTACCAACAGGCAGCAGCAGCAAAAAGGCAGGGAAAACCCAGTGCATAAGCCGGTTCCCATTCATCATTTTATTAATACCATTCAGGATGCAGCGGTACTGGCTGAAAGGAGTATTCAGGAAAATAACATGCCAGTTAGTGAAACGTATGCCAGATTGTTAGTTCAACAAAATCAAATAGAAAAGGCATTGGAAGTTTATAATCGATTAATTTTGATATTTCCTGAAAAAAGTGCGTTCTTTGCAGCCGAAATAGAAAACTTAAAAAATATTTAGTATGACCTTTATAACTGTTCTTATTGCGTTTGTCAGCCTTTTATTAATGGTTGTGATTCTGATTCAGAATCCAAAAGGTGGTGGCGTTGATGCTACTTTTGGAGGTGCTCAGGCAAACCAGCTTTTTGGCGCTGCCAAATCAGCAGATTTTATTGAGAAAGCAACGATAATTTTGGCAGCTGCTGTTTTCATACTTTGCATTATTGCCGCAGTACTGGCCGGTGGAGGTGCGGCTGCAGGAGGTGAACAACTTCTGTCTCAGTAGTATCAAAGATGGCCCGTCATTTTTTTTATCTGACGAATCATACATTTAAATAACATATTTACGTCCGTATTAAAATCGTAATGACGGGCGTAAATAATGTTTGCCCTTCTTGTTTTATCAATGGAAGGATTTTTTTCATTAAATAAAATCGAAGAAATAGCATAAACACCATTTGGAATTTCAGGGAGTTCTTCTGAATTCAACTGTCCGGACACCCTATATCCAAACCATGTTTTTTCTCCTTTTAATACATCTTTCAGGTGTCGAATCGCTTTCCCTGACTTTCTGAATTGAAACAGTACAATTACTGGTAAAAAGCAAAAATACAAAAGGCAAAGAATCAAATCAAAAATCCTCTTTTGCCTCTTAAATCGATTATCGGCCAAATTTAAATGGATACGATAAGTAAACAATTCTCCAGGGTCATCTTTTGAATAAGAGCTGATCATACTTTCATTCGACTCCTGCATGATCCGAAACTGATACCTGTTACCCAGTTTGCTCATCCAATACATAATTTGAGCTGAAGTTACATCCCTGGAACAAAAGATAATATCATCCACCTGACTAATTCTGCATATATCATCCAGATCTTGAAGTTGCCCAAGAACGAAAGATGACCCGGCAGCAACTGGCTGTGGAGATACTATGCCTACTGCGATTGAATTAAATCCAACAGAATCCAGTAATGACTGAGCACGATTTCCCTCATTCAGGGAACCGACAATCAAAAAACGTGTTTTACCTTTTTGCAGGAATTCCCTTCTGAATCGGGGGAATACTAAAAATCGTATTCCTGACATAGACAGTGCACTCCACAAAGTACCTAAAACAATTAAAGCACGGGAATTTCTGTACGCTGGTTCAAAAAAACCATAGACAGCCGAAATGATTAAACTGCCAATCAAGAGGCTGGAGAGGACAGATTTCGGTCTTATCTTTTTATCATAAGCTCCGCCAAAAAAGAGCATAATGATCCAGATGAAAACATAAAAAGGAGCATTAATATAAAAAAAACGATCATCGTAGTAATTTGAATCATCAAACCGATAAATCCCCCAAACATACTGAAGCATAAATAAACCAGCATACGCCAGCAGGCTGTCCACAACAGGCAGTCCAAATTTTTTAAAAAAATGCCCCGACAAAGTACCGATAGCTCTTACATAAATAGCTGTATGCAACAGGAAAACATATACATTTTTATACTTACCGGCAAAATGTTTTTCAGCAAACAGCATCATCGCCTGATAAAATATCCTGACATAATTTACGGTTCCCTTTCTGGTACTCTCGCCCTTGTAATGAATAATGGTAGTTTCCGGAAAATAATAATTTTTATAGCCAGTCTCCAGCAATCTGACAGATAAGTCAATATCTTCACCATACATAAAAAAGTCCTCATCCAATAATCCAGATTTAACCAGCGCCTCTGCCCTTAAAAACATAAAAGCACCGGAGAGGACGGGTACTTCTGCTGTTTTAAATTCGGAAAGATACCCAAGATGATAGGTATTGAATAATCTGGAACCAGGAAAAAGGGAGGAAAGGCCAAAAGTCTTACAAAAGGCTACCCAAGGCGTAGGAATCCCCCTTTTTGATTCAGGCAGGAATTTTCCGGTCCCATCAATCATTCTAACGCCAAGTGCCCCCGCTTCTTTAGTGCTTTCCATAAATCGAAAACAGGCCATTAAGGACAATTCCTCCAGCAGGGTATCTGGATTTAACAAAAGAATATAATGAGCTGATGATTGCCTGATGGCCATATTATTTGCACGGGCAAAGCCCAGATTATCCTTATTTTCAATGATTTTTACCGTTGGAAACTTTTGTTTCACCATGTCAATAGAATCATCCTCAGATGCATTATCAACAACCCAAACCTCAACATCCAACTGAGACATTGCATTAAAAACAGACCTGAGCGCTTGTTCTAAAAAGAAGCGAACATTATAATTTACAATAATTACTGAAATGGAAAATCTGGTAGAAAACTTATCCATATTAATCTTCCTGAACAGATGAATAGGGCACTCTGGAAAGAATGGATCGACCCAGTGTAAGTTCATCCGCATATTCGAGCTCACCACCGAAAGCAACCCCTCTGGCAATAGTCGAAATTTTTACCTGAAAAGGCTGTAATTGTCTGGAAATATAAAATAAAGTAGTTTCACCCTCTATGGTAGGACTGATGGCCATAATTACCTCTTCCACTTCTTCCCCTGCTACTCTATTCACCAGTTCATCAATATGAAGGGCTGAAGGCCCGATACCTTCCAGCGGTGAAATAATGCCACCGAGCACATGGTAGGTACCTCTGTATTGATTGGTATCTTCGATGGCCATGACATCCCGAACAGATTCTACAACACAGATTAATTTCTTCAATCTTGATTTATCCTTACAAATACCACATATCAGGTCATCTGAAAGATTAAAGCATACCTGACAATGCTTGATGTTATTTCTCATGTTAAGTATGGCATGAGAAAAAAACGTTACCTGATCTTCAGGTTGATGAATAAGGTGAAGGGCCAGTCTTAGCGCCGTTTTTTTTCCCACACCTGGCAGGGTGGTAAAGGCTTTAACGGCATCTTCCAAAAGTTTTGAAGAGAAATTCATGTTGTAAAATTAACAAGGAGATTTCAAATATTCTTATTTCTTTTAAAACTTATCAGAATAATTGACCATATTACGGACTTTTATTATACTTGTAAAAAATCTTTATTTAACAGATGACAAAAATTATTGCCGGAACTGGCTTTTTGTTTGTTGGCCTGGTTCTTTTTTTACCCTTCAATCGTTTTTTAGCAGATATTCCTGACATTTTTAACCCTAAAGAATCTTCCGGATTGTTTTCAAAAGCTCAGGTTGATTCGGCGTTTCAGCTGATGGTGAATGATTTTCTTTTAACTGTGGATTCCATGTATGAAAAAAATCAAGTACCCGGAATAGCCATATCTATTGTTAAGGATGGTGAAATCATCGAAAACAGGGTTTGGGGATATAGTGATCTGAGTACTAAAAGAAAGCTGGATACCTTATCCGTTTTCCGACTTGCTTCTGTTTCCAAAGGATTTGCACCTTTTATTATCGGTAAACTGGTCGATCGGGGTTTTCTGAGCTGGGATGATCCTGTTAAAAAATTTCTGCCTGAATTTCAATTGAGTAGTTCTGAGGCCACTGAAAATTTAACCATCCGACATTTATTAAGTCATACCACGGGATTGCCAAGACATACCTTTTCCAATTTACTGGATCAGGAACAGGATATTGATGTAATAATTAAAAAACTGAAGGAAGTACCGGTAAGACATGCACCTGGAACTTATTATGATTATCAGAATGTAACTTACGGTTTGTTAGCTAATATTGTAGAAACCGTAACTAGCAGAAGTTACAGCCAGTTGCTGGAAGAATGGATTTTCCAGCCTGCTGGTATGCATACCAGCTCCGGTACCTTCACAGGTATTATGAAAAGTGCTGATATTGCCTTCCCCCATACGAGAAACCGAAGAGGATATGTTCGATCCACCCTGTCACCACGATATTATTCCGTAGGACCAGCTGCCGGGGTAAATGCCAGTATAACGGATATGGGAAAGTGGATGAAAATGTTACAAACCAGAAGTACACTTATAGTTTCAGACAGCACCCTGAATGAGATATTTAAACCTCAGATCAATATGTGTACCTGTGAATCCAATTTTTTTTCGTGGGAGGGAAAATTGCAACGAGCAAGTTATGGTTTTGGGTGGAGAATTCTGGAATTCAACCAACATAAGTTGTACTATCACGGTGGAAATGTTAACCAATACCGCTCTGAAATAGCCCTTGATCCTGAAAGAAAAATTGGCATTACTATTCTTCAAAACGCACCCGGTGGATTCATTTCAAAAGTAATACCTTTATTCTGGCATCATTTAGATCGAATGGTTCCTAAAGAAAAAGGGGTGTGAGAAACCCACACCCCTTTTGTTTACCATTTCTTTACGGATTAATTCTTTCCGTTGTTAAAAACGCCGGAATCCTTTGTTGGAAGACCTTCTTTTTCTGTAGTCATCTCAACGGTACCTTTAATAGTTAATGTATGGGTATTATTGGTTTTTTCGTTGGTCACGATAGTTACCGTCTTTGTGAAAGCACCAATACGCTGTGTATCATATTTTACCTTAATTTCAGCAGAAGCACCTGGTAAAATGGGTTCCTGTGGATAGGTAGGGACAGTACATCCGCAACTTCCGGTTGCTGATGTAATCACCAGTGGCCCTGCCCCGGTATTTTTAAATTTAAAAGTACGCAATGGATCTGCACCTTGCTTAATGGTACCATAATCCACCACTTCTTTATCAAAGGTAATTTTAGCTCCGTCATCTGACTTAGCCGGTGTTGACTGAGCTTGAAGTGAAAATACACTTAAAAGGCTAAGTGTTAACATAAATGCAAACTGCTTCATTGTATTACTTTTAAAAAATTAATAATATTAACTTACAAATGTAAAATAAAGAGGATTAAAAATCAAACTTTTGCCAGGTTCTAAGGTTAATGGGTAGTTAATATAAGATCGATAAGTTGGCCAAAAAGGGTATTTTTGTAGCAATAATCCGTTATATTTGTTCCTAAGAATCAATCAGGATAACCCATGCTGATTATCAATTTAGATAACCACTTCATAAGTAAAGCATTATAATCCTAATTTAAAAAGCACTTTGCTATGGTTGATAAATTCTCTACCCGAGAAAAAGTGATAAAAACCGGACACACTAAAGAATCGGTTTTGTCAGATTTCAGAATTTGCTGCATTAGCAGGGAGCTTAGTTTGTTAATCCGTAAGGAAGTTCTTACAGGAAAAGCAAAGTTTGGTGTTTCTGCAGATGGCAAAGAAGTTCCTCAGGTTGCATTGGCACGTGTTTTTAAAAAAGGGGACTGGAGGTCCGGATATTACAGAGATCAAACAATGATGCTTGCCCTGGACATGGCTACCCCTGAAACTATTCTGGCTCAGTTATATGCCGATACCTATAATGATCCATTCTCAAAAGGCAGGCAGATGAACAGCCATTTTGCCACACCAATGGTAAAACCTGAAACAGGAGAATGGGTAGATCAAACACTTCAATACAATTCCGCTGCCGACGTATCCTGCACAGCCGGACAAATGGCCAAAGCACTGGGATTGGCATTTGCCTCAAAAAAGTTCAAAACGGTAGAAAATCTTGATAAAAATAAATTTTCCAACAACGGAAATGAAGTTTGTTTTGTGACCATTGGCGAAGCCTCTACTTCGGAAGGGGTTTTCTGGGAAACCTTGAATGCCGCAGCCGTTTTACAGGTTCCAATGGCTGTTTCTGTCTGGGATGATGGTTATGGAATTTCAGTTCCTGTCACCTTACAGACAGCAAAAGCAAGCATTTCTGAAGCGCTGGCCGGACTTCAAGCGGAGGAAAATCAACATGGTATTCAAATTTACACTGCAAAAGCCTGGGATTATGCCAGCCTGGTGGAAATATACCAGCAAGGCATCGATATTGTTCGGGAAAATCAACAACCAGCTCTTTTTCATATTCAGGAGTGTACCCAACCTCAGGGACATTCTACCTCCGGCTCTCACGAAAGGTATAAATCGCCCGAAAGGCTGGCCTGGGAAAAAGAAATGGATTGTATTGCATCTATGGAAAAGTGGATGCTGGATAATGGATTTGCAACACCCCAGGAAATAAACCATATCCGGGAAGAAGCTAAATTTGAAGTAAAAAAAGCCAAGGAATCAGCCTGGAAAAAATCGAGGGAGCCTTTTAATAAGGAATTAGCTTCACTGGAAAATATATTGCGCGAATTAGCTTCATTTTCTCCTGAAGCTGAAATCAGTCTCAAACATCTGAAATCACTCCTTTTTCCTTCTATGGGTGAACTGCTTCATGTAGCAAAAAATCTAAGAAATAATACCTTACGACTTCCACAGGAAAACTTGCTTCCATTAAAGAACTGGATTTCACATATAGAAAATTGGGCTAATCAAACCTTTCATACAGATATTTTTAGCTCATCCCCTTATGCTGCTTTAAAGGTTCCAGTCATACCCGCCATTTACAGCGAACATCCGGCCTATCATCCTGGTCACGAAATACTCAATATTTATTTTGATAAGGCCCTTGAAAATTATAAAAACCTATTCGCATTTGGGGAAGACCTGGGCAAAATAGGGGATGTAAATCAAGGTTTTGCCGGACTTCAAAAAAAATATGGCGAAGATAGAGTTTTTGATACCGGCATCAGAGAATGGACTATTATGGGTCAAGCTATTGGCATGTCCATGCGCGGACTAAAAACCATAGCTGAAATTCAATATATTGACTATCTTTTATACGGACTTCAACCACTTTCTGATGACCTGGCGACCCTGAGATATCGTTCAGGTGGCATTCAACAAGCCCCTGCGCTAATCAGAACAAGGGGGCACAGACTGGAAGGGATATGGCATTCCGGATCGCCAATGGGAATGATTATCAGTTCTTTAAGAGGTATGTATGTTTTAACACCAAGGAACATGACTCAAGCGGCAGGGATGTATGCTACCATGCTACAATCTGATGATCCTGCGATTATGATTGAATGTCTGAATGGATACAGGTTAAAAGAAGCCTTACCTGAAAATATTGGCACTTTTACCGTTCCGATTGGTGTACCTGAAATTCTGAAAAATGGCAGTGATCTTACCCTGGTTACCTACGGTTCTTGTGTCAGAATTGCTGAAGTAGCCTGTCAGGAATTGGAGAAGCATGGTATTTCTTCAGAATTAATTGACTTACAGACACTACTACCTTTTGATATTGGACAAATGATCAAAACTTCTTTACAAAAAACAAATGTACTGGTCGTATTGGACGAAGATGTGCCCGGCGGTGCCTCTTCCTTCATTCTTCAGCAGATACTGGAAATACAACAAGGCTATCAATATCTCGATGCAGCGCCTTTAACCATAACCGCCAGGGAACACAGACCACCCTATGGTTCAGATGGGGATTATTTTTCAAAACCAAATGCCGAGGAGGTTTTCGAAAAAATATACCATCTGGTCAGACAGCAACATCCGTCAAAATATCCTGAACTGTAAACAAGGAGAGGGAAAATGTTAAATATTTCCCTCTTCCTGTTTAAATGTTCCTTTATTTGACCTTTTTTAATAGCTCATTGATTATTTTAATCTCTTCATTTAATTGGAGAAATGCCTTTGCATACCGGTTTTCCCAGTCAGTAATTTTTTCTGATTCCTTGTTTGATGCCAGATACATAAATCCGGGAAGCATCCAGGAAGCATAACCGCTATATGGATCAGAGGAGGCATATAACGATTTATACCAGGCGCCATAATCCATTCCCTTTTCATCAATAAAGGCTCTCTCCAACCACTTAATCCTGGAATTTATAGCTAATAGCGAAGCAGTATTTAACGATTTGAGCAAAGCCTGATCTCTGAGTTTAAGGAAAAGCTCTCCATTTTTAGTAATTTCATCGGTGATCAATTTAAGTTTTGAGACAGTGTAAGTCGGGGAAAACTTTCTTATTTCCTTTTGTACATTTTCAAGATGGGTATTTAAATCCTTTCCATATTGGGCCGGATCCAAAGGTAGAATGGTTGCATTGGCGAGCCTGTAAGCCATGACCCCCATTAATCTGGTAATGGTTACCCCTGAAACGAGCCCGGGATCACCAAATTTCATATACCAGTGAAAATCGTCATAGCCAGAATGATAAAGAGTTGGACCTCCCATTCCCGCACTTAGGGAAGGAATGCCAACATGTGCATAAAAAGGTAAATGATCGGATCCTCCGCCCAGATTACCAATAGGAGGTGTGACAGGATTACCGCTGGCAGCCATCCATTTTTCATAAATGGTTTCCTTTAAATCACCATAAGGAACTGATTTGGTTGCATTTAACATTAATGATTTTAGGGATGGCGAGGAGGAACCACCAAAAGAAAGGCCAGAGCAGGCGGCATCGGCATTAAAATAGGCAACAGCATTTTTAGATAATTCACTTCTGTATTGCTCCACCCATTCTGTTGAACCTAAAATACCATGTTCTTCCGCATCCCAATGGGCAATTTTTATCGTTCTTTTGGGCTTCAGCCCTTTTTTAGCCATATCGCCCAATATTTCAGATAAAGTCAATAACATGGCTGTTCCACTATTCGGATCCGAGGCGCCAAATTCCCAGGCATCATAATGACATCCCAGAATAATCCAGTCATCGGGAAATTCCGTCCCTTCCAAAGTACCTATAACATCTTCTATTCTGACTATCCCTTTGGGTTGATCGACCATAAGCCGTACTTTCAGGTCAGACCCTCCCTCCAGGCGATACGTAAAAGGTAGTCCCCCTTGCCATGCTTCGGGCACAGGTTTACCTTTCATTAGTTTTAAAATTTCCTGAGCTGATTCGTATCCTATCGGGGTGGTTGGTATGGTGTGTAAATCTTTAACTTCTTCCGGTTTCAATCGATTCACCTTATTATTTCCGGTTAAGGGCAAGGCTGGTTCAAATGGAGTTAAAGGATCACCCGTGTAATCTAAAGTCAATAAGGAACCTCTCTGGATAGTACTGGGACTATAAAAGGTGCCTTCCGGATAAACTAAGCCACGCATGTAGCCTGAATCTTCCGGATCTGTAAAAATAATGCAACCGACAGCGCCATTCGCTTCTGCATACTTGGTTTTGTACCCTCTGAAATTTCCTCCGTATCGGGCCAGCACTATTTTTCCTTTTACCGAAATACCCATGCCAGTCAGTTTTTCAAAATCCTCTTTAGTACCATAATTCACATAGACCACCTCTGCGATCACATCCCCATTTCCAGAAAATGAATTCCAGCCATGGTTAATGGATGTATTAGCAGAAAAAGCATCTTCCTGTTCAATATTTTCCTTGATATTGAGCGGTTTACGATAAGGGAGGACTATTTCAAGCGAAACTTTGCCTGCATTTAAGGGAAGAAAAATATCATAAGGAGGCCTTTCCACCTGTAAACCTGCTTCTAACATCGTTTTTGAAATATAATCAGCTACCTTCTTATTGGCAACTGACCCAGCCAGATGAGGTTCTTTTGTTAAGGCTTCCAAATGTTTTTTATACACTTCTGATGCAGGCATACTGATAAGTAGGGATTCCATTTCTTTTTGAATATCAACAGCTTTAGTGTTGAATCCAATAAAGGATTGACCTTGAGCAGAAAAACAGAGTAAAAACAGTATAAAAGTCTTCGACCATTTAAAAATGCGCATTATTTTTTAATTTAAAAAGTGGAAAAAACAAGTGAGTAAAATAATGGTTTTTTAATCATTGCCCAAATAATTTATATGAATTCCAATTTTCATTGTAATTTTATTAAAATAATTCCTTAAGACATTCCTTATGAAAACGACCCCTTTCCTGATCACCCTGATTTATTTTAGCTTATTCTCCTGCGCAAAACAGACAGACAATAATGATAACCCTACCCTTCAATCCTATTTTGAACGTACCATGAAGGGCATACAGACAGGTGGTGTTCAAATTATTCCCCTAATTGAGGGAACCGATACTTTTAGTTTATGGACCAAAAGAATAGGTAATAACCCAAAAATCAAAGTATTATTGTTAAACGGCGGACCCGGCGCAACCCATGAATACTTTGAATGTTTTGAGAATTTTTTACCCAATGAAGGCATTGAGTTTATTTATTATGACCAGTTGGGAACAGGGCACTCCACCAATCCTGATGACACCGCCTACTGGGATCTTGCAAGATATGTTGAGGAAGTTGAAACCGTTCGAAAAGCTTTACATCTAAACAAGGAAAATTTTTACTTACTGGGACATTCCTGGGGAGGTATTTTAGCTATGGAATACGCTGTAAAATATAAACAAAATTTAAAAGGTCTCATTATTTCGAATATGATGGCTTCTTGTCCTGCCTATGATAAATATGCAGAAGAGGTACTGGCACCTCAGATGGAGCCCGGTGTTTTAGCTGAAATCAGAGCATTAGAGGCAGCAAATGATTTTGGAAACCCAAGATATATGGAAATCTTGATACCTCATTTTTATGAAAAACACGTTTGTCGTATTCCAGCAAAGGACTGGCCAGAGCCAATGGCCCGATCTTTAAATCAAACCAATCAATCCCTTTATGTGACCATGCAGGGACCAAGTGAGTTTGGATTATCGGGAAAACTGGAACAATGGAACAGAATGGACGACTTAAAACATATAAAAGTACCGACTTTGGTTATCGGTGCAACACATGACACCATGGATCCTGCCTATATGGAAAAAATGGCAAATAACATGGAAAATGGTAGTTTTCTTCTTTGTCCAAAGGGTAGTCACATGTGTATGTACGACGATCAGGAACGTTACATGTATGGCCTCATTAAATTTTTAAAAGAAAGCAGTGAAGGTCAATTAAAAATCACCTTTTAATATTTTTCACAGATGAAAAATGTTATTTATTCCTTTTTTATCGCGATGATTATAACACCTGTCTGTAGCCATGCCCAAATTCTGAATAAATTAAAGAATAAGGTACAACAAGCTATTGAAAGAAAAATTGAACAAAAGGTTGAAGAAAAAGTAGAGAGAGAGGTGGACAAAGCTGCCGGAAAAGCAGTGGATAATGCCTGGGAAGCAGTTTTTGGAGCCGATTCTGCAACCTATAATGGTTCAAGTGTTGATACAGCAAAACTCCGGCAATTAAGTGCCGTTTTTAATCAGACTAACATACCCACTGAAAATCAGTATAGTTTTGAAATTAAAACGACCCTGGAAATGAAATTTATCCCAAAATCTGGCAAATTAGAACCCCCAACGATGTTGGAAATGTATTTTAAACAAGGGGCTACATATACGGGTTCAGCTTATAAAGCGGATGCTTCAAAAAATCAGGGTGAAAACATGTTTATGATTGCTGATTATAAAAACAAAGCATTAATTATTTTAATGAGTGATAAGGATCAAAAATATCGCACGGTAATGTCCATGGATCCAACCCTTTACAATCAATCGAATGAAGTTAAAAACCAATCGGAACCCGTTGACTGGAATAATGTAACCGAATGGAGAGGTTATAAAAAACTGGGGAAAAGAACCATCATGGGTTATTCTTGCGATGGTTATACCATTACAAACGAAATAGGAAAATCAGAGGTTTGGGTAACAAGGGATGAATTATTTGGTATGGAAAATTTCTTTAATACCGGAAATATGGGCCTGAAATCAAAATTTCCATCGGAAATGCCTTATGGCATGTTGGTTGAAATGCAATCTGAGGATCTAAAAACTGGTGATAAATCAATCATTACGTTGAAAGAGGTAAAGAAGGGAATCAACCAGGTAATCAAAGTGACTGATTATCCTACCCTTGGGCAGAAATGAGTTGACCTGTAAATCAAAAGCTAAATTAACAGCATTGGTGGTTAATAATACCCCGTTAACCTGCTAATTAAGGCTTCCAGTAAAGATTATGAAAAATTGATATTGAAAAACCAGTACAATCGCATGGCCTTTTTTCCACCTGAATGAATTATATTTGAAGGTGCATGAAATGCTATTTACAAAATGAAAATAATGAGATTTATTACCCTGCTGTTTACCTTCAGCTTTTTTAATTTGAGTTTTCAGTCCATCAACGCTCAAAATCTGCCTAAAATCGAACTTAACGATGCCTGGATAAATGAAATCAAAGCGTTAGCACCGGCAAAGAAGCATTTTCCAAGTTCAAAAACACATAAAGTCCTTGTTTTTTCTCTTTTTACAGGCTTTGACCATTGGGTTATTCCTCATACCGAAGCCATGTTAAAAACCATTACTGAAAAAGTAGGTGGTTTTGAAATGACTTATACCAGGGACGTAATGTATTTTGACAAAAAATGGATACAACAATTCGATGCCATTATTTTAAATAACAATTGCAGTGTTCCTGACAAACGCAATTTATTCTGGGATGTATTTAAAAATGATCCCTCAATGGATTCTATTCAAGCGATGGAAAAGGCAGCTAAATTTGAAAAATATCTGCTGCAATTTGTGAAACGAGGTGGCGGTATTATGTCCATGCATGGTGCCGTGACTATGCAGAATAAATCAAATGCTTTTAGTGATATGTTAGGAGGTAGCTTTGATTATCATCCTAAACAACAAAGGATTGATGTTAAATTAGTTGACCCCAATCACCCTCTGGTACAGGGCTTTAAGGGAGAAGGATTTTCGCATATTGATGAGCCATATTTTTTCAATAACGCTTATATGAGCAAAAATTTCAGGCCCCTGCTTTACATGGAAAGTGCTCAAATTGAGGGCAATAAATACCCTGACGGGGATGACAAACGATACATTGCATGGATAAAAAAATATGGAAAAGGAAATATATTTTATTCATCCCCTGCACACAATGCACAGAGTTTCAGTAATCCACAATTATTACAATTTTTCCTCGATGGCCTTCAATTCGTAGTTGGTGATGTACCATGTGATACGAGTCCAATGGGAAATTAAAACCGACCTACTGCCTTTTTAATCATTTAACTGTTTGTGATACTCCGGCCTGTTTTTCCAAACGGGCAGATAGCGCACATATTCAGGTTTGTTCCACCAGAACTCAGGCGTAGGATCGATTTCCATTAGACCTCCTTTATAGTCCGCTCCCCTAACACTTTGGTTGACACTTTCTAGCCATTGTTCATAGTTGGAAATCATTTTTTGAGCAAGCGAAGGATGTAAGGAAATAATATTCTTCGTTTCCGATTTATCCTTTTTCACGTCATATAAAGCGTACTCCTTTTTCTCAATATTTTCCGCCAAGAGCTTATAATCATTATCAATGAGGGCACCTTGATTTCTATATTTAAAAGGAATTGGATCATTTCTGTATTCCCCTGCTTTTCCCTTAAAAAGAGGCCATATACTTTTCCCATCGATAGGTCGAACAAAAACAGTGTCGGGCAAATCACAAATGGCAGCAATGGTAGGAAAAATATCCATTGTACTTGCCGGAAAATGACTGATGGTTCCCCCTTTAATAATTGCCGGCCATTTAATAATGCAAGGAACTCTTAATCCACCCTCATAAACACTACCCTTAAAATCTCTCAGTCCCCCTACCCCTTCTTTACCTCCAAAGGATACGCCACCATTATCACTATTAAACCAAATCAAGGTATTTTCATCCAAACTCATTTCCTTTAATTTCAAATTCAGAAGTCCTATACTTTTATCCATTTCCACTATTTCACCCAGATAATGTTGTTTCATTTCCTCCATAATTTTTGGGAAATTTGATTTATCTTCCGGTGAAGCACGCCATGGTTCATGGGGACTTCCAAACCATATAACTACAAAAAATGGGTTCTTTTTATGCCCCAAAATAAATTCAAGTGCCTCATTTACAATGATATCAGATGAATTTCCAATATATTCAGCGATTTTACCATTATGGCTCATTAAGGGATTGATATCAAAAAAATTGGATACTGATAACCACTCCTTGAAGCCAAAAAATCCTGGATTCCGATTGTCCTCTGCAAGAATCGGTACACCCGGACCTTTGAGTCCGTCCAGATGCCATTTACCAAAATGAGCAGTATTATATCCAGCCATTTGAAGTGCTTGTGCCAATGTTTTCTCCTGCCTTCTCATCGGAAAACCATGGGCAAAAACAGCAGATCGATCATTGGCCCGTCCGGTTAACACAGAAGACCTGGTTGGTGAACAAACAGGAGCACCCGCATAAAATCGATCCATTCTTAGCCCATTTTTTGCCATTTCATTCAAATGAGGGGTTTTTAAAAATGGGTGATTATAATATCCCATTTGCCCCCAACCCTGATCATCAGACATAACAAGGATTATATTTGGCCTTTGCCTCTTTTCATTTTCTTTCAGAGACAATGATAAAAGCACGAATAAAATAAGGCCAGACAGTATACGAATCCTCATGTGAATTTTTAGGAAAGATAACAATTGACGAGCAGATTATGAATAACCCCTAAAGAAGGAATGGCAAAATCGTATATATTTGCTTAAAAAATGAACCAACATATTGCCCAGATGACGCTGGTGGTAGCGGACTATGATGAAGCCATTAACTTTTACACAAAAAAATTAAATTTTGATCTTATAGAAGATACGCCACTGTCTGAAACCAAACGCTGGGTGGTGGTAAGACCTAAAGGTGCAAAAGAATGCGCCCTTTTACTCGCAAAAAGTGCCAGTGAAATACAGGCAAAAAGTATTGGTAATCAAACAGGTGGAAGGGTTTTTCTATTCCTGCATACCGACCATTTTGATAGGGACTTTAAGAATCTCCTGGATAATCATATAAAAATTATCAATGGTCCCAGATTGGAAGAATATGGAAAAGTAGCTGTTTTTGAAGATTTGTACGGAAATTTATGGGATTTAATTGAGCCATCAGGTAATTCTGATTATTTTTATTCTACAGCCATTTTAAAGATTAAAGAAGTTGGAAAAATATCTCTTGCTCTTAATGCATTAAAAATTTTGAGGCAGCATACCCTTTTGGAAGCTGGAAACATTTCATTTGACCTGAAGCAATCCAAAGAGGACCCTGCCATTATCATCATTTGGGAATGTTTTAAAAATGAATCCAGTTTTCAGGAACACCTTCAATCTACACACTTGGCAACTTTTTTAAAAAAAGATCTTGTCACGATACAAAATGGCTATCAAACGGTAAATATTTATTAAAAAAGCGTGCTTTTTTGACTACTCGTTCGAATAATAAGTATCAATCTGTTTATTGAACGTATGGCAAACCATAACTTACATCAAACATTTCACGAAATCATTGAACAGCATAAAGGCTTACTGTTCAAGGTTGTCCGAACTTATTGTGAAAATGAGGAAGACAGGCAAGATTTAATTCAGGAAATAAGGATACAGATCTGGAAATCCCTACCAAAATATAATGCTAATTTTGCTATGACCACCTGGTTGTATAGAATTTCCATAAATGTGTCCATTTCATACTACAGGAAAAATAGCATTAGACATCAATATGCCAAAGCTGAAACGCTCCCAACAGTTACTGATGCATTTCCCAACGATTTACAGGAAAAATTCAATTTATTGGAAAAATTTATTGCCGAACTCAACGAAATGGATAAAGCACTCATAATGTTATATCTGGAAGATAAATCCTACATTGAAATTTCGGAAATTATGGGTATCTCCATCTCCAATGTTGGAACTAAAATGGGTAGGATAAAGGAAAAACTAAAGAAGAGATTTTTAAACCATAAGGAAAATTAAAATGAACGATACAGATTTGAAATATCTATGGCAAACTGGCAATGACCAAATAGCCTTCAGTCAAAAATTGGAGAAGACTAGCCTGGATAAACTCACAAAAAAAAATGTTAGCCATTTTCTCTCCTCGATGAAACCCATTAAATTATTTACCTTGCTCGTAGGATTGCTTTGGGTATTTGGCATAGGCTATGTCCTTATAAAACTGACCATTAATGCTTATGACCAAGTAAGTCACTATTTCCTTTACTCAGCATATTTTCAAGTGGCATTAACGGCTATGGCAGTGATACTTTATATCATTCAAATAAGCACACTTTATAACATTGATTTTAATAAACCAGTAGTTATTTTGCAAAAAACATTATTAAAATTAAAGGCTTCAACCTTAAATGTAACCAGAATTTTAATCCTACAATTACCCTTTTGGACTACCTTTTACTGGAACGAAAGTATGTTTAAAAATGGAACTTTACCTTTATTTGTACTTCAGGGTGCTGTAACCATATCATTTACCTATCTGGCAATATGGCTTTTTTTTCATTTAAAATTTGAAAATGCGGATAAATGGTGGTTCAAACTCCTTTTACAGGGGAAAGAATGGGAACCATTAATCACATCAATCGACATATTAAATGATATGGAAGAGGAAGTAGTATCTACTAAAGATTAAGTCATTTGATTTTAGGTTTTGCAAAGTGAGCTAAAAGTAGAATTAAATCTGCCGAACCATCCATGGTGGGTTCATTGGTAGAATAATCGGCAAAATCATCCCAATATTTAATATGGTCAGGTTGCAAATGTGCGAACTCGTCAGGTTCATTTAATCTGATAGCCAACATTTTATCGTGAATGCTCGACCAAAGGGGGCCATCGACCAGACTACCTGGAACTACTTGTTTATTCAAAATCCAGAATGGCATGTGCACATCCAGCGGATATTCCCCATCTGACGGAATACCGGTAATCATGCTCGTACCCCATGGATTAAGTCCAAGTAACCAGTTCAGGTGATTTTGAAGTAAAGGTCGAAATTGAAGATCCCCTGTCATTTCCTCATATAGTAAGGCCTGAGTTGCCACTGCTGCGGCGAGGTTATTGGAACACCAGATAAAAAGATGCCCTACCCCATAAGGATTCTTATTGGCTTTTTCCTGAATTTTTAACAGATTATGTTTATAAAAGTCAGCTAACTTAACCTTAATAGTTTTATTATCAACAACTTGCCAAAGAGCATAATGCCCCATATTGACATAAGGATACATTTCATAATGAGCAGCAGAATCCATTTCCATCCAGGAAGTGAAGCCAATCAAATCGGCATAATGAAAGGCATCGTTGAGGTATTTTTTTTTTCCAGTTGCCTTATAAAGTGTTGCGGCTGCCCATTCCATATCATCGGCCCAGGTGCGCTCATTATATCTATACGGAGCGCCATAGCTATTTCCCTGCTGAAAACCTTCCCTTTTTTTTCCCATTTCATATAATTCGACTGCATCTTGCAGACACTGGGCAGAAAAAGGCAGATAACCTGGTATATCTCTAAAGACCTGATAGCCCAACGCTAAGGCAGCTGCTGACCTGCCTGCAACATTGGAAACCCCAGTGGATTCACTTTTATATTTACCCAATCCCTGAGGTTTACCATTGGCAAAATAAGCGGGACGGTATTTATTTTTGCCCCATCCGTAGTTTGCGGCGTCTTCATGAGGCATTTTAAATCCAAGATGATCGCGATCGTCAGCTACCTGATGGATTAATTCCTCCCTGGTTGGATGTAACTTATGTATCCAATCGAGGCCCCATCTGGCTTCATCCAGAACATCGGCTATCCCATTGGGTTGAGGAAGACCAAGATCATTCACCAGGTCTTTAAATATAGATGGATTTCGTTGATAAGCCATTAACATTCTTGCCGTTGCATTGCTTCCAGTTATCAGGTATTTCAATTGATCACCTGCATCATGCCATCCTCCGGTGGCATCGATATAGGAGGAATCTGGTCTGTTTCCGTAAAAACTTTTACCATCGAGCGGATGACATACTTCGTTGGTAAACGGATTAAATCCACAGCGTTGGGTTTGCATAAAACCAACGACCGATTCGTGAATGGGCGGATAATTTCCTATCACAAACTTTTCAGAACGTAAAGATTGGGTGTTATTGGACAAAAAGTAAGTACCGGGAGAGGTAATATCTGTAAAATTACATTCATAGTAGTAACTAAACGGAGTCCAATTTTCCCCTTTCAAAAGCATTGGTTTCAATTCTTTCACCTTTTTCCCATTTTCCTGAAAAATAAACCAGGCATCCTTGATGGGCGTTTTTGACAAAATCAATGCCTTTTTAGGATGAGTAATTGCATAACCAATCAGATTAACACGAATATGAACCTCTTGGGAAATACCTTTACAGGCCAGGAAAACGAGGAGAAAAAGGAAAATATTTTTAAACATAAGAGGAGAATGAATGGTGTAAATTAAATACAAAGATTATATTCTGAGAATTTTCTCCATCTTCCGGCCTTTCGCCAACTCATCCACTAATTTATCCAGGTATCTTGTTTTTTTCGTCAATGGATTCTCAATATCCTCAATACGATATCCACAAATCATACCTGTAATGAGGTGTGCATTTTCGTGAAGTGTTGCTTGCTGGAAAAAATCAGCAAAAGTTACCTTATCAGCAATAAGTTGTTGTAGTTTCTCTTCGTTAAAGCCCGTTAACCAGTAAATCACTTGATGCAACTCTTCTTTGCTCCTCCCTTTTTTCTCTACCTTATTTACATAGTGAGGATAAACAGACGCAAAAGTCATATTGGCAATACGTGAATTATGATCATTCATATTTGACAGGAATGGTTAAACACTTAAATATATCAAATTTATTTTCATTTGCCGATAAATTGCCAGACAATTATCTGGTCATTTCTGCAAGGGCTCCCATCGTTTTAGGCACTAATAGCTTTGCCTGATATCAGGTTGATTTTTCCGGCGGCAAGCCAATGGGCGAAGTTGTTTTTCAGTCTCAAATTGTCCACTACTTGTTACCCATTATTGAAATCTGGCTAGGGGTGACCAGTTAGATAGCAAAAGTTGATACAAATTGAGACTTTATGAGACAGAACTAAAAACAAAAAAGCGTGTAAAAACTTGATCCTACACGCTTTATAATTTATAGACAATAGTATGGCGGAGAAAGAGGGATTCGAACCCCCGGACCTGTTACAGTCGGCAGTTTTCAAGACTGCTGCAATCAACCACTCTGCCATTTCTCCGGTGCGAAGATAATATTATTTATCAAAATACAAGTACCAATATGAAGATTAGGTTAATTTTTTTTCTGTTGCCATTTGAAGTTCCAGGTAACAGATGGAATGATGGGAAATAAGGATACCTTGTAAGCAGATGCACTTAAAACGCCTGTCTTTTCATCGGTATCAAATTCATAATTGATAAAAAAAGGATTTCGCCTGTTATAAACGTTGTAAACGGAAAAAGTCCAGTAACTATAAAATCCTTCTCCTTCCACCTTTCTGGGTCTGTAATTCGCCGATACATCTATCCTGTGGTAATCAGGTAATCGACTACTATTTCTGGGTGCATAATTGGTAACAACGCGTTGATCCACCAGATAAATGCTCTCAATCGGCGTAAAAGCCCTTCCTGTACCAAAAACAAAAACCCCCGAAAAATCCCATTTTTTTCCTTTATCGTAATTCACAACCAGCGATAAATCATGTGTCCGGTCATATACGGCCGGATAGTATGCTCCCCCATTTATTTCTTCAAATTTCCTTTCCGTTCTGGCACGCGTATATCCTATCCAGCCAGTTAATTTCCCTTCATTTTTCCTGATTAACAGTTCTGCTCCGTAAGCTCTTCCGCTACCCGCTATAAACTGCTGTTCCAAATCATCTGCAGGATTCTGAACATAGCTTTCACCATAATCGAGCTGATTTCTCAAGGTCCTGAAATAAATTTCAGCCGAGACCTCGAACATATTTCTCTTTATATTTTTAAAATAACCTAACGCGTACTGCTCTCCTCTCTGAGGTTTGATTCTTTCTGTGCTTGACACCCAAACATCAGCTGGCAAGGTACTGGAGGAATTAGAAACTAAATGCAGATATTGATTGGAAACCGTTACCCCTCCCTTAATCGAATTACTGGCATTGAACGCATATCGCCAACTTAAACGAGGCTCCAGACCATTGTAGGTTATTACCTCCTCCCCTTTTTGATAATTAATACCTGTACTCGCAGCATAAGGACCCATTTGAGTGAATACAGACCATCTAAGACCAGCCTGGATTTTAATTCTTTCGCTTACCTTGAAATCATCTGAAACATAAAATCCAGTTTCCCAGGCAGGTATGGCTTCTTTATTATTGCTAAATGCATCCTCACCCTGCTGGGCTCTGGCGACACTTGGCGTTAAACGATGATAGGTTGTTTGTACCCCAAATTTAATAGCATGATTGTTGGAGGGAAAATAATCAACATCCACTTTACCATTCCAATCCCTTACGCCCGAAAACAAAGTAAGACTAAAATCGTCTATACCTGCTCTAAAGGTAAAATCATAATCATTGTAAATAAGTGAGGTATTTACAAATAAGCGATTATTGAAAAGATGATTCCAGCGTAATGTTCCCGTAGCATTTCCATAGGGCAAGTCAAAGGTGAAATCTCTGCCTGGTGTTCTGAATTTTAATACATCCCGACCAAAATAAGCACTAAAAAAAAGGCGGTCTTTCTCGCTGAAAATATAATTTGCCTTCGCATTCAGGTCGTAAAAATAATAATTAGTTCCCGCAAAATCAGTTCTTTTGATGGCAGGTTGTGCAAGATCTAAGGCATAGGTTCTTCTTGTTGAAATAATAAATGAACTTTTATCGGGAACGATTGGTCCCTGTACGGTCAATCGGGAAGCAATCAATCCTATTCCCCCATCCACCTGATAGCTTTTATTGTTTCCCTCTTTCATCTGAATATCAACCACCGAAGACAGCCTTCCTCCATATTGCGCAGGCATACCTCCCTTCATTAGATTTGCCGATTTAATAGCATCTGAATTAAAAACAGAAAAAAATCCAAATAAGTGACCTGAGTTATAAACCAGTGCCTCGTCCAGTAGCACAAGATTCTGATCTGGACCTCCCCCTCTGACATAAAAACCCGAACTGCCTTCTCCGGCTGACTGCACCCCAGGCAGCAATTGCAAGGCCTTAAGCAAATCGACTTCCCCCATTAAAGCTGGAATTTTTTGAATCTTTTCAATTGGCAGAACGATCTCTCCCATTTGAGTACCTGAAACATTTTTATCTGCAGCTTCTGCTTCTATGACTACTTCACTCATTTCTACGCCCTCAGTTAAGTTTATGTTCAGCGAAAGGTCATTTGTCAGACTAATTTTTCGTTCCTGATCTGCGTAACCCAAATAAGTAAAAACAAGGGTATATTCACCTGGTGATAAACGCAAGGTATAAAATCCATAGGTATTCGTTGACGCGCCCAGATTGCTTTCTGATTTTACATAAACAGAAGCACCCGTCAAAGTTTCGCCCGTACTGGCATCCTTTACATATCCACTGACGGAAATTTTATTTTGTGCAGAAAGGGTAAATGAATAAAAAGAAAATAATAAGATAAGAGCCTTTACGTACATGCTATATGAAGTTTAACATAGAAAGGCGAAAAGGAAAAAATAGTTTAATCTAATAGAATAAACCTATCTTAATAAATTGACAGTTCCTCCGTTTACTTGTTTACCTACGCCGTTCTCATCTTCATATTCAATGGCATAGGAATAAATATAAGTATCTGTATTTGCCCTGTTCCCTTTGATATAACCATCCCATCCTTGTTCAGGATCTGTAGTCTGGAAAATCATATTCCCCCACCGGTCATTCAGGATGAGTTTAAAGGACAATATATTGACATCAGGACTGATAAATAGTCTGAACACATCATTCACCCCATCATCATTAGGGGAAAATACATTTGGAGCAAAGACCTTGTAATAAATACATTTTCTTATGGCAATATTCAAAGAATCAGCAAACACACATTTGCCCGATGTCACCTCAAGAAAATAAAGACCTGCTTTATCTACTAAAAACTGTTGCCCATCCGAACCATCCTGCCATTTATATTTTTCAGCAGCCACATTGGCACGAAGCAAAATTCTTTGTCCTTCGCAAATAGTCGTATCCAATCCAAGATAAACGGGAATTCTGGGTACCACCGTTACACGTACGGTATCCTTCCAGATACAACCTTTCAATGTGGCTGTTGCTATATAGGTCCCAGATTGGGAAATATTCAACGACGCAGCTGTGGATCCTGTATTCCAGTTATAAGCAGAACCGGCAGGTGCTGATATCTTTACCGGATAACTGCCACCAGAACAAAGGGTAGAATCTGCGCCAAGTTCAAAAACGGGTAATTCATTAACCACAATCTGCACTGAATCAGTTCTTTGACAAGTACCTACACCAATTTTGGCAACATAAATACCTGTCCGGTCTGCAATGAAATATGGATTAGTTGATCCATCCTGCCAAAGGTAGGAAGCTGAAGGTATCATTGGTTCCAGTCGAACCTGATTGCCTGTACAGATTTCCTTGTCAGCCCCTAAAAATGATCCCGGAACGTCAATAAAAGTGACTGCCACCGTATCTGTTCTGAAACAACCATTTAATTCGGCCTGAACAACATAAACTCCGTTTGAAAAAATACTGATTTTTGAACCGGTATCCCCATTATTCCATTTTAAGGTGCTTCCAGGGGTTGAACCTACCTCAATTCTTGCTACCTCGCCTAAGCATAATAATAAGTCCGGACCTGCGGTTACACTTGGTCTTTGATTGAATACCACAAAAGTAGTATCAATATTCAGACAACCAAACTGATTAGTAGCCTGAATCCAGTTGAGCCCACTTTTAACCACTTTAATACTGGGAGTTAATGCACCAGTACTCCAGAAATAGGTGGTATTAGTTTGTGAAACATCCAGTTTAACCGTATCACCCAGACAAGCGAAAGTCTCGGCAGGTAAATTTAAAACAGGCAGCGGATGGAAAGTCACCTGAACCTCATCTTTAAATGTACATCCGTTTAAATTGACTTCGAGACCGAACAATCCTGACGTCTTCACCGATCTTTCTGCCAAGGTAATCCCATCAGACCATTTATAAGTTGCCGTTGGAAAAATGGTGCTTTGTCCAATCGTAATTTCTTTTCCCTCGCAACTATTCAAACTGGAAGGCAGGTTAAAATAAGGAACTTCTTTATGACTTATCTTTACAGTTCCTGTTTTTGTGCAACCATTTTTTAAAACGGTCAGGGAATAAACACCAGGGCTTCGTACCTGATAGGTCTGGTTTTTACTGCCATCCTGCCAAAGGTAGCTTTCATAAATCGTGGTTGACCCCAACGTCACTACCACATCTGCACAAACCGTTGTATCTTTTCCAAATTGCAGATCGATGGGTAGCTGGTAATCTATCTTTATTGTATCTTTTATATTACAAACACCTACCTTAACTGAGACGTTGTATAGGCCAGGCTTACTTACCACCAGTCTGTCCTGGGTTGAATTATCCTGCCAGAGATAAGCCTTTGCACCTGGAAGGGAAGCATTTAAAGTCAGGGTAGCCTCCGGACAAAGCAAGGTATCTTTTCCAAGATTTAGTGATATCGGGGTTTGAAGACTAACTATCATAGAATCGGAGATAGTACAACCGGAAAGGGTTACTGAAACCTTATATTTTCCGGGTTTTGTTACTACATAATAGCTATTCAGAGAGCTATCCTGCCAGACATACCGAACCCCAATAGCAGCCAGTTTTACGTCCAGCCTAAGCGTATCTCCCAGGCAAATGGTTGTGTCATTCGGTAAATTAACTTCAAATTTATCTGCCGCCAGTACCTGAACGGTATCTCTGATAACACATGAAGTGCCAAAGGTAACCTCAGCCCAATAAATACCGGGGGCATTCACCGAAACCTTTGACTGAACCGAATTATTGAACCATTTATATTTTTCACCCGGACTGAAAGTTCTGGCATCCAGCACAATAGGTTCGGCAGTGCATTGTACCAGGTCTGGACCCAGGAAGCCTTCATTTTCATAATAATTAGGCGAATCAAAAATCCAGTTCGTATTACTATTGGCAATATTTGCACTTCTGACCCCTGCATAAAATTTAACAGAACCTACGCCAATCTGATCCCTCATCTGAATAAAATCGCCTTTTATCTCACCTGAATTCATGATAACCTGAGATTGCTTGCCTGTTTGAGTGCTCAATAATTCTATTGGATTACAATTATTCCCAAAAACCTGAAAAAAACCGGTTATTTCCTGTGGATTAAATGCATCAAGGCGATATGTTTTTCCCGGAGAAAGGAGTAAACTATCTATTTTATGTTTTCCCAGGATGGTTCCATTACCTAAAAATTCCAGTATGTTAACATTTGAAACACCCGATTCTGTTTGAACCGTGCTATTTCCCGTTTCAGATGAAAAATACATACGATGATAATTATGTGGTTTTCGTTCGAAAAAATCTCCCCCATTGGTGAATTCGATGGTAGATGAACCTGGTATAACTACTATAGAATCACCTTGAACATTAAATTCATAAAAATTCTCATAATTCCCGTTAATATACCAGTGGCTGGTGCCTAATTCCAGTCTTTTAGGTGTGTTTTCCCAGTTTCCATAAAAATTTTGCATGCTGGCAGATTTGCCATTCGAATTCAGGGTGCCATTCCTCAGGTTTAGCTCATAACAACTTAATGAATCCAGCAGGGTCCATTTTCCAGCGCCATTCACATCAATAAATGTAATAAATTGACCTGCGAGAAGCACTGTATTCGTCATCAGATTTCCCTTAAGATTCAGCCTGTGCAAACTAAAAGTGCATTTATTTTTTGGTGCAAGCACCAGGTTTCCGTAAATTTCAAGATTTTCCACATTTACAGATCTGATCCAGGGATTATTTTTAACATCTCCGATTGTAAAATTTTTAGCATAAGCAGAAAGCGTTTCAAAGGCAAGTGATGCCCCAGGCGCCGGGAATGAAAAAGCATCAAAAATCACGTCATCAACGGGGGTTGGAATACATTCCCCACCGGGCCCATTACTGGTTAAAGACCAGTGTGCCTTATCGGACCATACACCACTACCACCAACCCAATATAAGGTTCTTCCCACTTTGTCCGTAAATACCCACTTGACATTATTTCCTAAATTCACAGAATTGTTAGCCGTCGCCGTACCCGTACCAACAGAATGTAAATCTTTTATGATAAAATTTTCAACTGTTACATCTTTCTCAAAATGAATATACGAGGGCCTGTTTTCTGTGTATGAACCGAGATAAATGAGCCCATCGCAAGCATTGGAAGGAATAAGCTCTCCGACAAAAATCGTACTGCCCCAATAAATTTTATATTGGAATCCACCTGTTACCTCCCATTTGATAAACCTGATCCCATTAGAAATATTCAGGTTATTAACACTTACAAAAATATTAAATTCGTGTTTTTTATTATTTGACAACCAACCATTTACACTAAAAGCACCATATTGCTGGACCTGATTAAACTTGAGCGGATTATCCCCCCAAAGATTCATACCTCCCCAGCTAATGAAGATAATAGTTGAATTACCTGCATTCAAGGTAAAATTATTAGTTTGCATGTTCCACTCGGACCATGGGGTAAGTTTTGGTCTGACTGTAACAATGGAATTTCCCAAGGTCAGTGATCTGACATTACCCGGCTCGTCCCAACGCTGACTTCTAAAATTTTGAATGATCAGGATTTTTCCATTTGTATTCAGTCCTCCTTTTATAAGGTGTAAATCTAAAGCAACTTCCAGATCATCTTCTAATATCCAGCTACCTACCCCATTGAAATAGAGATCTTTTTTTATGGTCTGGGTTGCCATGGTAATGGTATTTCCCGACATATTACTTTCAAAAAGAACATCTCCCTGAAGATTCCAGCTCATACCATTGATCAGTTTCAAATAACCGAATATATGCATGAACTGGTCAGGAGTTCCGGAGAAGGAAGGATTACCTTTTGCCCCAGTCCAGTCCATAGAGCGACAATACGCATTATCGATATTTATGAGAACGGTGCCCCCAGAAGCAGGAAAACTATTGGCATCAAAAAAAACATCATCTCCTGCTGTAGGTACACAACTACCTGGGGAACCTCCTGAAACAGAGGCCCAGTGCATGGGATCATACCAGTTTCCGGAACCACCTACCCAATAAAGCTTATTATTAGCTTTTGGCATAATATTCCACCCATTATTATTTCCTAAATCAGAACTGTTATTGGCGTTGAAGGTAGCACCACCAGTTGCCAGAACATCTCTGATACTCAGAAATTCTCCTGTAAGTACGCCTGCATTAGCAATAAAATTAGTTCTTATTCCGCCTGACCCACTTAATAATTGAATGGGCTGCGCACAATCTCCTACGGCCAATAATCCTTTGAGTCTATAATTTTTCCCTTCCTGGAACCGGTAGGTTCTGCCTTTTGCCAGAGACATGGTATCCATTGAAATCGTCCCTGTTGTATTTGTTTCGCTACTCAATAGAAGGGTTGAAAGGATGATGCTGTCCACTTGAATTCTTGCTTTACCCGTACTGCTGGTATGTGCCAGTTGACCCCATTTCAATCCGCCAATACCTTTTACCTGAAAAAGTGCATTGGTACCTGTCAGCACCATAGCTGTTTGCAGTCCCGAAAATTTACCAGTTGAATAAGTTAATACAGCTGAAGGTATTTCAATATTATTATTATATGGCAAATAAAAAGCATTACCACTTATCGTAAGGATCGAGTTGTCAAAATTAACATTTGTATTACTGTTGTTTAAGGTCAATTGTAAATATTTAGTCTTAATATTAAATCCTTTAGAAACAAAAACACCCCCTTCAAATAATAAAAGACTATCTATTTCCAGATTTCCATTCAATTGAAAAGACCCTGTATTTTCTTTAAACCGGACAATACTGTGAAATGCATTTCCTGCCATCTGGATTTGTGCATTTGGCGAAGCAGCAGAAAAATTAACCTCTCCTAAAAAAGTAAAATTTATCCTGTTGTTTAACTTCAAATCTCCAAATATATTCCATACACCCGATGCAGCACCCTGAACATTAACGGTTTGATTTACAGCAGACATATTTAAAGACTGGCAGAAAGTAATCTGTTGATCAATTTGAATCACCTGGTTGGGTGCATTAAAGGAATTGGCATCAAAAATCACATTATCCTTTGCCCCGGGAATAGCCGAAGGCCTGATAATTCCTCCGGAGGTAGTGGCCCAGTGACTCAGGTCAGACCATTTTCCTGAACCTCCGATCCAGTAAATATCAATGCCCCAAAGAGGATTTGTAAAACTCCAGAGTAAAACGATTAGTAAACTATTTTTCCAGGAAATAAATGGATTCATATTTGTAGCTATTCATTATTAAGGTCGAAGATAATTCAATAATCTTCCTTTATTAAACGTAACAACTAATTATTTCATATAGGTTGCCAACTAAAATACATTATTAACCCGAACATGCCTGATTACCTTTCAGATGACACCAGTCATCATGAGCGCCGGGTAAATAAGCTAAACTGACTAAAAATTCACGGACAATTTCGGGTCCGGTGAATGTAAATGTTTTTTTAAAAAGTTTCACCCAATCCTGCCATTCAGCAGGATGATGTAAGTCGAGCCAGGCCTTAAAGCTGCCATGTTTTTCAATAAGTTCCAGAACCACTTTGGCATTATAAATAACGGCCCTTATTTTTAAATGATTTCTTATGATTCCTTCATCCTGTAATAAAGACGCCAGTTTATCTTCTCCATAACGGGCTATTTTCTCTATCTCATAGTCATCAAAAGCCCTTTTAAAATTTTCCTGTTTTTTCAATATAGTTACCCAACTTAATCCTGCCTGATTAATTTCCATAACCAATCGCTCAAAAATAAGACGATCATCTTCAACAGGAATGCCATACACATGGTCATGATAAATGCGGGAAACATGATTTTCCGGTAAGGCCTTAACGGATAGACAATAGGACATTTATTTGGTTATTATTAAACTGAATAAATCATTACTTTTGCAATTCACAACTAAGATTAATTAAAAGTATATGAAAATTCAAAGATTTTTAATCCTTTATTTTATTTCTGCCTTTTTTTCTGTTTATGCTTTCGGACAACCTTTTATTCAGATTAAGGGAAATCTGAAAAGTGTTACCCCCATCAGTAACCTTATATTATCGCAATTCAATGGACAAGAATCACCTCTGTCAGAAACAAAGATTTCTGATGGAAAATTCACCTTCAATATTCCTGTAGCCTCTTTCTATCCGGGTGTTTATCGTATCATTCTAAATCCGCAACAACGGAAATTTGTAGATATCATTATGGCCGATACTACTGGATTCGAAATGACTATAGATGCTGACAAACCGGAAGGCGCACCTCTTTTCTCAGGTTCTCCGTTAAATACCAGATGGTATGCCTATAAAGAAGCTGCCATTAAATCACAGGAAAGAAACAGAGCGCTTATCCAGTTTACAGATGTTTATCCAGATAAAAATACGACCTTTTATGGACTGGCTATCAAAGAGATAGAAAGAGAAATAAAGGATTTTGAGATTAATTTCAATACATTCATCAAGGAGAATAAAGACAATCTGGCTGGCAAAATGGTAGCCAATAAACCCTTCTATTTTCCAAATATTAAATTACCTTTAAAAGGACAGGAAAAAGATTTTCAAGCTAAATACTGGAGAGGTATTGATGCTTCTGATCCCTCCTTATTGAGAACACCTTTATACGTAGAACACATCCTGAATTATTTTGGATTTTTTTTACAGGAACAACCTGGTCCGGAAGCAGATGCCAATTTGCGCACGGCGGTTGATTCCGTTATGATTAAGTTTGGTAAAAACAAGGAAACAGCTGATTTTGCCCGTCAATTTTTAACCGAGGGATTCAAACAACTGGACAAGCCTGCCTTGTTGCAATATCTGGATGAAACCTATAGTGCAACCCAGCAATGCACAGATGAACTCGAAGAAAAAGAGCTGAAGGAACGTCTTGCAGGGTATAATGCCCTCAAGATAGGTTTTAATCCACCCGCAATTAAAATACCTGATTATGATGGAAATACCACCTCTTTTCTGGAAAGTCCTGCTGATACATTAATTTTAGTATTCTGGGCAACCTGGTGCCCTCATTGTCAGCAAATGCTGCCCGTTTTAAAGGAAAAACTGGCAGCAAAGAAAAACTGGGCTGTGGTTGCTGTCAGTGTTGATGACGATAAGGAAGCTTTTGAAAAGGTTATGAAGGAATATCCCATGTTCAGACATTATTGCGATCTGAAGAAATGGCAAAGTCAACCGGTCATGGATTATCATATTAATGCCACGCCTTCTTTCTTTATGTTTGATAAAAAACGTACCCTGCAAGGTAAATATCCAGATATCCGTCAGATTCCTTTCTAAGGAAATAATTAATTAACAATCAATGATTTAGTAATTATAGATGGTCCAAATTGTAGCTTTATCAGGTAATTCCCTCTTGGGAACAACCGCACTTGTTTGAGATGAAAGGTATTCAAACCTTCATGAATAAAAGGCTTTTCCTCCATCAATACCTGACCGTTCATATTTAAAATCTGATAGGATAATGGTTTCAATTCTGAGAGGAAAACATCCAGATAGTTTTCTCCATCACTGGCGGGATTAGGTCTGACGCTAATCCATTCAATACCCGCGGGAATTTCATTTATGGCAGTTGAGGTACACGCCTGCAGATTAAGTTGTGTTGATTTCCGAATGAGTCCTATCTGGTCGTACACTTTCTGCCCCGGGCATTCTGTAGCACAACCATCTCTATGCCCTGAAATTCCGAATAAGTTAAAACCAGTACTTGCATGTAGGGTCTGAACATTAGGATCAACAGAGCGCTGGCAAGCCTTCCATGCAAATATTTCACTTAATTTTGCCATCATCGTATCGGGAGGATTCACATTGGTATAGGTTCCTATAAGACATACGCCCATTGTTCCAGTATTTTTGCCACAAAAATGAGCGCCCAAAACATTGTCCCCACCTCCTCTACCTTCATACAAAGTTCCATCCGGTGAAATCAACCAATTATATCCTACATCTGCCCAGCCATTGGTATAAACATGTAAATTCCAGATAGCCAGTACGATAGCACCCCAGTCATTTGAAATATTTGTTCCAGCTGAATGATGAACTATCAAATGTGAAACAGAAGTTAAGGAGGGAGAAGTTGGTCCCTGAGGACATCGCCAGTCCTGTCTGCTTTTAAATCGGGGTTGTGGACAGGCGCAAGATGATTTCTCCATCGCGGGTTCACTGTATGAGCTGAATCTGGTTTCGGTACCGGGACTAAAAAAGTTGATTTTAATTTCCAGGGCATTCCGGTTTACCGTATTCATCTCGTCCACCATCTGCATTTTTACGTATTGATATTCTTTTTCAAAAAAAAGAAGATTTGTTGCAAACTGATCGCTGATATCGATGGCATGATCATCGAAAAATAAGGATTTCCAGGAAGACCAGACTAAACTATCTTTAGAAAAAGAAAAAATAAAATGATTCTTTGGTCTTTCTCTTTGGTGATTTTCGGTCCAGGAGAGAGAAACACAATGAAAAGGAGTTTCGTTCTTAAAGTCTGGTGAAAAGGTAAAAACACCGGAGGTATGATTGCTGATACTATCTCTGGAAAGCGTTATAAACCTTTGTTCGCTGTCCCTCAACGACTGCGCATCTGATAAATATGGTAAAATAAGGTAAAATAGAAATAAATAAAGTCTCATACCGATGGTTTAATCATTATAATATTGCCAAAGCAGTTTACTTAATTTCCTGGTCAACACCCAGGCTTCATTATCAGATTCCCAGCTTTTATCGGCATTATTGGCAGTCATAATACAAAAAATATAGGGATTTTTAGGATGGTTAACCAAAATAACTTCGCTTCTGCTTGCATTTACGGCTCCATTTTTTGATGCTGTAAATATTCCGGCAGGTATTTCAGATAAAGCCTCTTCATCCCAGTAATTTCTGCCTAACCTTCTTAACATCAAATCATCAGACAATTTGCCTAATAAAGTTCCTCCCCTCATTCGCTGAAAAATCTGAACCAATTCCCTGGGTGTGGCTTGTCCCCAGCCAAATTTATCTCTGTTTTTTTCCCTTCCCGGCGTTCTGCTGTTGACACGGGTTTGAAGAAATCCGAGCTGAGACAGCAGATGATTAATATAAGTACCTGTTCCTGCCAGTTTTTGAAGCCACAAAGAAGCAGTATTATCACTGGTAGTCAACATCAGCATCATCACTTTACTTAACTCTATTGTTTCTCCATTCTTAAAGGATCCCAGAATGTCTTCACCCTCATATAACAAAGAATCTTTATATATTAATTTCTGATGATATGTGAGTTCACCTTTATTAATTTTATCCATAACACCTAATAGTATAGGTACTTTGACAATACTCGCTGTTGGGAAAATGGAATCAGCCCGGATATCGACTGATTTTTTATTATTCAAGCCATAGATATAAATCCCAATATCACCTTTGAAACCAGCTATAACCTTTTCTACTTTTTGTTTAAGTTTCAGATCTGTCTGTTGACTTTTCAATGAAAAAGGTAAAAAAAGAAAAATGAGGCAAATCATGCCTATCAGGGAAATAGCTTTTGGATGAATTTGTAATCTGGCAGGGGCGGGTCCCAGGAACTCCCCGTCCAGCTCCATCAGATTTTCACCCTTCAGGATATCAATTTCACAATATTTTCCTTTAAAGTAGAACAAGCTGGGGTGAGAGATAAATTCCTTTTTTTTAACTTTCGGCAGATATTTCAGATAATCGAAAAGAGATACATCTCCTAAAATGACAAAAGCCAGATTTCCATCCTGAATATCTGCATGTGGCGCAATGCCCAGCCCGCTGCCAAACCATTGACCATTTGCCGCACATAAGGAAAGTAATTTACCCGAATATTCGAAATTATCTCCTTTTATGTGAACCATGGCATGCCTGAATCCCAAAAAAGCCCTTAAAATACTCACGTGATAAGCCAGGTGAGCGGGAAGCCAGCGAACCAACCCAACAAATTTTTTCGCCACCAGTCCACCTATGCCAGCATCGGCAATATTAATAAAATACCGGGTTTGTAATTTTCCATCTTGATGGGAAGAAACACTTCCCAGGTCGATAGGGACAGATTTATGCAAATGAATGGCCTGTATAAGATTCTCCATAGAATGATTGAGACCTGTACTTTTTACAAAGTCATTTCCCGTTCCAATCGGTAAAATAGCCAGAGCCAGCGTTTTTCTTATCTCCTCATCCACCCTCATCATGCCATTTACTACCTCATTGATCGTCCCATCACCTCCAACCGCTATAAGCAATGAATCACTTTGTAAGGCCGCTTTTTCAGCCAGCAGGGTAGCATGACCGGAATAATCCGTAAAATAAAAAACAGCCTGAGGAAAAGACTTTTTAAAAATTTGCCAAACGGCAGTGTCAGCATGATTTTCATGCTTTCTATTGATAATAACAGAGATAGGGTTTGCAGTCACGGCCTATAAAATTTAATCAGAGATATATGCAAAATACGCAAATTTCACCAATTAAAATCTTTCAGAACCAGGTAGTGCCGTTTTTAAAAAAGGCGGCTCGTATAAAGGTAAATGGGAAACGTATTCCTTTCCGGAAAGGAATGCATGGATAAGAATAGTTATCTGTTCATACTCAACTAAAAAACCATCATGTCCATAAATACTGTCGATCTCGAAAAAGGAAGCCCCTTGAATATGTTTAGCCAGAAATTCTTGTTCAGCCACTGGAAAAAGAATATCTGTCTTGATACCAATGATAAAAGTCTTACTTTTTATTTTGCCAAGTGCCTTTTCAATACCTCCGTTATTTCGACCCACATCATGACTATCCATAGCCTTAGACAGGGTAAAATAAGACCATGGATTAAATCTTTTCCATAATTTCAACCCTTGATATTGTTGATAGGAAGCGGCCCGAAAATCATCTGATTTTGTTGATTCCGGATTTTCCGCCTGTGTTCTGGCATAGGTATTATAATGCCTGTAGGAAATCATACCTATAGCCCTTGCAGCTTGAAGACCGGCTTTACCAGCTTCAGGCAGGGAAGGATTAAAAAACCCAGGATCAGCCTGAAGGGCCATTCTCTGTGTTTCATTAAATGCAATACCCCAGGGAGAGTGTCGGGCATTTGTGGCCAGCAGAATCAGATGTATAAATCGGGAAGGTTCATCCACAGCCCATTGAACCATTTGCTGTCCGCCCATTGATCCACCAATGCCTATAAAAATCTGATCAATATCAAGCGCGTCGGCCAGCCACTTGTGTGCCTGAACCTGATCTTTAATAGTAATTAATGGAAAATCGGAATAATATGGGGAACTGGTAAGTGGATTCATATTTAAAGGTCCGGAAGTACCGTAACAGGAGCCCAGGTTATTTGCACAGATGATAAAATATTTTTCGGTATCAAAGCATTTACCCGGGCCTACCAGACCAGCCCACCAATCAGAAGCATCTGCGTTTCCTGTTAAGGCATGCGTGACCCAGATGACATTATCTTTTTTTTCATTCAATGTACCAAAAGTATGGTAATGAATTGTCAGATTAGGAAGTACTTCTCCTGATTCCGTCAGAAAGGGGCGATCTGATTGCCATTGGTAACCCGTCATAAATTAAATCTTCATTAGAGGTGAGCGGTTTTAAAAACCGCTCACCTTTACATTTATAATCCTGTCTGTATAAAAATGGTTCAGATTTTCCCAAAAGATTGAGAAAAATCAGCCTTAATATCATCGATATGTTCAATACCAACAGAAACTCTTAACATGGTTGGGGTAACACCTGCAGCCAGTTGTTCCGCGTCAGATAGTTGCTGATGGGTAGTTGCCGATGGCTGAATAATCAGTGTTTTTGCATCTCCGACATTTGCAAGATGACTTACCAGTTTAAGATTATCAACAAAGTTAACTGCCTTTTCTTTTTCCCCTTTTAAGGTAAAGGAGAGTACGCCGCCGAAACCTTTTTTTAAATATTTCACTGCCTTTTCGTGGGAAGGATGCCCGGGTAAACCCGGATAATTAACAGATTCAACCTGAGGTTGACTTTGCAGCCAGGTTGCCAGTTCCAATGCATTAGAAACTGTTCTTTCCACTCTGAGAGAAAGGGTTTCCAAACCCTGAAGTAATAAAAATGAATTAAAAGGGGAGATGGCTGGACCAAAATCTCTTAAGCCTTCCACTCTTGCTCTGATAATAAACTGAATATTCCCAAACGGGCCACCAACGCCAAAAACATCTGAAAAAACCAATCCATGATATCCTTCTGAAGGTTCGGAAAAAGCAGGAAATTTTCCATTGCCCCAGTTATAATTTCCACCATCGACAATAACGCCACCTATACTTGTGCCATGACCACCTATCCATTTGGTAGCAGATTCGACAACAACATTGGCGCCATGCTCCAGTGGTCTGAATAAATAACCGCCTGCACCGAAAGTATTATCAACTATAAAGGGAAGGTCATATTTTTTTGCCAACGCTGCCAGTCCGTCAAAATCGGGAACCTGATAGGAAGGATTGCTGATGGTTTCACAATAAATGGCCTTCGTATTGGCATCTATCCTTTTTTCGTAATCAGCAACAGATTCACTGTCAGCAAATCGTGCATCTATACCTAATTTTTTAAAAGAGACTTTAAATTGATTATACGTACCCCCGTATAAGTTGGGGCTACTGACAAAATTATCTCCAGTGCTCAGGATATTATTCAATGCTATGAATTGAGCTGCCTGACCTGAGGCTACAGCTAAAGCTGCGACACCACCTTCCAACGCTGCCACTCTTTTCTCAAAGACATCGGTTGTTGGGTTCATTAACCGGGTATATATGTTACCAAATTCACGCAATGCAAAAAGATTTGCGCCATGTGCGGAATCTTTAAAAACATAGGAACTGGTCTGATAAAGAGGAACAGCCCTGGATTGGGTTGCGGAATCAACTTCCTGACCTGCATGAAGTTGCAACGTTTCAAAATGAAATTCTTGTGCCATGATATGAAATTTGAAGTTTAGAAAATAGAAGATTAGAGGTAAATTGTGCCAAGGCAGTACGCCATGCTACAGCTTTCCGAAATTCCGTGAAATAAGAAGGAAAAGGAGATGCTGTCAGTTGAGACAACAACAACAGCAACAACAACAATTTTCAGTAGGATTGTTACCAGAATGAATGAAATCGGTAGAAAACCGAAAGACTTCCGAAGGAAAAAGGTCAGTGTTTGAAATGTTGGCGTTCATAGACACACAGATTTTATAGTTCCAAAATAAATTGGCGGGATTTGGCACCGTTGCACGAAAAGTCATTCATGGTTGCCAGAGGTTCTGTGAGCCCGATCTCTCCCCTCTTCTGTATAAAATCACATCGGTTAAGTAGTGATTGAAACACAAATCTAAAATTAACTTTGAAAAAAGACAAGACAATTCAAAAAAAGTATAAAATATTTTTCATTTTTGACGGCGTTTTGCATTTAAGTAAATTAAACTTTAAATGAATCTAACTCTTTCAAGAATATCTGCGCCCTATCACTTCTCTATAAAAAATGAATCCGGAAACAGGGTAGAAACAGATGCATCTACAGAAATTGGAGGTGGCGATGCTGCTTTAAGACCGATGGAATTGTTATTAGCAGGTCTAGCTTCCTGCAGCAGTATTGATATCGTATTATTACTTGAAAAAATGCGGCAACCATTAATGGATATTCAGGTGGACATCCAGGCACAGCGACGTCAAAATGAAACGCCTTCTTTATTTGAAACCATACATTTACATTTTATTCTCCATGGCAATTTAGACAGAGAAAAAGCGGAAAGGGTCATCAGCATGTCTATCGATAAATACTGCTCCGTTGCCAAAATAATAGAAAAAACCTGTTCTGTAAGCTGGGACTTTGAAATTAAAGTCGTATGAAACCCAAACATTTTGAATCGCTGGCGATTCGTGAACAATTGGAAAGAACAGCTTACAGGGAACATAGTAATCCTGTTTTTTTAACTTCAAGTTTCACTTTCCCTTCACCTGAATTAATGGCAGAAACCTTTCAGGGAGAAGGAGACGGCCTCATTTATTCCCGCTATAATAATCCAAATACCGATGAATTCATTCGAAAGGTATGCCAGCTTGAAGGAGTTGAAGATGGTTTTGCTACAGCATCAGGAATGTCAGCTGTTTTTGCAAGTGTTGCCCCTTTTGTAGCTCAGGGAGATCATATATTAGCCTCCCGCGCTTTATTTGGTTCTACCTTACAGATATTAGGACAGATATTACCCAAATGGGGGATTACCTTTTCATTAACAGATCCTGCTAACCCGGCTGACTGGGAAGAAAAAGTTCAATCGAACACCCGCATGTTTCTGCTTGAATCCCCGTCAAACCCTGGATTAGCCCTTGTTGATTTATCTCTTGCCAGTGACTTCTGTAAAAAACACCAGCTTCTTTTTAACATTGATAATTGTTTCGCAACCCCATATCTGCAAAATCCAGCCAAATACGGTGCTGATTTAATTATTCATTCCGCAACTAAATGGATGGATGGCCAAGGTCGTGTTTTAGGAGGCATCGTTGTTGGAAAAGCTGAATTAATTGAAAATGTTCGATTTTTCTGCAGACATACCGGACCCGCTATGCCTCCTTTTAATGCCTGGGTGTTAAGTAAAAGCCTGGAAACATTGGCCGTGAGGATGGAAAGACATTGTGAGAATGCTTTTCAAACAGCCCTTTTTCTCATGGAAAGAGCTGAAATCAATCAAGTGATTTATCCTTTTTTACCTGCTCATCCTCAATATGAAATTGCTAAAAAACAAATGAGACTTGGGGGTGGTATCGTAAGTTTTGAGCTTAAAGGAGGTTTTAAAGCCGCAATGGCTTTTTTAAATGAATTGAAATTTTGCTCCCTTTCCTCCAACCTGGGAGACACCCGGACTATTCTGACACACCCGGCTTCGACAACTCATTCAAGATTAAGTGCAGCCGATAAAAAAGAAGTGGGCATAACAGATGGGCTCATCAGAATATCCGTTGGACTGGAACATATCGATGATATTAAAGCCGACCTGATGCAGGCGCTTGAAAAAACAGGACAAAAATGAAACCTGAAACCCAAAACATTGTTCTATTATCTTCATGTGGCTTTTAATCTATGCAGGAAAGTAAGACAATCATACGGCAGGCAGAAGCTTTAATTCCAACCCCCTGGGGTAATTTCAATTTATTGGCCTACGCCAATGATACGGAAGAATGGATGCCCCACCTGGCTCTAGTACATGAAAATATTGATTTTACCGGTCCTGTCTTAGTTCGAATTCACTCAGAATGTATTACAGGAGACCTTTTTAGTTCGAAACGTTGTGATTGTGGCGAACAACTTATGACCGCAATGGATAAAATAGCGGCATCAAACGGCATCCTGATTTACCTCAGACAGGAAGGACGCGGTATAGGTATTATCAATAAATTAAAAGCCTATCAATTGCAGGACTTAGGTATGGATACGGTAGAAGCAAACCTTCACCTTGGATTATCGGTCGATGCCCGTGATTTTTCCATCGCTTTAACTTTATTGCTCGATCTTGGCGTTAAACAAGTCAGGCTGTTGACAAACAATCCGGATAAACTGGATATTTTCAAACAAAATGATATCACGCTGGTTGAAAGAGTTCCCCTGATAATTAACCCTCAAGCAGAAAATCAGGATTATCTTAGGGTTAAAAAAGAGAGAATGGGTCACATTTTAAAGTTTTGATAAAACAGGTGAAAGTTATTTCGTTTCATTCTTTTGGCGAAGCTGATCAATTATTTTTTACGGAAGCCCCGGAACCTGTAGCCAGTGAATACCAGGTTTTAGTAAAGGTAAATGCTACTGCATTAAACAGAGCTGATATTTTACAAAGAAGAGGGAAATACCCTCCTCCTGTCGGAGAAAGTCAGCTGCTGGGATTAGAAATTGCCGGCGAGATAGTTGTCTGCGGTCATCAAGTTACACGATGGCGTCCAGGTGATAAAGTCTGCGGTCTTATTGCCGGAGGAGGCTACGCCGAATACGCAGTTATTCACGAACAACATGCAATGCCCATTCCAGAACGATTATCCTTTGTTGAATCAGCCGCCATACCTGAAGCTTTTCTGACTGCCTGGCAAGCCCTCCATTGGCATGCACAAATAAAAAAGGGCCAGCAGGTATTACTTCATGCGGCGGCATCGGGTGTCGGTACCGCTGCCATTCAGTTAATTAAAAAGGCAGGAGCCGAAGTAACAGCTGTTACCTCCGCTGAAAAACATGCATTGTGCAAAAAATTAGGTGCCCCAGTATGCATTGATTATAAAAAAGAATCATTTTCCCGGCGTGTGGCGGACATCATTGGAAAAGATGGGGTGGATATCATTATAGATTTTATCGGTGCTTCCCACTGGGAGCAAAATCTGGCATGTTTAGGGACGGACGGAGTCCTCGTTTTATTAGGATTTTTAGGAGGTGCCGAACCTCAAACCATTCCCCTGCAAATGATGTTACAAAAAAGATGGACCATTAAAGGAAGTACGTTAAGGAACCGAGACCTAACTTATAAATCCCGGTTAATTGAAGATCTGGTAAAACATACCTGGCTTGATTTCGCTAAAGGCGATTTATTTCCCGTTGTTGGCAGCATTTTCCCCTGGGAGGAAGTTATAGCGGCACACAACCTTATGGAGCGTAATACATCACAAGGGAAAATTATACTTACGCTATAAATTAACCATTTAAACAAATGTTGTATGAAAACATTCCGCTTTTTTATGTTAGTTACGGGATTTAGCATTCTATCCTTTACTACCTCTATGGCACAAGCATATAAAACAGCTGTTGGAGCAAGGATTGGGTACCCACTTACCATTTCCGGGAAATATTTTATCAATGAATCTATAGCCCTGGAAGGTAACTTAGGATTGAGAGCCTTTTCTGAATATTCCTGGATTGCCTTGAGTGCTGCCGGCCTGAAGCACAAACCATTAGATGTATTGGATGGATTAAACTGGTATTATGGCGCCGGACTCTCTGTCTATTTTTGGCGTTTTGAAAAAATATCCACTTTTGCTTCTTCTTCTTTTGGACTGCAGGGATACGCAGGATTAGATTACACTTTCAAAAAGAGTCCCATCAACGTTACCATTGACTGGACACCAACTTTTTTTATTAATGGTTATACCTCTGGTTTAGGCACCCGATTTGGCGGTTTAGGTATTCGGTACATTTTAAATTAAAATCGTTCATATAATCCTGAGTTGGTTAACTTTCATGTAAATCAACCAGCTCAGGAATATTTTTTTGAACCCAGATCCGCGCTTCCTTATAATTTTTAAATAAACAGAAAGGCACCTCATTTCTGAAGGCTGCCATAGCCTGCATCAATTTATTATTTCTCCATACGAATTGGATATCCCTGATAAGAATTGCTTTTACCTTATCGGGATATTCCCGTGACAATTTCTGATACAAATAAAAATCTTTTTCCCCACTATCCCCAACCAATACAACAGGAATGGATGGAAAAACGGACATAACATGCCTGATCCAGGAAAGCTTTGATTTAAATCGAAATGTCCCTTTATCGAGTGTTGACAAACCAAAGTCTTTCAAAAGAATGGGACCTTTGGGAAAATGACACCTTTCCAGCCAGGTCAGTACAAAATCGTACAATGTACGGGGTGTGCTGGAAATATAAAATACATAGGTCTGCCAGTCCTTTTGATCTTTAAGCTGGGAAAGTCGCTGGAAAAAGGCAGGAGCACCGGGAATACCTCTTCTTTGCTCCAGGTTTTTTAAAAAAGTGTTATAAAGTACTTTCCAATAAAAAAGAGAGCGAACACCAGTGAGCAACAAAGTATCGTCAATATCACTTATAACGATAAACTTTTGATTTTTAGAGATAAATAAAATTTCTCCTTTGACGAGATTATGCTGGATATGATAATCTTTTGAAGGTATAATCATGATAGCTGCATGTAGCCAGCAGGAATGGTCCGGAATCTCCGCAGCAGGCCAATTTGTTTCCAGTGTAAAGTACCCGGCAGAATTTGAGGTGGTATAAAAAGTATAACCCAGGAGCGTAATCTCACAGGAAACATCCGGGATTCGGGTATTAAAAATCCTTTTAACTGTATCTGTGAGTTGTTCCCAGGGAGAAGCATCCGGATTATTGTTAATGTTCCTGAATCTTGAAATTCTTCCCTGAATAAAAAGCTTATCCTGAGATGCATAACCCCGAAAAGATGCAACCTTAATCAGTTTGGGTTTATAACCGGCAAACAATCGCCAACAAAAGAGTCGAAAGCTGGTTATATAATAACTAAAGGAGGCAAGAAAAAACCTGTTATTTAATTTATTCAAAGGAAATCGGATTTATCGACCTAAAAACTTTCTGCAAATATCTAATCTCACTCCGAAAGTAGGGTGAAAATCATTATTTTATATTAAATTTCGGCAGAGTTTCTGAAAAATTATATGGCTATTTTACTTTTTAACGGGAATAAAGGACAAGATCATAGGGAAGAGGTACCTTTCAGCACCATTGATAATCTGATATCTGCTATGTATCATATTATGTCAGGTGAGGATGGAACGGCCAGGAATTGGGTATTATTCAGGAAACTATTCCGATCAGAAGCCAGGATAAATGCGTTGGGAAAAGATCAAAGAGGACAGGAAAGATATATTTCTTTAACGGTGGAAGATTATATCAGAGGAGCTGAAGCAAGCTTTAAAAAACAAAGCCTTAAAGAGATTGAAATTGGCAGGATAACCGAAGCATACGGAGATATGGTGCACGTTTTTAGCTCCTACGAAACTAAATCGGCAGATAATGATGCCGTATTACAACGGGGGATTAATAGTATTCAACTCATATACAGGGAAGAAAGATATTGGATTGTTTCCCTGCTGTTTAATCCGGAAACGGCAGAAAATCCAATTACCGAGCGGCATTTATTTCCAAAAGAAGAAGCACCTCAGGTAAAAGTACGCAAGGCTATTTATCAAAAATAGCATCCACGTATTCCCGTTTTCTGAATGACTGTAACTGATGCATACCCTCACCAACGCCTATAAAGCGTATGGGAATCTTAAACTGGTCTGATATTCCGATAGCAACTCCACCTTTGGCTGTGCCGTCCAGTTTAGTCAAAATAAGGCCGGAAACGTTTGTTGCTTCTGTAAAATGTTTGGCTTGTTCAAAAGCATTTTGCCCGGTAGTAGCATCGAGCACTAAAATGACTTCATTGGGAGCGGTAGCTAATTTTTTGGTAACCGATCTCTTTATTTTTGAAAGTTCATTCATCAGATTCACCTTTGTGTGCAAACGCCCGGCTGTATCAATGATGGCTACATCACATTTATTTTCAATAGCATACTGCACTGTTTCGTATGCAACTGCGGCAGGATCAGCATTCATACCTTTACCATAAAAATGACAGGAAACTTTCTCTGACCATATTTTAAGCTGATCAACAGCAGCTGCCCTGAAAGTATCGGCAGCACCAAGCACAACGTTAAAACCGGCCTCTTTAAACTGAAATGCTAATTTTCCGATAGAGGTAGTTTTCCCAACACCATTGACACCTACAACCAAAATAACATAGGGTTTAATATCCTCCGGGAGCTCAAGTAAGTTTTCATCTGTGGTATTATTCTCTGACAGAAGATCAACCATTTCACTTCTGAGCACCTCATTTAATTCATTGGCATCAAGATACTTAGTTAAGGAAACTCTTTTTTGAACACGGTCTATAATTTTATTCGTGGTCTCAAGACCCACATCCGATGATATTAGGATGGCTTCCAGTTCATCGAGAAAATCATCATCGACTGAAGAACGACCAATAACCAGGCGGGAAAGACGACCCAGCAGGGATTCCCTGGTTTTTTCAAGACCTTTATTAAGGTCCTCTTTTTCTTTTTTACCAAAAAACCTATTTAAGAGAGACATAGGCAAGAAATTATATCGAATGAAACAAAGGAGGCTTTTCTTCAACAAAGAAAAGCCCCCTTTAAAAAATGATTCCGATAAAAATTATTTCTGTTTAGCCAGAAATTCATCTTTTTTATCCTTATGAACCATAGATTCTTTATAGCTGTAATTGCCAGTTTTAGGGTCTTTGACGCTAACAACAATTTTAACATAATCACGACCTGAACCTACGTTCGCGGCACGTTGAGCAACCCTGGCGTTTTTAGAAACTTTTGCCATGACAGGATGATTTTAAAAATCCAACAATTATTTAATTTCTCTGTGAACAGTTACTCTTTTGAGAACAGAGTTATATTTTTTTAACTCCAATCTGTCAGGCGTATTTTTTCTGTTCTTTTGGGTTACATACCTGGAAGTACCCGGAAGACCTGATTTTTTGTGTTCGGTACACTCCAAAATAATTTGGATACGATTACCTTTACTTTTCTTTGCCATGATGGTTAATTATAAACGACTCAGAGCGTTACCCCTGTGTCAAATCCTTTTTTAGCACACATCTGAAGATATAGATGAATACCATATTTATCAATATTACGTAATGCCGAAGTGCTTATACGTAAAGTAACCCATTCACCCGTTTCTGGTATAAAGAAACGTTTTTTCTTCAGGTTAGGAAGGAAACGACGTTTAGTCTTCCTGTTTGAGTGCGATACATTGTTGCCGACGATTGGTCTCTTACCTGTCAGCTGACAAACTTTTGACATAATTGCATATATTTAATGCTCAACAAAAAGGAGTGACTCCGTCAAGACTCGAACTTGAAACCTTCTGATCCGTAGTCAGATGCTCTATCCAATTAAGCTACGGAGCCTTGCCATTTGCTTTAGCGGTTGCAAATATAAACCGTTTTTTTTATTTTATAAAGGAAAAATGGAATTTAGAAAATAAAAAATAGAATTTACGTCAACTACTGACCTTGTACCACAAAGGAGGCTTGGCGGATATTGAAAACACCTGGGGAGAATACCCAATAGTTTCCTGGTTTCCAGCCATTTGTAAGCACTCTGGCCCGATTTACACCCTGGGGAAGAAATATCTGTTTTATTTGTTGACCCATAACATTATAGATAGACAAGATAGCCGTTTCTGCTTCTGGTTTAGCCATTTCAACATATATTTCATCAATGACCGGATTTGGGTAAACCAATATTTGACTATTGGAAATCTCAGATTTTTTCTCCGGGTATTGCTCCAGTAATTTTACCATGGAATTAAACACATTTAGCCTGCCGCCAGTTGCTGTTAAGGAAACTAAGGAGGAAACTTTATCGACGTTACTTAGCAGATTATTTTTGATTTTCATGGCTGTTTGGGCAGGATTTGAAATAGCTTCCTCAGCCAACCCTTGCCTGGGAAGACTGTAAAGAAGGGCTACAGCGCCGGCAAGATGAGGAGCTGCAGCCGAATTTCCATGAAATACACCATATTCATTATTACTCCTTGTAGAGAAGGATTGCTGACCGGGTGCTCCCATATCAATAGATACAGGACCATAAGCTGAGCCCGCATACCTTTCATCCCTGGCATTGGTATTTAATACGGTTAGTAAATAATTACTCTGGCAGGTAGTGGGCATATCTCCTACTTCATCAACATTCCAGGGATTATTTGCAGCGCCTGCAACCGATAGGATTCCGGCAGTACCCAGGCGATCATACATTTCACCCCATAATGGCTGATCTACGCATTTAATTTTATTCACGCCAAAGGAGGCATTCGTTACGACAACAAAAGCCCCTTGTTTTCCTTTCGTTCTGTTAAACCTTTCCCGCTGATCAATAATATAATCATAAGCAGCAATAATATCACTCACTAAACGGGTTTCGAACACCATAAGCTTTACATGCCAGTTTAAACCCGTTATCCCTTTTCCATTATTACCCTGAGCGCCTATGATTCCCGCTACTGAACTTCCGTGATTATCAGCTACGTGCGCTGGCTGCTGATGAATAAAATTCCAGCCATTTACATCATCGACATACCCATTCTGATCATTATCTATCTTATCTCCGTGTTTTTCACCCTTATTGGTCCAGATATTGTTTCTAAGATCTTCATGATTAATATCAAAACCAGTATCCAGGATGGCCACTACAATCGTATCACCTAAAGCTGAAACGCCACCTTTAGTTAACTCCCATACTTTATTTGCACCAATGGTAAACAAGCCCCATTGTGATTCCAGGTTCGGATCATTGGGCATATCTCCTCTGGGCTCAACTGAAATATCAAAACAAGCATATTCAACCTGTGGATCCTTTTTAATTTCCTCCAGGAGATTTACAGCATTTACGGTTAGGGTATCATATCCAATCAGATTAATATTAGCCGACCTACTCAATTTTTTCTCCAGCCAGATACCTCCGCCATCTCTGGCATAGGTCTGAAATCCAACCATAAAATTCTCCGGAATTACCTGAGGTTTAAATTTAACCAGCAATTGCCCGCGTGTAACAGATGATTCCTTTTGTGCTATCATCGTTAGCGCAGGAATCATTAATAAAGTCAAAAGGTAGATTTTAATTTTCATACGTCTCATTTTACCTGAATGCATGAAACGGTATATTCCGCATCACGCATTGGGTAAAGCAAATCATAAGCCAAATATTAAATGAGAAGTATCAGGAAACATTGAAATTCAATACATTATAGTAAAATAATTTATAATATGTTCACTTTAAATATTGACTTGAATAATTTTATACTTACTTTTTTTATTTAATATGTTGAGAGAAAAAAAACATATTTTTATTTTTGTTAATTAAAAAACCAGCTAAAATTAAAAAAGGATCAACTGTAAAGTTCAGTTGATCCTTTTCAACATATCATACAATTAATTAATTCCCACCTGGAGCAGGCATATCAATATCACCTGGTTTTGCAACCTGAAATTCAACCCTGCGATTCATGAAACTGCTGGTTGCTTCCACTATATTATCATCTTTTCCTTTATAATTCAACACAAAACGATCCCTTGAAATACCTTGTTTGTTTACAAAGTAATCGATTGCAGCACTGGCTCTTTGGTAGGATAATTTCTGGTTAATATCTTCACCTCCCGTTTTATCCGTGTAGCCGATAACTAATAATTTCATTCCCCTGTTAGATTTCATCATTCTGGCAATAGAGGATAGATTTCCTATATCCATATTACGAATACTACTACTGGACATTTCAAAATGAATCATCGGAAGGAACCATTCAACAACTGCACCTCCGCCATAAGAACCACCTGAGGAGGCTTCCCTTTGCTGAAATGCCTGTTCTACAATTTCCTTAACCCTTGCTTCGGTTACACCGCTTCCACCCGGACGTGGGTTTGAAGCACCCGATCCAGCACCTCCTGCAGCATTTTCCCCATTGATGATAACACCATCTGCGTCCACCTGTTCACCGGCTAGAGGCGCATAGAAAGGCTGTTTGTCCAGATAATCAGGCACGCCATCTTTATCACTGTCCAGGGTTCGTCCGCGGGTATCTACCAATGCATTTGGCGGCGTATTTAATTCTAAATCGAACTCATCGAGCACACCATCTTTATCTGTATCTTGAATAGGAATTTTGCCTCCGGTACCAACATTTGATTTTATCCCTTCAATTTCTCTGATTACATTTTTTAAAGGACTATTCCAGAAAGCTGGTGAATCCCCTGACTTATTACCGATAATATAATTCAGGCTAAGATTTGTAAAACCTATATAATCATTGTAATCTGTTTGAGTTGAGGCCGGATTTTCAACACCATTGTCCCAGCCATCCATCAGATCCCTGCGTTCCCCCATAGCCATGATAGCCTGATGTTCAATACCAATACTCAAATTTGGTGAAACACGGTATGCTACATTAAAACCTGCCCCTACATGGAAAGGATTATGTGAAAAATCGAATTTTCTGGTAAACGTTGCTGCTTCTGTTGGTCTGGTTAAATCTGTTCCATATTTTACAACAGTAGATGAATTTGCACCAGCTCCCAACATCAGATTCATAGCTAATTTCTTTTCTTTGTCAGGAGAAGCCAATGAATTAAGATTAATAAGCCCCCATAGAGAACCCGACATCCAGGTTGAGGTGAATCCGCGCAGCGAAGGATTTAATCCATCCGAATTACCGGCAGCCTTTCCATACAGAAACTCTGCACGAAGGGAAAAAATATGGTCCAGGGCGAAGCGCAGGCTGCCGGCAAAACCATAATTCGAAAACCCGCTGGCCGTATCCGGTGCTCCTCTTTTTATTTCACCCAATACTTGAAAAAGTCCTCCTCTTACACCAACTTCAAATCCTGAACCAGGAGAATATCCAGTTGGTTCCTTAGCGGTCGATTCACCCTTTTCAGGTTGATCAGCTTCAAATGGAGAAGCCACCTCATTTGTACTTTCCTTTGGCGGTTTATTTGCTTTCTTTTCTTTGTTGGGTTTATATTTTCCATTTGCTGGTTGATCCCAGGGCATTGTCTCATCGTCAGTAGTTTGACCATTTACAACAAAACCAGTTACTAGCAGAAAGAGTAACGAATAAAATATTTTCTTTAACATGCTCCGAAAATTAATGATAACGTACTTAATTTAGAATCCGGGAGGTCCTTTTTATGTAAAAACAAACGGATTACACATAAAAATTAAACCAAATTTATAAATTATTTGCTTAATATAAAATTATCTACCTTTTTTTCTAAAAATAAAACAGATTTAATTCATTATCACAGACTTTATACATGTGCTTTAAATAAAACAAACACTTAAGCCTGAGTAACGTCATTGTAATTAAACCACACAAATTAATGATAAATGGTGGTCTCGACAGGAATCGAACCTGTATCTCGGGTTCCGGAGACCCGCGTAGTATCCATTCTACTACGAGACCTGACAAGGAGCGCCAAAGATATTTTAAAATATCCATATCTTAAAAATTAAATCCCGATTTATGGCATTAAAATATAAAGAGCGATGAATTAAGCCGTTTGGTAGAGATATTTGGCACTTTGATTTAAAATAATTGGCACAATGGAATTTTTATATTTGCTTTACAGCTTAAAATAAGTTTAAAATTTTTATATGTTGAACAAATTAAACCCTATCCTATTAACTTTAGCCATAAGCCTGTTTTTTACAGGCATGCTTCACGCTCAAAATATGGGCAAACTAACTGGCGTCGTACTGGATTCCGCAGGAGGTTCCCTTAGTGCCGCGACCGTAATGCTGCTTAAAAAAGCTGATTCTACGCTGGTTGAATTCGCGCTTTCAGAAAATGACGGCCGATTCAATTTTGAAAAAATTTCACTGGGTGATTTCTTGTTAAATGTTACTTACCTGGGATATAAATCTTTCTACAAACCAGTCAGTTTTACCACAGCAAATCCAACCTTTGATATGGGTAACATCTTACTGGAAGCCCAAAGTACCCTGTTAAATGAAATTGTCGTGGAAGGGGAAAGGAATCCAATGACCATAAAAAAAGATACGGTAGAATATAATTCAGCCGCTTTTCAGGTTCAACCGAATGCAAATGTGGAAGAATTATTAAAAAAATTGCCCGGCGTACAAGTTGACAGATCCGGAAATGTTCAGGCCCAGGGCGAAACCGTTAACAGAATTTTGGTTGATGGAAAAGAATTTTTCGGCAGGGATCCAAAAATGGCCACCAAAAACCTACCCGCCAGTGCCATCGATAAAATTCAGGTTTTTGATAAAAAATCTGATCAGGCAGAGTTCACCGGCGTCGATGATGGTCAAAGAGAAAAAACAATCAATCTTACCCTGAAGGAAGATAGTCGCAAAGGTAGTTTTGGTAACGTAAACGGAGGTGTTGGATCTGAAAATAGATTTCAGGGTAAAGCCAGTCTTAATAAATTCGGTTCCAAAGAAAAAATCTCCTTTATTGGTATGGCTAATAATATCAATAATCAGGGATTTTCCTTTGAAGAATATGTAGGATTTACAGGAGGTATGTCCCGCGGCGGCGGTATTCAGATTGATGGTGACAGTCCCATAAATAATGGAAACAATACTGGATTTACGAATACCTATTCCGGTGGATTGAATTACACCAATACCTTAAGTAAAAAAACAGAACTGAACGGCAGTTATTTCTATTCTTTACTGGATAAACAAACTGACAGAACCCTTTTCAGAGAAAATTTCCTGGCAGACAGGACCTTTTATAATACAGAAGATAGCAAGCAAAACAGCAAGAATGAAAGTCACAGACTTAATGTAGTACTGGATCATAAACTGGATTCCTTCCAATCGATTAAATTAACCTCCAGGGTTACCCTGAGAAGCAGTAATACCCTTTATGAAGGGGAAACTGAAACGCTGAATGCTGATTATTCGCCCTCCAATAGCAATATCAGAACCAATACCAGCGAAGGAACTGCCAGTCAGCTAACAAACGATTTATTATACCGAAGAAGATTGTCAAAACCAGGCAGAAGTTATTCAGCCAACTTTTCATTTAATCTGAATAATGATGGAAATTTCGGTGAAAATTTATCGGAAAACACCTTTTTCAAGGCAGGAAAAAGCAGAATTGATACCATTAAACAAAGATTCGATCAGGATAATGAGCGGATTACCTATGGCGTCAGACTTTCTTACACGGAACCTCTGTTCAAAATGCAATACCTGGAAATGAATTACGATTATCGCCATAATGATAATAATCAGTTTAGGGAGGTTTATGACCTGGCTTTCGGACTTAATCCTTATGAGCGGTTTAACACCCAGCTGAGCAATAAATATACTACCGATTATAATTACCACAGAGGTGGGGCTAACTACCGGTTTTCGGGCGAAAAATTTAATCTGACTGCCGGAGCAAGTTTACAGTATTCTTTATTGACTGGTGATTTGATTCTGACCGAGCAGCATATTGAAAAAAAATACACTAATATCTTACCAGCGGTAAGAATGCGCTGGGAAGTTGGAAAAGGTAAAAATTTATCTGCCGACTATTCGACAAATGTCAGAGAACCTTCATTAACTCAGCTACAGCCGCTTGTAGATAATAGCAATCCACTAAATATTTACGTGGGAAATCCTGATTTAAGACCTGAATATAGCCACAATATGGGCGTAAGGTTCTTTAGTTTCAATCAGTTTTCCATGACTAATCTGTTTATTTTTTCAAATATTGGCTATACCCAGAATAAAATCAGGAATACCCAGGTTATTGATGATCGATATATCACCACAACCCGCCCGGAAAACGTGGCTAATGATTTGAACCTATCCACCCGCGCCAATTTTGGAACAAGGATTAAGCCATTGAAAATAAGAATTAACAGTAATGCCGGAATAAACAGGAATAAAGGATTAACCTATATAAACGGTGCTTTGAGCACTACAAATTCTACCAGTATCTCTGGTGGATTATCCATTGAGAATCAGAAAAAAGAATTATTTGACTGGCAGATTGGCATAGACTGGAGCAATTCAAATACTTCTTACTCTATCGCTACGCAAAATGGCAGGCAATATAGTGTTAAGACCTACACTGCCAATATCAATATACCCCTGTTCAAAAAAGCCATTAACCTTTCTTCCAATCTTGATTATGAGATATATACAGGGTTAAGTGCCGGATTTAATCAGGCTATTCCAATCTGGAATTCAGGACTTTCCGTATTTGTTTTGAAAGATAAACGAGGGGAATTAAAACTGGCTGCTATTGATATGCTGAATCGAAATACAGGTATTAGCCGTACTGCTGACTTTAATTATACATCTGATGAGCAAATCAGATCTTTGGGAAGGTATTTTATGCTAAGTTTCACCTATACCTTAAAAGGTATGGGAGGAAACCAGATGGGTATGCCTCCGGGAGGAATGAGAATGATGATAAGGGGATAAATGGTTGCAATACCATAAAAAAGGCGTGCGAAATGATTTTTCGCACGCCTTTTTTATGGTAAGCCGAATTGAAATCGTGAATAACCAGAACTTAATTTCTCGGAGCACCCATTCTGATCTGGAAGCCACCTTGTCCGTTTGCACCCATTTCCTTCATTCTTTCCGCCACAATGGCATTGTATTCTTTTCGGGTAACTGCTTTACCCTTATCTGGCTCTGCTATACCAGCGGCTAAGGCAGGATCCATGGTTATTTCCTTTGCAACCAGGGTTTGTGTTCCTTCATTTATATCTACCATTAACACCAGACCTGGAAGCCCCGCATAGGTTTGTGGTCCCGCGCTAATGGGTACGGAAGGTGTAAAATAAGCCTTAATTCTTCTTTCTCTGCCCATTAAAGAATCCTGGTAAGAGGCACCAATCGTCAAATAACCGTTAATCATTTTCTGTTCCCCCGTAATTTTCCAGGCCATTTTTTCAGTCTCATCTGATATTAGAAAAGTCTTATCCATGAAATCAGTTTGCTCGACAGAACGTTTTTCCTTTAAATTTCTAAAGACGACATTGGCAGAACGACGCATCATAAATCGTCTCATCATACCTTCTTGCTCTGTAGCTGGAGGAGGAGCTTCAGGTTGTTTTTCAGCATTTTTGCAGAGAGACATGGTTTCATTAAAAAGTAATTCCAGATTTGACACCTGGAACTCCGGCACAAATTTTTTCATTTCCTCAGCCCTGTCAGGCGGTAAATTACGATGTATATTGACCGTAACCTCATATAATATTCTACCTCCCTTACCTTGTGCCCCAAGCATTAAAAATGAAAATAATCCTATTGCCAGGAATATCATTTTATTCCATTTCATAATATAAATGATTTATAAGTTAAAAAAGCACGCTATGATACAATTAATAATGGGTAACTTAAAAAATATTCTATCAAACCTCATAAATAATCCATGACTTTTAGAAATTATGGTTAAATTCATTTTTCAAAGAAAGGATTATTCAAACGCAAAAAAAAAAGGTTATGGTACAAAAAAGGGAGGAACAACAGATTGGTTTCGGACCAACGATTGCGCTGGTTATGGGAAATATGATTGGATCGGGTGTATTTTTTCTACCGGCATCCCTGGCTTCCTATGGAGGTATCAGTATGTTTGGATGGGCCTTATCGGCCCTTGGCGCTGTTGGCCTTGCCATCGTTTTTGCTGCACTGAGCCGAAAATATCCGGGGACAACAGGAGGGCCTTATGTTTATACCCGTGAAGGTTTCGGTCATTTTGCTGCCTTTTGGGTAGCCTGGGGATACTGGATTTCTGTTTGGTGTACCAATGCAGCCATCGCCGTCGCCCTGATTGGTTATTTAAGTCATTTCTTTCCCACCATAGGAGAACATCCCATCGTTGCCATTTCCGCAGGATTAAGTGTTATCTGGTTTTTAACCTGGGTCAATACCCGCGGAATCAAAACGGCTGGTACGGTGCAATTGGTTACTACTATCCTAAAATTGACTCCACTTTTGATGGTATCTGTTGTAGGCATATTTTTTGTCAATATGGACTATTTAACGCCTATGGTTCGCGGCGAAAACACGATTGGAGGCGCTTTGGCTGCTACCACCACATTGACACTTTTTGCTTTCCTGGGTCTTGAATGCGCTACCATTCCGGCTGCCAACGTGAAAGATCCTGAGAAAACCATTCCCCGAGCCACTATCTGGGGCACCCTGTTAACTGCCCTTGTTTATATGTTGGGTAGTTTTGCTGTTATGGGCATTCTACCTCCCGAAGAACTCATACAATCAAAAGCGCCTTTTGCCGACGCTGCTACCAGGATATGGGGCCCGTGGGCCGGAAATTTTGTCGCTGCCGGGGTGCTTATTTCCACTTTTGGTGCCCTAAATGGCTGGATTCTGATACAGGGACAAATTCCTTTAGCTGCCGCAAATGATAAGGTTTTTCCAGCCATTTTTGGTAAGCAAAACAGTAAGGCTACGCCAGCTGTAGGTATCGTCTTGTCCAGTATTTTAATTTCTATTCTATTGTTGATGAATTACACAAAAGGTCTTGTAAAAGCCTTTGAGTTTATGATTTTATTAACGACCATCAGTGTACTGATTCCTTATATTTTTTCATCGGCGACCTATGCCTTAACCATCTCCTTTAAAAAGAACCCTCGCTGGATGATTCAATTATCTATCGCCCTGGTAGCCTTCATATATTCCATGTATGCGGTCATTGGGGCAGGATTTGAAGTTGTTTACTGGGGTTTCATCCTGCTTTTACTGGGTATTCCCATTTATATCTGGCTAATTAAAAGTAATCCTTCGCAACCTTT
>Ga0172372_10000272_pt1 | contig 79988 bp, 64 predicted proteins | sample LakKiv5m_2_FD_114544 | JGI IMG/M metagenome (GOLD analysis project Ga0172372, IMG submission 114544) | Freshwater microbial communities from Kabuno Bay, South-Kivu, Congo - kab_092012_9.5m | ecosystem: Environmental > Aquatic > Freshwater > Lake | place: Democratic Republic of the Congo... | reverse complement strand
GCGGCCACGAGCCATCCGGTGCAGACCGCGCATTTTGACCTGACCGTGGCGGAGACGGTGCTCGGCTACCGGCCGAGGGATCGTTGGCCAGAGGGAATGTGAAGGGACACTCGGCTTACTGGCCCTGAGGCTTCGGATAGAGCGGCAGCGCTTCGCATTCCCGGGCGGGCAGTGCGGTTTTCCACGCTGAGGTGACATCCCTTTGACAGGCGGCGCGTGGGGGCGTACGCCCCGATTACCTCTCGGTTACGCAACCCTAGCCATCGTTGGCTGAGAAGTTATGAGTGCAGAAACCCCGTCGGCGTCGAATCCGGCCACGAGCCGTTGGTTTTATCTCGTTGCTTCCGGTCTGCTGCTGATCCTCACGTTGATCGGATTCCGTCACTTTTACCTTCAACTGCAGGCGTATCCCGGGCGGCCCCTGCCGCCGCCGGCCCGTGCGATTTACATCATCCATGGTGTGTTGATGACGGCGTGGATTGTCTTGGCCGTGGTGCAACCGCTGCTCGTGGCGAACGGCCGGAAGCGCCTTCACATGAAGCTGGGCAAACTCGGCGTGGCGCTGGCGGTGGGCATCATCGGGGCCGGCTTGGCGATTGCGATTGGCTCCGCCAAGGGGACGCCGCCGGATTTGATTCGGTTTGGTCTCGCGCCCAAGGCGTTCCTGACCGTGCCGTTGAGCGGGCTCGTTGCCTTTGCGTTGTTTTTGGCCGTGGGCGTCGTGAACCGGCAGCGCTCGGAAATCCACCGGCCGATGATGTTGTTGGCGTCGCTCTCGGTGGTCGCCGCCGCGTTGGGCCGGATTGCGCCCTTGAACGATTGGTATGTCGGAACGTGGCTGGAGATCTGGTTCAGCGCGTTCGTGAGCATCCTCGTCTTGGGAGCGGTGCTGCTGGCGGCGAAGTGCGCGCTGGAGAAACGGTTTGACCGCTGGTTCGCCGCCGGTTTGGCCGTGTTGGCGGTGATCTGCGTGGCGAGTTCCCTGCTGGCGAGGACGGCGGCTTGGGATCGATTCGCCACGGCGCTCCTCGGCTGATGGCCGGGAGATTCTGACGGGGGTAGCGTTGGCCTGTCGGTGGCGGCCCGCGCGGGCATGGCAGTTACGCGACCGGAGGCATCCCGATCGGGGCGCCATGCGCCATCGCCGCATTGCATTCGGACTGTCTGAATTTCCCCCGATTGGTCTCGAATGGCGGGGCGTGATGTTTTCCCGTGTCCACGAGAAGGGGGCGGGCGCTGCGCCGGTTCCAATCTCTGTCACCCCCGCCGCCTCCCCGCGGCAGTCCCGTCCGCCCCAGATCCCCCCAGACAAGACCATGAGCCGAGTACCGTTTTCAGTCACGTTGGTGTCGCCCCCCGCCGCCGCACTCGTCGCGCTTCTCGCCGCCCTGCCGATCGGCCTCAGTGCCAAAGCGGTGTCTCCCTCTCCGGAACCGGCCGCCGTGGCGAAGGAGGAAAGGGTTCCGGTGGAAGCGATCAAGCGTCCGGCGGCCGATGAAGCAGTGGAACTCTCGCCGTTCACGGTGACGGCTGACAACAACGGCTATCAGGCCTCGAACACGATGTCGGGAACCCGGCTCAACACGAAGATTGAGGACTTGGCGGCGTCGATTTCTGTGGTGACGAAGCAGCAGATTCTCGACACGGCGGCGGTTGACCTCAACGACATCTTTACTCTCGAGGGAAACACGGAGGGCATCTATCAGTACACGGACTTCGTGATCGATCGTGGCTTCACGGTCGACACAGTGGCGCAGACCCCGGAGGTCGCGAACCGCGTTCGCGGACTGGGTCAGGCCAACCTGGCCAACAATGGTTTCGCCAGTTCGCGGGCGATCCCCGTGGACACGTACAATGTCGACTCGATCGAGATTGCCCGCGGACCGAATTCGAACCTGTTCGGCGTCGGTGAGGTTTCGGGCACCATCAATCTCATCCGCGGCACCGCCAATCTCTCCCGCGACATCACGCAGACCGCATTTCGGGTCGACGACCGGGGCAGCGTGAGGGCATCGATCGACCTCAATCGGCATTTCTTTGATCGGCGGGTCGCCTTGCGAGTCGCGGCGGTGAACGACGAGACGGCGTTCGTGCGAAAGCCCTCGTTTGACGACACCCGCCGCATGACGGCGGCGTTGGCCGTGCGTCCCTTCCGCAACACGACCCTGCGCGCGTCCTATGAGGTTTACCGCAACTCCGCCTCGCGGGCCAACTCGACCACCCCCCGGGACACCCTTACCGAGTGGCGGGCCAACGGGAGCCCGGTCTGGGATCCGACCTTCAACAACAACACCGGAGGTTGGCGTCCGCTGGCCGGGACGACCTACACGTCGATGACGGCGGCTCAGGAAACGGCGGGCCTTCCCCGGGGCATGCTCAACGGCGGGACCGGCTTCTGGAATCGTCCGAGCCTGTACGTCAACCCGGATGGCTCGATCACCCGCTATGAGGTGGCCCGGACCTCGACGACCGCGTTTCCGAGCGGCGCGAACGCCAATCTGCGTTACCAGCAGATCGGCACGGCGATCCAGCGGGGTGGTGGCTTCTACGGCGTCCCGTTGGTCCCCCTCTTTCAGCAACCGGGAGTGACGGATCCCTCGATCTACGATTGGGAGGAGATCAACTTCGCGGCTCCGAACTACCTTGAGAAGAAGGCCGGCATCCTGCAGGTGCAACTTGAGCAGTGGATCCTGCGGGGGCAGAAGCATCAACTCGCTTTGCAGGCGGGAATCATGCGGGAGGACATCAAGAACCGCTCGCGTTCGTTCATCGGCGCGTCCGACGGCGCTCCCCCAGTGATCCAAGTCGACATCAACGAGAAATTCCTCGACGGGACGCCGAATCCCAACTTCCTGCGTCCCTACGTCGGCGGTACGGAGATGCAGACCTTCAGTCGTCCGGAGAAGAATGACAACGCCCGGGCCACACTCGCCTACCAACTCGACTTCACGCAGGACCAAGGCCTTTCGAAGTGGCTGGGCCGGCATAATTTCGCGGCCTACGGCGAGTTTCGGGAGAATACGTTCGCGCAGAACGCGAATGGCGTCCGCTACCGTGACCAGATCATTTCGAACGAGACCTGGCACACCGCCGCGAACCTGGCCAATCTGCCGGCGCGGGGGCCCGAGAACCGTTTTTACACCCGGTACTACATGGGCGGTCCGCTCAATGCGGCCGGACCCGTGATTGACTACGCCGGCGCTCGACCGGCGTCGCTGTACGGCGCGCAGACGTTCCGTTGGTACAACGGCGTCGCGCAGCAATGGGTGAACGACGCCGTGGACGTCGGCGAGTTGTACTTCGCACTCGGCAAACAGAAGACCCAGCTTCGCTCCCGCGGGCTCGTCTGGCAGGGCTTCCTCCTCGACAACCGGATCGTTCCCGCGCTCGGCTGGCGTCGCGACAAGAGCCGCTCCGTGCAGAACCTCACGGTCCCGGTCCTGGCGAACGGGTACTTCGACGAGTCCTACCTCGATCGTTTCTCGGAGAACTGGATCGAGAGCTCCGGCCCGACTGCGACCAAAGGCGTCGTCGTCCGTCCCCTGAAGGGGATCGCGGGTCTCGAAGACCGCGCCGCGCGAGGCAGTCGCTTCGCCGAGGCGTTGAGCAACCTGCGGCTGCACTACAATGAATCCGACAGCTTCCAGCCGGCCCCGGCGGCCTACAATGCGTTCGGTCAGTTGCTTCCGGACCCGACGGGGGAGGGGCAGGACTTTGGCTTCTCGTTCGACCTCCTCGATGGCAAGCTCACCGTTCGCTTCAACAAGTATGAGATGTTCTCGAACGCCTCGCGCAGCGGTGCGACGGCGGTGCTGGCCTCCCGACCGCTCCGACTCGACTTCGACACCTCGGGTGATGCGGCAGGCTTTGGGGTTGCGGGCGGCGACTCGTTCGACCTTGAGGACAACGCCTACACTTGGATCACGTCCCTGAATCCGTCCTGGACGCAGGCGCAGGTTCTGACCGAGGTGTATCGCCTGATCAACTATCCCCAGGCTGAGGTCGACGCGATCAAGAATCGATCCCTCGCCGACATCAACAATGTGAAGTCGAAGGGGACGGAGATTGAGGTGTACTACAACCCCACGCGTTACTGGACGGTGCGCGCCAACGTCACCCAGCAGCAGGCGATGGACACGAGCCTTTCGCCCAACATTCAACGTTACATCGACAAGCGTTGGACCACGTGGACCACGCTGCGCGTGCCGACGGGGATCGTGCCGGCGACCGGCCAGCCCCTGCCGAATGCCGGCCAACTCTGGTGGGAAGTGGGCGCCCCCGGGGCCACCGGCAACAACATCCCCAAGAACTTCTACACGACCGCCGTGGATGCGCCGTACAAGCTCGCCGTCACCAACAACGGCAAGCCCCGTCCGCAGACGCGCGAATGGCGCATGAACCTGACCACCAACTACCGGTTCGCCGGCCTGAAGACCGACAAACGCTGGCTGAACAATCTCTCCGCCGGTGGCTCGCTCCGCTGGGAGGACGAAGCGGTGGTGGGATTCCTCGGCAAGGCACCGGAGGCCGACGGGGCCGTTCGCGAACTCGACGGCAACCGGCCCATCATGGACTCGGCGCGGACCTATGTGGACCTCATGGCGAGCTACACGCTCAAGTTCCTCGACAATCGCGTCAGCGCACGGCTCCAGCTGAATGTCCGCAATGTCACCGAGAGCGGGCGCCTTCAGGTCGTCGGCTACAATCCCGATGGTACTCCGTGGAACTTCCGGATCATCGACCCGCGTCAATTCCTCCTCAGCGCCACGTTCGATTTCTGATCCGACGGTCGTGACCCTCGCCATTCCACTGGGAAGGCATGGGCTTCACGTTCTCGGATCGCGGCGGATTCGGTCTCCGAGCTTTGCGTCGAGTGACCACGGACCCGCGCCCACCCGGAGCAGGAACGCGGAGCCGAGGATCATGCTCAGGTCGTTGCGGGATTCGTGCAGCATTGGCCACCAGCCGTAGCGCGTGAGGGGCCGGAGCGAAAATCCCCAGAGTTTGTGACCAAACAGAATGGGAATCTTGGTGGAGATCATGGCTACGACCATTGCGATCAGCAGGGGGATCGTGGCGAGGCGAGTCAGGAGGCCCACGAGCAGGAGCAACCCGCACCCGACCTCCACGGTGGCAACGAAGGGACCGAAGAACTCGGGTGCGGGAAGGCCGATCCTGGTGAATCGACCGGCAGCCAGATCCGCGGGATACAAAAGCTTCTTGAAGCCCTCGGAGAGGAAGATGCCGCCCACCATCAGGCGGATCAGCAGGGTGGCGCGTGGAGCAGCGGTGCTGAGAGACTGATGAAGGAGGCGTAGCATCGCGGGAGGTTGAGTGGCTGGCGTGTGGAATTCGAAGCAGTGAACCACGGCGTCGCCCGGTGGAGGTTCCACCTTTTCAGGCTAGGCATCCCGAGACCCTTGCGCCGCCGATTCGGGCACGAGTGCAGGTAAAGCAGGGGCCAACTCGCGCAACGCCGGGTCGTCCCGCCCAATCGCCTCCTCGAATGCTTATCTCCGAGGAGTGAGGCTCGCCTCTCTCTCCGCCTGAAGTTGCCGCGTGCGTCGCTGTCCGGCCGAGATCTCCTCGCGCGAGAGGGTTTTCTCGAGCGCTTCGCGAGCCTCCCGGGCGTCTGATTCAGTCACGGCGGCGAGATTGAAGAGGGCGTAGGCTTCGACCGCATCCTTGGTCACCCCGGTGCCGTCGCGGTGGGAAACGCCGAGATCGAATTGCGCCCGCGCGTCGCCTTGGTTCGCCGCCTTCCGGCGCTCTCTTGCGACCTCGATGTCGTGGTTCGCGAGGGTCTCTCCGCTCGAGCAGGAGGAACCCAGATCACGCTGGACGCGGGCGTAGCCCCGCTCCGCCGTCTCGCGGACCCACTTCACCCCCTCCACCACCTCCGTCGCCAGACCGATGCCGCAGGCATGGAACGTGCCGAGCATCATCTGGGCGGTGGCATATCCGTGGTGAAGGGCGCCGCGCACGCACTTCGCCGTCTCGACTCCGTCCTTGATGATGCCAAGTCCGATCGCGACGGCGCTTACCCGCGCAGACCGGGCATCTCCCTTTTCGTCCTCGGACTCAGCGCGACGTTCGCAGACGGGCTGGGCGGCGGTGGCGAGGCTGGTGGCAAGGGCAACGGCGCAGAGCACAAGAGCGATGCGTTTCATGGCGGAAGGTTTCGCGAATCTACGCGGTCAGTGCAAAACGATTCCGTGATGCGCCTGAACCACGGACGGAACCGCGCCCTCCCCATGGGCGAGTCCGGATCGTCGGGCTTCTCATTCGGAGAATACGCCTGAGGCGATGCCGCCCGTCCGTGGCCGGTGTCGGGCGTGCATCGCTTTCCCCGACGCGTACCGCTCGTACCCAAGGGAGACCTTCATCTCCTCCGCCAGGCTGCCAAGCAAGGAGTGAGGATTCTCAAAACGAAGATGGGGGTCCTCATCGGGTGCCGTCGTTTCGTGCTGCGAATTCCTCCAGGCTTGTGAGGAGAGGATCCGCAACCCCCTCATACCGGCAGCTTAGCGAGGCGTTCTTGCACGGACGCCTGGTCAAAAGCCTTGGGGTCAAACGGCTCTCGCAGCCAATCCAAGTAGCGCGCTCGCTCGGGGTGATCCTTGACGCTCATGGCCTCGCACAAAGCGAGGTAGCCCGGAATGCCGCCGACGTCTTCCGGGGGACAGGCCCCTTCGCCGAGGATGCACTCGGCCCGCCGCCGGCGCTTCGCACAAGGGATGATTGCCTTCACGATGAGGTCGTGATCCCAAAAGTCGCCGAAGTCGTACACGTAGGAAACACGATCCCCTTTCTCGCCGACCAACTGATTGAGCGTGATCTCCGCCTCGTTCAGGCTGTCCGACAGGGAGTCGCCCTCCTCAGACTCCGGTTCGTACGTGCCGAACGTCGAGCGGAAGAGATGCAGATGTGAGTTCGTCCAACCCATGCTCCTCTGAATGACGGCGTGAAGTTTGGGGAGCTTGATCGTCGAGGGCACAAGCACTCCTCTCCAGACGGGCGTCCCTTTCAGACGGATCTCAAGGGCGGTTTCGGTTGGCATGGTTCGGCGCGAGGAGTCCAACGCTCGACGCATATCCTGACCCTACTAGGGGGCGAGGGGAAGATTTCTCTGGCTGTGCTCAGCGCGGAGCGCTTGTGGGCGGAGATCCCCGTCAGTTCGTCGCGAGGGTCGAACTTGGGAAATCGCCAGCGCGCCGATCCGGAAATCGGTCGTCGGCAATCCCACTTGAAGCGCATGGGTCAGGAGAGCCTGCGCGTCCGCTTCCAGGTATTTCCGGGACCATCACTCTCCCCCTAAACAAAAACCCCTAACGCTTTGGGCGTCAGGGGGTAAACTGGCGGGATGGACGGGACTCGAACCCGCGACCTTCTGCGTGACAGGCAGACGCTCTAACCAGCTGAGCTACCACCCCGAAGTGGGAAAAGACTGCGGACGCTAGGTTCGCGGCAAAGTGAGTCAAGCGTCGTTTTGACGGTCTCGGAAAACCGGGGTTCGGCGCCCGTCAACCGCTGGAAGGACGGGGCCGCACCGGGTTCAGGCCCCGGCCGTTCCCCAGGTGTCCTTCAGGGTAATCGTCCGGTTGAACACCAGCCGATCCGCGCGACTGTCAACCGAGTCCGACGTGAAATAGCCGAGTCGCTCAAACTGCACGCACTCGCCGGGCTGAGCCGTCGCGAGGGCGGTCTCAAGCTTCGCGGACACCGTCTCGAGGGAGCGGGGATTCAGGACTTTGAGAAAATCCTCCTCGGCCGCGGGCTCCGGGACCGTGAAGAGGCGGTCGTACAGGCGGACCTCGGCGTCCACGCAGTGGCTGGCGCTGACCCAGTGGATCGTGCCTTTGACCTTGCGGTCGGCATTCGGCTGGCCCGCCCGGGTCGTGAGGTCAGCCGTGCAGCGCAACTCCACGAGGCGGCCGTCCGCATCCTTGATGATTTCGTCGAGGCGGATGATGCAGGCGTACTTCAGGCGGACTTCGCCGCCGGGCTTCAGGCGGAAATACTTCGGTGGCGGCACTTCCGCGAAGTCGTCCGACTCGATGTAGACTTCGCGGGTCAGGGGCACCGGGCGGGTCGTGGGGTTCTCGGCCTGCGGATGGTTGGTCGCGCGGCACTCCACGCTCTCTTCCGGGGCGAGGTTCGTGAGGACCACGCGAATCGGCTTCAGAACTGCGAGGCGGCGCGGCGAAGCGGCGTTAAGTTCGTCGCGCACGGTGTGCTCGAAGAGCGCGATGTCCGTGACGCTGTCGTACTTGGTCACGCCGACGCTCGTCACGAACCGGCGCAGCGCGGCGGCCGGGACGCCGCGGCGACGCAGGCCCGACAGCGTGGCAAGGCGGGGGTCGTCCCAGCCGGAGACCACGCCTTCCTCGACCAGCTTGAGGAGGCGGCGCTTGGAGATGAGCGTGTAGCTCGGCACCAGCTTCGCGAACTCGTACTGGTGCGGCAAGGGACGGGGAAGGTTGAGGCGCGCGAGGATCCAGTCGTAGAGCGGACGGTGATCGACGAATTCGAGGGTGCAGATGCTGTGCGTGATGCCTTCGAGGTAGTCGCTCAGGCAGTGCGCGTAGTCGTAGAGAGGATAAATGCACCAACCGGCGCCGGCGTGGTGGTGGGCGACGTGGCGGATGCGGTAGAGCAGGGGATCGCGCAGCCACACGTTCGGCGAGGCCATGTCGATGCGGGCGCGCAGCGAGCGCGTACCGTCAGGGAACTCGCCCGCGCGCATGCGCTGGAAGAGATCGAGGTTCTCCGCGACCGAGCGGTTGCGGTAGGGCGACTCCCGGCCGGGGCGATCCGGAGCGCCGCGGTACTCGTCGGTATCCTTGGGCGACAGGTCGCACACGTACGCATCGCCGTTGCGGATCAGCGTGAGGGCGTACTCGTAGAGCGCGTCGAAGTAGTCACTGGCGAAGAAGGCCTCGCAGTCCGCGTCCTTCGCGCCGGCCGGCGCCGGGCCGATCAGGCGGTCGGTGCGCCCGTCCGCCACCGTGCGCGTCTCCGGCTTGGCGCCGCGCGCCTTCACGCCGAGGCAGTGGTCGGCCCAGCCTTGGATCAGCCAACGGACATCGGTGGTGATTGAGTCGACGTACTCGACGTCCTCCTTGACCGGATTGGTGTCGTCGAAGCGGAGGTTGCAGCGGCCGTTCTGCTCGCGGGCGATGCCGAAGTTGAGGCAGATCGACTTGGCGTGGCCGATGTGGAGGTAGCCGTTGGGCTCCGGCGGGAAGCGCGTGACGATGGACGTGTGCCGTCCGGCTGCGAGGTCGGCCGCGACGATGTCGCGAATGAAGTCGCTGGGCGGGGCGGAGGTGCTCGGGTCCACGGACATGGGAGGTAAACTCAAGCAGGTGGCGACGGGGCAAGGCAACGGCGGAGTTTCCCGCGGAGGGGAGGCCGTCGACGCTCGCGAGCCGGGTCACGAAGGCGGGGTGGCCCTGGCCCAAGCGCATGCGGTCTGGCGGCGTCGCGCGACGGAGGGCCCGGCAGGCAGCTCCGTGCAGCTGGATGGGATTCGTGATCCGGGGCGACCGTGGCGCCCGTTCGCGGGCGGCGGTCAGTGGAAGTCGTGGGAGGCGGGGGCGAGGAGGTCGCCGAGGGGCAGGGGGGCGAATTCCTCCGCCAGGACGTGGATCACCCCGGCGCGGTGCTGGAGGCGGCCGGTGATCCGCAGCGCGGGTTCCTCGCTGATGACGCGCCGGAAGCGCTCGAAGAGCGCGGGGCGGACGATGGCGTTGGCGATGCCGGTTTCGTCCTCGAGGCTGATGAAGACCGTTCCCTTGGCGGTGCCCGGGCGTTGGCGGCAGATGACGCAGCCGGCGACGGTCAGGCGGGTGCCGTCGGCTCCGAGCGTGAGATCCGCGGCGCACCACGCATCGGTCAGTTGGGGCCGCAGGCGGGCGAGGGGGTGGGGGCCGTTCGTCAGGCCGAGGCTGGCGAGATCGGCGCGCTGGCGTTCCGCGACGGACATCGGCGGAAGGGGGCAGTCCGTCGTTGCGGCCGGAGGGCGGGATGCGTCCGAGGTCGCGTGGTGGTCTGCACCGCCGGCGGACGCGGCACGGTCGGTCCGATCGGTGTCGCCCACGAAGGAGACGGGCCCCCCACGGGAAACGATCTCCAAGCGAGAAGCGGAGTCCATCGGTGAATCGGGTTCCAGGCTGGATCCGGATTCGTCGTGCGGGAGCAGCAGCGGCTCCGCGACGGTCCAAGCGGACTCCACCTGCCAGAGCGCGGCGCGGCGGTGGGAGGCGAGGGCGTTCAAGGCACCGATGCTGGCGAGGAGACGGCGCTCGGTGGGATTGGCGGGCGTGCGGGCGAGAAAATCGGCGAGGGAGCGGAAGGGACCCGCGGCGCGGGCCGCGAGCAGCGCCGCGATCGTGCTGCGGCGCAGCCCTTGGACGCTGCCGAGCCCGAGGCGCACGGCCCGGGCGGCGCCGTGCGGGCCATCGTCTTCGACCTCGCACGTCTCCGCCGACGCCTGCACGCAGACGGGCAGCACCCGGACCCCGTGGCGGCGGGCGTCCTGCACGATCGTCGCCGGAGCGTAGAAGCCCATCGGCTGGTGGTTGAGCAGGCTCGCGCAGAACTCCGCCGGGCGGTGAACCTTCAGCCACGTGCTCGCATAGGCGAGAAGGGCGAAACTCAACGCGTGCGATTCCGGGAAACCGTAGAGCGCGAACGAGCTCGCCGTGGCCACGATCTTCTCCGCCACGGCTTCCGTGATGCCCCGCTCGACCAACGAGCGCCGCAGGTGCGTGAGCACGCGCTGCAGTCGTTCGCCGGAGCGCTTGAATCCGAGCGAGCGCCGCAGTTCCTCCGCCTCCGTGCCGGAGAAGCCGGCCATCGTCATCGCCACCGCAAGCATCTGCTCCTGAAAGAGCACCACGCCGTGGGTGCGGCCGAGGATGGGGCGCAGGACTTCGTTGAGGCTTTCGTCGATGCAGGTCTCGGGCTCCTCGCCGGCGCGGCGGCGGAGCAGGGGGTGGACGAGTTGCCCGACGATCGGGCCGGGGCGGACGACGGCCACCTGCATCGCGACGTCGTAGAATGCACGCGGCCGCAGGCGCGGCAGCGTCGCCATTTGGGCCCGGCTCTCGATCTGGAACGTGCCGAGCGTATCCGCGCGGCACATCGCGTCGAACGTCGCCGGGTCGTCCGTCGGGATGGCGGCGAGGTCAGCCGGGCCGCCCCGGCGGCCGCAGCGGTGCAGGCATTCCTGCAGCACCGCCATCATGCCGAGGCCGAGGAAGTCGACCTTCACGATGCCGAGTTCCTCGCAGTCGTCCTTGTCCCACTGCACCACGACGCGCCCCGGCATCGAGGCGGGCTCCAGCGGCACGATCGTGTCGAGGCTGCCGGCGCCCAGGACCATGCCGCCGGAATGTTGCCCCAGATGGCGGGGCAGTCCGCGCAGCCGCGGATAAAGCCGGGTCAGCGCGGCGAAGCGCGGGTGCGACGCCGGCAGGCCGGCGAGGGCGAGCTGCCGTTCGAGGGCGACGGTGTGCGGGTAATCACCGGAGGCGAACAGCCGCGAAAAACGGTCGAGCAGGTCCTCCGGCAATCCGAGCACCTTGCCCAGCTCGCGCGCGCTGCTCCGGCCGCGGTAGGTGATGACGTTGGCCGTCATCGCGGCGCCGCGCGGCCCGTGACGCCGGTAGACTTCCTGCAGCACGGACTCGCGCAAGTCGCCGCTGGGCAGATCGAGATCGATGTCGGGCCACGACGGATGGCCGTCGGCGCCGACGCGTCCCTCGCTCAGGAAGCGTTCGAAGAGCAGGCCCCGGGCGATGGGATCCACGGCGGTGATGCCGAGGGCGAAGCAGACCGCGCTGTTGGCGGCGCTGCCGCGGCCCTGGACGAGGATGCCGCGTTCGCGCGCCCAGCGGCAGATGTCCCAGACGCACAGGAAATACCCCGCAAATCCGAGTTTGGAAATGACCGTGAGTTCGCGGTCCAGCTGAGCGCGGTGGCGCGGCGTGAGCGCGGGAAACCGGGCGGGAGCGGCCGCGAGGGTTTGTTGCCGCAGCCAGGAATCGGCGGATTCGCCGGGCGGGGTGGGGAACGTCGGAAACTGGTAGCCGAGGTCGCGGAGGGTGAAGGTAAGCTGCGCGGCGACCGCGACGGTCCCGTGGAGAAGCTCGGGGCGATCGGCGAACAGGCGCTGCATCGCGGCGGGTCCGCGCAGGTGGCGCGCGTTGTTTGGTGCGAGCAGCCGGCCGGCCGTATCGAGCGTGGTGTGATGCCGCAGGCAGGTGAAGACATCGGCGATCTCCCGGTCCTCGGGTCGGGCGTAGGCGACTCCGCCGGTGGCGAGCGACGTCAGGCCGAAGCGGCGGGCGAGCGAATCGAGCAGGGCCTCCGTGCGGGTCTCGCCGCGCATGCGGTGGCGCTGGACTTCGAGGAAGAGACGCTCCGGTCCGAAGATGCGGAGGAGCGGCAGCAGGGCCTGGGCGGCGGCCTCCGGTCCTCCACGCGACCACGCGCGCAGCACGGGACCCTCGGTGTCGCCGGACAAGGCGATGAGGCCCTCGGCGTGGGCGGCGAGTTCGTCCCAGGTGGCGTAGCAGGGACGCTTGCGCTCGCGGGCGTCCGGGAAGGGTAGGTCTGCAGGGCGTTCGGTCAGCCGGGCGGTGGTGAGGAGGCGGCAGAGATTGCGGTAGCCGGTGCGGTCGGCGACGAGCAGCGGCAAGACGGAGCCATCAGCGAGCGTGAGCTCGCAGCCGACAAGGGCGCGGAGCCCGTGCTCGCGGCCGGCGTGGTACAGCCGGGGGGCGCCGTACACGCCGTCGCGGTCGCACAGCGCGAGGGCCGGCAGGCCGACCGCGGCGGCGGCGGCGGCGAGCTGTTCCGGCAGGCTGCCGCCGCGGAGAAAGCTGAACGCGCTCCGGGCGTGCAGTTCGACGTAGTTGGCGGGCTCAGTCATATTCGCCCTCCAGTTGCCAGCCGTCCGGCAGGTGCAGGAGCCGGTAGAGCCCGCCGGAGTCGAGTTGCACGTCCCATTCCTCCCGTTGCCAGGCGAGATCGGCGCGCCACCATTCGCCGCTGGCGAGCCAGGGGCCGACGCAGGCCGTGACCTCGCCGGTCACGTCGGAGCTGCGCACGAACGAGGGACGATGATCGGAGAGTTCGACCCAGGCTGGGCGGGGCGGCCGGAAGCGCCGCAGCGGCGGACCAAGTACGGCCGTTGGTGCCGCGGTGGTGGCCGCCGGCGGCGGCAGCAACTCCGGCGGCGTGGAGAGCCGGAAGGCGTCGGGCCGACGGCTGTCTTCGAGGATCGGCGTGCCGGCGCGTTCGGTCCCGACGAGCGCAGCGGTGCGCGCGAGCGTTTCGGCGAAGCCGTGCGGATCACGCAGCGCGGCGTCGAGCAGACCGGGCTGTCGCAGCAACGGGCGGGTCGGGGCGAGGTGCAGGGTGAGTCCGACGACCGGTGAGGCCGTGTGCAGCGAATCGAGGCGGGTGGCGAGGACGCGTCCGAGGGTGGCGGCGTCGCGGCATGGATCGGGTAGTGCGATATCCGATACAGAGTCGGGTGGATCCTCGAGGTGCAGTTCCAGCGTGATCCGGCTGGCGGCGAGCCCGGCGTTGGTGAGATCGAGGCACAGGCGCTCCAACTGGCGGTGCAGGATGAACTGCACGGGTTCGAGCGTGCTGATCAGATGGTCGAAGGCGTGGCGGGCGACGAACTCGGTGGTGGTGCGGGCGGAGGTGAGGGGGCGGACGGATTCCCCGGCGGCGCGTTCCCACAAGGCGAGGCCCTCGGCGCCGAGCCGGCGGGCGATCTCGGCGCGGGGCAGGTCGGTGAGGTCGCCGAGCGTGCGCACGCCCCAGCCGGCGAGGATCGGCTGCAGGTGCTCCGGCGGCGCGGCGGCGGCGAGCGGGAGTCCGGCGAGGAAGGCGCGGGGATGTTCGATCGTGCGCACCTGTCCGGCGGGACATTCCCGGGCGGCGTAGAGGGCGAGCAGCGGCGTGGCGGCGAGTCCGGCCGAGACGGCGAGGTCGAGCGCGTGCAACTGCGCCACGGCGGCCTGCAGCCGCGGCTCCCGTTGGGCGGCGGGATGGCCGGAGAGATCGAGCGTGCAGGTGCCGGGAGCGGTGTCCTCCACGACGGGCGAAAGTGAGACGCCGACCGCCAGCAGGGCGGCGGCGGCCTCGGCCTCGGCTGACGCGTCGGCGGGGAGGAGGAGCAAGCGGGGACAGCGGGCGAGCGCTTGGGACGGGGATGAACCGATCGCGACGCCGGCGGCGCGGGCCTGCGGGCAGGCGGCGAGGAGGACGGCGCGGCGGTGCGTGCCGGACAGCAGGGCGAGCGGGACGTTGCGCTCCCGCCCGCTGCGCATGCGGCGCAGCGCCTGGAGGGAGAAATCGGCCGCGAGCAGGACCGAGAAGGCGGGCGCCTTCATGGATGACGGAGTCCCCATCGACGGAACCGTGACTCAAGCCCCGGCCAGCCTCGCGAACGGCGAGCGGTGGCGTTCCACCGCGGGTTCGAGTTGCGTGATCAGGGCGGACTGATCCTCGTCCAACGAGAGAAGGCGGTGCGATTGGCGCAGCCGCAGCCGCACCCGGGCGCACGGGGCGAGCGGGTGGGGAGAGAGAACGAGGCCGGCGACGCCGGAGGATTCCAGTGACCGCTGCAGCCGGTACCAGGACGGAGCGGGGATGCGGCTCAGGCGGTGGACCGGGACTCCGCGCAGCTCCAGCACCACCCAGGCGAGATTGGCGTCGCGGGCCAGCAGGTCGGCGGCCGCGAAGGCCACCTCGGGGGTGTGCGGGCGAACCCAGACCAGATGCTCGAGCGAGGACGGCTCGTGGGAGCCGGGGTCGAAGGCATCCGACGCATCCACGAAAGCGATACGCTGGCGCGCCTGGCGGGTGGTGGCCAGCAGCCCCGCGAGCAGCAGGTGACCCCCGCAACTCGGGGCGTCGCAGACGATTTCCGTGAGGGCGGCCGGAGGCAGCCCGCCTAAAGTTTGATCGAGCTGCGGGAGACCGGAAGGGAGACCGGACTCGGCGGAACTGCAGGCCGCCGGTGCGGTGTGGCGTTGGGCGATCAACGCCCGCAGGGCGGTGACGGTGGTGGTGGTGGCGGACGATGAACGGGAGAAGGGGATGGGGAGCATGGCGGAGCGGCGAGCGAAGGCGGCGATGGACTCGCGGGTTGAGGCGATGCGCGGGTTGAGGCGCTGGGCGGACGAGGCGCTGGGCGATGCGCCGGGCGGCGCGCCGCGTTCGGTGCGGCATCGCACCGGGTGAACTCGGAGGGGCGGGGAGGGGCGGGGCGCGGTGGGGCGCGGCGGATCAGACGGTGGCGCGCAGCAGACCGACCATCACGCCTTGGATGGTGAGATCGACAGCGGGCAACAGATCAGGATAGCGGGGGTTTTCGGCGCGCAGACAGGCGCGTCCCTCGTGGCGGATGAAGCGCTTGAGGGTGGATTCGCCGTCGATGAGGGCGGCGACGATGTCGCGGGGCCGGGGTTCGCGCGGGGTGAGGAAGACGACGTCGCCGTCGAGGATGGCGGCGCCGGTCATGGAGTCCCCGCGGACGCGCAAGGCGTAGACGGGAGTCCCTTGGCGCAGGCCGAGGGACGAGACATCGAGGGCAAGGAAGCGGTCGGGTTCGCGCTCGTTGGCGGCGGGCAGGCCGGCGGGGATCACGCCGTAGAGGGGCACGTCGGCGAGGGTCGGGCGGCGCAGCGACGGTCCGGGCGGCAGCAACCCGCGGGCGTGGCCCGGCAGACGCCGCAGCAGACCCTTGGCAGTGAGCACCTTCAGGTGGCGTTGGATGCCGTAGGGGCTGGCGAGTTGGCAGTGAGCTTGGATTTCCCGGATCGAAGGCGAGACCCCCTGCCGCTCCCGGTGGGCGAGGATGAAGTCGAGAATCTGACGCTGACGCGGGGAGAGGGTGCTGGGCATAGTGTACAAATGAACACTTTGACGGGCCCCTGCAACCCCGGTTTGGTCTGGAATATCGGTATCCGCCGAAGCCACTTCCGGACAATTACTTGCTGGCGGCGGAGGGTGGAGGTGAAGGGGCGTAGGAGGACGGAAACAGGGGCTTCCGCAAAAGCGCTTGCCACCCTAGAGGGCGCGTGGACACTCGCCCCACCAAGCAAATCCGGTGGGCTCAGCCCGCCTGACTCCGTCATGGACGAAACGCCCACACCCGAAAACTCCGAGAAGAAGGGGTTTAATCCGATTGATCTGAGCCAACTTCAGGGCTTCAGCTTCGGCACGCAATGGTCCCAGGAAAAAGCGGAGCCGGGCGCACGTTCGGGATCGCGGGAGGATGCGCCGCGTCGGGATGGGGGGCCGGGCCGGGATCGGCGTGGCTTCCGCCGTCCGCAGGGTTTTGTCGGTGATGCAGGCGAGGGGGGTGGACCCGGACCGTCTCCTGATTCGCGTGGCCCCCGCGAGCCGCGTCCGTACGGCTCCGGTGAAAACCGGGGCGGTCCGCGTCGCGAAGGTCTTGGTGGCCCGCGCGAAGGGTTTGGCGGCCCGCGTGGGGGAGATCGAGGAGACCGGGGACCGGGTGCGGGGCCGGGCGAGCGTCGCCCGGGTGGACCGCGCTTCGGGGGCCCGCGGGAGGAGTTCGTGCGTCCGGAGGATCGTGGCCCGTACATCAGTCCGCACTTTGCGGTGACGTTCTATCCGGAGGATGCGAGTTTCTCGGCCTTGGCGAAGACGATCCGCGCCTCCTGCCGCACCTTTGAGCTGTTCGACATCGCGAAGACGGTGATTGGCAAGCCGGAGCGTTTCGTGGTCGTGCTGACCCGCAAGGGACCGGAGAACGAAGCGGCGGCGGCCCCGGCCGCCAAGCTGGCGCCGATTTCGGTTTCGGTGCCGGATGGCCTGCCGTTCGACTCGGATGAGGCGGCGATTGCGCACGTGCTCGACAAGCACCTCGGCCTCTTCCTCGACGTGGCGGAGGTGGAGATCGATCCGCCGAAGGGGAATTTCCAGGTGATCAACAAGTGTGGGATCACCGGGGAGTTGCTCGGTCCGCCGAATTACCATCGCTACAACCAGATCCTGCAGCAGCACCATGCGGCGCGGATCAAGGGGCTGTCCTTCGAGGCCTTCCGCGGCCGGGTGGAGTCCGTGCGTGATCCGGAGGCAGTGACGCAGTGGCAGGCGAAGATGCGCAAGGCGACGCGTTACACGTGGAAGCAGGGGGCAGCCGCTCCTGCTCCGGCGGCGACGCCCGCCGAGGGTGAGACGGCACCGGAGACCCCGGCGGCCCCGCCGGCGCTGGCATTTGACTCGTTCGAGGAGGCGCGTTTGCACCTGCTCACCCATGCCCGCGAGAAACTTGTCCGGGGTATGGACAGCGTGCGTTTTCATGGAACGGTCATCGCGACGCTCCACGCCGGCGAGGTCCGCCGGGCGGTGGAGGGCGCGCTGGAGCGCCAGCGTCGTTTCCCGCTGGATACCGCCAACGCGCTGCGCGGCCGCCTGCGCCGCGAGAACTTCACCATCTTCAAGAAAGGATCGAAGGGCGTCAGCTACGTGTGTGCGGTGAAGCGCAAGTTCCGCGTGCCGGGGCAGACGTTCTCCGAGAGCATCGGGGCGGTGATCTCCTACATCGAGTCGCACCCGATGGTGCGGGCCTCTGAACTGCCGGCGAAGGTGCTCGGCATCCGCGTGCCGGCGGCGCCCGCTGACGGCGCGCCCGCCAACGAGGCAGCCGCCCCCGCGCTGCCGCCGGAACAGCAGACCCGCTTGGCCCGCATGCAGGGTGACCTGCGCTGGCTGGTGACGGAGGGCTACGTGACGGAATTCCTCGATGGGCGGCTGTTTGCCCCGCCGGCGATGGTGGATGCGCGCAAGAAGGAGATCGAAAGCGCCGAGCACGATCCCGAGAACTTCCCGGAGGCTCCGCCGGCCGAACCGGCGCCCGCCGCGACGTCCGCCCCGGTGGCGGCGGCGGCACCCGCTGCGGACGCCCCGGCTGCGGATGCGACCGCATCGGATTCAGCCGGAACGCGCGCGGTGCCGGATGCCGTCGAGGCTCCTGCGGCCAATGCTGAGTCCTCCTCTTCCTCGGACGCGGCGGCGTCATCCCTGGCTGACGGCGCGCCGACTGGGGCCGAGACGATACCCGCCGTCGTGGAAGCGCCGGCGGTGGCGGTCGAGTCGGCTCCGGAGGCATCTGGGTCGGTGAGCGAAGGGGGAACGGTGGCGTCGGCCGACCGGCCGGCGGAGGCTCCGCCGTCGTCGGGTTCTTGATTTCGCGGCAGCGGGGATGGACCGGTCCGCGCGAATTTGGTCGCGCGCGACCGGTCCTTCCGTTTTAGGGACCGGCATGATTATTGCCGACATTGCGAAGATTCCAGGCCGGACGTTCCCGGCGCGTCGCTGGACGCGTGGGATGGTGGGTCAGGCTGGCCAGCCCATTCCGGCCAAGGGGTTTGCCATGGGGTACGTCGTGCTCGAACCCAACGGCGGCCAGGTGCCGTGGCACAATCAGGAGCAGGAAGAGGTGTACATGGTGCTGGAGGGTCGCGGAGAAATCTGTGTCGGCGAGGAGCGCCGGGAGATTTCCGCCGGGCAGGCGGTTTTCCTTCCGCCCACCGTGTTCCACCAGCTCACGAACACGGGCGACGAACCGCTCCACATGATGTACATCTACTGCCCGGGCGGCGATGTCGCGCACTGGCGGCAGGAACTTGACGGCACGCTGCCTCCGGCGGGTGTCGGTCCCACGCCGCCGCTGCCGGCGGGAGCGGCGGCGCAGTGCACGCTCAAGCCGGGTTCGCTGGGTTGACTCTCAGGTCCGGCGCGCCGCCGGACTCGCGGCCCGCGGGTGCCGCGTGGGTGCTCACGGCCGTGTCCTCGCCTGACGCGTGCGGTCCCGTTTGCCGCGTGGAGGCTCACGCCCGGCGTGGGTTCGGAAGCGTCCGCCTCCACGCGCTGGGGGTTTGTCCGGTCTGGCGTCGGAACCAGCGGGCGAAGTAGTTGGGGTCGTCGAATCCGGCGCGGGCCGCGGCGAGGCTGACCTCGGGAACCTCGCGGAGCGCGCGCTGCGCGGCCGCGAGGCGGAGTTGGTCGCGCAGGCTGCGCAGGCCGAGGCCGTGTTCCCGCTTGAGCCGGCGGGTGAGGGCGTCGCGGGCGTAGCCGGAGGCGCGGGCCACGTCGGTCAGGGAGTGGGCGGAGTGGAGCCGGTCGCGCACCTGTTCGAAGAAGGGCGGGGCGTCCGATTGCGCGGGCGGCTCGATCCGCGGCCCGTCGGTCCCGGCTCGGCCCGGTTCGAGCAGCCGGGCCACGACGGCGAGGATGGCGGGATAGTCGGCGAGGGTGGGACGTCCCTTGGTGGGAATGCGGGCGAGTTGGGCGTGCAGGGCGTTCAGGGCATCCTGCGGCAGTCGACGGTGGGCCATGCGGGAAGGACGGCGCGGCGTGGCGTAGTCGAGCACGAGGCAGAGCGGGCGACTGCGCGCGACGACGGAGAAGCCGTGCGGGGTGTCGGCGGGGATGAGGAACAGATCGCCGGCGCGGGCCTCCAGCGAGCGGGCACCGATCCGCTGCCGCCCCTCTCCGGCGAGGTAGAGGATGAGTTGATGGTAGGGATGCCGGTGCAGCGCCACCTCGGCCTCGCGGTGTCGGTTCAACTGCAGCTTGCGCAGCACGAAGCCGAGCGCGCGGATCTCGATTTGCTGGATCAGGATGGGACTCCAGGCGAGCATGGCGGATTCATGCTAGAAACAGACGGATTCGTTCTAGCGGCAAGCCTCGGTTTGGCCTATGCTCACGACCGTCCCCGGAACCGGCGAGGTGCGACCGTCCTGAAAACGCGCTCGCTTCATCCCGCCGGCCGCCCACTCCACCCCTTCACTTTCCAGCCATGACCACACACAAGATCGGCATCATCATGAACGGCGTCACGGGACGCATGGGCACCAACCAGCACCTGCTGCGTTCGATCAAGGCAATCATCGACCAAGGCGGGGTGAAGCTCTCGGACAGCGAGGTGATCATGCCCGACCCGATCCTGATCGGGCGGAGCGAGTCGAAGCTGGCTGCCCTGGCGGCGCGGGCGGGCGTGAAGCGCTCCTCGACGCGTCTGGACGAGGCGCTGGCGGATCCGGCGAATCAGATCTACTTTGATGCGACGCTCACTGGTCAACGCCCGGTGGGCGTGCGCAAGGCGATCGCGGCGGGGAAGCACATTTACTGTGAGAAGCCGAGTGCGACGACCTCGCGCGAGGCCCTGGCGCTGTCGCGCGAGGTCACGGCGGCCGGGTTGAAGAACGGGGTGGTCCAGGACAAGCTCTGGCTGCCGGGCTTGGTGAAGCTCAAGTACCTCCTCAATACCGGCTTCTTTGGACGGATCCTGTCGGTGCGGGGCGAGTTCGGTTACTGGGTGTTCACGGGCGAGCACGAGAAGCTGCAGCGCCCCTCCTGGAACTACCGGAAGGAGGAGGATGGCGGCATCATCGTCGACATGCTCTGTCACTGGCAGTACGTGATCCAGAACCTGTTCGGCGACATCAAGTCGCTGTCCTGCCTCGGAGCCACGCACATCCCGCAGCGCTGGGACGAGGCGGGCAAGCCCTACACCTGCACGGCGGACGACGCCGCGTACGCGACGTTCGAGCTGACCAATGGCGTGATTTGTCACTTCAACTCGTCGTGGGCGGTCCGTGTGCGCCGGGATGACCTGCTGACGCTCCAAGTGGACGGCACCCACGGATCGGCGGTGGCCGGGCTGCGCGACTGCACGGCCCAGCACCTCTCCTCGACGCCGCGTTGCGTGTGGAACCCCGATGTCGACAGCCCGATCAAGTACCTCGATGGCTGGACGCGGGTCCCGTCGAACGATGTGTACGACAACGCCTTCAAGGTGCAGTGGGAGTTGTTCCTCCGACACGTCGTCAAGGACACCCCCTTCCCGTGGAATCTGCAGGAGGGCGCCAAGGGGGTTCAGTTGGCCGAACTCGGCCTCAAATCCTGGGCGGAGCGCCGTTGGGTGGACGTTCCTCCGCTGGCTTGAGGTTCGGAGGCGGGCGGTGTCGGCCTGCGCCGACTACGCCCATTTGACCTCCGCGCGTTCCCGAGTTCTCGAGGGGCTCCCAAGGGGCTGCGGGGAGGCTCCGCTGCGTCCTTCGTCGCCGGTCGTCCAGGGGGCGGGAGCCCGGACCTTGGCGCGCTTCGCAAGCGTGTGGCATCGCGCCGTGGCGGGAGCTAGGTGTAAAGGAGTCCCGGTTTTCCAAATCCGGCCGGTTGCCCTTGCAATCGGGCGGGGCTGGTTAGGCTTTTCGCGTCGATCCGCTTCTCGGGTCGCAAGTTGTCCTGAGTCGCGGTCTTTCTCCTCACTCCCTTTCCATCCCCCTTATCACCATGCTCATCTGGATTGCCCTCATCATCGTCCCGATGCTCTTCGGTCTCTACGCGCAGATGCGCGTTTCGAGCGCCTACAACAAGAATGTGCAGATCCCGTCCCGGGGTCGTATCACCGGCGCGGAGGCGGCCGAGGCCGTCATGCGCTCGGCCGGAGTCACCGGGGTCGAGATCGTCCGGGTCCCGGGTCAGCTCACAGACCATTACGATCCGATCCATCGCCGGCTTGCGCTCTCAGAGATGAATTACCACGGCACGAGCCTGGCCGCGCTCGGGGTAGCCGCCCATGAGGCGGGTCACGCCATCCAGCACAAGGTGGGCTATTCGATGATGACGCTGCGCCAGACCTTGGTCCCGGCGACGCAGATTGCCGCGGGTGTTTCGAACTTTGTGCTCATTGCGGGCATTTTCCTGATCAGTACGGCGATTGGCGGGAAGCTGCTTACGCTCGGCGCCATCGCGCTTGGGGTCATCTGCCTCTTCCAACTCGTCACCCTGCCGGTGGAGTTCGACGCCAGCCGGCGGGCCCGGCAGCAGTTGGTGTCTCTTGGGGTGATCGACCGCGATGAAATGCCTGGCGTGAGTGAGACGCTGAACGCGGCGGCGCTCACCTACGTGGCGGCGTTCGTTGCCTCGCTCGGATCGCTCCTGCACATCCTCCTGCTGCTGTCTGGTCGCAAGGAGGAATGACCGCCCGGGCGCGGCGCCCCGCGCCTACGTCAGGGTGAGCAGGGCGTAGGTTCGCTTGCCCTTGCGGAGAAGGATGTAGCGGCCGAAGAGAATGTCGCCGGTCGAAACGATGCGCGACGCCTCGCTGACGCGCTGGTTGTTCACGTAGATTCCGCCGCCTTCGATGTCCTTGCGGGCCTGACCCTTGGACGGGCAGAGACCGGCGTGGACCAAGGCGTCGGCCAAGGAGAGGCCGGCTTGGATGCGGGATGTCTCGACGGGCTTTGACGGCAATTCGTCGGCGACATCGCGGAAAAGCGACTCAGACAATCCCTCCAAGTCTCCGCCGAACATCACCTCGCTGGCGCGGATCACATCCGCGCAAACCGTCTCGCCGTGCACGAGGGTGGTCACCTCGCGGGCGAGGGCGCGGTGGGCCTCGCGCCCGCCGGGATTCACGGCGTGCCGGGCCTCAAGCGTTTCGATGTCGCTGCGTGGAAGCAGCGTGAATTTCTTCAGGTAGCCGATGACCATGCTGTCCTCGGTGTTCACAAAGAACTGGTAGAACTTGTAAGGGCTCGTCTTCCGGGCATCGAGCCACACCGCGCCGCCCTCGGTCTTGCCGAACTTGGTGCCGTCGGACTTGGTGATCAGCGGGAACGTGAGGCCCCATGCCGGAACGCCGAGCTTCTTGCGGATCAGGTCGGTACCCGCAGTGATGTTGCCCCACTGCTCCGTGCCCCCGATTTGCAGTTCGCAATTCAGGTGCGAGCGCAGGTGGGTGAAGTCATTGGCTTGGAGAAGCTGGTAGCTGAATTCCGTGTAACTGATCCCGGACTCGCTCTCCAGGCGGGACCGCACGCTGTCCTTGGCCAGCATCGAACTGAGCGAGAAGTGCTTTCCGACATCACGGAGGAAGTCGAGGAAGCTGACCGGGGCCGTCCAGTCGGCATTGTCGACGAGTCGGGCCGGATTGTAGGGCGCCTGGAAGTCGAGCAGACGTTCCAACTGCAGCTTGATGCGGGCGACGTTGTGGCTGAGTTGCTCACGGGTGAGCAGGTTGCGCTCGGCGGACTTGCCGCCTGGGTCGCCGATCATCCCGGTCGCCCCTCCGGCGAGCGAGATGGGGTGGTGGCCGGCCAGTTGGAAGCGCCGGAGGAGCAGCTGGGGCACAAGGTGGCCCACGTGCAGGGAGTCACCGGTCGGGTCGAAGCCGCAGTAGAGCGTGATCGGCCCCTGGGCAAGGCGCTCGGTCAGCGCGGGGAGATCGGTGCAGTCGGCGACGAGGCCGCGCCACTGGAGGTCTTCGATGAGGGACATGGCGGAGGGACGGACGGGGGAGTAACGCCGGACGGGTCGGGGCCGGCAAGAGTGTTTCTTATGGTCGCCGTGAGTCGGACAGAAAGCGGTCTTCTGGCGGGAAATCAGGGTTGCCGCATCCGCGGGGTGCATCCACGTTTGCCGTTCACGTCCGGCGCGTGCCGGTCTCCACAAAACCACAACCTGCGTCCCCCCTCACCATGCCCATCGCCGTTGGAACCAAGGCCCCTGACTTCACGCTCAAGACCAAGACCCCGGAAGGTCTGAAGGACCTCAAGCTGAGCGAGCAACTCGCTCGCGGGCCGGTCGTGCTGTTGTTTTTCCCACTTGTCTTCACCGGAGTCTGCACGGCCGAGATGTGCGATGTGACCTCGGGCCTCGGTGAGTATGAGAAGCTGGGCGCGTCGGTCATTGCCGTGAGTGTGGACAACCCCTTTGCGCAGGAGGCCTGGGCGAAGGCGAACAACATCAAGGTGACCCTCGCGAGCGATCTGAACAAGGAGGTCACGCAGGCCTTCGGGGTGCTTTTCCGCGGCATCGCCGGCATCGGTGACTCGGCGGCGCGCGCCGCCTTCGTGATTGGAAAGGATGGGGTGGTGAAGTACGCCGAGCAGACCCCGACCCCCAAGGACCTGCCGAACTTTGCCGCGGTGAAGGCGGCGCTCGCCGGCTGAGTCGGTTCCTGCTGACGGCGACGCTGGCTGCGGGCCGCGGAGGCCCCGGGGGTGCCGCCGTGTCCTGTGCGATCCTTTCCCTCGTTTCCGTCAATGTCCCTCCCGAATCCCTTCCACACGCTGGGCCAGTTCTCGGCCAACGGCGCGTCCCATTCCTTCTACTCCCTGCCGGCGCTGGCGCAGGCGGGTTTCGCGCGGGTGCCCCGCCTGCCGGTGTCGATCCGGTTGGTGCTGGAGTCGCTGCTGCGGAATTGCGACGGACGCCGCGTCTCCGAGCAGGCGATCCGCGATCTCGCGGGCTGGGGCGCGACGGCGCCGCGGACGGAGGAGATTCCGTTCGTGGTTGCGCGCATCGTCCTGCAGGACTTCACGGGCGTGCCGCTGCTCGTGGACCTCGCCGCCATGCGCGCGGCGGTGTCGCGTCTTGGGAAGAATCCGAAGATCATCGAGCCCCTCGTGCCGGTGGATCTCGTCGTTGACCACTCCGTGCAGGTGGATTTCTCCGGCAGCGCGGATGCGCTGCGGAAGAATCTGGAACTGGAGTTCTCGCGCAACCGCGAGCGGTACCAGTTCCTGAAGTGGGGCATGCAGGCCTTCGACACCTTCAAGGTCGTGCCGCCGGGCATCGGCATTGTGCACCAGGTCAATCTCGAGTACCTCGCCAAGGGCGTGCTCGCGGATCGGCAGGGCGTGATCTATCCGGACACGCTGGTCGGCACGGATTCGCACACGACGATGATCAACGGCATCGGCATCGTGGGCTGGGGCGTCGGCGGCATCGAGGCCGAGGCCGGCATGCTCGGTCAGCCGGTTTACTTCCTGACGCCGGACGTGGTCGGGGTGCACCTGACGGGCGCGCTGCGGGAGGGCGTCACGGCGACGGACCTCGCGCTCACGCTCACGCAGATGCTGCGCAAGGCGAAGGTCGTCGGCAAATTCGTCGAGTTTTTCGGCCCCGGTGCCGCGGCGCTGCCGGTGGTGGACCGGGCGACGATCGCCAACATGGCGCCGGAGTATGGCGCGACGATGGGCTTCTTCCCGATCGACGCCGAGTGCTCGAACTACCTTCGCGCCACCGGGCGCGACGAGTCGGCCGTCGCCCTCTACGAAGCCTACTACAAGGCGCAGGGCCTGTGGGGCATCCCGCAGCGCGGCGAGATCGATTACTCGACCGAGCTCGCGCTGGACCTCGGCACGGTGGTGCCGAGCGTGGCCGGTCCGAAGCGTCCGCAGGACCGCATCGAGCTCCCGAAGCTTAAGCAGGAATTCATCGGCGCGTTCGCGAAGCCGGTCACCGAAAATGGCTTTGGCAAGAAGGCTGAGGAGTTCGCCCAGCGCACGCCGGTCGCGGGCGCGGCGGATGCGACCCTCGGCCACGGCAGCGTCCTGATCGCGGCGATCACGAGCTGCACGAACACGTCGAACCCCTCGGTGATGCTGGCGGCGGGGTTGCTCGCGAAGAAGGCGGTCGAGAAGGGTCTCAGCGTGAACCCGCTGGTGAAGTCCTCGCTCGCCCCCGGCTCGCGGGTGGTGACCGATTACCTCGAGAAGACCGGCCTGCAGCCGTACCTCGACCAGCTTGGTTTCCAGACCGTGGGCTATGGCTGCACGACCTGCATCGGCAATTCCGGACCGCTGGCCCCGGCGATTGAGGAGGCCGTGGTGAAGAGCGACCTCGTGGCGGCGTCCGTGCTCTCGGGCAACCGCAACTTCGAGGCGCGCGTCCACCAGAACATCAAGAGCAACTTCCTGATGTCGCCGCCGCTCGTCGTGGCCTTCGCGCTCGCCGGCCGGGTCGACATCGACCTGACCCAGGAGCCGCTCGGCGTGGGCCGGGATGGCCGGCCGGTGTTCCTCCGGGACATCTGGCCCTCGCTGCAGGAAGTGCGCGACCAGTTGCAGGCGGCGCTCAAGCCGGAGGTCTTCCGCCGCCTCTACACGGACTTTGCGGCGCAGAATCCCAAGTGGAACGAGATTCCCTCGTCCCAAGGCGATGTCTACGCCTTCGACTCCTCCTCGACCTACATTCAGGAGCCGCCGTTCTTCGCGCAGTTCTCGATGAGCGCGGGCCGGATCGAGGAAATCCGCGGGGCGCGTGCCCTTGGCATCTTCGGTGATTCCGTGACCACGGACCACATCTCGCCGGCGGGCGCGATCAAGAAGTCGTCGCCGGCCGGTCGTTTCCTGCTGGAGAACGGCGTGACCTTCGAAGACTTCAACAGCTACGGTTCCCGTCGCGGCAACGACCGCATCATGACCCGCGGCACCTTCGCGAACGTGCGGATCAAGAACCTCATGCTCGGCGGCGAGGAGGGCGGCAACACGCTGTTCCAGCCCTCGGGCGAGAAACTCTCGATCTACGACGCGTCGGTCCGCTACGCGGAAAAGCGCACCCCGCTGATCGTGCTGGCCGGCCAGGAGTACGGCACCGGCTCGTCGCGCGACTGGGCGGCCAAGGGGACGAACCTCCTCGGCGTGAAGGTCGTGGTGGCGCAGAGCTTCGAGCGCATCCACCGCTCGAATCTTGTCGGCATGGGCGTCCTCCCGCTCCAGTTCAAGGAGGGAACGACGGCGCAGACGCTGAAGCTGGACGGGACGGAGACGTACGACGTCCTCGGCCTGTCCGGAGCCCTGAAGCCGCAGCAGGATGTGACCCTCCGCATCACCCGTCGCAGCGGTGCGGTGGAGGATGTCGTGGTGCGCTGCCGGATCGATACCCCGATTGAGATCGATTACTACCAGCACGGGGGAATCCTGCCGTACGTGCTGCGGCAGATCATCGCAAAGCCTGAACCTTCACGCGCGGCCCTGCCGCTCCGGATCCCCCTGGGTGGTCCTGAGCGGCGCGGTCCGACGTAGCCCTCTTCCATGGCGGACGTTACCCGACCGGTCTTCTTGGTGGATCCGGAGAGCGATCCGGTGGCGGTCCGCGTCGAAGGTCGGGCCTCGTTCCAGAACAGCGGAGCGCTGGAGCAATTCTGCAAGGATCGCTTGGCTCAAGGCCGGACCCGTTTCGTGATCGATTTCGCGGGCTGCACCAGCATGGACAGCACCTTCCTGGGCGTCCTGGCGGGGCTCGCGATCCAGTTGCGGCGGCGGACCCCGGCGGGGTCCTTGGTGGTGGCGCGGCTCAATGCCCGGAACCTTGAGTTGGTGCGCAACCTTGGCCTGCATCGGTTGGTGACGATTGATGACGGTACGCCTCCGGCGGTGGCGGGTGGAGCCACGGCGCTGACGGAGAAAGCGCGTACGGAGATCGAGAGCGCGCGGCTGGTTCTGGCGGCGCACGAGAATCTGGTGGCGGCGGATGAGTCCAACCGGGCGCGCTTCGCCGACGTCGTGACGATGGTGCGGCAGCGCATCGATCAGGGCTGAGCGCCGGCTGCGGGCGGGGTGGGGGCGACCGAAGTGCAAATGCCGTTTGCCAGCGGGCCTGCGGACGGCTTTGGTCGGGGGAGCATGTCCGTTGCCGCCCTTGTTGACCCGCAGTCGCTCCCGACCCCGGCTGGCCATTTTGGCCGGTACGGCGGTGTGTTTGTGCCTGAGACGCTGATGACGGCGCTCTCGGACGTTGGCGCCGCGTATGCCGAGGCCCGCCGCGATCCGTCGTTTCAGGCTGAGCTCAGCCATCACCTGAAGGAGTTTGCCGGGCGCCCCACGGAGTTGTACTTCGCTGAGCGCCTTACCCAGCATTGCGGCGGGGCCCGGATCTACCTGAAGCGCGAGGACCTCCTGCACACCGGGGCCCACAAGATCAACAATGCGCTCGGGCAGGCCCTGCTCGCGCGACGGATGGGCAAGCGGCGGATCATCGCCGAGACGGGAGCCGGACAGCACGGCGTCGCCACGGCGGCGGTGTGCGCGAAATTTGGCCTCGAGTGCGTGGTTTACATGGGCGCCGTCGATATGGAGCGGCAGGCGCTGAATGTGTTCCGCATGCGCCTCATGGGGGCCGAGGTGCGTGGCGTGGAGGCGGGACAAAAGACGCTGAAGGATGCGGTCAACGAGGCGATGCGTGACTGGGTCACCCACGTGCGCGGCACGCATTACATTCTCGGCTCCGCCCTCGGGGCGCACCCGTACCCGATGATGGTCCGTGATTTTCACCGGGTGATCGGTCAGGAAACGCGCCGCCAGATCCTCGAACGGGAGGGCCGCCTGCCCGACGAGATGGTGGCGTGCGTCGGTGGCGGCTCGAATGCGATCGGATTCTTCTTCGATTTTCTGGCGGACCCGCAGGTCCGACTGATCGGCATTGAGGCGGGGGGGCACGGCATCCGCCGCGGCGAGCATGCGGCGCGCTTCGAAGGCGGGCGTCTGGGTGTGCTCCAGGGCAGCAAGACGTACATCCTGCAGAATCCCGACGGACAGATTGAGCTCACGCATTCGGTGAGCGCCGGACTCGACTACGCGGCGATCGGACCGGAGCACGCCTACTATCGCGAGCAGGGACGCATCGAATATGCCTACGCCTGCGACGACGAGGTCCTCGCGACCTTCCAGCTCGTCTCGCGCCTTGAGGGCATCCTGCCGGCGCTCGAGTCGACGCACGCGTTGGTGCACGGCTTGAAGCGGGCGCGTGAGTTGAAGCCTGACCAGATCGTGGTCATCAACCTCTCCGGCCGTGGCGACAAGGATGTGAATCAGGTCGCCCGCCTCCTGAACGTGAAGCTTTAGCCCGGAGACCCCACGCCGATGCGCAGCATGACCGGATACGGGCGGGCGTTGGCGACGGTGGGAGGCCTGCAAGTTACGGTGCAGGTCAGTGCGGTGAACCGGAAAGGGCTCGAAGTCACCTTCGCGCTTCCGGTGGAATGGGAGCCCCTGGAACCGGAAATGGGCGAGGCGGTGCGTCGGGTGGCCTCGCGTGGCAAGGTCCACGTTGCGGTGGAGGTGGAACGACCCGCCGGAGAAGCAGCGGACACGTGGGACGAGGCGGGAGCGGAGCGGCAACTGGCCCGGTTGGAGGCGTGGTCGCGGCGGCGCGGGGTGGAGTTTTCTCCGACTCCGGAACTCCTGTGGTCGGTCCTGAGCAGCCAGCGACGTCCGGCGGGCCTGCCGGTTGTGGAGGAGGCGGGGCCGGCGGTGAGAATGGCGCTGGCGGAGGCGCTGAAGGCGTTCGCGGGAATGCGTGGGACGGAAGGAGCGGCCCTGCTGGCGGACTTCCTCGCCCGGGTGGCGATCCTTCGCCGTCATCACGCGCTGATCGCGGAGCGGGCGCCGTCGGTGGCGCCGAAGTACCGCGACCTTCTCCTCCAGCGCCTGCGGCAGGCCGGGCTGATCTTGGAACTCTCGGACGAGCGCGTGCTGAAGGAAGTGGCCCTCTTCGCGGACCGCTGCGACGTGACCGAGGAACTGACCCGGTTGGGCAGCCACCTGGATCAACTGGAAGCCTTGCTACGTTCTGACGGGGAAATCGGGCGGAAAGCAGAGTTCATCCTGCAGGAGATCGGGCGAGAGGTGCACACGATTGGCAGCAAGGCGAACGATCTGGTGATTTCCCGCTCGGTGATCGACCTCAAGAACGAGTTGGAGCGCATCCGCGAGCAAGTGGCGAACGTCGAGTAGGGGGTGCGAGCCGTCGATGGCCCGAAGGCCGGCGCGGTCGGACTCGGGCGATTGCCCGGGCGTTTGGCCGCGGGTGAGCCCGCGGCGGTTCGGCGTCGGACGCTTAGGCGAGAGCGTCGTTGAAGTCGCCGCTGGCCCGGTATTCCTGCAGCTTGTTGCGAAGCGTGCGGATGGAGATGTTGAGCAACTCGGCGGCGCGGGTGCGGTTGCCGCCGGTGGACTTCAGGGCGGCGAGGATGGCGCACTTTTCCATTTCGTCGAGGGGGACGACGGCCTCCGGGGTGGACTCGACGGGCGCCGGGGCCCGGGGAGGGAGGGAAGGCTCGTTGGAAACGGGAACGAAGTGGGGATGAGACACGGCATCCGGGACCGTGCGGCTGGCGGAGATCGACGCGGAATCGGTCGCGGAGACCGGGGGTATGGGGGCGCCGACGGCGGCGGACGAGCGGACGAGCGAGGGAAGACCGAGGGCGGCGGCGCTGACGGGTCGCCCGGTGCGGATGTTCTCGAGGACTTCCGGGTCGGCGTGGTCGGAGCCGGTGAGCGGGAGGAGCACGACCCGGGCGACGGAGTGCGGCATCGCGGACGCGGAGCGGACGTTCTGCGGCGCGTAGAAGGGGCCGAAGAGCGATCCGTCCGGGCGCGGCACGGAGCGGCAGCCGACGAAGTCGGGAAGGTCCTGGAGCGCATCAGCGAACTGAAGACCCTGTACGCAGACCCGACGAAGAACGCGACTGACCTCGCGAACTACGACGCCGAGTTTACTGGCCTCCAGGCTCAGCTGACGGCGCTCACCACCGAGAAGTTCAACGGCAATGACCTGTTTGGCGGCGCGGCGACGTTCGCTGTCGCGGTTACCGAGGACGGTGCCACCACCGTGACCTTGGCGGCGCGCGATCTCGGCGATACCATCGATGGTTTCGGTGAGATCACGGCGGGTGCCGTGACCGACCTCGGCGACATCGACCTGTCCGATATCACGACGGCGATCCAGAACGTCGCCACGTTCCGGGCGCAGAATGGCGCGGAGCAGAGCCGCCTCGGCTTCGCTTCCGAGCTGATCACCATCAACAAGGCGAATCTCGAGGCCGCTTCGAGCCGCATCGTTGATGTGGACGTCGCGGAGGAGTCGACCCAGCTCGCGCGCTGGAACACGCTCGTCCAGGCCGGCACTGCGATGCTGGCCCAGGCGAACGGTTCGGCTCAGACGGCCCTGCGTCTCCTCCAGTAAACCGCCCAGAAGACACGCCACAACGCGTCCCTGCGACGGTAGCAACCAGCCGCCCCGGTCGGATTTGACCGGGGCAGCTCTACTTTTTCCGGCCCCTTGGAATGCAGCTGCGGGTTGCCTCCCGGGCGCTTGGCTGTATCTTCAGGGTGCCTATGAAATTCCATCCGTCCCTTCTCATGGCGACTGCGGCGTTCAGCCTGACGCTGGGTTGCTCCAAGCCAGAAAGTGCTCCGGCCGCTGCGGCGACGAAGCCTGCCGCTGCGGCCCCGACCGCCGCGCCCGCCGCCGCCGCTGCCCCGGCCGCGGCGCGTGTGATCACGATCGAGGCGAACGACGCGATGAAGTTCAACGTCACGCGCATCGAGGCCGCGCCCGGCGAGACGCTCAAGATCGTCTTCAAGAACGTCGGTACCCTCCCCAAGGAGGCGATGGGGCACAACTGGGTGCTGCTCGCCAAGGGGACGGACGTCATGGCTTTCAGCACCGCAGCCATGCAGGCGCGCGCCACGGACTATATCCCGGCGGCGCTGGCCAAGCAGGTGATTGTGCACACCAAGATTCTCGGACCGAAGCAGACGGAGGAACTCACGTTCACCGTCCCGTCCGAACCGGGTGATTACCCCTACGTCTGCAGCTTCCCGGCCCACACGATGGCGGGAATGCGCGGCGTTCTGGTCGTAAAGTAACCAGCGCCTGGCGCGCTCCGCCGAACCATCGACGTGTTTTCCGGCCGGACCCTGAGGGTCCGGCCGTTTTGCTAACGGGGCGCCCCGGGGTTCAGCTGAGCCGATTGACGGGCCACCAGACGTAGAGGAACAGATAGACCAGTACGCCGGTGACGCTGACGTAGTACCAGATCGGGAATGTCCAGCGGGCCCACGCCCGGTGGCGTTCATACTGGCCCTTGATCGCGAGCAGGAAGGTGCGCGGCACGAGGTAGCCGATGGCAATCGCGAGAATGATGTGGGAAATCAGCATCGCGTAGTACACGGATCGGATGGCACCTTCGCCGCCAAACGGGGTGTGCACGCCACGGACCAGGATCTTGTGGGCCACGTAGCCGACGAGGAAGATCGCTGAGACGGTCCCGGCTCCGAGCATGCACCTCCGGTGGGCCTCACGGTTGCCCTTCCGGATGAAGACGAATCCCGCGGTCATCAGGACGGTCGCGAGGGCGTTGAGGGACGCGTTGAGGGCCGGGATGTCGTGGATGCTCATGGGGAGAAGGATGCCGTGACGAAGACGAAGCGGTCCACGACCAGCGCTCCCAGTTGCAGGGGCAGCCAGAGGATTGAGGCGTGGAACAACCGCTTGGCGGCGGCGTCGCGCGATCGGGCCCTGGCGAAGGCGAGGGCGCGTCCAAGGAACCAGAGCCCGAGGAGGGCAGTGACGATAAGGTAGGTCGGGGACGCAAAGCCGCGCAGACCGGGCCAGAGTGCGGAGCCGACGACCAAGGCGGTGTTGACGAGGGACCACGCGGCGACGCGGCCGCCTGCGGTGTCGCGTACCGCCAGCATCGGGAAATTCACGTGGGCGTAGTCGTGCCGATAAGTCCACGCGATCGCCATGAAGTGCGGGATCTGCCAGAAGAGCAGGATCGCAAAAAGCGCCCAGCCCAACTCCGTGACCGAGTTGGCGGCGGCGGCCCAACCGATGAGCGGGGGAAAGGCACCGGCCACGGCGCCAATCTCGGTGCTCAGCCGGGAGAAGCGCTTCGCCGGCGTGTAGAAAGCGAGGTAAGAGACGATCGTGGCCAGGGCGAAGAACGAGGACAGCCCATTCACCTGGCGGAACAGGACCGCGAGACCGACGGTGCACAGTCCCCAACCCAGGACGAACGCCGAGCCGCTGGCGACGCGGCCGGTCGGCAGGGGACGGGACTCGGTGCGGCGCATCTTTCCATCCGTGTCGGCCTCCATCCACTGGTTGAGTGCGGCGACGCCGGCGGCGCAGAGTGAGGTCCCGAGCAGGGCGAATCCGAAGCGCGCCGCGTCCCACGGGCTGCGCGCGGCGAGGTAGCCCACGATCGCGGTGAGCACCGACAGCAGGCTCAGCCTCGGCTTGGTCAACTCCAAGTAATCAGACCACCGGGCGGCGGGACGGACTTCGCCGGCCGCCGAAGGTTCCGTGAAGGCGGAACTCATGGGCGAGAGGAAGCGGGCGCGGCGCCTCCGGTTGCGGGAGCGTCGATCGCGTCGCGGTACGCCCACCATGCCAGACCGAAGCAACTCGCGAGCATCAACGCGCCGACGAGCACATGGGCGGTGGTGACGTAGGCGTGGCGGTAGGTCAGGACCGAGGCGGCCCCAAGGACGATCTGCACAACGAGGAGGAGCGTGAGACCGAGCGAAACGGCACGCGCCGCGCGGCCGGCCGCCGGATCGCGGTGAATGCGGATGGCCAGCCAAAGGATCGCGACGGACAGGACGACCGCCATCGCACGGTGGGCAAAGTGGATGCCCACCCGGAAGTTCCAGTCCGCCGGAAGCAGGTCCCCCGCCGGCGTGCTCCAAGGGAAGGTCGGGATCGCCAGCCCCGCGAAGCTGTGTCGCATGACCGCGGCGATCGCGAGTTGGGCGAGAAGGAGGAGGACGCAGGCGACCGACAGCGCGCGCCACCGGACTCCCTCCCCGGGCGTCGCCGATGCCGAGCGCTCGATCCACGGGCGGGTGACCGGGAGCACCAGGGCGAGGAGGGTGCAGATGTAGATTTGCGCGAGGCACGCGTGAGCCATCGCGAAGATCCGCCCGACGCTCGTGTTCACCGTCTCGATATGGAGGTGGTCGAGCAGGACGCGGAGGCCGCCGACGAGGGCCTGGGCCAGCACGAGCGCCACCGCGAAGACAGCCAGTCGGCGCAGCCAAGGGCGCGACTCGCGCCGGTGCATGAACACCGCGATGGCGACCGTGAGGAGGCTCATCACCCCGGCGCTCAGGCGATGCGAGTGCTCCGCAAACATCGCCAAATCGGTCAGCCAGCCCGCCGGATTAATCGACCCGTGGGAGAGAGGCCAATCCGGGAAGACCATCCCCGCACCAATGCTGGTCGTGAACGCCCCCAGCATCACGAGCACGAACACCCACGCTCCCGCGAGGGCGGTGAACCACGCGAGCGCGGGTTGATAGGCCGGAGCAGAGGAGGACGCGGTCGTCGTCATGGCGGTGAAGGACTCGGGTAAGGAAGCGAGGACGCTAGGGTCGGCAAATGCGTTGACCATTTATTCCGGCGAGGCGGCGCCAGAGCATCGCGCTGCCGTCCGTTTGCGTCTCCGGATGCGAGGAATGCGGGGCCGCGCGTTTGACGCCGGACGGTTCCGGGGTTCACGGTACGGCGCGCATGATTGCTTCGCTTTCCCGACCGCAATGGACGCAGGTGGCCTTGATCACGGCGGCCGCGCTGGCGCTGTACGTGGGCTTTCGGCTGCTGCCGATCGGCACGAATCTCAATCATATGGACTTCCGGGTGACCGGTGGCAATGCGATCGAGTTCTGCGATCCCGCCAATCCCCAGTTCATTCCCGTGATCGCCGTGCGCTCGCCGGTGTCGATGACCCTCACTTCGGAAACGCCGGCCCGCGCCGGCCAACCTTCTCGCGTCACGGTGCGGCTGGCAACGTCGACCGGCAAGCCCCTCGCGCCCCCGGACCTGCGCATCGAGCACACGCGGCGGCTCCACTTGCTCGTGGTCGACCCCTCGCTCGACGACTACCAGCACCTGCACCCCGAGCCGGGGCAGCGTCCGGGTGACTGGGTCTTCACCTTCACGCCGCGGTTTGGCGGGGAATACCGGGTATTCGCTGATTTCGTGCCGGTCGCCACGGGGCGCGGACTGTATGCGGGGACGGATTTCACGGTCGAGGGCCCCCTCCACGCGGCCGAGACGGCCCGGCCGAGTCCGGCGACCGTCGAACGGGATGGAGTGCGCTTTCGCCTGAACGTGGGCGAGGGCGTCCTCCGCGCCGGCGTGGCGGCGGATTTGGTCTTCTCGCTGGATCGTGCGGATGGCGGCGAGGTGGCGCTGGAACCGGTGATGGACGCCTACGCGCATCTTGTCGCCTTTGATTCCGGTCGTGGCGGCTTCGCGCACTTGCATCCGATGGATGCGGGCCTCGCGCAGCCTCCGGACCGGCGTCAGCCAACGCTGCGGTTCAAAGTGATGATCCCCGATCCTGGCGCTTACGTCATCTGGGCGCAGGTCGGACTCGGAGGGAGGGACGTCTTTGTCCCCTTCTGGGTCGACGTGCAGGCCTAGCGGACCCCAGCCGCCGTCGGCTAGAACTTCAGGTGTTTGACCGTGAGTCCGCGGTTGATCAGCTGCTTGAGCGAATCGATTCCGATCTTCAGGTGGTCGGTGACGTAGCGTTCGTCGACCTCGGCATCGCTCTCCGACGTCTTCACGCCCTCGGGGGTCATAGGCTGGTCACTGACGAGCAGCAAGGCACCCGTGGGGGTTTCGTTGAAGAAACCGGTCATGAAGATGGTGGCCGTTTCCATGTCGACGGCCATGGCGCGGATCTTCCGGAGGTATTTCTTGAACTTGTCGTCGTGTTCCCAGACCCGGCGGTTGGTGGTGTACACCGTACCGGTCCAATAGTCCCGGGCGTGATCGCGGATGGTGGTCGAGATGGCCTTTTGCAGCGCGAACGCGGGAAGGGCGGGAACCTCCGGGGGAAAGTAGTCGTTGCTGGTGCCGTCCCCGCGGATGGCGGCGATCGGGAGGATCAGGTCACCGATCTCGGCGCGGTGCTTGATGCCGCCGCACTTGCCAAGAAAGAGCACCGCCTTGGGATCGATGGCGCCGAGCAGGTCCATCACCGTGGCGGCGGTGGCGCTGCCCATGCCGAAGTTGATGATGCTGATTCGACCCGCGGTGGCGCTCGGCATCGGCTTGTCGCGACCCCGGACGGGAACGCGGTGCCACTGCGCGAAGAGCTTCACGTAGCGGTGGAAATTGGTCAGAAGGATGTAGTCCCCAAAGCCATCCAGCGGCACTCCGGTGTAGCGCGGGAGCCAGTTGCGGACAATTTCCTGTCGCGTCTTCATGGGAGGGAGGGAGCCGGTTGTGGCGCGGCCGACCGGGATGCCGCGGACTATGCGTCGGCCAAGGCGTTGGCGGTGTTCAGGTGCTCCGCGCCGGTGAAGCGTTCGGACTGCTCGTCGGCGTGGTAGCTGGAGCGGACCATGGCGCCGCTCTCCACGACCCCGATGCCGAGGGAGAGACCGAACGCCTTCCATTGCGCAAACTCGTCGGGATGCACCCAGCGGTGCACTTTCCAGTGCTGCGGTGTGGGCTGGAGATACTGCCCGATCGTGAGGATGTCGGTGCGGTCGGACGCGATGTCCCGCAGGGTCGTTTCGATCTCGGCCGTCTCCTCGCCGAGGCCCAGCATGATGCCGGTCTTCGTGGTGAACCCGCGTGCCTTGGCGTGGCGAAGAACGAGGCGGGAACGATCATAGCGGGCCTGCACGCGGACCGGACGCTGCAGTCGCTCCACCGTTTCGAGGTTGTGGTTGAAGATGTCCGGCTGTGCATCGAGCACGATGTCCACGTGGTCGAGTCGGCCCTTGAAGTCGGGGACGAGGACCTCGATCGCGGTGTTCGGGTTGCGATGGCGGACGGCGCGAATGGTGGCGGCCCAGACCGATGCTCCCCCGTCCGTGAGTTCGTCGCGGGCCACGCTGGTCAGCACACAGTGGCGCAACCCCATCGTGGCCACCGCCTCGGCGACGCGGGCCGGTTCGCCGAGGTCCAATTCCGTCGGTCGACCGGTCTGGACGGCGCAGAAGTTGCACGAACGGGTGCAGATGTTCCCGAGGATCATCAAGGTCGCCGTCCCCCGCGACCAACACTCGCCGAGATTTGGGCACTGCGCACTCTGGCAGACCGTGTGCAGTCGGTGTTCATCCACCAACTTGCGGACCGCGGTGTAGCCGGGCCCGCTGGGTAGTTTCGCGCGAAGCCAGGATGGTTTGCGTGACGTTTCCATCGTGTGGCGAGAACGTGGGGCCGCGACGCGCTTTCCGCCACGAAAAACACACCAACGCGTTGCGCCCGTGCTGAAGCACCGGTCGAGATCCAGTTAAGTGAATTCAAATCAGTACTTTAAGTGATAGATGGCGGCTCGTTTACGGGGTGCCCCGCCTTGTCCGGTCATCGGCCGAGGGAATCGGTCAGCCGTCCGTGCCGCCCTCGGCGAAGCCCGTCCAGGCCGATTGGAAGGCTTGGATGAACGCGGCTTGGGTTTCGGCGAAAGACGGGGGCTGCGGGAGTTCGCGGGCAAGGGAGGTCACGGAACCGTCGCTGCTGGGAATGCCGCAGGGCACGATCCCCTCGAACGCGTCGAGGTCGGGGTCGATGTTGAGGGAGATGCCATGGTAGGCGACCCAGCGCCGGACGGCGATGCCGATGGCGGCGATCTTGCGCGACCCGATCCAAATGCCGGTCTTGCCGGGACGGCGTTCGGCGGTCAGCCCCCAGGTGGCCACGGTCGTGATCAGCACGTCCTCCAGGAAGCGAAGGTAGGCGTGGAGGTCGCGTCGCTGGTCCAGCGACACGATGGGGTAAGCGATCAACTGCCCCGGACCGTGGTAAGTGATGTCTCCGCCGCGGCGGGTCTCCACCAGGTCGATGCCGCGACGGACTCGTTCCGCGTCGTCGAGTCGAAGGTTGGCCAAGGCCCCGGCGCGCAGGCCGAGCGTGTAGACCGGTTCGTGCTCGGTGAGCACGAGCGTGTCGGGTACTTCCCCGGCGATCCGCGCGCTAAGGAGGCTCTCCTGCGCGGCGAGGGCCTCTCGGTAGCGCGTCCGTCCCCAGTCGACCACGGCGACGGGGACGGCGGGCGGGGAGGCCATGCGGCGCGGAGAGGATGACCGGGCGTCCCGGGCGCTTCAGCGGCCGAGGTAGAGGTCGCGACCGCGGACGAGCGCCTCGATCTTGCGGTCGGCGATGGAGCGCTTGAGCATCCAGAAACCGCAGTCGGGATGGACCCAGCGGACCCGGCCGGGGCCGACCTTGCGCTCGACGGCTTCGATGCGCGCGGCCACTTCGTCGGGGGTCTCGATGTGGTTGACCTTGATGTCGATGACCCCGATGCCGAGGGCGATGTTCTTGTCGATGCCCTTGAGGGCGTCGAGGTCCGCCTTCGGGCGATGGGCGAGTTCGAGGACGAGATGGTCGGTGTGCAGAGCGTTGAGGAAGGCGAGGAGCTTCTTCCAGTTGCCCTTCTGGATGGTCTGGCCGCCGTAGTTGCCGAAGCAGAAGTGCACGGCGCGTTCGGTGCCGCGGTCGATCGCATCGAGCACGAGGTTCATGGCCTTGGCGGCCAGCGGGGCATCGGACGGATTGCCGGGGATGTTGGCTTCGTCGACTTGGATGCAGGAGGCGGGCAGCCCGGGCATCTGCGCGGCAAGGACCTCGCCGAGGGCGAGCGTGAGCTTCTCGAAATCACGGTAGTGATGGTCGAGCAGTGTACGGGCGAGCATGTAGGGGCTCGTCACGGTGAACTTGAAGGGCCCCTGGGCCACGGCGGCGGCGCGCTGGCAGTCGGCGAGGAGATTGAGGGAGCCTTCGCCCAGCGGTCCGACGACCACGCCGGCGGGCTTGCGCCGGAAGCCCATCGGGTGGTGGCGCGAGAACTCATCCGTGACCGACCGGCCGACCGACCCGGAGACGCCGGCCATCGGGCGGATGAAGTACTCGATCATCCCGTTCGTGTCCGGGTGGTTGACGTCGAAGCGGTAGAGTTCGCCGTCGGTCGGGAGGTCGATCCCCGCCTGCCGCTGGATGTCGAAGACGACGCGGGTGGCGTCGATGACCGCCTGCTCGCTGGGGAGGGCGGCGAGCCAGTCCGGGATCGAATACGAACCGACCGTGGTCGTGAGGATGCGTGGTTGGGAACGTTGGGTAGCCATGGAGGAAGAAAGCAGTCGTCGCACATCGGGAACGCGGCGCGTGGTGAGGGGAGAGCGTTGGGCGGGTGACCAGGGGAGGGCGAGCCGGAAAACCGCGGGTTGGCCGGGTAGGGCTGCACACCGGAGGATTGCACTGGGCGCCGGCCCGGACAGACTCGGGCTGTGATCGCCTCGATCGCCTTTCACAACTTCAAGGCGCTGCGCAGTGCCTCGGTGCGGCTGGAGCGGTTCAACCTTCTCATCGGGCCGAACGGGTCGGGCAAGTCGAGCCTCATCGAGGGCATCATGCGGATGGGGGCGCTGGCCCGCCTTCCGCCCAGTGAGGCGGTGCCGGACGGAGAGGGTGGCGGGGACCGCGCGGAGGTGCGCTTCCGTTTGACCCCGCCCTATGCGGCGTGGGAGGTGGTGATGCGGTGTGCGACGCGGGACCATTGCGACGCGTTGCGGTGGATCCATCATGCTGGGCCCGAAAACCCGGTGGAACGGGAGGCCCTGCGTGAGCGCCTGCGGAGCGTGCGGCGGTATGAATTTGAGCAGGCGGCGATGGTGCGCGGTGGCGCCGGACTTCCAGACGCCGAGCTCGCTCCGGATGGGGCGAACCTCGCCGCCGTGATTCACCACCGCCGCGTCGCCCATCCCGACGCCTATGAGCGGTGGCGCCGCGACGTGTTGAGGGCGTTGCCGGAGTATGATGCCGTGTCGGCGGAGACGGATGCGGAGGGCAGTGCCGTGATCCGCCTGCGGCTGGTCGAGGAAGCGGAGGTCATCACCCATCAGGATCTGTCGCACGGCAGCCTCTGCGCCCTCGCGATCTTCTGCCTCGCGACCGACCCCTCACCGCCGGCGGTGCTCTGCATCGAGGATCTGGACCGGGGCCTGCACCCCCGGTTGCTCCGGGAGGCGCGGGATGCGCTGTACCGTCTGAGTCACCCGGGCAACGGTGAGGCCCGCCCCGGGCATTCCCAGATCGTGGCCACGACTCATTCGCCCTACCTGCTGGACCTCTTCCGCGAGCACCCAGAGGAGGTCGTGATCGCGGAGAAGCACGGCCGGGCGTCGACGTTTCGTCGGTTGTGCGACTGCCCCGACCTCGCCGAGATGATGGCGGGCGTGTCGCTGGGCGACCTGTGGTATTCCGGGGTGATCGGCGGCGTTCCGGAAGAGCCGGAGACGGGTGGTGCGGAGATGCGGACCGCTCCGGGCGGCGGATCGGGCTCCTGAGTACCCCATGGCCTCCAACGTGTCCTCGCGGGTGGCGAAACTCGCGGTTCTGAGTGAGTCGCCGGCGGATGAGGCGGCCTTCGGGATCCTGATCGAAGCCGTGCTGGAGCGTCCCTTCGTCCGCGTGCGGGCGAATCTCCGTGCGCGGGGCTGGCCCTCGGTGCTGCAGGTGCTGCCGGCGGTGATCCGCCACCTGCACTTCAACACGGATGCGCAGGGTTTGGTGGTGGTGGTGGACAGTGACGACTCAGTCGTGCACACGGAGGCCCATGATGCGCCGGATTACTTTCATCCCCAGTGCCGCATGTGCCGGCTGCGGGCGACCTTCCGCCAGACGGTGAAGCGTCTGCCGCCCGCCCGGGGCCGCGAGCGGGTGCTGCGGGGGGTGGGCGTGGCGGTGCCGGCGGTCGAGGCGTGGTATCTCTGTGGTCGCGACGCGCGCGTCACCGAGGAGGCTTGGGCGAGCGGGCAGGGGCGGGGGGCGCTCCCGTACACGCGCGGCCAGCTGAAAGAGCGCATCTACGGCACCGATCGTCCGAGCCTTGAATATGCCCTCCGCCGGGCGGTGGCGGAGGTGGAGCGGTTCCGCCGGGACACGCGGCGGCTGGAGCACGATTTCCCGGGTTTTGCCTCGCTTGCGCACGACCTGCGGTCGTGGACCCTCGGCTGAAGGCGGCCCCTGCCTACGCCTTGTTGGCGGCGATTCGCTGGCAGGCCTTGAGGTCGAGTTTTCCGGAGCCAAGCACCGGGATCTTCTCGACGCGCACGACGATCCGGGGGACCCAGAGCGCCGGCAATCCGGCTGCGGGCAGGCGCTCGCGCAGCAGGTCCGTCGTCAGATCCACCGACGTGAGGAGCACCAGCGACTCGCCCTTCTGCGCATCGGGAACGCCGGTCACGACAATTTGCGGGCCGTCGTTTTGCTCGAGCTTGAACGCGTCGGCGATCGCCTGCTCCACCGTGCCGTGCGGAACCATCTCTCCGCCGATCTTGGAGAAGCGGGACAGTCGCCCTTCGATGCTGAGGAAGCCATCGTCGTCGAAGCGACCGAGGTCGCCCGTGACGAACCATCCGTCGCGGAACGAGGTCGAGGTCTTCTCCGGATCATCGAGGTAGCCGCCGAAGACATTGGCGCCGCGGAGGAGGATCATGCCCTGTTCGCTGAAGGGCCGTTCGGCGAACGTGTCGGGATCCACGATGCGGGCGGTCATGCCGGGCAGCAGCCGCCCGACGGAGCCGAGTCGCTTGCCGACCTGGGGTTCGGACGTGCGCGTGAGCAGCGGTGGATGCGGCTGGTTGACGCTCGTCACGGGTGACGTCTCGGTGAGACCATAGCCCTGAAGGATCTCGATATGATGCTTCTCGAGCGTGGCTTCGTAGAGATCGCGCGGGAGCCGTTCGGCGCCGGAGACCACGAGATCAATCGTGCGGAGTTCCCCGGGCTCGGCCTTCTTGAAGATGGGCCGGAGGAAGGTCGGGGCACCGACGAGGACGGTGGCCTGTTCGTCGCGGATGGCATCGACGATGCGACGGGGCTCCAGCGGACTCGGCACGGTCACGACCCGGCAGCCCCAGATCAACGGGTACCACAGCGTGATGGTGAAGCCGAAGCTGTGGAAGATCGGGAGGCACGCGAGGAGGGTGGCGGTGTCGGGCAGGACGGAGAGGGAGGACAACTGGGCGGAGTTGGCGAGGATGTTGCGGTGCGTGAGCACGACCCCCTTGGGCTCGCCGGAGCTGCCGCTGGTGAAGAGCAGGCCGGCCTCCTCGCGGTCGCCGGTGCGGGGCAGTCCAAGGAGACGGGGAAGCGCCTGATTCGGCAGCAGCCAGGCCGCGAGCAGCCACGGCAGCATCGCTCGCTTGCCGCCGGCGCGGGCGATCTCGTCGCGGAGGTCGACGGTGCGTTCGGGCCAGGGGAAGAGCGGCAGCTTATCCTGCATCGCCTTGGCGGAGATGACGGTGCGGATGCCCGCGATGCGCAGCGAGGCCTCGATCGCGGCCTTGCCGGCGGTGAAGTTGAGGTTGACCGGGACCTTGCCGGCGGAGAGCACGGCGAGGTTGGCGATGGTCGATCCTCCGCCGGGCGGCAGCACGATGCCCACGCGCCTCTCGGCGACGGTGCGCCGGAGGTGGCGGGAAAGTGCCGCGGCGGCGGCGAGCACCTGCGCCGCCTTGATTTCGCGGCGGTCGGCGGTGCGGTCGACGATCGCGATCTGGCCGGGGCGGCGGGCAAGCGAGCGCACGCATTCGGAGGCGAGGTGGCGCCGGAGCACGGGGCGCTCCTCAAAGGCCGCGCAGCCCAGATCGAGGAGGATGGTTTGGACGCGTTCGGGCGACGCCTCCTCGGGCGGGATCGGCGGCGCCCACGCCACGAAGACGTCGGTGAGGGTGAGCCGCGGACGCTTGAAGAAGAGCCGGTTGCCCGAGACCGAGAAAATCGATCCCCAGATGCCGTCGTGGTAGGCGGCCACCACCGGCACCCGGGCGCGGCGGGCCATCAGTTCGAATCCCCGGCGCACGGCGAGGAGTTGTCCGGTGCGCGAGATCTGTCCCTCCACGAAGACGCAGACCGCCTCCCCCGTCTCGAGCGCCGCCGTGATGCGTCGCGTGCTCTCAAGAGCCTGATGGGGAGCGATCGGGATCGCGCCCGACATGCGGAACGCCCAGTCGAGAAATCCACCGCTGCGGCGCACCTCCTCCGAACCCACGAAACGCAGTCGCCGACGGCAGGCGAGTTGGATGAGGATCGGATCGACGTAGGAGAGATGGTTCGCGACGATGAGCACCCCGCCGGTCGCGGGTACATGCTCCCAACCGCGGGTGCGCACGCGGTAGAGGCAGGCCACGATGGCGCGGCAGATCAGTTCAAGGATCCACGGGAGTTGCGAATGACGGCGGAGCAGCGAACGGTCCATTGGGGTTGGGGAAAGGGGCAAAACCGAACCCCGCGACCGTACGTCACTTGGGTCAAAGCGCAACCGGAGTCCGCCGAAGCCGGCCGGAGCCCCGGCGGCGGTGGAACCGGAGCGCCGGGCGTGGATGGACGAGACTCAGCGGACGACCCGGGCGCCTCCGCCCTTCATCAGCTTCTCGACTTCCTTCTGCGTCGCCATCGAGGTGTCGCCCGGCGTGGTCGACGCGAACGCGCCGTGCGCCGCGCCGTAGTCCACCGCGGCCTGCGGATCATTCTTAGTCAGGAAGCCGAACTGCAGGCCGCTCGCGAAGCTGTCGCCGCCGCCGACGCGGTCGAGGATTTCGAGGTCGGGGTACTTGCGGCTCTCGTGGAACCGACCGTCATGCCAGAGGATCGCGCTCCAGTCATTGCGGGTCGCCGTGATGACCCGGCGGAGCGTGGTGGCGGCGACCTTGAAGTTCGGGAACTCCTTCACTGCAGTCTCAATCATCGCCTTGAAGGCCTCGGTCTCGATGTGACTGAGGGAATGATCGGCGCCCTTGACCTCGAAGCCCAGCGACGCCGTGAAGTCCTCCTCGTTGCCGATCATCACGTCGACGTAGCGGGCGATTTCACGATTGACCTCCTGCGCCTTCTTCAGGCCGCCGATCGTCTTCCAAAGGGATGGGCGGTAGTTCAGATCGTAGGACACGACCGTGCCGTGGCGCTGCGCGGCCTTGACCGCCTCGATCGCGAGTGCGGCGGTCGACTCCGAGAGCGCGGCGAAAATGCCGCCGGTGTGGAACCAGCGGACGCCCAGCTTGCCGAAGATGTGGTCCCAGTCGAAATCGCCCGGCTTCAACTGGCTGGCCGCCGTGTTGCCGCGGTCCGGCACGCCCACGGCGCCGCGGATGCCGAAGCCCCGTTCGGTGAAGTTGAGCCCGTTGCGCACCGTGCGACCGATGCCGTCGTCCTCGCGCCACCGGATGAAGTCGGTCGCGACCCCGCCCTGCATGATGAAGTCCTCGATCAGGTGGCCGACTTCGTTGTCGACGAACGCCGTGCAGACCGCGGTCCGGAGATTGAAGCACTTGCGCAGCCCGCGGGAGGTATTGTACTCGCCGCCGCCTTCCCACGCGGTGAAGTGGCGCGCGGTGCGGACGCGCGTCTCGCCGGGATCGAGGCGGAGCATGACCTCGCCGAGCGAGATCTGATCGTAGTGGCAGCTGGAGGCGGGCTTCAGGGTGAGACTCATGGCGGGAGGAAAGGCGGGACGCGGGGAGCGGTCGGCAGGCGGAAGGGTGGGTGACAAAGAGGTCCATGCGGCGGGCCGCGGCGTGCGACCGGTCCGACGGGTCTCGGTTGGGGAAGATTACGATGCAACCGGGAATTCGTCCAGCGACCAGCCGGGCTGGCCGCATTCGCGGGCCACCTCGGCGAAGGCCTGGATTTCCGCCGGGGTGAAAAGCAGCCCGCCCGCGCGGGCGGTCCGGCGGGCAAAGTCGGCCTCCAACTGGCCGGGAAGCATGCAGCCTTCATTGCCGTGGCCGAGCACGTCGGCGATGACGGCCTTGACGTTTTCCGTCTGGGAGCGACCCCGGGCGAAGGCGCCGGCGGACAGCGCGTCCGGGTGCATGACCTGGAAAAAGAACGTGCAGGTGTGCTTGTCGCCGTCCTCGACCCAGCGGTTGCGGATCGTGGGGAGGGAGCCGCCGATGAAGCCGCTGACCAACTCGTTCATGAGGGACAGTCCGTAGCCCTTGTGGGCGCCGAAGGGCAGGAGCGACACGGCGGCGGCGGGATCGGTGGTGGGGTTTCCGTCCTTGTCCACCGCGGCCTGTGGCGGCAGGGGCTTGCCCTCGCGCTTGAGTTGCTGCACGCGGCCCATCGCGATCACGGAGGTCGCCCAGTCGATCACGATCGGAAAGCCGATGGCCGCCGTGGTGGGGAATCCCCACGAGTGGGGATTCGTTCCCAGCGTCGGGTGGCGTCCGCCGAACGGCACGACCTCGGCCAGCGCCGCAGTGCAGTTCGTGTAGGCGATGTAACCGCGGCGCGCAGCGTCCATCACATAGCCGCCGCCCCAGAGGTAATGGAACGCGTTGTCGACCGAGACCGTGCCGACTCCGTACCGGTCGGCGAGGCGGATCGCCTCCTCCATCGCGCGATAGGCGGTGGACTGCCCCAGCTTGCGGTTCGCGTTCCAGATGCGCACCGCAGGGAAGCGGCAGGGGCGCTCCTCGATGCGGGCGCCGGGGACGCAGCCCTTCGAACCCGAGCCGAGAACCTCATCGAGGTGCAGCGCCTTCAGCCCGTTGTGCGTCCGGATGCCGTGGCGCGAGGCCTCGGCGCAGAAACGGGCACCTTCGTCGGCCTCATCGGCCAGGTAACCCCGGTGCCGATAGGCGGCGGCGATCAGGGCGTTGTGACGGGACTCGGGGACGACGTGGAAGACTTCCATGGAAGGGGGAAATGGACAGGTAGACTAGGAGAGAACGTTGGCCTGCGCAATCGGCGGGCGTCCGGAGAGGAAACGGGTCAGGTTTTCCACGGCGCACGACGCCTGACGCTGGACGCTCTCGTGGGTGCGGGAACCGATGTGGGGCGTCAGGATCACGTTCGGCAGTCCGAGCAGCGGGTGATCGGCGGGCGGCGGTTCCTGGTCGAGGACATCGGCCGCGTACGCCTTGAGGTGGCCGGATTTGAGGGCGGCGACGAGGGCGGCGAGTTCGATGATTTCGCCGCGGGCGCAGTTGACGATGACGGCACCGCGGCGGATCCGCCCCATGTTGCCGGCGTGGATCAGGTGGCGCGTCTTCGCAGTCAGCTTCGTGTGCAGGGAGATGAAGTCCGCCTGGGCCAGCAGATCGTCGAATGACTCCACGCGGACGATGTCGTGCCAGCGGGCAAAGTCCTCGTCCCAGTAGTTGCCGAAGCCGATCACGCGCAGCCCAAAGGCGCGGGCGCGGATCGCGACCTCGCGGCCGATGCGGCCGAAGCCGACGATGGCGAGGGTTTTGCCGCAGACCTCGTTGCCGGTGATGCGGGTCCAGCGACCGGCGGCGACGTGGTTGGCCTCGACGACGAGGTTGCGCACGGCGGCGAGCAGCAGGGCGAAGGTGTGTTCGGCGACGGTGGTGTGATTGACGCCGGGCGTGAAGAGCACGGGAATCCGCAGGTCGGTGGCAGCGGCGACATCGATCTTGTCCAAGCCGATCCCATACTTTGAGACCACCTTGAGCCGCGGCAGGGATTTTTGCAGGACGGCCCGCGTGAGGGCGTCGTCGCCGCAGAGGTAGGCGTCGAACTGCCCGGCCAGTTCGAGCATCTTGGACTCGGGGAGCGGCCCGCGCTCGCGGACCACCTCGAAACCGGCGGCGGCGAGCAAGTCGTGATGCACGCCGGGCGTATCCTGGAACGACGTGGTGGAAAGAAGGACGCGGGTCATGACGGGAAATCGGAGCACACCCGGCCCCCTCCGGGCTGAAAAGCCCGAAGATGCCTAACGTTCACCGGCGGGGAGGCGGAATTCCCGGTTGCGGGCGCGGGAGGCGGCTCCAAGTCTGGCGGAATGCCGGATCATTCTCAGGCCACCCGCCTGCTCCGTCGGAGGTTGGGATCGCGCGTCGCGGTGAGCGACGACGCCCGATTCCGGGCGTCCTTTGACGGCAGCAAACTCTCGTTCCTGCCCGACGCGGTGGTTCGTCCGCGGTCGCGGGAGGAGGTGGCGGTGGTTCTCCGGTTGGCGAACCGTCGGGGCGTCCCGGTGACGGTGCGGGGGGCGGGGACATCGCTGACCGGTTCGGGCTCGCCGGTGCGAGGTGGCTGGGTGCTGGACCTCTCGGGTTGGCGTCGCCTCCGGGTTGACGCAGAGGCGGGCATGGCCCGGGTGCAGGCGGGCGTGGTGGTGGACGACCTGCATCGGGCCGCGGAGGCGGCGGGCTGGTTCTATCCCCCGGATCCGGCGTCGAAGAAGTACTGCACGATCGGAGGCAACATCGCCTGCAATGCGGGCGGCATGCATGGCGGGCGGTATGGCGTGACGCGGGATTTTGTGCTCGCGCTGGAAGGATTCCTCCCGACGGGCGAGTTCGTGCGCTGGGGAACGCCGACGCGGAAGTACGCGGCCGGCTTCAACCTGCGGGACCTCTGGATCGGCAGCGAAGGCATGCTGGGAGTGGTGACGGAGGCGACCGTACGGCTGATTCCGCGTCCGGCGGTGCGTTGGACCCTGCTGACCTCCTTCCCCGACGAGGAATCGGCCCTGCGGGCGGCGCGCCGCCTGTTCGCGGCGCGGGTGCAGCCGGCAATCTGCGAATTTCTTGACCGTTTTAGCGTGGCCTGTGCCGAGCGGGTGAGTGGCCGTCCGGTCTTTCCCGGATCGGCGGGGTGCCCGCTCATCCTGCTGGAACTCGCGGGTTCGGAAGGGGAGGTGGCCGATGCCCGCCGCGACGTGCTGGCGTGGGCGAAGGAATCGGCGGCGGGATGGCGGGAAGCGGCGGACCGGGCGGAGGCGGAGGTCCTCTGGGCGGTGCGGCGTACCTGCTCCGGCGCCATGTTCGAACTGGGTGACTCCAAGCTCAACGAGGACATCGTCGTGCCCCTTGCGGCCTACGAGCGATTCGCCCGTTTCCTGGAGCGCCTGCGGCGTCGCTCCCGGCTCCCGATTCCGACGTTCGGGCATTTGGCGGACGGAAACCTGCACGTGAACATCATGTATCACGCGGCCGATCGCTCGGAGTACCAGCGGGCCGAACGGACCGTGGTGGAACTGATGCGTGGCGTGGTCGCGCTCGGGGGGGCGATCTCCGGGGAGCACGGCGTCGGCCTGGCCAAGTCGCCCTTCTTGGGTTTTCAGCACGGTCCCGCCGAAATCCGGGCCATGCAGGCGATCAAGCGCGCGCTGGATCCTCAGGGTATCCTGAATCCGGGAAAGATGTTCACGCCCTTCAAGGTCTGGGAGCACCCGCGGCTGCGCTTGCGCCTGCCCTGGGACCACAAGTGACGCAGCCGTGCCGTCCCGGGCCGGCGAGTGGGGCGCGGCGGACGCATCCTGATCGGAGCGCCCTCGCGCCCCGCGTCGGCAGAGCGGAGCTTCGGGGCACCCCGCGAGCCGGCTTCACGGCACCGGTTTGGGGCGGGTCAGCGTTTTTTCTTTGCGCACGGTTTTCCCGGCGTCTCAATCACTCGCTTCCGCATGCATCTCAAGGCGCTCAAGCTTCACGGCTTCAAGTCATTTGCCGACCCGACCACCCTGCGATTCGAGCCCGGCGTGACGGCGGTCGTCGGTCCCAATGGCTGCGGCAAGTCGAACATCGCGGATGCGATCCGCTGGGTGCTGGGTGAGCAGAGTGCGAAGGCGCTGCGGGGTGGGCGGATGCAGGACGTCATCTTCGAAGGTGCCGACACCCGCAAGCCGGCGCAGCTGTGCGAAGTGTCGCTGCTCCTGACGGACTGCGAAAAGCAGCTCGGCAGCGATTTCCACGAGATCGAGATCATGCGTCGCGTGCACCGCGACGGCCAAGGCGAGTACTTCTTCAACGGGCAGGCCTGCCGCCTGAAGGACATCCAGAAGCTCTTCATGGACACCGGCATCGGCCGGACCTCGTACTCGATCATGGCCCAGGGCCAGATCGACCAGATCCTTTCCTCCAAGCCGGAGGAGCGGCGGGCCGTCTTCGAAGAGGCGGCGGGCATCACGAAGTACAAGTCCCAGCGCCGCGAAGCGCTGCAGAAGCTGGCGCTGACGGACCAGAACCTGGCGCGCGTGGCGGACGTGATCGGGGAGGTGGACCGGCAGATTGGCTCCCTGCGCCGTCAGGCCGCGAAGGCGCTCCGTTACAAGCGACTCCAGCACCGGCTGCGGCACCTTGCGCTGGCGCAGGCGGGGCACCAGCACGCGGAGTTGACGGCTGCGCTGGCGGTCCTGGAGACGCAGGTGATCTCCCTGCGGGCGGCGGCGGAGACGCGCCGGGTTGAGCTTCAGCAGCGGCAGAGCGCGCTGGAGGAGAAGCGCACGGAGCGTTCGCGGCTCAACCAGCGCGTCCAGGAGGCTCAGGAGTCGGTCTACGCCGTGCGCTCGCGCAAGGAGCAGGCCGAGAATCAGGCGAACCTCGCCCAGATCAAGCGGTCGGGCCTGATGGAGCGCCTGGAGTCGTCGCGGGACAACCTCGGTGAACTGGAGATGCAGCTGCGCGAACTCGCTTCGCAGGTGGACAGCGGGGCGAGCGACAAGCAGCAGCAACTGACGTTGCTGGGCAGTTCGGATGACGTTTTTCAGCAGCGCAACCGCGACCTTGCGATCGTCGAGGGTGAACTTTCGAAGCATGAGCAGGACCTCCAGCAGGCGAAGTTCCAGACCCTTCAGCACGAGAGCACGGTGGCCCGGCTGAGGGCGGACACGACCAGCCACGAGGTTGACCAGAAGACGAGCGCCCAGCGGCATGACGCCGTGGTGCAGGAGATCGAGTCGATCCGCGGCCAGCAGGCGGCCGCGCAGGCGGCGGCGGCGGAAGTCGAGGCCCGCCTCGAGGGCGTGATGGGGGAGAAGGCGCGGGCGCATGCGGAGGCGTCGGCCGCGCAGGACGAGATCACGGTGGTGACGCGCGAGTTCCGGGAGGCCCAGCGCCGGCTGCAGGAGATTGACCGGGGTCTCGCCCAGCGCAGCGCCCGGCTCAAGCTGCTCCAGCAATTGCAGGAACGATTCGAGGGCTTTGGCGAGGGGGCGAAAGCCATCCTGCAGGGCCGGCTCGAAGGCGTGCTCGCCGGGGCCAAAGTCAGCCCGGTCATGCAGGGACTCGATGTCCAACCCGAGTGCGCCCGCGCGCTTGAGGCGCTCCTCGGCTCCGCCGTCGAGGCGATCGGGGTGGTGGACCTCGACACGGCGGAGCGGTTGCTCCGCCAGCTTGAGCAGGAGCAGGTGGGCGCGGCGGTCCTCCGCGTCGCCGCCGGCGCACCCGCTTGGCCGGCGCCGGCCGAACTGCCCGCCGGGCTGATGCGGGCGGACCATGCCCTGACGTCGTCGGTCCCGGGTCATCCCGCCGTCGCCCTCCTCGAATCATGCTATGTCGCGGACGACCTCGGGGCGTTCCTTCGTTTCTGGCAGGCGACGCCGGCGTTCCCGTTCCTCGCGGTTGCGACCCGATCGGGGCAGTTGGTGGACCGCCGCGGACTCGTTTACGGAGGACACCAGAAGAAGGCGGCGACCGGCATCATGCAGCGCGAGGTCGATCTCCGGGAGACGGCGCGGGCGGTCGCCGACGACCAGCAGAAACACGACGCGCAGCGTGGGGTCATCGAAGGCCTGCAGGCGCGCCTCGTTGAACTCGAATCGCGCGTGGAACAATGCCGGCAGGACGTGCTGCTGGCCACGCAGAGCCTGGCGGCGGTGCAGCAGGAGCACCGGGGCGCGGCCAAGACCTTGGAGGAGATTGCGCAGCGTCTCGCGCGGAAGGAGTCCGAGGTGGCGGCGCTTGATCAGGCGCGTCATGAGGCAGACGTGCGCTTTGAACGCGCGCAGCGCGGCTTGGCGGAGGCGACAGCCGCGGCGGAGGCGCTGCGGCAGCGCATCCACGAGGGCGAGATCCGGCTGGGGGAACTGCGCACCGACCGGGACGTCAAGCGGGAGTCGTTGGCGCAGGCCCGCCTCGAACTGGCGGAGCGGCGGCAGCGTGTCGAGGTGCTGGACCGAGGACTGGCGGACATGGAGCGCCGGCGCAGCCAGTTGGCGGAGTTGCTCGTGCAGCGCCAGCAGGAAATCGAGGTCTGGGGCGAGCAGGTGGCCGACCTTGAAGCGACTTCGGAGCGCGAACGCGCGGAGGCCGCTCGCCTCGGCGAGACCCTGGTCATCTCCCAAGGCCAGGTGGAGCAGGTCCGCCGCGAACTCGTGGCCCTTGAGCAATCGATCTCCGGCGTGGAGTCGGGTCAGTTCGACATCCGCAATGAGGCGGACCGCGCGCAGGCGGAGTTGAGCCGGTGCGAGATCAAGCTGGCGGAGAGCCGGCAGCGCGCCGCCTTCATCGAGGAGGACGTGCAGCGCGAATTCCAGATTCGCGTCGGGACCTACGACTGGCGGGCCATCCTGTGGAAGGCCGACGATGAACCGGCGGACCTCCGGCCCCTTGACCTCGACGAGGACGACGACGAAGCGGCGGGCGCGGCCGCCGCGCCCGAGGCGACCTCGTCGGCGGCCGATCCTGCGGCCGCCCCCGCGGCGGCGGGGCCTGCGGGAGAATCCGGAGCAACCGAGGCGGCGCTCGCCAGCCCCTCGCCGCGGCGGCGCCGGAAGAAGGCCGTGCGTCCGGAGGCGACCGAGGAGACGCTCGCCGAATGGGTGGCGAATACCGACTGGGGGGCGGTCCGGACCGAGATCGAGGCCCTCCGCCAGCGGGTCGCCTCGATGGGCGCGGTCAACCTCGTCGCGATCGAGGAGTATGCCGACCTGAAGCAGCGCTACGACTTCCTGAAGTCGCAGAACGACGACCTCGTGCGGGCGAAGACCGCGTTGCTGACGATGATCGACGAGATCAACCGGACCTCGCAGCAGCAGTTCGCGGTGACCTTTGAGCAGATCAAGAAGAACTTCGTCTACACGTTCCAGACGCTGTTTGGCGGCGGCGTGGCGAACCTTGAGCTCGTGCAGGCGGAGGACATCCTCGAGAGCGGCATCGAGATTGCGGCGCAGCCGCCCGGCAAGAAGCTCAAGTCGATCCTCCTCCTCTCCGGCGGCGAGCGCGCGCTGACGGCCGTCGCGCTGCTGTTTGCCCTGTACATGGTGAAGCCTTCACCCTTCTGCCTGCTCGATGAGTTGGACGCGCCGCTCGACGAATCGAACATCGGCCGCTTCACCGAACTGCTCAAGCGCTTCGTGCATGAGTCGCAATTCATCATCATCACGCACAACAAGCGCACGGTCTCGGCGGCGCAGGCGATCTACGGGGTGACGATGGAGGAGCGCGGGGTATCCAAGACGGTTTCGATGCGCTTCAATCACCTCGTCGGCGACACGGAGGTCGCGTCGCCGAACCTCGCCGAGGCGGTGCGGGGGGCGAAGACGGCGGCGGGGGCCTAGCCTCCCGGGGGAGCGCGGATGCTGGAGCGGCTTCGGAGGTTGGTTTCCCGTGCCACCTCCCGCTCCGCGGGAGAGTGGGGGGAAGCGCGCGCGGCGGCGTGGTTGGAGCGGAGGCGAGGCTTCCGTCTGCTCGCGCGGAACTGGCGCAGCGCGGCGGACCGCCGGTGCGAGATCGACCTCGTCGCCCGCGACGGGGAAGTCCTCGTGTTCGTCGAGGTGAAGACGCGGGCGGCGGGCTCGTTGGTGGGCGGGTACGCGGCGGTGAATGCCCGGAAACGACGGGCCCTCGCGCGGTCGGGCGAGGCCTACCTGCTCGCGCTGCCACCGGCGCGCCGACCGCTCACCTACCGCTTTGACGTGGTGGAGGTTGACGACCCCGGTGAAACGCACCGTGCGCGGGAGGCGGAGGACGGGGTGCGACACTACGAGAATGTTCCGATCTTTCCCGCCAGCCGGGGCCGCTAGCGGCGGGGAAACAAACGCTTGCTTCGGATCCGGGGCCGATCGACAAATTCCGGTTCTCCATGGCCGACACTCCGCCGCGACATCCCTTTCTGCAGGGCTTGAGCAAGCACCGGGGAGCCCCGCCCACCGCGGTGGTGATCTTCGGGGCCTCGGGTGACCTGACGATGCGGAAGCTGATCCCCGCCGTCTACAACCTGGCGACGGACAACCTCCTGCCGGCCGACTTCCATCTCGTCGGCTTCGGGCGGAAGCCGATCCCCGACGAGGCATTCCGGACCCTTGCGGGTGACGCCGTCCGGGAATTCTCGCGGCGGGAGATGAACCCGGAGGTCTGGGGCCGGGTCGCTTCGCGGACGACGTACGTGGCGGGTGCCTACGACGACCGGGCGGCCTTCGACCGGCTGGCGCAGCACCTCGACGACATCGAGCGGCGACTCGGCCGGGAGGTGCAGCCGCTGTTCTACATCTCGACCCCGCCCTCGGTCTTCGACGCGGTCCTCCAGAACCTCGGGGCCAGCGGGCTCGCGGCGCGGCACCTCGGCAAGCCGCATCATGCGAAGGTCGTGATTGAGAAGCCCTTTGGGCGGGACTTCGCCTCGGCGGTGGAGTTGAACCGCGTGATCCGCTCCGTGCTCGAAGAGCATCAAGTGTATCGGATCGACCACTATCTGGGCAAGGAGACGGTGCAGGACCTGTTGGTGCAGCGTTTCGCGAACGCGATCTTCGAGCCTCTGTGGAACCGGACCTTCATCGACAACGTGCAGATCACGGTCGCCGAGGAGGTGGGGGTCGGTTCCCGCGGAGGGTACTACGAGCAGAGCGGGGCGCTGCGGGACATGATTCAGAACCACACCATGCAGCTCCTCGCGCTGACGGCGATGGAGCCGCCCGGCTCGCTTGATCCGGAGGCGGTGCGGGACGAGAAGGTGAAGGTGCTGAAGGCGATCCAGCCGCTGCGACTCGGCCCCGGAGGCGACGTTGCCCGGGCACAGTACGCGGCCGGCCTGCTCGGCGGGCGTCCGGCCCGCGGCTACCGCGAGGAGGAGGGCATCGCCGAGGATTCGGCGACCGAGACCTACGCCGCGATTCGGCTCTCGATCAACAACTGGCGGTGGCAGGGCGTTCCGTTCTACCTGCGTTCGGGCAAGCGCATGGCGCGCCGGGTGACGGAAATCGCGATCCAGTTCAAGCGCCCCCCGGGAACCCTCTTTGCCGAAGGGGACCGCTTCAACCTCGCGCCGAACACGCTCGCCTTTCAGATCCAGCCCGACGAAGGCCTCAACCTCGTCCTCAACGGCAAGGTGCCCGGCCTCGAGACCCGGACCCAGCCGGTGAAGATGAACTTCCGGTACAGCGCGACGTACGGGTCGAACACCCCCGAGGCCTATGAACGGTTGGTGCTCGATGCGATGATCGGCGACGGCACCCTGTTTATCCGCGGTGACGAGGCGGAGACCTCGTGGCGCCTGTACACGCCGGTCCTCGAGGCGTGGGCGGCGGCGGGGCGCGGAGGCATGGATGCCTATGCCGCCGGCTCCTGGGGTCCGGCGGCGGCGGAGCAACTCCTGCTTCGCCCGCACCATCACTGGCGGAAGCCCTGAGGCGCGAGGATTCCGCCTGACCCGCGATGTCCGCCGTCTTTGATGCCCTGCCGGGGGTGGAGGTGAAACCTGACGCGATCTCGCGCGGCCTTGCGCAACTGTGGGCGCGCGAGTCGAGCGAGGCGGTGGGGGCGGTGGAAGACGTCCGGGCGACCCAGCTCAACCTTGTCCTCCACCTCGGGTTCGGGACAACGCCGGAGGATGGGTGTGCGCAGTTCGACACGGCGCTGCACTTCGCCCGGCGGTACCCGTGCCGCGTGGTGGTGCTCTGCCCGCTCCGTGATGATGCGGGCGCGAGCGGCCTGCGGGCGAAGCTGTACGGCGAATGCTTCCTTGGCCGGGCGAAGGGCGACACGCGCTGCGTGGAGTTCGTGGCGCTGAGTTACCCCCGGGCGGCACGGGTGTTCCTTGAAAACGCCGTCTCGCTCTGCCTCTCGGTCGACTTGCCGCTCTACTACTGGGCGCATCGTTTCACGTTCAGTTCCAAGCTGGCGGACTACCAATACCTCCTGCGGAACTCGGAGCGCTTCATCCTCGACTCGGCCCTCGTGCCGCAGGACGCGCTCACGCACCCCTGGCCGCGCCCGGATGCAGTGCGTGACCTGGCGATGGCGCGTCTGCTCCCGGTGCGCCAGTCGATCGGCCAGTTCCTTGCCGCCACGGCTCCGGCAACCCTGGTGGCGGGGCTGGACGGTGTCGAGGTGGAGGCGCATGCGTCCCTGCAGGCGGAGGGGCACGCCCTCGGACGGTGGGCGGCGGAGCGCCTGGTGGCCTGCGGGGCCGCGGCGGCGGAGACGGCGCCCACCGTGCGGGTCGTGGACGGCGGCGGGGAGCGCCGGCTGGCGCTGGAATTTCGTTACCGCTCCGGGCAGCGTTTCCGCTGGCAGGCGGACCTGCATTCGGGCGCGGCGACCTTCCTCGCTCAATTCGGCGCTGCGCAGGTCACGCTGCCCACCGTCGTGAGCCTCCTCTCTCCGGACGTGGCCCTCGCGGAGGCGATGTTCTTCTGAGCGCGGGGCGGGCGGTGCACCGGAGGATTTCCATGGAACTGACAACCGATTACGGACGGGTGGTGGTGGCGCCGAGGGAGGCGCTCTTCGCGCGCGTCGTGGCTCTCGCCGACGCGCAGCGGCGCCGGCGGGCGTCGCGGCACTTCACGTTCGCGCTGAGCGGGGGACAGACGCCGCAGGACTGGTGCCGCTGGGCGGCGGTTCCGGGCGTGCTCTCCCTGCCGTGGATCGAGGAGACGCACTTCACGGTGAGTGACGAGCGCATGGTCCCGCTGAATGATGCGCAGAGCAACTTCGGCAACGCCGAACGACTGCTGCTCGCGCCCCTCGGGGTGCCGCGCGAGCACCGCCACCCGTGGGTCGTGGCGTATGAACCCGCCGCGGCGTCGGAGGCCTACCGACGCACCTGGATGATTCTCGGGGGACCGGGGGCGGCGTATGACGTGTGCATGCTGGGGCTGGGCGATGATGGGCACACCGCTTCGTTTTTCCCCGGCACGCCCCTGTTTGAGGACGACGGAGGTCTGGCGTTTGCGGCGGTGAATGCCGGTGCGAAGGGCTGGCGCCTGACGATCACCCCGACGGGCCTGCGGACCTGTGGAGCGATCGTCGTCCTCGTGCTCGGTGCCGGGAAGGCTGAGGCGCTGCGCCGGGTCCTGCGCGGCACCGAGGAGTGGAGTCAGGTTCCCGCCAAGATTCTTTCGACCGTCTCGGATCGCGTCACGTGGCTCGTGGACGACGCCGCGGCGGCACGGCTCTAGGCACCGACGCGATCAAACTCCACCGCCGGTCGCGCTGGCCCGAAGCCGGTGGACGGGGCTGCCGCGCAAGTCCCGGCTACGCGGAGACGGGCGGGGAGCGGAGGGTTGGACCCGAACCCGAACCCGGATCCGAGGCCGGGGACGCTCCCTCGGCGTGCATCCAGTGCTTGAAGTCCCGGATCTGCCTGGGCCCTCCCAGCACCAGGAGTTCGTCGCCGGCCTCCAGCGTCTGGCTGGCGAGTGGGTTGATCCGGCGGTGACCGTTCCGGCCGTGGCCGGCGATGAGCACCCCGGTGTGTCGATGAATCTGGAGTTCGGCGAGCGATCGTCCGACGTGCGCGCCCGCGGGCACCCGGAGCGTCTCGAGTCGGGCTTCGTCGAAGGCCGGCGTGCCGGACGGAGGTGTGAGCGCAGTCAGCGCCTCGCGCGCCCGCTCAATCTGCTCCTGCGTGCCGAGGAGCAGCAGGCGATCTCCTCCGTAGAGCACCTGGCTCGGCTCCGGAGCGATGAGTGTCGCGCCGTGCCGGTGGATCTCCATGATCGAGCAGCCGAAGCGGGAGCGGACGCGGAGGTCCGCGATGGTCCGCCCGCCGCAAGCGGCACCCTCGGGCAGCACGCACTCCTGCACGTTGATCTTCCAGTCGCCCGGGGTGGCCAGCCAGGCCGGAGCCGGCCGTGTCGTGCCCTCAGGGCTTTCGCCCTCTCCCGCCGCGGGGGCGCGGAACACGTCGCCGAGCGTATCCTCCCAGCGGCTGTGCCAGTAGATCATGCGCCGCGAGAACACGGCCACCGCGCCGCCAAGGACGATGGCGACGATCAGCCATGCCCAGCGCGGCAAGCTCTCCGTCGGAACGATGCGGGCGAGCCAGGAAGCCATCGCCACCGCGCTGACGACCTTGAGGGCCGCCTCGATCACCTGAGCGGACAGGCGCGTATGCCGCGACGCCTCCTCGGCAAAGATCATTCCGACCGCCGCGAGGTTTCGCCAGATGGCGATGAGCGGGATGATCACCACGAGGCCTATGATGATCCAGAACGAGAGCACCACCCGGCCCGGATCAAAGCCCTCCAGCCACCCGAACTCCCGGATCCCAGCCAGAATCCGCTCCGAAAAGATCAGGAGGCCGGTCACGAACAACGCTTCCAGCCCGATCTGGATCAGCCGCCGCTTGCTCAACTGCCACCACTGGCCGCCGCGCACCGAGGTGATCTGCAGCAGCCAGTCGCGGTAGGTGCCGAGCAGTCGGGTGAGCCAACGCGGCTCGATGCGCTCGACGAACTCGAGGATCCCCGCGGCGTGGCGATTCAGGACGGGCGAGACGAGGACCGTGAGGAGTGAGACGCCGACGGCGATCGGGTAAAACGTCTTCGGCAGGACGGCGGACGCCACGCCCAACTGGGCGATGACGAACGTGAACTCGCCCAGCGGCGTGAGCGCAAGCCCCGCCCGGAGGGCTTCGCGGTGGGGCGTGCCGACGAGGATCAGGGCGAACGACGTGGCGAGGGTTCGGGAGAGCAGCGTGAAGACGCCCAGTCCGAGGATCCATCCCCACACCTCCGCAAGCATGCGGACGTCGATCATCATGCCGATCGAGACAAAGAATACGCTGCTGAAGATGTCGCGCAGGCCGGTGAACGCGCGGCCAATCCCGCGGCTCTGCGGCATCTCGGCGACGATGGCCCCGAGGAGGAAGGCCCCGAGGGCGAGCGAGTAGCCGGCGCGCACGGCCAGCAACGCCATGAGAAGCAGTACGCCCGCCACCGCGATCGTCTGGAGCTCGGGATCCGCCCGCGCTTCAAGGCGACGGAGCAGGCGCGGCACGAGGAAGAGCCCGGCCATGACCAGCAGGACGACGAAGGCACTCAGGCTCCCGAGCAGTCCGACGAGCCCCCCCGGCGCCTGATCCGAGCCCGCCGCGAGGGAACCGAGGACGGCGAGCATCACCACGGCCACCACGTCCTCCAGCACCGTGACCGTCAGGGCGAGTTGGCCGGCGCGATCATGCTCCAACTTCAACTCATGCACCACCTTCGCGATCACAGCCGAGCTGGAGACCATGAACATCGCCGCGGTGAAGAGGCTTTGATCGGCCGTCCAGCCGAGCGTGAGGCCGAGGATCTGCGTCAGGTTCAGGACGAAGAACGCCCCGAGCCCCGTCGCGACCAAGGTGGTGGCTCCCATCAGGCGCAATCGGGAGAGGCTCAGACCGAGGCCGATCGCGAACATCAGGAAGATCAGCCCGATCTGCGAGAGCGTCTCGATCCGGGCGACGTCGAGCACCAGTGAGAAGGGGGGCGTGTAGGGACCGACGGCCATCCCGGCGAGGAGGTAACCGACGATCACCGACAAGCCGAGGCGTCGGCAGATCGATCCGGCCACGGCCGCCGCGAGTAAGACCACCGCGAAGTCCTGGATGAAGTTGATCCCGTCCATGCGCGCGTGGAGTGAAAGGTCGAGCGAGGGGAAACTCAACCCGGAGTTGCTGAAACCCGACCGGTTCCGTCCGGCAGACCCATGCTGTCCGGGGTTGAACCCGTGTCGCCGTCGTCCCTAGACTCGTCGCATGCCCCTTCGTCACCCGGTCTTGGCGTGTCTCATCGGCTTGGTCCTCGCCGTCTCGCCGTTGGCTGGGCATCCGGCGTCCACTGAACTGACTGCGGCCGCCCGGGCTTTTCTTGACTCGCTCGATCCGGCGCAGCGGCAGCGGGTCACGTATCCGCTTGCCGACGCTGAGCGCGAGAACTGGCACTATGTGCCGCGGGACCGCAACGGGCTCCGCCTGAAGGATCTCACGCCGGGACAGCGCGATCGCGCGATCGCCCTGTTACACGCGGGATTGAGCGAAAAGGGTCGGGCGCAGGCCGAGGCGATCATGAGCCTCGAGCAGGTGCTCTTCGAGATCGAGGGGCGTTCGCATCGGGATGCCGGGCTCTACACGGTCACGCTCTTCGGTGAACCCTCCGAACAGGCGTCATGGGGGTGGCGGGTGGAGGGGCACCACCTCTCGGTGAACTTCACGCTGGTGGGAGGGCATGCCATCGCCACGACGCCGTCATTCTTCGGCGCGAACCCGGCCGAGGTGCGCTCCGGTCCGCGGCAGAGCTTGCGCGCCCTCGGCGAACTGGAGGACTTGGGCCGCGAGTTGGTGCGGGCGCTCACGCCGGCGCAGCAGCAGCGGGCGATCCTGCCGATCAAGGTGCCGTCCGACATTCTCACGACCAACCAGCGCCGGATCACGCTGTCCGCGCCGGAGGGGCTCGCGGCGTCCGCGATGAATGCCGCGCAGCGGAAGGTGCTCGAGCAGATCGTCCGGGCCTACGTCTTCCGCCATCGTCCCGATGTCGCCCAGCAGGATTTGGAACGGATCACCGCGGCCGGTTGGGAGACGGTTCACTTCGCGTGGGTTGGCGGACTCGAACCCGGCGTCGGGCACTACTACCGCGTGCAGGGACGGACCTTCCTGATCGAGTACGACAATACGCAGAATAACGCGAACCACGTCCATGCGGTATGGCGCGATGCGGAGCGGGATTTCGGGCGCGATCTGCTGCGGGAACATTACGAACGCGATCCGCACGGTGCAGATGCCGCAGCGACTCCTCGCGCCGCTCCGGGCGCGGGGCCGTCCGCCTCGGTCCCCGCGCCGAAGTGAGGGTGCGCCGCTTCGGCAGGCGTTCGAAGCGTTCGCCGTGAAATCACCCCGGGCCTAGCACCGACGCGAGGGTGCGCCCCGACCCGGAGGCGCAGGGGGCCGGAGGTGTGGAGGCGTGGCATCCCATCAAGATCGCGACACGATGGGAGGAACCTGGCCACACCCGACGTGGAGCACGGTGCGTGGCCTCCCATCAAGATCCCGACACGATAGGAGAATATTGCCTTAAACTATTGAAAAGCAAAGGTTTAAACCATAATCGCTGGATCGCGCTTGCCCGGATCTCAGCTTGGTGTTCATCTGAACCATGGTTCAAATGAACGGATCGCTTTCGCCCCGTCAGGAGGAAATCCTCGGTTTCATCAGTGAGTATCAGCGGGTGCACGTGGTGCCGCCGTCGACGCGGCTGATTCAGCGGCAATTCGGCTTTGGTTCGCAGACGTCGGTGGTGAGGCATTTGCGCTCCCTCGCGGCGAAGGGGGCGATCGAGCAACTGGCCGACGGCTCGTGGGGACGGCGGGCGCGGGAGGTGCAGGGTCTGATCGAGGTCGCGCTCTTCGGCAGCATCCCGGCGGGTGAACCGATTCTCGCCGCGCAGGAGGTCCGGGGGGCGGTGGGCGTGGATCCGGCCGTCTTCGGGATCAGCGACTCGGCGCGCTCGCGAATCTGGGCGCTGGAGATCAAGGGGGACTCAATGATCGGAGCGCACATCTGTCCCGGGGACATCGGGCTTTTTGAGAGCCGCGAGCCGCGGCCCGGCGAAATCGTCGCGGCGCTGATCGACGGACAGACGACCTTGAAGCGTTTCGAGCGGGTCGACGGGCGGGCGATCCTGCGGGCGGAGAACCCGGCATACCCGGACCTCATCCCGGCGGAACACCTCGAAGCCCAAGGGGTGCTGGTGGGCCTCCTGCGTCGGGGGTCGCGTTGAACCGACGGCGGAGGCCCGATGCCGCAGGAGGATTTCAGGGACGATGCGCGGGATGCGGGGGGAGACGCTCCGGCGGAGGGGGCGCTCGACTCCCGCAGCGGAGAGTCGCCTGGGCACCGCGACCTGAAGCGACGGGCGTTGGCGTGGGCGCTCGACGGTGGGTTTGTCCTCGCCGCCTGCGAGGTCCGTGTGCCGCGCAGCCGCTACCGCGCCGACGTGGTGGCGGCAACCCGCGGCCTGGCGTCGGGCAGGGGAACCGTGGCGGTCTTCGAGTGCAAACAGTCCCGGGCGGACTTCCTGCGCGACGAGGCGGATGAGCCGACGGTGCGGCAGGCGGCGCGGACGGCGGCCGACCGCCTGCGGTTGCTGCGCGAGGCGATCGGAGCGCACCGGCCCGACCTGCGGCGCGGAACCGGACTCTTTCCCGAGTGGGACGACGTCGACCTGCGGGGCCTGCGGCACGCGACGCTCGACCGCCTTGAACGCGAGGTGCGCACGCTGCAGCGCGGATTGCAGCACCGCGTGAAGTTCGCCCGGCTCCGACGCTACCAGGTGGCGGACCACTTCTATCTGGTGACCGCGCCGGGCATCGTTGCCGCGGGCGAGGTGCCCGACGGCTGGGGCTGGCTGGAGGCGTCCCCCGCCGGTGCCGCGCTCCACCGGCGCGTCGCGCCGGTGCGAAGTGCGGTGCCGCCGGAACTGGGGGCGCTCTGGCTCGAGTCGATCGCGCTGTCCGGGGCGCGGGCCAGCCGTCGTCTGCTGGGGCCCGCCCGCGCCGGCTAGCCTTCCTTCGGTTCGAAGCGGCTCAGGGCGCGGTTTTTCTTCACCGCCGCAGCGGGCGCGATCCGGCCGTTCATCGCGATGTAGACGCCCGGGGGCAGCACCTGCAGCGCACCGATCGCGCACCCGAGGTTGAACAGCGCGTCACTGGAGCGAAAACGCGCGGGCAGCATCGCGCCGGTCAGGACGATCACCTTGCCCTCAATGCCCGCCAGTTCCTTCGCGGTCTCGGTCATGGTGTCCGTCCCATGGGTGATCAGCACGTGCGCCTCGGGCGCGGCAAGCACCCGCGCCCGCACCAGAGCCCGATCCTCGGCGGTCATGGCGAGGCTGTCCTTCTGGAGGACCGACTCCACCACGTAGTCGAGCGTGACGTTAGCCTCCCGGAGCAGGGGGGCGACTTGGGGCTCGCCGACCTCGTAGGTGCTGGCGGCGTCGAAGTACACCTTGTCGATGGTGCCACCGGTGGCGAGGACGCGAAACGTCACGGCGAGGCAGGGGTTGAAGGGGAGTGAGGAGCGACGCGTGCCGTGGACGAACCGGTCGTCTCGGACGAAGCGGAGAGCTCGGACGGCTCGCTCTGGCGGGTCGCTTCCATCATGAGCGAGTGCTCGGTCCACTCCCCGACGGCGCGCGCAGGGCCGAGGATGCCGCGCGCCATGACGGCAATGCGGTCGCAGATGCCGAGCAGTTCCGGGAGGTAGCTGCTGATCACGAGAACGGCCTTGGGCGCGCGACCGGTCGTGGCGTCGCCACGGGCGAGCGAATCGATCAGGCGGTAGATCTGAGCCTTGGATCCGACGTCGATCCCGCGCGTCGGCTCGTCCAGCAGAAGGATGTCGGCATCGTGGTGAAGCAGTCGGGCGATCGCGACCTTCTGCTGGTTGCCGCCGGAGAGATCCTGGACGGGTTGGCCGGCATCGCGGCACTTGATTGGGAATGATTCGATCCAAGGCCGGCAGGCTTCGCGTTGGAGCGACGGGCGCACGAGACCCCACGGGCCAAGACCCCCGAGCCGGGTGAGGGTGAGGTTGTCGGCGATCGAAAGTGACTGGGCCAGGCCCTCCTGCTTGCGATCTTCGCTGACGAGACCCAGTCCCTGACTCCACCGCTCGCGCGGCGAGGCGGGACCCGAGTGGGTGCCGACTCGGATCCTGCCCTGCCGGACCGGAGCGAGACCGAAGAGGGACCGAACCATCTCGGTGCGCCCGGCGCCGATCAGCCCGGCAACTCCCACGACCTCGCCCCGATGCAGCGCGAGTGACGCGGAGCGGGGAAGCGGCGCGCCGCCGAGTTGGTCCAGTTCAAGGACCACCTCGCCGGGAGACCGAGTGGAACGCGGGTAGAGATCGCCCACCTCGCGGCCGACCATGAGCGCGATAATCCGATCGACGGACACCTCGCCGACGCGACCGTGGCCGACGGTTTCGCCATCGCGCAGGACGGTGAAGCGATCGCAGAGGGCGGAGACTTCCTCGAGGGCGTGGCTGATGTAGATGATGGCGATGCCGCGGTCGCGCAGCCGGCGCACCAAGGCGAAGAGTTGGTCGACATCGCGGCGGGTGAGCGAACTGGTTGGCTCGTCGAGGACGAGGATGCGGCAGCCCACCGCCACGGCGCGGGCGATTTCGACGAGTTGCTGGTGGGCGACGGGCAGGTCGCCGACCCGCGTCGCGGGGTCGAGTCCGGGCAGGCCGACCTCCTGCAGGGCCCGCTGGGCGGTGGCGCGCACCTCGTTCCAGCGGACGAATGGTCCGCGGGTGGGCTCGATCCCGAGGAGAATGTTTTCCATCACGCTCAAGTCGGGCGCGAGGGCCAGTTCCTGGTAGATCATGCACACGCCGAGGGCGCGGGCGTGGAGCGGGTTGGCGGGGGCGAATGGCACGCCGCCCAACTCCATGTGTCCGTCGTCGGGAGCGCAGGCGCCGGACAACGTCTTCATCAGCGTGCTCTTGCCGGCGCCGTTTTCGCCGATGAGCGCGTGGACCGAGCCGGGCAGGACGTCGAGTTCGACGCCCCGGAGGGCCGCGGTGGCCCCGAACCGCTTGGCGATGCCGCGCATGCGGAGCACCGGAACGTCGGTGACGGGAGAGGAGGGGGCGGTCATGCGGCGGGACGTGGACGGCATGGCAACGCAGCGGACGCGACGGGGCAACGGTGGAGTTGGGGGAGACGTCGGTCCCCCGCTTGGAGTTGCCAAGCAGGCGGGATCTGGAGCAGGGTGCGGGAATCGGGGGGTGAAGTCATGGTCCCCTGATTGAGCGCATGTTGCACATCATCCTGTTTCAGCCCGAAATCCCGCAGAACACCGGCAACATCGGCCGGATGTGCGCGCTGACCCGTTCGCGCCTGCACCTCATCCACCCGCTGGGGTTCGTCATCAACGACCGCAACCTCCGGCGAGCGGGAATGGATTACTGGCGATCGCTTGACGTGCATGAACACACCGACTGGGCGGCCTTCCGCGCGAGCCCGCTCGGGCCGCGTCGCCTCTGGCTGTTCACGACCCACACGGAGCGGAGCTACTGGGACGTGGCGTTCGCCGACGAGGATGGGCTCGTGTTTGGCAACGAAGGATCGGGGGCACCCGAGTGGTTGCACGCGGAAATCGGGGAGGCGGGTCGCGTGACCATCCCCCAAGCGAACCCGGAGCTCCGTTCGCTCAATCTCAGCACTGCGGCGGGCATTGCCTGCTACGAAGCCCTGCGCCAGTTGCGACCGCGCTCCTGAGATCCTCCGGGATGCGTTCACTCCGCCGCCGCAGGTCCGTTCCGGCCTGTCCTGGAGCCCCGTCCCCCTGCGGCGGATCGCGGCGGCGATCGCTCAGGCGACCGCTTGGGCCGAGCGCGCGGGAAGGGAGCCGGAGAAGCCCGGCCCCTGCTTGAGCTTCAGCTTCTCCGCGGTGTGGAGGGCGGCACCGACGACCTGATCCATGTTCAGGTAGCGGTACTGGGCGAGCCGACCAATGAAGGTGACGCCGGCCTCCCGCTCCGCGAGCGTGCGGTACTGTTCGATGAGCGCCTGACTCTCCGGACCAGGAATTGGGTAGTACGGATCATTGCGCCCGTTCACGTGCTCCTCGGAGAATTCGCGGACGAGGTTGGAGAACGGACTCGACTGGCCGGTGATGTGCTTGAGCTCCACCGTGCGCGTGAAGGGCTCGCTGCCGGGATAGTTCACCTGCAGCGCGGGCTGGAGCAGCCCGTCGGGACGGTCGGCCGGTGAGTACTCCTCGAGTTGCAGGCGGACGCTGCGATAGGGCAGCGGACCGTGACAGTGCCCGAAGTACTCGCCTGAAACTCATCGTGGAAGTAGCGCTCGTCGACGTCGGAGCGCCACGGGATGCGACGGCAGACTGACGCATCGAGCGCCTCGGCGGGCCGGCCCCACTGCTTGAGCGTGTACCCCCTGAAGAACAGCTCGTAGAGCTCGGGTCCCACGCAGGCGAGCATCGCGTCGCGGGAATTGGCGGGATGCTCGCACGGGATGATGGCGCGGGCGAGGTAGTCCTTGAATTCGGTCTCGGACGCGTCGGCGCGTCCACAGAGCTGGCGGTACGTGGCGAGGTTGACGGGGAAGCTCCAGTAGCGGCCCTGGGTGTAGACCTGGACCCGGTACGTCACCTCGCGCCAAGCGGTGAACCGGCTCAGATACTCGTGGACGACGGCGGAATTGGTGCGGAAGTAGTGCGGACCGTAGACATGATAGCCGGGTGTGGCGCAGCAGCTTGAGCGACCAGCGCAGCACGCGGGTGATGAGCCGCCGGCTCGGACCGTCGTCGCGCGTGATCCGGCGACCGTACACCGCCGGCGCCTCGTGACGTCGTTCCCAGACGGAGCGGAACGCCACCGGGTCACACTGGCCGTCGGAGTCGATCTGGAACACGAAAGGCGCGCCGATGCGCTCAGCCTCGAGGTAGCCCACGAGGCAGCTCTGCCCGTGTCCCCGGTTCGCATGGCTGTGGACCGTCAGCTCCGGCCAATCGAGCTGGGAAAGCGCCGCCAGCGTGCCGTCCGTCGAACCGTCGTTGATCACCAGCAACTGGAAATTCGGCACCACGCGCGCGACCTCCTCCCGCCACTCGCGCAGGACGGAGACGATGACCGTCTCCTCGTTGAAGACCGGAACCACGACGACCAACTCGGGCGTCCGGGTCGCCGGCCCGCTGCTCCCGACCTTGGCGTCCGCACCCGCTACGCTCCCGGCGGGCCCCGCCGGAAGACCGGGGCTGGCGTCGGCAGGCTGGGACGAGGGCGAGGGAAGGGTGGAGCGTGACACGGCGGGGGCTTTGCAGCTTGCTGTCCTCATCGGCACGAGCCGCCATGCCCTGAAGGGGGCGGAAATCGTAAAACCTTGGACAAAGCCGCCCAACCCGGCTTCAATTCGGGGTTCAGGCGATGAAAACCTTCTACGTCACCACCGCGATCGACTACACGAACGGGTCACCGCACCTCGGGCACGCCTATGAGAAGGTGTTGACCGACGTCATTGCGCGATTCCGCCGGTTGATGGGCGACCCGGTGTGGTTCCTGACCGGGACCGATGAGCACGGCCAGAAGGTGCAGCAGAGTGCGCGTCGCAACAATGTTGAGCCGCAGGCGTTTGTGGATGCGGTGAGCGCCGAGTTCCGGACGCTGTGCGCGAAGCTGGAAATCTCCAACGACGACTTCATCCGGACGACCGAGGATCGCCACAAGCGCGTGGTGCAGGCCATCCTGCAGCAACTCCACGATCAAGGGGACATCTACAAGGCGGACTACACGGGCTTCTACTCGACCCGCCAGGAGCAGTTTCTGCAGGAGAAGGACCGGAATCCGGACGGCTCGTGGCCGGAGATTTACGGCGAGGTCACCCAGATCACGGAGTCGAACTACTTTTTCCGGCTGCAGCGTCACCAAGCGTGGCTGGCGGAGCACATCCGGTCCCACGAAGCGTTTATCTTTCCGCGTTACCGGGCGAAGCAGGTGCTGGAGTTTCTGAAGGAGCCCCTGAACGACCTTTGCATCTCGCGTCCCCGCGAGCGGCTGGAGTGGGGCATCCCGCTGCCGTTCGACTCCGGCTTCGTCACCTACGTTTGGTTTGATGCCCTGCTGAACTACTACTCGGCCGTCGCGGACAAGCCGGGCGTGTGGCCGGCGGACTTCCATGTCATCGGCAAGGACATCCTCGTGCCTCCGCATGCGGTCTACTGGCCGATCATGCTCAAGGCGGCGGGCATCGCACTGCCGAAGTCGATTCTCGCGCATGGCTGGTGGTCAATCAACGGCGCCAAGATGGCCAAGAGCACGGGCAACTTCATTCACGCGGCGGAGTACTGCGACACCTACGGCGTGGACGCGCTGCGCTACTTCCTGATGCGCGAGATGAGCGTGGGTCAGGACAGCGACTTCTCGCAGGCACAGTTCCTCACCCGCTACACCACGGAACTTGCGAACAACCTCGGCAACCTCGTCAACCGCACGCTGAACATGACCAACCGCTTCGCCGCGGCGACCGTGCCGGAGGCGGGTCCGGCCGAGGCACCCGAGCGTGAACTGCAGACACTCTGGGCGCAGACCCGCGACGAGGTCATCGGGCTGCATGAATCCTTCCAGTTCCACGTCGCGCTGGAGAGAACCTTCGCGTTCGTGACGGCGACGAACGCCTACATCGACAAGCTCGCGCCGTGGAAGCTGGGTAAGTCGACGGAGCCCGCCGACCAGGCGCGCCTGCGCACGGCGCTGGCGACCATGGCCGAGGCGCTGCGCCTCGCGGCGACGCTGCTCGCGCCGGTCATGCCCGGGACAACGGACAAGATCCGCGGGGTGCTCGGCTACGCGCCGGCGGCGGCATGGCGGGACGAACTGAACTGGGGAACGAGTCTGTCGGGTCGCAAGGTCGCGGCGACGGCGATTCTGTTTCCCCGCCCGCAGGGGTGAAGACCCTCCCGGTCAGTCCCGCGGACAACGCGTCGCCGAAGCGTCTGGCGGCGTTCCTCGGTGAGTGCCGTGAAATCGCCCGTCGCGACGCGCACGGCAAGCTGGTGAGCATCGCGGTGGCGGTGGACGCCCTCGATCCCCTTGCGGTGCTCGAGTCGATCTACGCACCCGGGGAGCTGCACTTCTACGCGGAGAACCCGTCGCTCGACTCCGCGATCGCCGGGGCCGAGGCGTTGCGGACGTGCGAGGCGTCCGGCCCCGGACGCTTCGCGGCGGTGCAGGCGTGGGCGGACGACCTTTTCGAACACACGCTGGCGGTCGGCGCGGTGGATGCCCCCTTCGGCGGTCCGCATGTGTTCGCTGGTTTTGCCTTCCTGGATAACGTTGAAGCCGGCGAACCTTTCCCGGCGGCGAGGGCCTTCGTGCCCCGCTGGCAGGTCGCGCGGGCTGGCGACTGCACCACGGCGGTCGCGAACGTCTGGCTGGAGCCCGACGCGGACATTGCACCGCTCGCCGAGCGCGTCTGGAGGGCGCACCGCAAGTTCTCCGGCTTCGAGTATGCGTCGACCGCGGCGCTGCCGCCGGAAAACGCCACGGTGCTTCCGCCCGAGCGCGGGCGGGTCGAGTCCCGGGAGGCGGGCGACTACCGCGCCGCCGTGACGGAGGCGCTGCGGCGCATCGCCGCCGGCGACTTCCGCAAGATCGTCCTCGCCCGTGCCCGCGACCTCGGCACGGCGGCTCCGCTGCATCCCCTGCGGGTGCTGAACGGACTCCGGCAGCGCTTTCCAGCCTGTTACGCGTTCTCGGTCGGCGACGGACACGGCCGCAGCTTCATCGGTGCCAGCCCCGAGCGCCTCGTGCGGGTCAGCCGTGGCGTGCTGGAGACGGAGGCGCTCGCCGGGTCGGCGCGGCGCGGGACGGGCGCGAGCGAGGATGCGGCCCTGTCGCACGCCTTGCTGCGCAGCGAGAAGGACCTCCGCGAACATCGCCTCGTCCTCGAGTCGATCGCCCGCCGCCTCGCCCCGCTGGGAATGACGGTGGATGTGGCGGCTCGCCCCACGCTGCGCCGTCTGGCGAACGTGCAGCACCTCGCGACGGCGGTGAGTGTGCCCCTCCCGGCGGGCGTTCGCTTGCTGGACGCGCTGGCGGTGCTGCACCCGACGCCGGCGGTCGGCGGGACCCCGCGGGAGCAGGCGATCGCGGCGATCCGCGGGTTGGAGGAATTCCCGCGCGGCCTGTACGCCGGCGCGCTCGGCTGGATGAACGGACGCGGTGGCGGCGAGTTCTTCGTCGGCATCCGGAGCGCACTGATCGAGGGCAATCGGGCGCGCGTCTATGCCGGGGCCGGCATCGTGGCGGGATCGACCCCGGAGCAGGAGTTTGCCGAGACCGAGCTGAAGTTTGCGGCGCTGGTGGAGGCTTTGGTCGGCGCTGGGATGGGTGCGGTTTGACGTTTCCTCCGCCGGGAACCTCGCTAGGCTGTTGCTATGGCCGACCTTGGATCACCGTTCGACCGTCGCACCCCGAACACGCTGTGGGCCAGCGTGCTGGTGGAGACCCTCGTCCGCCTCGGTCTGGCGCACGTCGTGGTTTCCCCGGGATCACGCTCGACGCCGCTGGCGCTGGCGGTGGCGCGGTCGCCGCGGCTGCGGCGGACGGTGATGTTGGACGAACGCTCGGCGGCGTTCTTTGCGCTCGGGCTGGCGCGGCGTTCCCGGCGCCCGGTGGCGCTCGTGTGCACGAGCGGATCGGCCGTGGCGAACTACTTCCCCGCGGTGGTCGAGGCGCACGAGGCCGGAGTGCCGCTCCTGGTCCTCACGGCGGATCGCCCGCCCGAGATGCGGGCCTGCCACTCCGGACAGACCATCGATCAGCAGAAGATCTTCGGCGACTACGTCCGCTGGCAGCATGAAGTCGCCGTGCCGGAGGCCACGGTGTCCCTGCTGCGCTACCTGCGGCAGACGGCGGTGCAGGCGTGGCGGGCGGCCGCGGACTCGCCCGCGGGCCCGGTGCATCTGAACCTGCCGTTCCGCGATCCGCTCGCCCCACCGACGGCGGCGGGCGAGACCGTGGTCATCGACGGGCTGGATGACGGCTTCTTTGACCACCTCGACCGACCCACGGACCCGAGCGACGCCGCGCAGTCCGCCCGCTTGCGGGTTGAGACCTCCCGCGGCGTGATCGTGGCGGGGCAGGCGGACCCGGCGGATCCGGCGGGCTACGTTCGCGCGGTGCTCGACGTCGCCGGTCGGACCGGCTGGCCCGTGCTCGCAGATGCGCTTTCCCCGCTGCGCTTCCATGCCCCCGCCGGAGCACCGATCGTGACGACCTACGACACCGTGCTGCGCGACGAGGGCACGGCCCGGACGCTGCGGCCCGGGCAAGTGCTGTGTCTGGGAGGCTGGCCGACCAGCAAAGTGCTGCGGACGTGGCTGGAACGGAGCGGGGCGCGGTGCCTCCTGCTCGCGGACGGCGCGGTCAACCGCGACGCACTGCACCTGCGGACGGAGCAGCGGGCGGCGGCGGTGGAGCGCCTGACTGTCGAAGGCCTGGCCGGGACGGACGACGCGTACCGGGTGCGCTGGTTGCGCGCGGAGGCGGAGGCGCGGACGCGCTTGGATGAGGCGCTGGAGGCCGAGGACCGGCTCTTTGAATGGAAAGCGTCGTGGCTGCTGGCGCGGACCCTGCCGGCGGGCGTGACATGGTGCGTGGCCTCCAGCATGCCGGTGCGCGACCTGGAGTATTTTGTCCCTGCCGGGAAGACCGGGCTGCGTGTGCAGTGCAGTCGCGGAGCCAACGGCATTGACGGCACGCTCTCGACCGCGCTGGGCGCGGCGGAAGGCGGACCTCCGGCGGTGCTGCTGACGGGGGATTTGGCGTTCCTGCACGACAGCAACGGCCTCCTCGCCGCGGCGGCATTGCGGGGTTCGCTCACCGTGGTGCTGATCAACAACGCGGGCGGCGGCATCTTTGAGCACCTCCCGATTGCGGCGCATGAGCCCCCGTTCGAGGAATTGTTCGCCACCCCGCAGACCGTGGACATCGCGGCGCTGGTGCGGGCGCATGGCTTGGAGCATCGCGTGATTTCCTCGTGGAGAGAATTGGAGACGGCGGTGAAGACGCTGCCCGCGAACGGCGTGCGCGTGTGGGAGCTGCGGACCGACCGGAAACGGGACGCGCGCCAGCGCAAGGAGCTCTTCGCCCGCGTGGCGGCGGAGGTGGCGGCCCGGGTGAATCAGGCCTGAGCCGATGGCGCGTGGTCCGGCGAACAAGGCGGCGGACGGGCGACTACAACTGGACCGGCAGACCGATCTCGATGATCTGCGTGGGCAGAATCTGGTAGTAATCCTTCACCGGAGTCGCGTTGCGGCTGAGGAAGGCGTAGAGATTCTTCTGCCATTCCAGCATCCGGGCGTTGCCGCCGGAGATGATCATCTCGCGGTTGAAGTAGTACGTCGTGGCCATCGGCTTGATCGGCACACCCTGGGCTTGGATGCGCTCGATGAGGCGGCTGACGTTGGGTGATTCCATGTAACCGTAGCGACCGATGGCGCGCCAGACGCCCTCGCCGATGGAGTCGAGCGTCATGCGCTCATCCTCATCGACCTCCGGCACGTCCTGTGTCGTGATGGTGAGGAGCACCACGGTCTGCTGCAGGCACTTGTTGGCCTTGAGGTGGTGGAGCAGGGCGAGCGGGGTGCCCTTGGGGGTGCCGACCATGAAGACGGCGCTGCCCGGGACGCGGACGATGTTCTTGCTGCGGGCGATGCTGGAGAGTTCGAGCTCGGTGACGGCACTGCCGTAGACGCGCTCCTGGATTTCGCTGCGCCCGCTCTTCCACGTGTGCATGATGGCAAAGATGCCGGCGGCGATGGCGAGCGGCAGCCACCCGCCATGGGCGATCTTGGGGACATTGGCGAAGAGGAAGGTCAGATCGATGACGGCGAAGACCAGGCACATGCCGAGGGCGGCGGGAAGCGACCACTGCCAGCGTCGCCGGGCGGCGAAGAAGAGCGCGAACGTGGTCGCGGTCATGGCGCCCGTGACCGCGATCCCGTAGGCGCCCGCCAACTGGGAGGACGACTGGAAGAGCAGCACGGTCGCGATCGAACCGATCGCCAGCAGCGTGTTGACGAGTGGCACGTAGATCTGGCCGCTCTGCTCGGCGCTGGTGTGGAGGACCTTCAGGCGGGGGAAGAAGCCCAGTTGGATGGCCTGCCGGACGAGCGAGTACGTGCCGGAAATCAGCGCCTGGCTGGCGATCACCGCGGCGAAGAACGACAGGACCAGCAGTGCGGTGCGGGCGGCACCCTCCGGGGCGAGGGAAAGAAAGGGGTTCCCGTTGTCCGTGGGATGCGAGAGCAGGTAGGCACCCTGACCAAAGTAGTTCAGGGTGAGCCCCGGCAACACGATCAGGTACCAGGCCCGGATGATGGAGCGGCGCCCGAAATGTCCCATGTCGGCGTAGAGCGCCTCGACGCCGGTGATGGCGAGCACCACCGATCCGAGGATGGCGGTGGCGCTGCCCGGATGGTCGCGGAGAAGATTCCAGCCGTGGACGGGGTTCAGGGCGTGGAGCACGGCCGGCGTCTCGACGAGGTGATAGATGCCGAGGACGCCCAGCACGATGAACCACACGGCCATCACTGGCCCGAACCAGCGGCCGATCAAGGCCGTACCCTTCCGCTGGACGGCGTAGAGGGTGACGAGGATCGCGAGGCTGACGGGCACGACGTAGCCCGCTGACTCCGGGACAATCAGCTTCATGCCCTCCGCTGCGCTGAGCACGGAGATCGCGGGCGTGATGACTCCCTCGCCGCAGAGCATCGCGGCCCCCAGCAGCACCACCATCACTCCCGGCGTGATCCGGCGCCGGGCGCCGTCCGACGGCTCAAGGCCACTGAGCGCGAGCAGCGCGAAAATGCCGCCTTCGCCGCGGTTGTCGGCGCGCATGACGACCGTGGCGTACTTCAAGCTCACCACGATCATCAGCGACCAGAAGATCAGCGACAGGACGCCGAGGATGCCGTGAATGCGGTCCGCCGGGGCAAGGTGCTCGATCGACTCGCGGAACGCGTAGAGCGGGCTCGTGCCGATGTCGCCGAACACGACGCCAAGGGCGCCGAGCACCAGCGAGGTATGGGCGGCCGAGGCCTTGGAGGACGGCTGCATGACGGTCCAGCATCCCGGCTTTCGGCGTCCGTCCAAGCAGTTTTCTTGGAATGCACAACGTTTGCTGGCCGTGCGGCTGCATTGACCCCGTAGCCGAAACACCCACCCTCGGAGCATGAGCCAGCCCGATTGGAAGGTCGCCAAGGCGTTCTCCGACATCCTCTACCACAAGGTCGACGGGATCGCGAAGATCACCATCAATCGCCCCCACCGGCGGAATGCGTTCACGCCCGAAACGGTGTCGCAAATGTACGACGCGGTCCTCGATGCGCGGGAGGATCCGACGATCGGGGTCATCCTCCTGACCGGTGCCGGACCCCATACGGACGGCAAGTATGCCTTCTGCGCTGGCGGCGACCAGAACGTGCGGGGCCACGCGGGGTACGTCGGGGGCGATGGGGTGCCGCGACTCAATGTTCTCGATTTGCAGAAATTGATCCGTTCCGTGCCCAAGGTCGCGATCGCGTTGGTTGCCGGCTATGCAATCGGCGGCGGGCATGTGCTCCATGTGGTCTGCGATCTCTCGATTGCGGCGGATAACGCGATCTTCGGGCAGGTGGGGCCGCGCATGGGCAGCTTCGACGCCGGGTTCGGCTCCAGCTACCTCGCCCGCGTCGTGGGTCAGAAGAAGGCGCGGGAGATCTGGTATCTCTGCCGTCAGTACAACGCGACGCAGGCGCTGGAGATGGGCCTCGTGAACACGGTTGTGCCGGTGGGCGAACTCGAGGCTGAGGGGGTGCGCTGGGCGCGGGAAATCCTCGGTCACAGCCCCCTCGCGATCCGCGCGCTGAAGAGTGCGTTCAATGCCGAACTCGACGGGCAGACTGGCATTCAGGAGCTCGCGGGCAACGCCACCATGCTCTACTACATGAGCGACGAGGCGAAGGAGTTTCACCGCGCGCAGCGCGAGAAGCGGGCCCCCGCGGCGCGCAAGTTTCCCTGGCTGCCCTGACGTCGGACACTGGCGCTGGAACCGCGCGAGGTCCGGGGTGCAGTCAGTCGCGCGGCAGTCCGCGCGGGGACGCGCCGCGTGGATGCGGTCAGGGAGTCGCCGGCGTCGCGCGGGCTCCCCGGGGGTCGCGGTCCGCGTCAGGCCAGATCGGTGAGCTGGCCCGGCGTCCAGTCGTCGCAGCGATCGGCAAGGCGAACGCGCACGCCACCCTCTGCGGTGAACTCCACGTCGTCCACCCGGGGCGAGTCGCGGAACGGGTGAAAGACCGCGAGGAAGATCGCCCGCCCGGCGTGGCGGCGGCGCAGCAGGAAGCCGAGGCGTTCCGTCGGTGGGTTCGACGGGGCCGTGCCGCTGAAGACCGTCTCGTCGGCCGCCGCGGCCGTCCACACCACCATGGCATGTCCGCCCTCCCGCCACCGCCACCGACCGGGGGCTCCACCGTCGTGCTCCGCGATGTCCCCGAGGTGGAAATACGCTGCGCCGCCGGTCAGGGGCCCGCTCGGGCGACCCGGGAGCTGAGCCAGCTCGAGCCGGCCGGCATTGTGGTGGATCCAGTCGATCTGTCGCGGCGTGGCGCAATCGACTTCGCAGACGTCGATGAAGTACTCGCGGCGCGCGTGCAGCACGCGCCGCATCCGCACGCCCTCCCAAGCGACCGTCGCGCTGGCCCGGTCGTCCGCGCAGTGCTCGATGCGACCGTCGACCGGGGGCTGCGACTCGCCGTCGATCAGGAGCGTGCTGTGGCTGAGACTCTGCCGGTACCACGTCTCGAGTGATGCGACACCGTAGCCGGGGGTTCCGAGGTCGGGCGAGAAGCGCCAACCGTCATACCAACCGCTCAGGGCGAGTTTGTCCGGATGGCCGTGATGCCCGCCGTGCGGTCCGGACTTGAGCTGCAAGTCGAGACGCTCGGTGGGTCGCAGGATTGCGAGTCCCGAGGATGGGAGGCACACGCTGCGCCGGGGCGAAGGCGCGGTGGCGGGCAGCGTTTCCGGACCGAACATGAGCGTGTACAGGCTGTCGCGCGGCCGCGATGCATACGCGGCGTGGAGGGGAGCGGCGAGGGCGGGATCGCCGAAGAGTGGCTGCGCGAGTTCGTAGAAGTCGGGCGCCGGCGGCACGCCGTGGCAGCACGCGCCGACCACGCTGGTGAAGTACCAGCAGTCGTTGGTGGCCGGCAGGGTGCCGTCGGGGTGGGCGCAGGCGAGGGGGGTGAGCAGGCTCCGCGGCAGCGCCGGGTCGCCGAGGAGGGAGGTCCGGGGGTCGTGGCGGAAGGCGAGCGCCGAGAGGAGCAGGGCCCAGACCGAGTAGAAGTGGTAGCTCATCGAGCCTTCGAACCAGAGCCCATCCGGGAGCATGCCCTGGCGAAGCTGGGCGCGCTGCCCGATCCGGCCCTCGAGCGCATAGGCGATCAGGTCCTCGCGGCCGGCGAGGCGACCGACGGTGGCGATCGCGGCGTTGTGCCAGCAGGTGAAGTTGTGGATGGCGTCGTAGCGGCGCCGCACGAGGTGCTCGGCGGCGGGAACGAGGAGGCGGTCGATGATCGCGGCCGCCTCCGCGGCGGGCAGCGCGTCCGCGACGAGCGCGTGCGCCCAGGCGAGCGGGATCAGCCAGACGGACTCGTCGAGCGTCGTGTAGGTGGCGACGCCGGGGTTGGCACCCGGACGCGGACAGGTGGCGTAGAACGCGTACCGATCGGCGTAGCCGAGGAGCACGTCGCGCACGGCGGACCGCTGGGCTTCGTCACCCTCGGCTCGCCAGAGAACGGCCCGGCGCAGCGTGGATTCGGCGAGGTGATGGTTGACGAACCAGCGCCACGCGGCGTCGAAACGTTCGCCGGAGAACCGAGCGCCGTCGACCGGGCAGCGGTGCTCGCCCGGTTGCGCGGGGTCGAAGCGCAGTTCCACGCCGTGATCCGGGCAGGTGAAGTCGTGGTAATAGCCGCCCGGGCGCTCCGGCACGCGGAGATGCATCGCGTCGGCCCGGGCGACGTCGCGGCGCAGGCGCTCCACCGCCGGCCGGAAGGCCGGGAGCTTGGCCCGGCGCCGGAGGTTTCCCAACTCCGCCGCCGTGAACAGGAGATCAGGCACGATAGGCCTCCAGCGTGGTGCGGGCGATGCCGTCCCACGACAGGTCGCGCAGGCGTTGCTCGATGCCGGGCCGCAGCGTCTCCCGGCTCACCGAGCGGGCGGCGATCATTGCCTGGGTCAGCGCGCCGGGCCGGGTCGGATCAAACAGGGTCCCCACCGAGGCGTCGACCAATTCGGGCAGGCAGCCGATCGCGGGAACGATGACCGGACAGTGGAACGACAGCGCCGTGATCGCGGAGCCGGACGTCAGGATGTCGGTGAAGGGGAAGACGGCGACATCGGCGGCGTTGAAGAACCATTGGAACTCCTCGTTGGCGTAGAACTTCGACTCCGTCAGTACGATCCGAGGGTCGGCGTTGCGGGCCCGGGCGACGATCCGCTCGCTGTAGTCCGTGCACAGGCGGGCCGCGAAGAGGAAGCGGAGATCGTCGCCGGGCAGGCCGAGAAAGGCCTCGAGCAGTTGATCGACGCCCTTGTTCGACCGGACGTTGCCGAAGAAGTGGTAGACGAAGTGCCGGTCCGCGAAGCCGAACCGCGCCCGGGCCTCGGCCCGCGAGACCGTGTTCGGGTAGGCGTCGCAGAAGTGCCCGTGGGGCGCGAGGAAGACCCGCTCGGTCCGGTGGAAGTGCTGCGCGAGCAGCGAGCGGGCGTGCTCGCAGTGGACGATGACGGCGCTGGCGGCGGCGGTGACGCCGAGCCGGGCGAGATGATCCAGTTCCCGCGATACACTGTCGTGCGGGTACAGGTTGTGCATCGTCCAGACCACCCGGTAGCCGATCGACCGCGCGTAGGAGAGGGCGTCGATCATCGTGGCGCAGCGCTGGGTCGACTCCTCCAAGGTCGCACCGTGGTAGAGCCCCGAGGGCCAGTGCAGGTGCAGGACGTCGAACGCGGACTGGTTGGCCCGGAGCCATTCGCGATCGAGCTGGGGCCGGAATCCCGCGACCGAGCGGACTCCGTGCGCTTCGAGCGCGCGGGCGAGGAGCGCGGCGTAGGGATTAGCGCGATCGAGGGAAAGTCCGGCCGGTTCCCAGAAGACCAAGGCTTGCATGCGAAAGGGGTAGGGGAGTCGAGAGTCACCCCCTGCCCGGCAGTCCCGCAAGCGATGAGTGCTGAGCAGGACACCTGACCAGTGATTGCTGCTCAGGAGCGAATGAGCGCCGGCGAACTCGCCTCGGCCGTTCGCCCGGCGGCGCCGCGGTGTGAGCCGGGGGCGCAGGTCAAGGTCCGAGCCGGTCGTTTCGGGAGCTCTTGCGCATGAAGCCTGCCCGGATAAACGAGCGCGCCGCGGCACCCCGAGGGGGGAGCGCGCGGCGCGGGGAAGGGTCCAGTTGGACCCGGCGGCTCGGAGGCTTACGCCTTGAGGGATTCGCGGAGGCTGTCGAGTTGGCCGGCGGAGCCGAGGAGCTGGTTGCGGCTGGCGATGAACTTCGCGTACTCCTCCATGAAGATCTTGCCCGGCGGGCGGAAGTCGAAGTCCGAGGGCTTGTCCCGGAAGAACTCGCGGTGCACGCGCGTCCAGACCAAGCGGCCATCGGTATCAATGTTGATCTTCGTGACGCCGAGCTTGGCGGCGGGCAGGTACTCGTTCACGTCGACTCCGGCGGAATCCTTGATCGAGCCGCCGGCCGCGTTGATGCGGGCCACCTCGTCCTTCGGAACCGAGGAGGAACCGTGCATGACGAGCGGGAAGTTGGGCAGGCGGGCCTGGATCTTTTCCAGCACGTCGAAGTGGAGCGACTGCTTGCCCTTGAACTTGAAGGCGCCGTGGGACGTACCGATCGCGCAGGCGAGGGAGTCGCAACCGGTCCGCTTCACAAACTCCTCGGCTTCAGCGGGATTGGTCAGGGTGGCATGGCCGTCCTCGACCTTGATATCCTCCTCCACGCCGCCGAGCATGCCCAACTCGGCCTCGACGGAGATGCCCTTGGCGTGGGCGGCGTCGACGACCCGCTTGGTGATCTCGATGTTCTTCTCGAACGGATCATGGGAGGCGTCGATCATGACCGAGCTGAAGAAGCCGGACTTGATGCAATCGTAGCAGGTGGCCTCGTCGCCGTGGTCCAGATGGACCGCGAAGATCGCCTCGGGGAAAATCTCAGCGGCGGACCGGATGATCGCTTCCAGCATGCGCTTGTCGGTGTAGGCCCGCGCACCCTTGGAAATCTGGATGATGAACGGCGCCTTGGACATGATCGCGCCCCGGAACAGGCCCATCGCCTGTTCGGCGTTATTGATGTTGTAGGCACCCACGGCGTACTTGCCGTAGGCGTGCTGGAACAGTTGTGCGGTAGAAACGATCATAGGCGTGATGCGGAAAAATCAGAGCATCTTATGGGACTTCGGACGCGAGCGACAAGGGTTTAGTAGCGAAAAGCGTGCCGTTTCACGGCTGGGCTTGCCTCGAAAAAATGGACACCAATTCAGGCGGCTTTGATGGTGCTGCGCAGCCTGCTGCCGGAGTCACCGAAAAACCTGGTCGTGGTCGGCCGCTGCATCAGCGCCACGCACGAGGCGGCCGCGGCGTTCCGCGTCACGCCGATCGCGATGGCGATCGGGCAGGGCGGCGGGGTGGCGGCGACCGAGGCCGTGCGGCTCGGGGTCACGCCGGCCAAGGTCCCGTTCTCCCGGATCCGCGAGCGCCTGCTGGCGCAGGGCGCCCGGTTGCCCTGAAGCCTGGCCGATTCCCATGCCCGCGCTCACCCCGAATGCCACCGCGTGTCCCGCGTTCGCCTGACGAAGCGGCGTTTTTTCTGGTGTAAGTGGCCTGGTTTTCAGTAGCGCTAAGGAATGTCCATTAACACCTACGACGAGGTTCCGTATCCCAGCTCCTCTTTTCCTCAGACCCATCCGGTCAAGTTGGCGACCATGGCTCGGCTCTTCGGACTCGCTCCGACTGCGCCCGAGCGTTCGAAGGTGCTTGAGCTCGGGTGTGCCGATGGTGCAAATCTCATTCCTATCGCCCAGGCGTATCCGGGAGCCACCTTTGTCGGCATTGATTCCTCTTCGAGGCAAGTCGAACGCGGTCAGCAGGCAATTTCGGGAAGTGGACTGAGTAATATCTCGCTGCGGCACGATGATATTCTGACCTACGACGCGGCCGGCCAAAAGTTTGATTACATCATTGTTCACGGCATCTTCAGCTGGGTCGCTGAAGCAGTCCGGGAAAGGATTTTGTCCCTGTGCGACACTCTGTTGACCGAAAACGGTGTGGCCTACGTGAGTTACAACGCACTGCCTGGTTGGCACATGCGGGGAGCGATTCGGGATATGATGCTTTTCCACACCGCGCAATTTTCGGATGTCCAGCAGCGAATTGGTCAATCGCGGGCGCTGGTCAAGTTCTTGGCCGACTCGATTCCGGCTGACAATAATCCCTACGGTCAGTTTCTTAAGAATGAGCTGACGGCCATGCAGGGGTGGCAGGACGGCTATCTGCGCCATGATTTTCTTGAGGAAGAGAACAAGGCATTCTACTTCCACGAGTTTGTCTCCGCTGCCGCGCGTCATAACCTCCAGTATTTAGGAGAGCCGGATCTCAGTTCCATGCTGGCGTCGAACTTTCCGCAGCAAGTGCAGGAGACGCTCGGCAAGGTGGGACGCAATATCATCCAAATGGAACAGTACATGGATTTTCTCCGTAATCGCATGTTCCGGATGACGTTGCTCGTGAAGACGGACGCCAAAATCATCCGCAACATCGACGCGACGACTCTTCGCGAATTCCACATCGGCGCGGTCGCTCGTTCCGTGAAGGATGACGTCAGCCTCATGGTCGGAGAGAAGGAGGAGTTTCGTCTCGCCAACGGTGTCACTTTCTCGTCCGACAGTCCGTTGGTGAAAGCGGTACTGCTTTGCTTGCAGCAGTCCGCGCCTAACCACGTAACCTTCGCCGCGTTGGTTTCGGAAGTTCGTGCCAAGTTGCTTACGGGTACTTCTGCGACGCGCGAACCGGGGCTCGAGAAGCGAGAGGAGGCGGTAATCGCTCAACAGTTACTCCTTCTCTACAGTAAAGGATTGATTGATGTACTTGCGGTTCCGCATGTCCGACTGGCCGCTGCCAATGATTCCGCTCTCAAGGCGACGGCTTTCATGCGCTGGCAGGCGCTGAATGAACCACGCCATGTAACGAACCTCCGCCATGTTTCCGTGCGGGTTGATCCGTTCGCCCGCCACGTCCTTTCCTTGATGGATGGAACGCGTAATCTTGATCAACTAACCGATGGCATGGCGGCCAAGGTTGATGAAGGTTTATTCAACGTGCAGGAATCGGGGAAGTCGGTTTCAGATCGGGAGCGTTTGAAGCTCATTCTGACGCCTCGTGTTTCAGGGGTGGTCGATCAGCTTGCCAAACTCTCTTTCTTGCAGAGTGCGTGAACCGCCTTCACGGACCGGCGCGCGTTCTTTACCGCATCAGCATCGCCCCGGAGCAATCCGGGGCTTTTTGTGCTCTGACTTCAGGTGCCCAGACGAGGCGCCTTCACCGTGCCGGCCATGAGTCGCTTCGCGCTTGTCACTCCCTCGTTCAACCAAGGTGCGTACCTTCGCGCCTGCGTGGACAGTGTGCTTGCGCAGAAAGGAGTGGAGCTGGATTACGCGGTGGCGGACGGAGGATCTGAGATTGCTGAAAGGAAACTGGATCTTGGGGGGGTTCGGTCGGGAGGGGGTTAGTTTGGGCTACAAGGGTGAAATGCATGGGGCCAGTGGGACTTTCTTCGATGCCAGCGACCGATCCCGCCTCG
>Ga0172372_10000267_pt1 | contig 80530 bp, 80 predicted proteins | sample LakKiv5m_2_FD_114544 | JGI IMG/M metagenome (GOLD analysis project Ga0172372, IMG submission 114544) | Freshwater microbial communities from Kabuno Bay, South-Kivu, Congo - kab_092012_9.5m | ecosystem: Environmental > Aquatic > Freshwater > Lake | place: Democratic Republic of the Congo... | reverse complement strand
ATTCAATGGAATGAGACGTATACTTAACCACCACTTGAGTTGTGACGGCCAAACGGAGTCGCAGGATTGCGACGAGCGACGTGTCCGCAAGGACTTGACGACCAGAACGGGAGTCAATGAACACGCGGAAGGCCGCACAAGGCGAGATGATATGGTCAGGATGACCGGTATGCAGGCGTGAGCAGGAGCGATCGCCTGAGATCGTCACGATAGAAGTTCGAGTAATCTTTTAAAATCCTCAAGCTGTATTGAAGCTTATAAGAGGTCAACGCTGAACTTTACTTATTTTATTTGCTACAAGTAAAATTACCTCATTTATCAGTGTTAAGAGAGCAGATGAAACACTTGAATCTGAAGGAGAAAATGGAGATGAAGAGTGCGGCCTAGGCAAATATTTCAACTAAAAAATGGGTTGCGCCATTAAAGGGGAATACTTTTCCATATAATTATTTCCCCTAGGTTTAAAAGCAATATAAACTATTTTTGCTGCCGGGTAAACCTTTGAACTTTCCACTTGATAGGAGTACTTCTTGAGTTTTAATCATATTTTTATTTGTTTTGCTGTGGCCTGTACAGCGGTCGTGATAGGTCAGCAAACTTTTGCAAAAATTCCTAACCATTTTAACGACGATGATCAACTGAAGGTTGCACAAATTAAAACCAATAGTATCGAAGACGGCAATGAGCATGAGGAGTGGAAATTTGTTTGGTCAGGTCTGGCCGATTTTCGCTACGCCCAGACTGACAGGGAGCGGTCCTTTCTTTCTCCGGACTCGTCTGGATTTGGAGGCCTAAACCCGTTGCGCTATGGAGGTCGTGATAAGAATTCTGATGGAAAAGGCGATATCCATGGCAATGCCTTCCATCTTTCCAATTTAGATTTGGTGCTGGATTTATTAAGGGACAAAAAGTCTTTTGGGCATATTCAAATACATCATGATGATACAAGTTATACTTCGGGAACCGGAAACAAGCTGGGTATATTTGAGGCCTTTCTTCAATCGGATTTGCTTAAAAAGGAAAAATGGAAATTAAATCTCAAGGCAGGAATTTTTATTCCCCACTTAAGTTTTGAAAATGAAAGCTTGGGCTGGTCGACTTCCAAAACGATCAGTCCTTCGGTGATCAATTCTTGGTTTGGGGAAGAGTTGCGATTGAGAGGTGCCCAGCTCGCGCTATCTAGACAATATGATTTTGGTTCTATTAACGCCGCGATTGGTGGTTTTTCTGGCAACGATGGCCTAGGTTCTGCTCTGGCATGGCGTGGTTGGTCCATGCACGATAGTTACAGTTATTACGGACGGCCACTGCGATTAAGACAGCAAAGTTTAATTACTTCTGGAACTGTTGATCCTTTTGTGGAGACAGATGATAAATTAGGTTATTTTGCCAGAGTGGGGTTGCTTTGGCAGAAGACCTTAAAATTTAGTTATACCTACCTCGATAATAACGGTGATAAAACGATTCGAGACACTGTTACTCGCAATTGGGCCTGGGATACCTCCTTTCATCATTTTGGTCTCTCGTTTTTCAAATTTTCTAATTATGAATTTATGGCCCAGGCCATAAAAGGCAATGGCAAGGCCGGTCGAGCACCAGAAGTGAATATTGATTTTGAAAGTTTTTATTTATTACTTAATCGCCAGTGGTCTAAGTTAGAAGCAAGTGTCCGTTTTGAACAATTTGCTGTGCTCGATAAAGATGATAAGGCCGACAAAAACTATCAAAGAGGAAAGGCCTGGACCTATGCAATTCAATGGAATTTTGATCAAAGACAACTTCTTATGCTCGAAGCGGTCTCGATGTGGGCCAATCGACCTGGTATGGAAAGTTACAGTCAATCAAGTGAAGAGTTATCCTCGCTTTATCAATTGAACTATCGTTGTTATTTCTAGGCCATTTATTAGTCTTCACAGATGACTTGATATAATTTCCTGCATGTATTGTTTTCATGAAACCACCTAAAATAAAGTTGTCCGTTGGGAGATTCCCGACAGAATAAGTCTACAAGGGTTGAGGCCAATGAATTTTTTCTTTTACAGCATGATTAGGATTCACCATTTACTGGTTTTATTACTTTTTAGTTACACCGCTGCGGCCGATGAAGTGATGTGCCATATGACTAGCGAAGAAAGAAATCGCATCGATGCATTACGTGAAGCCATGGCCGTCGTCGACCTGACTGTTCATCCCGGAGATGAGGCAACCGGAATTAATTTAGGCGTAATTGATACTTCATGTCTCACTGGAACGAGGGCGAGTTATAAGGATCAAACCATTCTCTCCATTCGAAATGCCATTAATTTGGCCATTGAGCGCAGTCAAATTTGCTTTGATCGTTTACGCTTCAGAGAAATGCCCGACGTCATATCAGTTTTGGGGCGAACGCGCTTTCGTTGTAACGATCCGACGGGAGATGGGTTGGTAGCCTCTATGCGGCGAACCAGCCGAACCTATGATGCTTGTGGTAGAGGTTTGACTCGCTGGATGGCAGGTGCCCATCGCCGTTACGAAATGACCATGTCTGCGCCCGCGGCGGGCCTACCTGACAAACTCAACTCCACCGCTTCTACCAATATGGAAACCGAAGAATTGGCCTCTTTTTTGGCCCATGAGGCCATGCATGTTTTGGCCATGAATAATAGGGAATGGCACAATACATTTGATGAGCGGGAAAGAGGAACACTCGGTTGTGGCCCCTCACGCTTTGAGGATCGCATCTATTTTACCCAGGCCGCTTGTTTTCCCCAGTCATCTTTGGGACGAGATTTTTATTCTGATGGTGGTGCCTACCAATGTGCGGGTCTGTGTAACAATGCCTTAACCGGCATCGATCCCGAAGCGCTTATAATGTATTCGGCTTCTACTGAACCAGGAGCAGAATTTACTTCTGCTTATGGGCCTAGCCAAGCTGCCTCGCCTTATCCGAGCGAAGAAGCTGGGCGCATTTGTGAAAGAATTAGAGATTGGCGCGATGAAGTTCGCTGATTTGGAAAGGGAAGTTTCCTTTAAAGCAGTCAGATCCAGCGGTCCCGGTGGTCAAAATGTCAATAAGGTGTCGTCGCGTGCACAACTCTATTGGGATTTTAAGCTCAGCAATTTATTAACAAATGAACAAAAAGCATTAGTTGAATTAAAATTACAAAATCTTATAAACCGCGAAGGACTTATCTTCCTTAGTTCAGACGAGTTTCGCGATCTTGAGAGAAACAAACATCGCTGTCTTGAAAAATTATTGCAGTTCTTGACCAGTGCCTTTCACACTCCAAAACTTAGAAAAAAAACAAAACCATCCATATCAAGTCGTATTAAAAAATTAGAAAAGAAAAAAAAACATGGCATACAAAAATCACTTCGTCGTAAAGTAGACTGGTAGAGTAGCGTGGTCCCTGTTACAATTGAGCGTGAAAAAAATCAAAACGTTGATCTTTTTTGTCCAGTTTGCGGTCATCTCTACGACCTTTGCATCACCTTATTCTTGGCAAGAAGTTGCTACTTCGGCACAAAAAAATAACAGCGAACTGAAGGCTGCGGAGGCCAACCTCTCCAATGTTTTAAACCAACGCAAGGCCCTCTGGGGTGATTTTCTACCTCGCCTTTCCGCTGGTCTCAGTGTTTCTGATCAAACTGTTGAACGAAGAACATCGACTTTTGCCACGTCTACAAGTTATGGCAAAAACTATTCAGCGTCATTAGATGCCTCCTTAAATTTATTCTCTGGTTTTCGTGATTGGTCGCGTTTAGGTCAGGCCGGTGCCGTTATTGAGAGAGAACAGGCCAAATATTTGGCCAGTCGTGCGCGCGTTTATTATGACCTTAAAGCCGCCTACGAAAATCTTCTCTACGCGCTTCAATATCAAAAACTGGCGGAAGAAATTATAAAGAGGCGAAAAGAAAATTTAAAAATTGTTGAATTGCGCTACGAGAGTGGTCTGGAAAATAAAGGCTCACTTCTTCTTTCTGAAGCTTATCTGGCCCAGGCCGAATACGACGCCCTCCAGGCCAAAAATGCAGAGCAAACGGCCAAGGCCCAACTCGCTCGCGCCATTGGCTTTGACCAATTTGAAGAATTCACGGTCGAGGGTGAAATTCCTTTTGCTGAACCACCAACACAAACTCCTGCGTTTGAATCCTTAGTCGAAGAGGTTCCTGAATACCAAGAATCCAAGGCCCAAGAAAAAAATGCTGAAGAAGGAATTGTTTTGGCCAAATCAAATTTCCTTCCAAGTTTAAATTTAACCGGTAGCTGGAAAAAAACTGGTGAACAATTTTTCCCCGAGGAAAATAAACAAACAGTTTTTACATTAACCCTAAGTATTCCACTTTTTGATGGGGGTAAAGACTGGTTTGGGACGAGTGCGGCGGTCGAATCTCACACAAATTTTGAACAATTGCGGCGCAATTCGAGAAGAGTCGTTGTCGCCAAATTAAAGCTTCAATATGCTACCTATGTAGAATCCGTGGCCAAATTTAAAGCCGATGCTCTCTTTCGTGAAGCGGCCCAGGCGCGCGCACAAATTGCGCGCAATAAATATAATAATGGTCTGCTTAACTTTGAAAATTGGGACATTATTGAAAGCGATTTAATTGGAAGACAGAAATCATATTTAAGCAGTCGACGCGATAGAATTTTGGCCCAAGCTCAATGGGACCAAACCTTGGGTAGAGGAATTGGCCATGAATGATAAAAAAAATAAAACCCTTGTCGGAAAATATCTTTATTTAATTTTGTTTCTGATTGTTGCAGGTCTTGTTGCTAGTTACTTTTTTATTTTTAAAGCAGGACCAAAGGAAAAGTACGATGAGGTGCTAGTCACGAAAGGAGACATAAATATTGAAGTTTTGGCGACAGGGACGGTGCAGCCAGAGAATAGATTGGAAATAAAATCTCCCATCGCCGGACGAGTTGAGCGGATTATGGTTAAAGAGGGAGATAAAATATACAAAGGCCAAGTCTTGGCCTGGATGAGTTCGACGGAGCGGGCCGCCCTTCTTGATGCGGCCAGGGCGAAGGGAGCAGAAGAGTTAAAAAAATGGGAAGATCTCTACCGACCAACTCCTGTGGTGTCGCCAATTAGCGGAACTTTAATTTTAAAAAATGTTGAATCAGGTCAAACCTTTACCAATGTCGATGCCATTTTCGTTCTCTCTAATCGATTGACTGTCAAGGCCCAAGTTGATGAAACCGATATTGCTTCTGTCAAAGTAGGGCAGGAGGCGCAGATTATTTTAGATGCTTACTCTGATCAGAAAGTAACCGCCAAGGTTTTGGCCATTGCATTTGACGCGACAACTGTCAACAATGTGACCACTTATTTAGTCGATGTTGCTCCCTTGGAAACACCAGATTTCATGCGTTCAGGTATGACAGCAAATGTTAAATTTTTAATTCGAACACTTTCCAATATTTTGTTAATTCCAAATTCCACCATCGATTTCAGCACCAACGAAAAGAGTGTTTGGCTTAAAAATGGTCCCAATAATCAAAAACATAAAGAGTTAAAGGCCATTGACGTCGGTGGGAGTGATGGAAAAATGAGTGAAGTTCGTTCAGGATTAAAGGAAGGCGACATCATCCTCTTAAAACAAATTACAGGCGAAGAAGGAACAAAAGGCTTTAATCCTTTAGCTCCAATGCGAAATCGCAATAAAAAGTAGTACTGGATTTTAATGATTGAAATAAAAAGCATTAAAAAGATTTATAAATTGGGAGATCATGAGGTTCACGCACTTCGCGGTGTGAGTTTAAAGATCGACTCAGGCGATTTTGTGGCGATCATGGGACCCTCAGGCAGTGGCAAGTCAACGATGGCCCAGATTCTGGGCCTATTAGACGCTCCAACAGAGGGACAATATTTATTTTTTGGAAAGGAAATTTCTAATTATTCAGAAGACGAGTTGGCCATTTTAAGAAGAGATCAAATCGGTTTTATATTTCAGCAATTTAATCTTTTACCCAGAATGACGGCCAAGCAGAATATTGAGCTACCGTTACTCTATTCTCGTGCCGTAGTTTCAGAGGGATATTCAGAAAGCTTATTGAAATTGGTTGGCCTGGAAAATAGAGTTGGCCATCGGACCAATGAATTATCGGGTGGACAGCAACAGCGAGTGGCCATTGCTAGAGCTCTTGTGAATAAACCCAAAATTATTTTTGCCGACGAGCCAACGGGAAATTTAGATTCTCAAAGTGAAAAAGAAATTTTAGAAGTTATTCAAAAACTTAATGACGATGGTATCACCGTTATTATGGTGACCCACGAAGAATCCATAGGGCAGCAGGCCAAGCGTTTAATAAAGATGAGGGATGGCCAAATTGTTTCCGATGTTCGATTAAGGCCCATTAATTCCATGGCCGGTCAGGGCAATTTAAATGTGGCCCATACCCAAGCTCCCAAATCATTGCTTAATGACTTGGCCATTTATTTTAATCAAGGTCTGCATACATTATTGGCCAATAAAATTAGAAGCGGTCTATCGATGCTGGGAATTATGATTGGCGTGGCCGCCGTGGTTGCCATCATGGCCTTAGGAAACGGGGCCCAAAAGGCCATGGAAGAATCTCTTTCCACCATGGGGTCCAATTTGCTAGTGGTTCGGTCCGGCTACCGAAAAATGGGGGGCGTTACACAAGAGACTGGCGCTTTGCGACTCTATGTGGAGGATGCCGAATTTTTAAAAGAAAGATTAAGTAGTATTAAAGCAGTTTCACCGACGGCCGATTCGCGCGGTCAAGTGGCGTTTGGCAATAAAAATTGGAGCACTCAAATTACTGCCGTCATGGAAAATTACCCAACCGTTCGCAATTGGGCGCCGATGATGGGAAGATTTTTTACCAATGAAGAAAATCGCACACGCGCACGGGTTTGTTTAATTGGACTTACTTTGGTGCGCGAGTTATTTCAAAATAAAAATCCCATCGGTGAAAATATAAAAATAAATAAAGTAAGTTATCAAGTTATCGGTGTCATGGAAGAAAAAAGCGGGGGCGGCTGGCGAGACCAAAATGATATAGTTATCGTTCCGCTTGAAACAGGTCTTCGACGCATTTTTGGCAAGGAATCGGTCGATTCGATTGATGTCGCCATCGCTGATAAAGACCAAATACCGATGGCCCTTGAGCAAATAATATCTCTGTTGAATGAAAGAAAGCGCGTGCCATTTTCCCAGCAGCAAACGGCATTTAACATAATGAATATGGCAGACATTCAAAAGATGATTGAAGACAGCAACAAAACCATGTCCACCCTTTTGGCCTCGGTTGCCGCCATTTCCTTGTTGGTGGGGGGAATTGGGATCATGAACATTATGCTCGTTTCGGTAACTGAGCGGACAAAAGAAGTGGGTTTGCGCAAATCGGTAGGCGCAAAAAAACAAGATATTCTCCTGCAATTTTTAATGGAATCCATCGTCATGAGTGCCTGTGGCGGATTTGCGGGAATCATTCTTGGATGGGTGATAACTGAAATTCTGTCTTCAGTCACTGGCTGGACAACTTCAATTTCTTTCGTGACAGTGACGGGCTCGATGATCTTCTCTTCTTTTATAGGCATTGTTTTTGGAATATACCCGGCCCATCGTGCATCCAAGCTTCACCCAATTCAAGCACTTCGCTACGAATAAAAAGGGCCACTCAACGTGGCCCTGAAAAAATTATTTTTAAATAAAATTAACTAATATGCTTCACCACTTCTTGGTTCGCAAAACGAACTTTTTTAGCGCTGCCATATTTGTCGTCGCTAGCACGAAATCCTGCCGGGCAAGCCACCACGGTTTTCCAGCCTGTGCCCGTGAGGCCCAAAATTTCATCATATTTAACGGGTTCAATGCCTTCCATAGGGCAAGTATCAACACCAACTAAAGCACAGCTTGTCATAAAATTTCCAAGGGCGATATAGGCCTGGCGTGCGGCCCATTCCATGGAAACTTTACCACGTGGGCCATTGACGACGTCGCCAATCATCATTTTTTTGTAACCTTCAAGAGTACTGGGATCAACGCCCCTAGTTTTGGCCGTGGATTCAATAAACTTTTGAACATGAGCTTCATCCATTTGTTCTTTAACCGCAAAAACTACCAAGTGAGAACAATCTTCAACCTGCTTTTGTTTCCAAGAAACCGCCGTTAATTGTTGTCTGAGGGGAAGATTAGTTACTACCAAAAATTTCCATGGCTGAAGACCATAGGAGGAAGGGGTAAGTATGAGTGAATCTTCCAGAGCGTTCCAAGTTTTAGCATCAATTTTCTTCTGGGAATCAAATTTTTTAACAGCATAGCGCCAGTTTAAAGCTTCAACGAGTGTTTCATTTTTTATGGGGTTCATGGTGAACTGACTCCTTATAAATAGAATCTATTATGGTTTTAGCGGCCAAGTATTTTGAAATATACGCCAAATTTTGCCTTATTTCTAGATTTGAATTGTTCGTTTAAGTTTGATTATAATAATGGTTATGAGTGAAAAACATTTGCTGCAATATCCAATTGTACTTGTTCATGGTCTTGGGGCCCTTGGTCAAATGGGGCCAATTGAATATTTTTATAAGATTCCAGGTATGTTAAGGCGCCACGGAAATCGCGTCGCTGTCGTTAATTTAGCTCTTTGGAATACCATTGATCACTGTGCCCAGGAATTGGATAAAAGAATGCAAGAACTTTATCCAGGGCAAAAAGTTAATCTTATAGGCCATAGCATGGGTGGGTTGGTGTCCAGGCTTTACACGACTCAGTATGATAAAGGTCAAAGAGTTGCTAGTGTGACAACGATTGGAAGTCCTAATAAAGGAACGGCGATTGCCGATCATTTTTTAGAATTGTTTTTAAATGACGTCATGGCCAAGACAGAATTATTGGCAAAAAAAATCCATCTCTCCCATTTTGGTTTTCGGCAATTAAGTAAAAAATATTTTGATGAGAATGTGCATCATCAAGTTTTGGATGTGCCTGGAGTGGCCTATTTTAGCGCCACAAGTATTATCACTAAGCCAATTATGTTTAATTCGCTTCCTACCTTTTGGGCCACCCAACCCATATTAAAACATTATGAAGGGGACAATGACGGATTTGTCTCGGAAGAATCGGCCCGCTATGGTAGTCATATATGCACTTATCATGGTGATCACTATGCCCAGATTGGGCAACCTTTTGGCAAAGGTAAACTTGATCACTTACAATTTTTCGGCGATATTGTGGCGCGACTCCATCGCGATGGTTTTTAGATTATTTTAAAATGTAGGAGAAAAACGTGAGCAAAGCTATTACTGTGTATACCACTGACTATTGCCCCTACTGCGTTCGCGCAAAAATGTTATTAGAGCAAAATGGTTTTTCTTTTCAAGAAATAAAAATAAGTCGAGACGACGATGCGGCCAGAGAAGAATTGCTCAAAAAGTCTGGAATGCGCACTTTTCCACAAATATTTTTTGGCGATAAGTTGATAGGTGGGTGCAGTGATCTAGAGCAACTCCACAGCACTACAGGTTTGAAAAACGCCTTATCCTAAAGCTTTCCTAATTCAGTTTTGACTGTCAGAGGAATTTTTAAGTAAGTTTTCCCATTCGATTCCTGAGGCGCCAAGTGCCCAGCATCAATATTAATTTGCACACTGGGAAATAAAAGGCGAGGTGCCTTTAAACTTTGGTCACGCTCTTGGCGGAACTTTATAAATTCATTTTCAGCAGTGTGCGCCTTAAGTTGTGTATTGTTTGCCTTACTTTCCCCGACGGTGGTTTGGAATTGAAGTGGTCTTCCACCTGGTGAATAGTCGTGACCCACATAAATTTTTGTATCTTCATCAAGACTGTAAATATTTTTAGTAATTGACTGATACAAATCTTGAGCACTGCCGCGTGGAAAATCACAACGGCCTGTGCCACTATCTGGCATAAATAGAGCATCGCCGGTGAAAACATTTTGTCCAATTTTAAAGCTTGTGCAAGCAGGTGTGTGGCCCGGAGTAGGAATAACTTCCAACTGGATTGAACCAAAAGAATATGATTGGCCATCTTTTAATAACAAATCGAATTGACTGCCGTCGGCTTTTAAAAGGGTCAAATTAAAATGGGACTTAAAAACTTCCTGCACAATTTTGATTCTTTCGCTGATGCCGATTTTAATCTGGGGGTAAATTTGTTTGAGAATTTGGGAGCTTGAGAGGTGATCGGCGTGAGCATGGGTTTCTAAGCTTGCGTGAATTTTAAGATTATTTGTCTTGATAAAATGAACGACAGGTTTGAGGGAGGTGTCTGATACGGCACCTGAAGCGGGATCAAAATCTAAAACAGGATCGATGATAATGCCATCAAGGGTTGATGAATCAAAGACAACATAAGTTAAAGTAAAAGTGTCAGGATCAAAAAAATGTTGGATGCTATATTTATTTGCGCTCATGTCGGACTCCTACTTTACTAGGTCTAAACAGTTTATTGTATATAAGGCCAAAAAAACTTTAACAGAGAAATGGTAACGACTAAAGTAAATACTGTTTTCCGAAATTTTGCCAAGGTCTTTGCTTTGATTTTTTTATTAAGAAAATTTAGTAATTGCAAGGAGAGCACAATACCAATAATTAAAAGAGTTAGTTGGTAAAAAGAGAGAAAATCTCCTGCACCACGAAAATACTGACTGGCCAGAGAAAAAGCAGACGAAAGTGCAATCGTAAACAAACTTGTGGCCAGAGATTCGTCCTGTTGCAATTTAAAAATTCCTAATAAAACAGGCATTAGCAACACGCCACCGCCGAGCCCGGTCAGCGTAGTCAACACTCCAAGTGTAAGTCCACTAAGGAGAATTAAAAGATAAAATCTCGCAGAATTTTTTTCTGAAATGATTGTTCCTGGTTGTTCAGAAGAATTTGTTGCCTTTTGCGTCCACATCGTCCACACACCCCATAATGAAACGACCGACAATAAAATAGCAATGGCCCATTCGGGAATTTTCGCTTTGAGTGGAATAGAGGAGAGGCTTCCAACAGTACTGGCCAAAAATAACCATGCAGTATGCTGCCAAGAGATTTTATTAACTTTACCAAAAAGGTTGAGAAGGGAGGCCAAGACTACAACAGCTAATGACCATAAGGTCGCTGTTTTAAGTGGAACTTGGAGCAATTGCATAAAAAGAGGAAGGGCAATTAATGCACCTCCTGAACCTGTAAGACCAAGAATAACACCAACGATAATTCCAATGACTAGTAATTCCATAGCTCTAGGTTACCACCTTATATTTTAGTATTCAATTGAATAATTGAATAAATGGTGTTATCTTAGAACTGTGGAGGTTAGAGATGGATGGGGATGTTGGATTATTAGGCCCTAAATCTATTTTGCTAAAAAAACAGCAAGATTTAATTTTCCATGAGTTAGCGTCACTGCTTTCTGCACTTAATAGTCCAGTAAGGCTTCGGATTATTCATTTTCTCTCTCAAGGTCCACATCCTGTCGAATTACTCGCTAAAAAGCTTGATCAAACAATAGCGAATACCAGTATGCATTTAAGAAAAATGTATAACGAAGGACTACTTAAGATTGAAGGTCGTGGACAACAGAGGTTTTATGAAATTGCTAATGATGCTTTAAGGCAATTTTGGGAGAATATTCAAGACTATGCACAACTAAATAATCCATCATTAAAATTAAAAAATGAGTTAAGTGATATAATTGAGTGGACTTTTTCTTTTAAAGATACACTCAAATTTTTAAAGAATGGTAAAGCTGTTCTTTGTGATGCCAGACCAATAGAAGAAATTAATTTAACTAAAACAATGCCTGATTGGTATATTACTTATCACCCAACGTTTGGTGATAAACAGTCTATACTTAGTCATAAAAAGAGATTGAGTCAAAAGCTAAAAGGTAAAATGGTACTTGTGTTTTGCCGCGGTCGATTTTGCGTTATGTCCTTCCAATTTGCTGAGAATTTAATAAAAAATGGTATTAGGGCCTATCGCTGCCCTTGGAGTTGGTATCAAATAGAACAAATGATCAATGAAAAATAACCAAGGAGTTAATTGTGATACATGCCTTAGTAGGTGGTGTGATCATTGGAATCGCAGTTAGTGTTATGTTGTATTTTAATGGTCGTGTTACTGGTATCGCCGGCATTATTGGTAGTGCTCTTCGCCCTGAAAAAACGCAATTTGCTTGGCGTTTGGCCTTTTTAGGCGGACTAGTTGTTGGAGGGATGGTTATTAAACTTTTTTATCCAGTGGCCTTGGAATCGACGCTACAAATTAGCACCCTTAGTTCCATTGGTGCTGGTTTCCTCGTTGGATTTGGCACTTTACTTGGCAATGGTTGTACTAGCGGTCATGGCGTCTGTGGTATTTCAAGGATGTCGATTCGGTCGATTATATCAACAGTCACTTTCATTACCTTTGGCATTTTAACCGTCTTTATTATGAAGAAGATTGGTCAGTAAAAGAGGTTTTTATGAATCGTATTATGACATCATTTGTAGTTGGATTTTTATTTGCTTTGGGCCTTGGAATAAGCGGTATGACAAAACCTCAGGCCGTCCAAGGCTTTCTTGATCTTTTCGGCCAGTGGGATTATTCCCTGTTAGGAGTCAAGGGGGGCGCTATTTTGACTCATGGAATACTCTATCGATTAATTATGAAGCGATCCTCGCCACTGTTTGACACAAAATTTCATGTGCCTTCCAAAAAGGAAATTGATCCCCGTTTGGTCTTTGGGGCCGCACTTTTTGGAATTGGTTGGGGCTGGGCCGGAATGTGTCCAGGACCAAGTTTAGTGAGCTTGGCCACTGGAAATATTCAGGTCATTACTTTTGTCGTTTCAATGCTGCTTGGTATGGGTGTTTTTAAATTAGTGGAACCCAAGCTATAACCTATAGCGTTTTAATAAATTCAGCGACGTCGCTATGAACTTTATAGTTTGGTTCCGTAGCGATTTTCCTAATTCCATTAATAGTATTTGACGGCCATCCACTTTGAAATAAGTTTACGACCCATTTTGGAATGGAGCCCTTTGGATCGGCCAAAATCTCAACTTCGATATGGGTAGATTTACCATCGGGATTGGTTTTAATAAAATAGCGGCTGGAATGTAGAAGTCCACGAACAACACTTTTAACTTCTGGTGCCCCAGTATGAACAGCATTCTCAATCAAAATATCAACTGATTTATTGGCCTTATCAACTTTGACATTAACAGAATAAACGAAATCCCTGTCTGAAATGGGCCAGGGGGCGGTAGTTCGGTTATATTCTATTTTTTCAAATTTAGATTTTTGTTCGACTATGTGACTCGATTTTAAATCACTCATCCACTCTTTAATTCGGCTTACGTCGTGAATGACTGAGACAACGTTTTCAATGGGAGCGTTAATATCTGAAACACCCCTAAAGGCGACCACATCCGTTCCTGGAATGTCCGCCTTAAAAACTAATACATTGTTTTTTTCTTTTATTTTTTCCCATCTCGCAGTGATTTCACAATGGGCCAAACATGAAATTAAACTAATAATGATGGTTGTCGCAATAATCTGAAGACGAGTCACATGTTTCATAAGAATCCTTTATATTTTTATTAAAATTTACTTTAAATGCTCTTTGAATTTTTCAGGCGGCCTTCCAATCACCGCAAACTTTTCACCCACTAAAAGAGGGCGCTCGAGGAGATCTGGATTTTTGGCCAGAATGGTCGCAATCTCCTTGGCCTTTAGTCCTAAAAGTTTGGTCTCAGTTAAACCTAGGTTTTTGGCCTTTTCCTCTTTCACCCTAATAATTTGAGGCAGAGGATCGATCAGTTTAATTAAGAAATCGAGTATTTCCTCTTCGTCGAGACCTTGCTTTAGATATTCAATAATTTCCAGATTTTCAGTTTTGTAATCCTTTTGGCATATTTCTAGGCCTTGCCGGGATTTTCCGCAACGGGGGTTGTGATAAAGCCTAAATGCAGGTTTTTTCATAATTTGTGCCTTTAATATGAGCTATTTAGCAAGAGGAGAGATGAAAACTCAAGTGTCTTTTTATCCCTATAATAATTACTCGCTACCAAGGTTGGCCTTAAAAAGAAGTATATAATGCCGCCAATTTGATATTTCATTTAATTTCAATCTTTTCAATGTTTTGGGGTAAAAGGCCATGAAAATTTCATCAACTGTCTCTTTCATTTTAGCTTTTGGTTTATTCGCACAAAATGCGGCACTGGCCGATACCAAATTGACTGTCGTTCACAACTTTTCAAAGGCCGAAGCAAAGGAAATATGGTCAAAGGTCAAAATCGATGCCGTTCCTGAAGCTCTCCTGTCTACGGCCACAATTGAAACCCCAATTTTTGCCTTTAAAGCTCCAAAAGAAAATTTGTTTTTTCAGGATTTGAATCTCTTTTTGTGTCTCAACGCCTGTGAGGAAGAACAAAATATTACTCTTGATGGAAGCGGAGGAGATTACTCTGTACTTCTTCAACCTTCAAAATGGTACAACAAGGGAAAAGTTCGCAAGGAAAATGGTAGTGTCATTCGTCAAAATACTGTCTATTACTGGGTTGGAAAAATGTTCCAGAAGTTGGCAGGTTTAGGCTTTTCTCCAAAAACAAATCTTAAAGTTTTGGTTGACCGAGAAATTAATGAATTAACTGAACGCGGTAATGCCGAAAATAATGCCTTCTATAATCCTCTTGATAATACACTTTCGTTTTTACCAGCAGGCAATTCTTTATTTTCTAAATTACTGGCAGGAAAATTGCGTCCGAGTGGTTACGATCCTACCGTGGCCGTGCATGAGGCCGGGCACTTTGTTTTTAATGAACTAACAGGTGGTAGAAATGTAAACGATGAAATTGGCGGCCTGAATGAAGGTTTTGCTGATTACTTGGCCATGATCGTTTTAGATACAGGAAAAATTGGCACGGTGATGTTGTCTGGAAAACCATTGAGGGATGCGACCAAATTATTGACCTATGGTCGAGGAATGGAAGTACACGACCTGGGCAACGTTTTTTCTAGTGCTTTATGGTTAACTCGCACCGAAACTAAAGAAGCGGATCTTTTTGACCGCGCTGTTCTAGACGCAGTCAAAACCATTGGCCAAAATATTTATGCAACAGCTTTTGATTTTATTAAAGCCTTGAATGAGTCTCTGATTCGCTTAGGGGCTTCTCGTGAAACACGAGATTTGGCCTTTAAAAATTTTAAAAGCGCAGGTTTGACCGGAGAGTATACTACTTTAAGTGAAGAGCAACTTTTGGCAAAAAGAAATGGGAAGAAATTTTTAAACTTAGCTTTGACTACAAAAATTCCAGGTCCATTGGCAAGGTCCTATGGGCTTGATCCTGTGACCAACGTTTCATTAGATCTTATTGAAAAACGAGAGATGCCGTCTACCAGTGATGGTAAATCTTACGAAATAATTTATTTGTCGTATGCTGAACAAGATGTAGTAACGCCATTTATCCTTTATAGAGAATCAACATCAGATAATTTGCTGGCCGCTTATCATATTGATGGAACTCTTGTGAGTGAAGACAAGGGATTTAAATTGCTACAAAAAGTCTTAGAAAATTATAGTAATGCTGAGAAATTCCAAAACATTAAAGAAGCAAAAGAGCTGGTTGAAGTGGTTGCTGGTAGTAAATGGATGGTCAAACTTAAAGTGAAGGATGAAAGTATAATTCGTCTCAATGTTAATGGTGAATTAATTGATGTAAAAAAGACTAGTGGAAAAGTGAAATTAAAATTTCTTGGTCGCTTAGCTTCATTAATTACGTCTGTTCCAAAGGAAATGGATCATTTTGTTTCTTTCACAACCACCGATAAACGCTTTGAAGGTCGCCTGCCTAAACTTGGTAATGAGTACATATTGGGCCATGAGACCATTTTGAAAAATGGTGTGTCAGAGCGCGTCCTTGTCGAAGCGGTCGGTCTAGAATAAAAAAAGGCCTTGGGTTAGCAAGGCCTGTGTAGATTCCCATGTATTATATTGGCTAGAGTAATTGGCGCAATTGCTCTTTCGTCAATCTTGGATGGTAAGCATTGTCATGATGTTCCTCGCTTAATTCTTTTATCTTTTGCCCTCGTCCATAGATGTACTTGTTAAATTCAACGTCAAGGCTTTGCCCATAAAATTGTTCGAGCTGCTGCTTAAACAATTCAGTAGTAAATGGGTTGAAATGAAATTCTTCAAAAAAACCTTTTAAGAATTTTTTCAATCCTCCTTTGGCGGAAAGTAATTTGTCCATATAACCCATAAATCGGCTTCCCTTAGTATAAGCATTGTCATCTGTCATACGCATATAGACAGATTTTCCGGCCATGGTTGAAGGAGAAAGCTCTGAAATCTGATTTTGGCGGTAGCCGTCGTCGCGCCAGCTGGCAATCGCTTCATCAATCCATCCGGAGTTACCATTGGCGGGCATTATTCCTCGCGCAAAGTAGGAGTGGGTTAGTTCATGGGCCAGTGCCCAAAGGCTGGTTATCGTCGCTCCATGATATTCCATACCACCAGAACCAGCGCCGTAAATAACTACTTTAGGGTGGGGAAATGGGCCGTAATCTCGTTCTAGTTCGGCAAGTGTTTGCGCCGTTTTAGTTTTAAAAGCGGCCAGATCAACGCTACCTGTATAAATTAAAACAGGTATATCGCGCCCATCTATACTGCGATAATTAAAACTTGTTTGACGAAAAGTCGATTTCGGAACGATATGGAAAAAGAGAGAAGAGGCATTAAAGTGATTGGGTGTTTGGATACGGAATTGGTTTTTTCCTAGAACTTGAATTTCTCCATTGGTAAAGATTTCATGTTCTTGTTCGGTCCCTGTTACCACGACATCAATCGTGGAAGCATAGGTATCAAATTCCAAATTGGCCGGTAAATATTGTTCAAGAAAGGTACGATCATCCAGATCGGAAGTCCAAAAGGCACTTCGCACACCCGTTCCATTGAAGGTGACATTTTCGCTAATATTATTTTTAATAACAAGATGATGTCTTCCGGCCGGAACGACAGTAGTGAGGTAGCGGAAGGCCGTCACATTTTGAATATTGTAAAACATGCTATCCACTGTCTTTCCATCTAGGGCCACATTTAGTGGTGTTGGAACCAAATCAAAAATTGGCATACCCTCTTGTTCAGTTGCGAACTCGATGGCCGATTCCGCATAAGCACTGCTTTTCCTTACATCATAAGTCACTTTGTATTGCGCGCTTAGAAAATCTGTAAACACAGCTTTGTTGGAGGTACGGTCAACTGAAAGTGCTGGTGGCGCTTTGGCCAATTCGGCCTGGGCAAAGCTTGTTAATGCGAGGGTGAGAAATGAAACCGAAACGGCCTTTGAGGCCTTCTGTGAGAGGGACTTCAAGAACATAATCAACTCCTTCCTTAGAGTAGAATGGGAATAGTTCATTATGCGCTAAAAAATGAGCGGGGGTAGATTTTGTGGCGGCTGTAAGAAAATAATAAAATGGTTGTCGCTATTACTAGGTTTTTTGTGCGCCAATTGGATTAAGACGTTCCCTGATGAAATTAATTTTAGCTTCTGTTGATTGGGGGTGTTCATCCAAATCGACCAAATACTGTGCTAATTTTTTATAATTTTTGAACATAAGATGGACCCAAATCATTTGGTAGTCAATTTTCTTAAATACCACTGATTTATTTTCAAAATAATAATTCTTATTTGCAAAAAAATCCCGAGGCATATCAGTCCAATGTCGGCCGGCGTTGAGATGGTGTCCAATATGATAGCCATCATTAAAGCATCGATAATTATACAGAGAGGCCACTACTGTAATGCTATTTTTATAATTATTTGTGGGGTCATTAGGATCAATAAAGGCGTGTTGGGCCCAATTACCTGCCATTAATCCAAACCAGCATAGGGCCGTTGGAAAAATGAATACAACAAAGGCTGCCTTTGAATTTATCCAAATAGCTGCACTAAGAATGGCAAAAAAACTTAGATAGCTTAAAAAAGTTTGAAGAGCAAAATTCCATTTCTTATTTTTTAAAAAGTAGAGAGGAAGTTCAATCCACCCGAGAAGGCTAAAGCGCAGAAAATAGATAAGCCAATGAAAAAAGCTATCACGCTGGTAGCTTTGGGTGGAGCTCAAGTCGCTAGAGGCATTATCTTCGCGATGATGCATTTTGATATGGTGAAGGTAATAAAGTCTCGGAGGAAGACCATAGAAAATGCCATTGAAGTTCAATAAAAAATCTAAAAGCCCATTCCGCCTATTTTGCCAAGGGGAACGATGACAAATATTATGCAGCATTAGCAAATGAGGGCCAAGTGAGTAGGCTAAGAGGACAAAATAGGATATGGCGGAAATATACCATGCAAGGCCAATTTTAAACATAAAAAGTGATAGGCCCAATGGCACGAGTAACAAGCTGTCGAGGGCCATTTGAACTAGAAATGGAAAGTCTTGTTGGTCACGCAGAATCCAAGTGAAAGCTTTTGACCACCCTTGCCAAGGTCGACCCAAAATTTCATTGTTGTCAAAATAGACACCCTCTTTTGCCATGCCGAGCCCCTTGGGATTATATCTCTTAACAATATTTGATGGAGGGCCTATCTGGATAGTCTTGAATTGAAAGATTTTCAGCACATTTAGGCTACGCGCTTACCTGGTTTGCGATCCTTCATGGGAATGTAATGAGTGGTTGTAGGTCCACTATATATTTGACGCGGTCGTCCTATCCTCGTGTTTGTATCATCGTTCATTTCTTTCCAATGGGCGATCCAACCAGGCAGTCTTCCTAAGGCAAACATAGCGGTAAACATATTAACTGGAATATTTAAAGCAGAATAAATAATACCACTATAGAAATCAACGTTGGGATAGAGTTTTCGTTCGACAAAATAACTATCGTTGAGCGCAGCTTCTTCCAATTTCTTGGCAATGGATAAAAGCGGATTATTGATACTCATTTTCTTTAAAACTTTGTCACAGGCCTGTTTAATAATTTTTGCTCGTGGATCAAAATTTTTATAAACCCGATGGCCAAATCCCATTAAGCGCACTCCAGAGTTTTTATCTTTGGCCATTTTTACAAATTTTTCGACGTCGCCGCCATCCTTGTGAATTTTTTCTAGCATTTCCATGACAGCTTGGTTCGCTCCACCATGAAGCGGGCCCCAAAGAGCGCTTACGCCTCCGGAGATAGAAGCAAATAGGTTGGCCTCCGCTGAGCCAATCATTCTGACGGTACTAGTGCTACAATTTTGTTCGTGATCAGCATGAAGGATAAGAAGTAAATTGAGTGCCTCTGCGGCCTCAGCAGCAATCTCATACTTTTCACTTGGAACGGCAAACATCATGTTAAGAAAATTTTCACAATAGCTTAGATGGTTTTGAGGATAAATTTTAGGTTGATTCATGGACGTTTTGTAGGAATAGGTCACAATCGTCGGGAATTTTGCTAAAAGGCGAATAATTAATTGATCTACGTCCTTAGCGTTTTTAGGATTGAGTAATTCTTGATAAAAAGTTGACATGGCACTTACTGCTGCACTTAATACGCCCATCGGATGAGCATCACGTGGCATACTATCGAAGAGGTTAACGAGATCTTCTTTCAGCAAAGTATGTTTTTTAATTTCATTTTCCCAGCGATTATATTCTTCGCTGCTTGGTAGGTAACCGTAAATGAGCAGAAAGGCCACTTCCAAAAAACTAGCTTTTTCCGCCAGTTCTTCAATTGGAATGCCACGATAGCGCAATATTCCTTGTTCGCCGTCGAGATAGGTAATGGCACTCTTGCCGCTGGATGTATTACCGTAACCATTATCAATCGTGATGAGACCTAATTTATTTCGAAGCTGGGAAATATCCATTCCCAGTTCATTTTCCGTTCCCTCGATAACGGGACAATCAAGTTCTTTACCTTCAAAAATAATCTTTACAGACTTATTTCCACTCACATTAGACTCCTTGTAAAAAAGCAAAATATATCAATTTTAGATATTTACCTATCGGAAAAGTTGCTCGGTATATTGATAAAATGAGCTCCTCATAATTAAGGGAAAAGGTAGCCTAGAATACAATAATCACGAGCAAACCAGTTTTGTCGGCATTCGGGGGATAATATTACGGAAGGAAGAAGAAATGACGATAAGACCTGGTATGAAACAACAATGGTTCTTCATTACCATTCTTTTAATCGGCTTTTTTATCGGGCTTAGACCGCACGGTTGGCATCAAAATCATATTTCCAGTCGCAATAATTCACTTAATAGAGAGCGGCGAATTGCTTCCATTTCCGAATCCTGGTGGTCGCGCAAAGGTGAGGTTATTTTAGTCGGGGCCATTGCGGGAAATGATAGCGGCAGTTGGTATGTTGAAATGCGCTTTAAGGAAAAAAATGGCGTAGTAAGTGGCAAATCTATTGTTACAAATGACAGTGGAGAGGAACAATCAGTTTATCAAATTAAAGGCCATCGAAAAGATCACAAATGGAATTTAGAGGAACTGCAACTTATTTCATCCAAGGGACGTCAAAGCAACAATGTTTTTTCTCCAAAAATATTTGTAATGCTCGAGCAAGCTGGTACGCGCTTCTTGGGTGAGTGGTATGAAGCGGAGGCCTATAAAAGTTTTCAAAATGATGGCCAAGCAACAATCTTAAAAAGCGGCGATGTTGAATTGCGATTGCGCTAATTGTCCTTCCTTTAATTTTTATTTATTTGAAAATGGTGTTTAATGACCGCAGCCATTTCCCTTACGGCCTTTGTATGGCGGTGTTCAACTCGATAGCAAAGGCAGATTCGATCTACAAAAGTGGGAGCCTCTCTTAATTTAACCCAGATTTTTTTATTTTTAGTGTGTTGAAGTGCACCTTGCTGCATCACTCTTTCAGGGACCAGGCCAATTCCCGCTCCTTCAAAAACCAATTGGGCCACAAAATCCAAATCTTGCGCGGTAACCATTTGAACTTTTCTTTTGGCCAACTTTAATTTTGTTAAAAGATATTGGGACTGGGCCAGAGAAGGATCAAATATAAAGCATGGCCTGAAATCCTTTTCTGCAATTTCGTCCGTCAATGATTTCAAATGAAAACAGCTGAAGTGATCAGTGCCCAATTCCGTGATGATGAGATCTGGATGAGGAACGGGATTGATGGCCAAGGCCAGGTCAATCTTATGCGCAATAACATTCTCCACAACGTGACGGGAAAGGTTATTGATGACATCAATTTCCAGTTCGGGATATTTTTTAAGCAAGTCGGCCAAGGCGTTTGGAAGAGCATAGTGGGCCACAGCGGGATGACAACCGAGACGGAAACGTCCTTTTACTTGAGATATGGTTGACCCCGCTTCGGTTTTTACCTTTTCCCACTCTGCTTCTAATAATTGGATATGGCCCAGTAGTTTCTCCCCGGCCACCGTAAGTCTCACGCCCCGTTTTCCGCGATCAATGAGATCATGGCCCATGGCCTTTTCTAGTCGTTTAATCGCAAGAGACAGGGAGGGTTGGCTAATATTGAGAGTCTCTGAGGCGCGAGAAATATTGCCAAGACGGGCCACTTCTTTGAAATAAATCATATCCATAGAGTTTGGTAACATTGGTATTCCCCCGCATAAAAAGTCGCTGGATTGTAGCATAAAAGAGGCGACCTATTATAGGTATAAACTATGATAGTTATAAAATCTATATTATTTACACATAGTAATGGGGTGGTTAAAAAGGTGCTACTAAACAGGAGAAAAAATATGAAGTTTTATGTATTTAAATTAAAAAATGTACTTAAGGTTTTTACCATTGGATTTCTTTTACTTCAAAGCTTGGCCTTTGCTCAAGACTTCGATCGGGGCATAATTGAAGAAGAGGGAATGAAGCTTCTTTATGATGTGACTCATCACCTAGAAGTAGCGTTAAATGAGAATACGGTTTTATGTTCCTGGGCCGATTACGCTGGAGAATTCTTAAAGGTTCTCATTCCCGAATTGGCGGATATTACTCTTTTAGATCATCAAAATAGGGGCGCAGGGGCACCTTGCTTAGGAGCTGGGAGTTGTCGCGGACCTTGGTTTCCAAATGGTCATTTACCAAGCGATATTATCAATCCAGAGAAACCAACTGAAAAGATCGCCTTAACTGTTAAGGTATTCCGTCAAACTTACAAAACCATGGATCAAGCTGGCAAAGAAGGTTGTGAGGTTCAGATAGTTGAGGAGCTAAAAAGTAATATCCGTGGTGTCGATTTTTACCATTTAAGGCAAAAACATTTAGGCGAGCGAAGTATTTCAGATTGTAAATAAAAGTATCATTCAAAGGTTCTTGGACAATCGACACTGATCAAAGTTTGCCGGGTCTCCCAACCACTGCCATTTTAATTGGTGTCTATTGATTCCCGTGCTGGGACTCCGAATAGGTAGTCCCAGGCGGTTTTTAGTGAAAAAGAAACACACAATAGTTGTTAGTGATCTTCATCTGGCCGATGCTGAGCCTATTCATGAAGCACGGCTCCTTTGGAAAAAATTTAGGCAAGACCAGTATTTTATCGATGATTCTTTCCAAGGTTTTTTAAAATATCTTCAAACTCATATCAATGATAAGGGCCAGGATCAATGTCTTGAATTAGTTTTGAACGGAGATATTTTTGATTTCGATTCCATCATTAAAACGCCCGAAAAGGCCGGTTATAAAATTACTCCTTGGGAAAAAAAGTTTGGTCTCGATTCCACTCAGGAAAAATCCCTTTATAAAATGCAGCAGATTATCAATGATCATGCCAAGTGGTTTTTGGCCTTATCAAAATTTTTGCTTGAGGGAAATAGCATTGTCTTTGTCATAGGCAATCACGATATTGAACTTTATTGGCCAATGGTACAAAAGCTAATCGTGGAGGCCATACTGGGTGGTATAGGTGGTATTCAGCAAAATGCTGTGCTTGAAACTTTTCGTCCTCAAATTAGGTTTTGTGAATTCTTTTATATTAGCAACGGAGACACGCTGATTGAACATGGCCATCAATATGATCCTTATTGTATGGCGGTTAGCCCCATACATCCCATTATTAAATCGCGCGGCCAGTTTAAAATCCGCTTACCCTTTGGAAATTTGGCCAATCGCTATATGGTTAATCAAATGGGACTCAAAAATCCCCATAGCGACGAGTCTTTTGTAAAGAGCGCAAAAGAATTTGTTATATTCTTTTTTCGTTACGAATTTAGAACTCAACCCTTTATGATTTTTACTTGGCTTATTGGCGCGATCAAGACACTTTATACTTCGCTTGGTGAAGGATTTCGTCCCTCTGTTAAAGATCCTTTATCTTATGATGATCGTATTAAAAAATTAGCGGATCGATCCAATGCTCCGGTTGGAGTGGTGTTGGCCTTGCGGGAAAATCACGAGCATCCAGCGGTATTGAGACCATTTAAAATATTAAGAGAACTGTGGCTCGACCGCGCCTTATTTCTACTTTTTATTGTTTGGGCCTGCTGGCAAATATTTACAACGACGGCGCTCTTTGCCTCCGTTTCCCTCTGGTGGTTTTCCATTCCGCTATTTATTGCTTTACCATTTTTTTTCTACTACGCCCATGGAGTACAAAGCGATGTCAGACGCTATGCGGGCAGATCAATTCAAAGGGCTCCCATGTCGGCCTTGCTTGCAGGAGTAAGAAGGATTGTGCACGGCCATACTCATCATGAAGCACATTTATCAATTCACGAAATAGAGTATCTCAATTGTGGCACCTGGTCTCCGCGCTTTTTGGATGTAGAATGCACAAAACCAAAAGGTGAACAAAATTTCGTTTGGATTAAGGCCGATGATGGAGAAAGGAAAGCAAGACTTATGATTTGGCGTCACCAGACCAACGAAGTTGTAGAAGTTGAAGGGCCTGTGGCATGGAGTGAGTGGCATGCCCATAAATTTCATGGTGGAATTAAAAAGATCGCGACAGCATCTATTTTTGGTGACGATGAAGATGATGAGCCGCCACAGCCAGGCGAAGGCCTGGGCCATGGCAAGCAGTAATACTATTTCTTAAAGATTGAAATTCCAGTCAATGTCGCGAATAACGTCTGCCCTAGGAATTGGTAGGGAGCCCAGACCATTTTCCGCACGGCATGAGCCACGGTAGGTTCCTATCTTCATTTTGAAATTGTGCCGGTACTGTTCTCTTTGTTGCGCCGAAATTGATCTGGTCGCAATAAGATTTTGATAAAAATAAAAACTTGGTCTGATTTCTCGAGGCATTCCTGGCAGATCACGATTGACCCCCACCATGCCAAATTTTGGACAATAGCCATCTGTCCATTCAAAGTTGTCAGTCAATGTCCATTGGATGTAACCAAGAACAGAAACCCCTTCGTCCATGGCCTTTTTCACCGCGGCCAAATGTTCAGTTAAGTAGAGTGGTCTATAGGTGTCAGTGCCATCGGCCACACCATTCTCTGTGATGATCATAGGCAGTGAAGTTTTTGAAAACAGGCGATTCTTCTTTAATTTATTATATCGAAAATGGAAATCCTTTAAGATTTTATAAAGTCCTTCTGGATAAATACCACGACCAGAATCACTGTATTCATAATTTGGTGATAGATGAACTGTAAATCCCTTGACGACTTCGATGCCGTAATAATTGATTCCCAAGTAATCACTATGGGAGGCGATCATATCAAGAAATTTATAATTAAATTTATTCCAGCTAATTTTGGCAAACAATTGTGAGATTTTATTTTCACCGTGGTAGTAACCCACATTATGAGCAATGCCAACGGGATAGGTTTTTTTATGCGCTTTGACCCAATCATAAATTTCTTTGTGTGAGGTTGCCATATGGCGCAAGCTTTTCTCATAGCGTCCTTTAATCGGCCCGAAATTAAATAAACCCAAAGAATTGGCCTTATGATAAGACGGCCACACACCTCCCACTTGGGAGGCAAGAACGTAAACGTTGGATTCATTAAATGTAACGAGATAATCAATTTCATTGGAGAGAGTCTCAAGCACCACAAGCCAAAATTGGCGGAAATCTTGGATTATTTGTTTGTTGCGCCAACTGCCACGCTGAAAGGTGTAGCGAGGCTCGGAGTGGTGAAACAGAGTCAACATGACCTTCATGCCGTGTTTGTGCACCAATTGTAAAATATATTTGTAGCGATCAAGTGCCGCAACATCTAGTTTTCCTTCAACAGGAAATAATCGCTGCCAATCAACTCCCATCCGGAAAACTTCTACACCAAGTTGTTTTGCCAAAAGAATTTCTTGCTCTGGATTGCTCCAAAACTGAATGCGATCTTTGGGTGAGCCGTAGTTAAAAAAAGCTGGAATTTTGCCCATGTCTGCAAAATCCATCCAAATGTCGGAAAGTTGGTCTTCGACTTGCGTAGGGGCATTGGACACTCCAAAGAAAAAGCCTTCTTTGTTGGGAAAGGTAACTTCTTTTGGCAAAGCTTCTTTAAAGGGACCAGTTAATAAATTGATTTCGGGCTTAACCACATTCTGGGGAAGATTTCCGGTTGGCGTCTGTGCCAAGGCCATGCTTAATAGCTGCCCCAAACATGTTAGAACAATAACAACATTCGACCAAGCTACCCGCTTCTTGGACATAAGAATCCCCCTCGCAAATAATAGATGTCCTTTTAGTCTAATCTAGGCATTGGGGGCAATCAAGCAAGTAAAAATTCTAGGGTGGAAGGTTCGCTATTATTGGGAAAAAACTTTGAGGTTATTTTCTCCAATAATAGCAAAAAATGAGACAATCGTTTAGCTTTATTTTTTTAGCAGCGTAATCACTTTGTTGTAATCAGGTTCACTAGCAATTTCGCTCACCTGTTCTGCATGAAGAACCTTGTTGTTTTCATCTAAAACAATGACCACGCGGGAGCATAATCCAGTCAAAGGTCCTTCTGTCATTTCAAGTTTATATTCCTTGGCAAAATTAGATCTAAACGTTGAGGCTGGAATAACGTTATTGAGGCCCTCAGCACCGCAAAAACGTTTAAGCGCGAAAGGGAGGTCTGCAGATAAACAAATAACTACGGTGTTAGGAAGGCCTGAGGCCTCTTGATTAAATTTTCGTACAGAGGTGGCACAAGTTGGCGTGTCGACACTTGGGAAAATGTTGAGCACCTTCTTTTTGCCTTTGTAATCATCTAGACCAGTTTCAGTAAGGTCTATTTTAACTGCTTTAAAAGCAGGAGCTGTGGTGCCGACAGCTGGAATGTTACCGAGGGTGTTGATCTTGTTACCTTTTAATGTAATTTGGGCCATAAAATTTCCTTGTTGAAAATTGGTAGAGGCATAGGGTATTCCCACTGCTTTTTGAAATAAAGGGGAGGTGCGTGATTTTAATCAATTATTTTAATTAGTTAGTCGCTACGGGCCAGGGTCCAAGTGATCAATAGTTGATCAACCCTGTAAAATATATAAGAGGAGAGCTTCCTTAGTGGCGACTGAGGCCAAGGAACGGCAAAATAAGGCCATGGCCGTAAAATACCTGCAACCAATTCTTACTTGGCATCAAAAGACCACAGTGAAGGTGGGATTTGTGCGTCTGCTATGGATTGCTTTTGAAGCAGTCAGACGGCTATTCAAACTGCCTGCTTCGACCATCATTCAACGGCAGGGTCTCAAATTTCAAATAGACTATCATGAGGCCATAGATTTTTGCCTCTTTCTCACCGGCGAATATGAACCTGATTTAATGAACTCCTATCCGCTCTGGTGTCGGTCAGGAGACGTTATACTTGAAATCGGTGCGAACCGAGGTGCCCATACATTGCCGCTAGCAAAGTATTTGGGGCCAACTGGGCGGCTCTTTGCCATAGAACCTACGAGAGAGGCATTTGAACGCTTGCAAAAAAATAGGTCCATCAATCCCTCACTACAAAATATTATTGAGGCCTATCAATTATTTATGGGTGCCGGCGAAGAAACTAAGCTTCCTTCCGCCATTTCGGCCAGTTGGTCAGTTTCGGTTCCCGTTTCTCATCCTTCGCGTTCGACAATAGACCAAGGCCTTCCTTGTTCTACCGAAGGAGCTAAAGTAAGTACCATTGATCAATTCATGCAAGATTTGAAGTGCCAGCAGTTGAATACAATTAAGCTCGATGTTGATGGCAATGAGTTAGTTGTTTTAAGAGGTGGGGAAAAGACCATTGCTCAATTTCGACCTACTTTGGTTATAGAGTTGGCGCCTATTCATTTTAGTGTAAGACAAGATTCCTTTAGCGATCTCATTGATTGGCTTTCCGCACACCAATATCAACTTTATGATTTAAAAGGACGCTCACTTCCAATGGAATCTAAGCTGCTTGAAGAACAGATTCCTTGGGGATCATTTTTGAACGTTTTGGCCAAACCCCTTATTCAAAAAATGTGGGAGAAGTCATGAAAAAACTACCACTAGAATTAATGGGCCACGATACAATAAAACATCTAACGAAAGAGTCTCACCTTTCTTTAGATATAGACTCGACTGTGAAGATGAAAACGGCCCAGTATGCCCGTCAACTTTTAATTGAACAAAAAAATAATCCTCGGCAAAGTTTAGTGCTGGGGATTTTACCACTCGTCTTACTCATCATTGCCTGGTGGGGATTGTTTTTTAAATTACTTCCGTTGTTATTAGAGAACGATTGTCCTCCATGGTTAATGGCCGTCGTGTTCGTTTTTTATTTGGGACTTGTTGGATATAGTTGGGTTATCTATACACTTCACGAGGGTGGTGGACATAAACAAATAATTTTAGATACCAAAAATAATTCCTCAAGATTTTTCAAGTCGATTCGATTTTTGCTTCACCAATTGTCTCGATTAAAATTTGCCGATCCAGAATTTTACCGAAAAAATCACGAGACCCACCATCGTTATACCGGAACTGAAAAAGATGAAACATTGACTCATTTTGTTTTACCCGTGAGATTATTGTTATCGTTGATACCTGGTGCAGGTATTTTTTGGTGGAATGAATTTCAAGTCCACACAGGAAAGGAATTTGACCGTTCCAAAATTATTTCTCACTTGGTTGGTACTCCCTTGCTCCTTGGAGAAATATATTTGAGTTGGAGTTATTTTGGTGTTTGGTCTATCGCACTCGTCAGTGTTTTGGCCCCATGGATTGGATTTATTTTTGACCGCGTCCGCGAATGCTCGGAACACAACCTCATCGTGCAAGAAGGCGAGTGGGGCGCACGGGATTTTGGTTTAAGCTTTTATGGAATCATTGTGGGCGGAGGGCCTTGGGGACAATGTTGTCATCTGTCCCACCATCTTGCTCCCAGTCTGCAATGGTATAACCAATGGCGTTTACACTTTTATTTAAAAAAATTACTTAATAAAAAACAAATATCCCATTACCTCCCTCTGGTAGAAAAACAAAGCTCAGGATTGCATTTTTTTAGCAATTTAATAATGAAGAACCACTTAATCTTAAAGGAATTAAAATCGAATAAAGATCAAGCTAATCATGTGGTGCCTGTATTGGGGGAACAATGAGTTTGATGAACAATCACGACATGCCGATGACAGGGATTTTATTACCAGAGGTAAATAAATTATCGCGAGAAGATGTTTTTTCCGAGGTAGAGAGATTTCTTATTGATATAAAGAAATTCATTCCCGCTCTGGAATTAATTGGTCCACTTATGGAACAAGATAAAATCCAGTCCAATCAAAATGTGCTAAAGGAAATGGATTCATTTTACTTAAATGAGCTGCAAAAAACCGCCCCCTATATACTAGGTGAAAAGCAGATCATGTTGGAGAAGGGCCTTCGCATTCATCAGCGAAGTTTGTACTTCGTGGCCAGGCTTCACGGCAAGGTGGTTGCAGCCGTTCGGTTAACGCCACCACCATTTGAGTTAACCCAGCTAATACAAAATACTGCAGGCCTTGAGTCTCTTAATTTAAATTTCGCTCAAAATTATCTTGAATATTCGCGTCTCATGACAGACCCGCAAATACCAAATAGAGGAATGCTCGTTTCTCCACTGTTATTAATGGCAGGTCTGGTGGCCTTCAGGGATTACCAGGCGGGTGGATTAATTGGACTTTGTCGCAGAAATAGAGAATCGTTCTTTAAAAAGTTTCAACTCACGAGACAACATATAGGCTATTTTTCGATTGAAGGAAGAAGCAATGGAACTCCTGAGAGTGAATACACCTTGGTCCACGGGCAAGCAGACCAGATTATTCAATCCATTTTAGGGCAAGTAATATTTTTTAAACGTTTTTATAAGGAACAAAGGGATCCTGCATGTCATTAATATCTTTAGATCAAAATTATTTAAATGAAGCACTCGACTCAAGATTAAAAAGAAAAATGCTTGAGCTGGCATCGAGTCAGAATCTTGTACGTGCAACGACTCCTGGAATAGTCGATAAGCGTCTTTATGCTATTTATCTCATCCAAACCTATCACTACACACGCCACAATACTCGCCATCAGGCCCTCATTGCGACACGCGAAGGTGTCTCTATACAATATATGAAATATGCCCTTAAACATGCCCTCGAGGAAGCAGGTCATGAAATGATGGCCATTCACGACTTACAAAATATTGGCGTTGAAATTCAATTAAAGAAAAACGATTTGGGATTGCCGGGCCCCATGCCCAGCACTACGAGATTGAATAACTATCTCTATAATATAGCACGTGAAGAAAATCCTCTGGCGCGTTTGGGCTACAGTTATTGGGCCGAAAGGGTTTATGATTATATTACACCCTTCTTCAAAATTCTGAGCACGCTTGGCATTTCAAAAAAACAAATGACCTTCTTAGGTGAGCACGCCGAAATTGACAGCGTTCATGCGATTGAAGTTGCCGAGGCCATATTACGTTTTGCTAAGACACCCCAAGATTGGGAAGCAATTGCGGAGACGATGTTAACATCGCTTGAATTAACGGCTGCGATGATGGATGAAATATTTGAAGAGTTTATCCGCTTAAAAGAAGGACGGAAAAGTGAATATCAATTTTTAAATGGAATTTTGACCCAATGAAGAATCGTGAGCAAAAATATTTGCCAATGTCAGTCGAGGTCTTGGCCGGACTATTTCCCGCCATTTGGATTTGTGGCAGTCTAGGTTTATTGTATGCCTTTGTGGCCTTGGAACAATGGCGGCCATATTTAATCTTTGGACTGTTTTTTTGGCTCTATTTGGCCGCTCCATTGGTATGTCGCTTAGTCTTAATGGCCTATCCAATTAGACGTGGTTCATCTCCTGTCGGAAAAAAGGCGCCAGGTCATCCGTGGCTTTTTACCTTCTTTCTCCAGCAACCCTATAACTCCTTTCCTGCACTGGAGAGAGCACTTCGTTTGATTCCTGGAATTTATTCTCAGTGGCTTAGACTTTGGGGGGCCAAGATTGGCGCGGGAATTATTTGGACGCCTCGCTGCCAAATTGTTGATCGCCCACTCGTCTCTATCGGTAACCGCACCATTGTAGGGAATGAAAGTTATATAGCTTCTCATGCTTTGATTCGAAAAAATGGTGCGTTGAATTTATTTATTGCGCCCGTCGAAATTGGTTCACACTGTGTATTAGGCCTTCGCTCAGTTGTTTCTCCTGGAACAAGAATGAAAGATTTTACTAATCTTAACGCCGGTGAAGTCGCTGGACCTTTCAAAGGTCAGGCCGCTAAAGCGCGCGGTACAGAAGCAGATTTGCTGGAATTAAAACAATGACAACTCATCAACTTTCACATTCTTTGATTTCTATTGATCAATTATTCATGCTGAACGGGAAAAATGAAGTTCCTGAGTTGGACCGAATTAATCAACGCTATCTAGAAGGATTGCTTGTGTCCCATTGGGGCAAAGCTCCCTTGCAAAAAGAGAGTTATTATTGGAATGCTGAACGTTTTGGACTGCAGTACTCCACGTTATACAAATCTTTAAGTGAACAGGACCAAAGAAAGATATTAGAACTTCTTAGTCACTGGAATTTGAGTTTAAGCTATTATATTGAAACGTCTGGTGGTCTTTATTCTGCTAAAATGCTTGAGTTATCCGAAAATAAAAATGAGCGCGCCTTTTATTCTATTTTTGCCCACGATGAACTTGTGCATCAGCAATTATTCACGCCTTTTATGCAAGGGCCGGTTGAAAATAATATTGATTTTCACCCCTTACTGAGACCCTTAGGGCAGGCCATTTTGGGACAGAGCAAGGCCGTGCTAATCTATATTGTGCAGGTGTTGTTGGAAGGATTCGGTTTGGCCCACTACCAGGCCTTAAAAGAAGATTGCCGAAGTGAAACTTTAAAAAATACCTTTGGTAAAATATTGGCCGATGAGGCCAGGCACCATGGCGCTGGGCTTGTGATGCGGGATCAGCAAATTTTAACCAGCGAAGACAAGCAAGAATTGACAACCCTGGCCAGTCAATTTATTCGTGCTCTGCAAGACGCAGATTGGATTCGCAAGGCCATGACTCAGGTATTGGGTCCGCTGAGTTCTGATCAAAATCATTTAATTGAAAAAGAGATAAACCGACCACAAGTTTTGGAAGCCCGCCGACAAAAATTGGCCCATTTAATTAAATCTTCCCTGCCCGAAGAAGTTTATCTTAACCTCGAAAGGTCGCGTGTCTTTGATCATAGTGCACCAAAAGCATCAGTTTGATAGACGATCGTTTATAATCCGCCTACAATAAAATCCCCATGAATTTTCAAGATTAAAGGGAGTTTTTTTATGCCAAAGGCGAAAAAACCAACTGGTATTTACTATGGTGATTATTTACGTTTACCAACCTTGTTAGATTGTCAGCATCCTGAATCAAAAAAAACGCGCAAGGGTGAGTGCCATGATGAAATGCTTTTTATTATCGTTCATCAAGTCTATGAACTTTGGTTTAAACAAATTATTCATGAAATGAAAGCCGTTATTAAAATATTCAATCAAAACTATATTCCTGAGGGACAGTTGGCCCAGGCAGTTTCGGCACTTGAGCGAATTATAAAAATCCAGGATTTATTACTCAAACAAATTGATGTACTTGAAACCATGACCCCCATGGATTTTTTGGAATTTCGCCATCTCTTAGTCCCAGCATCCGGGTTTCAAAGTATTCAATTTCGAGAAGTAGAAATTCGTTTGGGATTATCCACGAGTAAACGATTCAGGGTTGATCGCCACTATTTTCTAGGCAGGCTGTCTCCAAAAGATAGAAAGTATTTAGAGAAAGTAGAACTGCAACCAACTCTATTAACGTTGCTTGAAAATTGGTTGCTCAGGATGCCATTTACATTTGTTCAAACTGAAAAATCCAAGGATTCCTTTGATTTTTGGTCTGCCTATCAAAAATCAGTTCAAACTATGTTAAAGCAAGAGGAATTGATTGTTGAGCAAGTGCCTCATTTCCGTCCGGATGAAAAAGAAGCTCAAAGACAAAATGTTCTTAGTACGAAACAAACTTTTGATACGCTTTTTAATAAGGACCTGTATAACAAATTAAAGCGAAAGGGCGAAAGGCGACTTTCACAAAAGGCCCTTCTGAATGGATTATTTATATTACTCTATAGGGATGCACCTATATTACACATGCCCTATCGATTTCTGCGCGCACTTTTGGATATAGATGAGAATTTTACAACTTGGCGCTATCGTCATGCCTTGCTGGCGAAAAGAATGCTTGGGACAAAAGTTGGCACAGGTGGAAGTTCTGGACACGTCTATTTAAAAAATGCAGCAGATCACAATCGAGTCTTTGAAGATTTGTTCAATCTCAGTACGTTTTTAATTCCACGTCACTTACTGCCAACCTTGCCTCAGTTGGTACAAAGTAAAATGGATTTCCATTTTACAAGGAAAGCAAAAGGAGAGTGATATGGCAGGACGGGATTTTCGCCCCTTCTTTTCCGAATTTATCAATGGCCACCAAGGATTGACACATTTTGCGGCCCACAGCCATCATTTTTGGCCAGACGTGACGAAGGACGCTCAACTGCAATATTGGCGAGATGCTGCCCACTTAAGTGATTCTAAGTGGGAAAAAATATTTGGTGAAATAATTCCTGAAACGCAAAAATACCTGGCCAATATTTTGAGTTTGACCAAACCTGAACAAATTGTTTTTGCATCCAATACTCACGAGCTCCTTGTTAGATTGCTTTCAACCTTTCCAGCAGGAAAAAGCATCAAAGTTTTAACCAGTGATAGCGAATTCCATAGCTTTGAAAGACAGATGAAGCGTCTTGAAGAGGTCGGTGAAAAAATTGGCCAGCTTCCAAAAATAGAAGTTCATAGGGTTAGTGTGGCCCCTTTTGAATCTTTTGTTCAGCGATTAATGAACGAGGCGGAAAAAGTTAAACCTGATTTATTATTTTGTTCCCAAGTTTTTTTTAATGCAGGGCTGGCCTTGAGCTTGCGCGATTGGATGACTATTGTCGCGACGATGGAGCAATCCCATCCAGATTGCTTAGTGGCCATCGATGGTTACCATGGATTTATGGCCTTGCCATTTCAATTGGGGAAATTGGAAGGGAAAGTTTTTTATCTCGCCGGTAGTTATAAATATGTGGGGGCAGGTGAGGGCGCTTGTTTTATGGTTGTTCCAAAAATGGCAAAGGCCTGGCGTCCTTCATACACAGGTTGGTTTGCTAATATGTCTGCTCTATCTAAACATCAGGGCGGTGGTACCCAAGTTTCTTATGACGAGGATGGAATGGCCTTTGCCGGGGCCACTATGGACTTTAGCGCAGTTTATCGCTTACATGCGGTGCTGAAATTGTATCAAAAAGAAAATATAACTGTGGCGCAAATTCACGATCATGTTCAAACATTACAAAATGAATTTTTACAGATTCTCGATAAAAAATCATTAAGCTTTAATCGCGACAATCTTTTATTTCATAGTTTTAGTAATCATGGCCATTTTTTGGCCTTTCAATTGGATTCTGAAGAGTTAACTAAAGCGCTTTGGGCCAAGCTAAAAGACGCGAAAATTATAACTGATTATCGAGGGAATATCCTGCGTTTTGGCTTTGCTCTCTATCATCACCCAGAGGAATGTTTTCTTACTTGGAAAAAATTTTAATTAACTTTAGATGCAAAAACCGACTCGGGTGCATTCAACATCAACATCTTTGACGAGACCATCTTTGAACTTGAACCTGACGCGAGCGTTATCTAAGTTTAACTTGCGGCCAACGCTAAATCTGATGAAGGTGCCGCGTTCGTTTTGAATTAACTTAAGCTCTTCCAATTCCTGATTTTTTTCCACCAAGCGAACTTCAGCGATTTCTTGGACGACGTTAGAAAACACTTCCGCAAAGACTTCCCAAGTTTTATGGTTGGCCGTGAGTCCAGAATCGAGGAAGTCGAGGATCACCACTTGTTGTTCAACGGCACTGCTGGCCGGGCCTCTTTTTTTGACCGGATTATCTGCACAGGCAGTGAGAAGTGAAAGGCACCCCAATAGAGTGATGACCAATTTCCAAGAAAAGTTCTTAAGCTGAGTTGTGATCATGAAAGTTCTCCTTTCCCGCATCAATAGTTAGCTATTTTTTTAGCGAAGCCATTTGAGGACATTTGGTTGCATTGATCGATTGCGCATCCTGATCCGTTTCTAGGATCTGGCCTTTTTTAATTTTTTGAAAGTAACTTGTGGCCTCTTTTTTGAATTTTTCAATATTCTTGGCATTTAAAGGCCCATATTTGTTTTGGATTGTCTGATCCGTTTTTTTATTCATTAAATCTTTAATTTCATCAAAGGTTATAAATTGGGTTTGAGGGATAATATATTGAAATAAACAACTTAGATTATTACCCAGCAGCTGGACAGAGGAATTCATGAAAGGGCCTGGTGCAGATTTTAAAAGGGCCACTAATTCCATACTATATTCTGCCGTGCGAATGCCTTTTCCCTTTGCCGCTTTGAAGGCCAACGAGAGCAGCTCGGCTGAGGGTGTAGACTTAAATAAATCTTGTAGTTTGTACCAGGCACGATTTCCTTCCTCCGTTCCCTTTTCATCAAGTCCTGAGGAATACTTTTTTAAAAAATCCTTGGAACTTTCACCTTTGGACGCATTCACGGCCAAGGAATAGGTAAAAATACCGCTTAGTAAGGATGTTGATAAAACGAGTCGGACAATGTGTCGTAAGTGGAAAATCTTCATCATGGATAATTTAAGGCCAAGTGGTAGTCTTGTAAAAGGGGAAAAAGAGGGTATATGAAAAAACAAACACGATCGAAAAAGTTGCCCGAAAGTTTTGAAAAATTTTCAATAGGGATCATCTTCGCGTGCTCAACCTTGAATGGGGTTTCCGCACAAGAGGGTAATCCTGTCGATCCAAGCACTGCTGCTTGTCCGGCCGAATTAGAAGCTCCAGCAGCGACCGTGAGACAACTCTTTGACCAAGCTGAAACAAAGTTTAAAACAGTTGATGAATTTCTGGCCGTTCTGCCAAAAGAAATAACATCAAATTTTATTTTTATGGGGGAATCCCGTAGTTTTCAATCTGGCACCAGAGCGAATCCACGCGTCATTATGACCAGCCCTAATAGCGACGTGCGCTTGAGTTTTAGCACTGATCCTGGTGGTCGTGGTTATAACAATATTGAATTCTCATTTTGGGATCCCATCAAGCGAAAGTATGAATATAAAGAACTAACCTTTTCAGGCAATGGTTCAAAACCGCCAAAACGTCATGGCGACGTGGCCTGTACAACCTGCCATGGAAATCCACCTAAGCCAAACTGGGATACTTACAATTTCTGGTCGGGTGCGATTCCATTTAATAAAGACACAATTGTAAAAGGGACTAAAGAATCTGAATGGTATTTAGGGTACCTTGATAGAATCAACAACAAAGTCCCTGGCAATAGGATGCAGTATCTTACTCCCCTTGAAAGTCGAGGTGATATTGAAAGCAGTTTAAGTTCAGGCGGTTATTTAACTCGGCGATATTTAGATAACAATGGCAATAAGCAGCTTGGCAATGGTGGTGGAGTGGGAGTGCAATTTTTTGATAATGTGGTCGCCCGGCAGCGCTGTGCTGAAGCAAAAAATTTAAGTGAAAAAGATATTTTCCCAAAAGTAAAATATTTGTTGGCCGGTCTGGCCGCAGGATGTTCAAGTAGCGACCTCGATAAATTTGTACCTGAATGGTATCCTTCAGTGGCCAAAAACTTTTTTTATTCCAGTATGAAAAACTTCGACCTAAATAAGGTTGATAATGCTGAGCTTCGCAATACCGTTTACAAGCAAGTAGAAGACGATACCAATAGACGTCAACTCTATCAAAAGCGCGATAAAGAAGGACGTCAGAAGGTATTTTTTGAAAGGGAGCTAGGAAGTTTGGAGAAGGCCGAGGCAGAAATGAAAACCAATATCGATGCCATTGGACTCAATGCTGTTGGTACAAGTCCGGGAGAGAATAAAGCAAATATAGGCGAGACGGCCAGTGGGGTCGCACAGATGAGGTATTATTTACAGCCATTTGGTGTCGACGTTTCACGATTTAGTTCAAGCATTGATCCTTCAACTTATTCATTTGCTGATTTGTTTAGTGCTTCTTTTTTAGATCAAGCTGAGTCCCAAAAAATCAATAAACAAATTGAAAGCGATCCCAAGTTAAATGAAATGGACCGGTGTAAGGCGCTGGCAAAGCTGAGCATGGATGCTATCGGAGGCGACCAGGCATTTCGCGATAAAATTATTGATGCAAGTCAAGGGATGTGTCGGCAGCGTTTGAAGGACCAAAATTTGGAAGTAAAATTTATTAATGAACTGGATAAACAAGCAATTAAATTTAATGCCGCCGAAGCTTTTAAAAAGAGATGTGCCTCTTGTCACAGTGATCAAACAGCAGTCGGTATAGATTACTCCGTTGGTGGTGCTCCAGTATTTCCATTTAAGCAGATTGTTAAACTTGAAGAGAAAATTAAATCCGTTGACGGCAGACTTATTGGGCTCGCCAGCAAAATGCGCGAGCGCATTAATCGTCCTCATCAATATCCTGGGGCCATGCCTCTAGAAGAGATTGTCAAAATGACTGATGAGGAAAAAGCGTTTATGAATTTGTGGTTAAATCAATTTTTAAATGATGATCAATTGAGTATGGAGCGATAAATGAAGAAATTGTTTATCTTAACTGGGGTAGTGTTAAGTGCGATGACCACCTACAACGCTCAAGGCGAGACTGAATTGCCTTCTAAAGAAGAAATGGTCAAGGGCATGATTTGCAAGAAGGAAATCAATCGTTATAGCGCGAATTGGATGGCGCGAAAAGATGTTGATTGGTCCCTTCGCCTAGGGGATATGGCCAACTCCGTACTGGTAAGACCAACGAGTAAGATTGCTCATTGGATAACCTATTCAAAAGTTGAAAAAGAGGAAATTTTACAGTGGGTCACTCCCGTTGAAACTCTGGTCGTTAAATTTCACAAAAATTGCCGCGGAACATTTGAAACTCGACCTTCTTCCTTACCGCTTCTAACTTTGGGAAGAGCTCAATCTAAGGATATTGAATTGTTCACCGATGCCCATTTAATTGATGTATTGTCTTACCACAAACAAGGTGTTTTAGCATTTTGGTCACCTGGTATGGGCCATTCTATTACTGCCATGAAAGATTTAATTGAAATTGAAAAACAATTTTCCATACCTGTAACATTTATTCTTGATCCTACGGCCAATCCCACCTTTGCAGAAAATGTTTTAAAAAAACATAAAATTAAGGATGTGCCAATGAGATCCATGGCAAGTCTGGAGTTGTTGTACCGGCAAGGGACCCATCACTATCCAAATTTTTTCGTCTATAAAAATGGCCAAATAATTTCAAATGTCCTTCCTGGTCTCATGGGGAAGGACAATACGAAGAGAACGATTGAGCGCTATTTGGCCAAGAATGTTGCAAAATAGGATTTAAAATATGCAGACAGGAAATAATTTCAAATGGTGCCTACTCATGATATTGGGTTTAACGGCTTATCAGAGAGGCGGGTATGCCCAAAATCAAGCAGACAAAGAGAAGCTGTGCGGACTTAGAGCGCCAGATTTGGTGCAGAATGTTTCACTTAACCCAAATGTCCCTGAGTATTTTTTTAAACCAGTTTGGCCAAAAGACTCGAGCGACAAGCGTGATGAAGTTTCGGTTATCATGGGGGGACAAAATTATTTAGTCGACATGTCTAATGGTTCCACCCGCAAGATTCCTGGACCCTATGATGGCGTGCCTACACCAGATGGTGAATTTATTGTTGCTCCGGCCAATGGAGATTATATAAAGTTTTTCGATCGCGATAAAATCCTACCTAATAGTAGTCCCATATATGATGATCGAAATTCAGGTAGTGGTAACTCACTGGAAGGCGTGTACCACTCCCTTGGCATCACGAAAACTAAAACAAATAGTGATGGCTCAGTCACAAAAACCTACCGTGGTATCACTGACGTTGTGACGAATCTTAGTGATCGTTCCGTCAACTCCCTCCAGTATAAGGATTACACGGTTACGATTAATTCTGATGGTTCAAAAGTTTTTGCTCCCAACAACCATCCACCACGTCAATTATGTGAAAATTTTACGAAGACTCTTTTGAAGACTCCAATCATTTCAAAAGATGGCAAAATGTTATCCGCATACAATGAAGAAACGGGAAGCACTATTATCTACAACATTTCCGTCGATAGCACTGGAAAGTCTACCTGTACGCCGAAGAAGAATATGGGGTTTGCAACCAGTAAAATGGAATTCTCACCCGATGGGAAAAAAGTGGTCTTTGCCATGAATGCCTTAACCACCACTCCTTCTGATGTGGCCTGGTATCAGCAGCCAGAATTGGCAAAGCATCAGATGAATGTTTATACCTACGATTTGGAAACGAATCAATTAAAATTAATATCAAGCCAAGATCAAGGGAATGCTTATTACCCGTCCTTTAATCCCGATGGTTCGGTGACTTATCTATCTCAATCCGTGAATAGTGGGGGCGGACCTTCTTATAGTTTACAGCGCGCTAAAACTGAGGATGCACCTTCCACAAATCTCATTGATGTACAAAAATTTGAAAGTTGTGGCATCCGGGACCCCCATTCAATAAAAATGTTTGCTCTTGGAAAACTTTGGGGAAAAGTTTGCGAACGCGCGCTTGATTCAACGGCTTCCATTTTGACTAGAGGTTTGGCCATTCCCAAGGAAAATTGCAAGGCCCTTGTAGGTCAATATTGGGAATCAAGTCGATCTCAGTTCACAGAAGATAATCTATTTTTTACCGATCAGAACATTTCTGGAACCTATTACAATCAAGATGCCCGAAAATTCTATTCTCAAACATTGCGCAAGTTAACTAAAGATGATCTGCTAACGATTTGCGATAGTCTAAAAGGGCCGACCACTGAAGCGAAAGTTGGTCCTGTGAAAGTCGAAAAAACTGATGCTGCTGGTGAGACGCCGTTGCCACTGGTTAGCTACTGTACTCAATGTCATACGCAGGGTGCCTCATCCGGAGTCTATATCCCGTTTGATAAACCAAGCGAGTTACCAAAGTGGAAAAGAAAAATGTTGTTGCAAGTAGTGACAGGCAATATGCCAAAATACATTCCTCTTGCTCCGGATGATAGAGAAGCCGTCCTTGATGCGATCAATGCCATTCCTGAGCCTTGATTAATGCTATAAATTAGAAAAAGAGTGAGCCTTCCAACAGCACTCCCTCGTGGCGAAGAGACTGGGAGTAAGCACCATTTTGTTTAATAACTTGTCGCTCTTTAAAGGCCTTGGCACCAATCCTTAATAATGAATATTCGAGAAAAGCTCCGAGCCGAAGTTCTTCTGAGGCCATTGACCTTAAATTATTTTCCGAGTTTTTATCTGCAATTATCTGGTATCTGCCATCGATGCCAAGGAAAGGTAGTAGGTAAAGAGTTAGAAGGCCTCCATAGTAGGGAGTTTTAAACTTATCCACGGTACTCCAATCTAAATTTCTTATACCGTAAAAACCTCTCAACCCTGTACTTTGGAGACTTGAGCCTAAAATCATGAGTTGAATTTCATAGCTCGTAAAATCTTGCGACTGCGATATTTTGCCTTGCTCATAGGAGAATCCAAGAAATTTAACCAGTAATTCCGCGCTGGCGCGATAAGTATTTTTTTCTGTTAAACCGCTTGAACTTGAAGTCTCTTCTAAATCACCAAAAAGTCCCATAAGGTGCAACTCAAAGAGAGGAGACTTGGTATTAAGGGCCAACCATTGATCCATCAGTGCCATTTTCTTTTTAGTTCCGAGCCATTCAGCAAGGGTCCAACGGCTACTCTTCTTTTCTTGTTGTTTTTGAATAATGACTTTATAAACCCCTTCAATGCCCTTTGCGAAAGTGCACTCAATTTGAAAGGCCATTAAAGAGAGAATGAGAACGAGATATGATAAATATTTTTTCATGCCTCTATTGTAATAGAGCATGATAAAAGTTTTAACCACTATCTTTGTTTAATAACTATCGAGCAGTTTAACAGACATTTTGGCCAGATCATTGGCCTTCAGTCCTTGGTTTTTAATATAGTTTGTTTGATCGTGAATAAGATTAATTTCTTTCGATATTTTGTGAACTGCTTGAGTCTCTGCTGAAGCAGCCGAGGGTGAGCGCAGGTCTGCGATATTAAAACTATAGTTAGTGCTAATCTTGGGTGTATTCATACTGTTCTTATCGGAAAATCTCAGACTAAACTCAAGCTTTAAAGTCAGGTAAAGAGGTGCCTTATTTCATGAGTTTATCAAAGTTGATAAAGGGAATACTTTGATTTCCTAGCATTATTGTCGGGAGAGCGCCATTCCATCGCAAAACTGCTTCGTAAGATACGAGGTTATTGTTTTGACTGATGGCCTGGGTTTTAATTCGCATGGCCTCTGCTTCGGCCTTGGCCTGCTCGATAACTTGCTTGGCTTCTTCCTGAACTTTGATGGTGCGGTTTTTGGCTTCCTGCGCCTGTTGAATGGCGACAACTTTTTGCTCCACCGCCTTTTCATAGGCATCATCAAAATCTAGGTTGGTAATATCGAGGCGCGTGATAAAAATATGTCGATCCGCCAGCGCTTGGGTAATCTGCTCCTGGGCCGAGGCCTTGACTGCTTCCCGTTTGCTGACGAGATCATCCGCTATATAAAGACCAATAGCATCTTTGAGATTGCCCAAAATAGTTGGGGATAAGATTTTTGACTCCCATCCGAGACCAAATTGGCGATAAATTTTTCCAATGGCGGCGGGATCAGGATAATAGCCAACAACAAAATTGACGCTTACGGTTTGAGTGTCTTTGGTGTAGCAATAAGTTGTTCCCTCAAACTTTTTTTCAAATACTTCCAAGGGGATAATGCTGGTAGAAATTGGGTTAAAAAAATACATACCAGGCCCTAGCGCTTCACCTTCAAATTTCCCCCATACTAGTTTTATTCCTCTGTTGCCTTCGTTAATTTGTTTAAAACCACAACTAGAGCAAACGGCCAGTATAAGGCTTACAATAAATAGCTGACTAATTTTCCTTGTCATAAAACACCCCTTCAATGAAACACACAGACTATCATATTTCAAATTGGAAAAATTTTGTTACATTTTTAGCAGTTAGGATAAAAGAAGGAGAATTTTATGGTTCGCCAAAATAAGAAAATCAAAAGTAAGAGGCAAAGCCTAAGAGTAAAAAAAACTAGCAAAAAGAAATTTCCCTACCTCCATGGTTTTTCGCCCAAGGAGCAAAAACGCTTGCGTGAGCAAGCGCGTTTTGGTGAATTCATAATTTTTAGCGATATTAATTATAGCAGTATTGAGAATTTGCTTGAAGTTGGCTGTGGAGTTGGTGCCCAGACTGAAATTCTCCTACGGCGCTTTCCAGATTTAAAAATCACCGGCATTGATTTGAATACCAAGCAACTGGGGGCGGCCCATAAGTATTTAAGTAAGCTTCCCTATGGAAAAGGACGTTTTAATTTGCAATGGATGGATGCCAGCAATATGGAATTTAAAGGCAAACATTTTGATGGCGCTTTTCTTTGTTGGATTTTAGAGCATGTACCAAATCCATCTCAGATTTTAAGTGAAACCCGTCGCGTCCTAAGGCCAGGAGGAAGAATTTATATTACTGAGGTCATGAACCACTCTTTTTTTCTTGAGCCTTATTCTCCCTCGGTTTGGAAATATTGGATGGCGCTAAATGATTACCAACATAGTCAGGCCGGAGATCCCTTTATCGGCGCAAAACTTGGTAATTTGCTAAGTGCGACAGGTTTTAAAAATGTGGAGACTCATATAAAGACTTTTTATTACGACCATCGCCACCCAGAGAATCGCAAGGAAGTCATTGATTATTGGACTGAACTTTTGTTGTCTGCCAAAGATGTCTTGCTCAAAAATGGGCGAACAACTGAACAAGAAGTGGCCCAAATGGTTGAGGACCTTACTCAGATCAGGAAAGACCCAAATGCAGTCTTCATGTATACATTTATGCAAGCGACAGCGACGGCCTGATAATTTATAGGAAAAATGTATAATTGTCCCTAGATCAGGAGAAAAACTAATTCTATGTCACTTAATTATGTTCCTGTAAGGTTAAATACACTTAGAAAAAAGGGCATTATTTATTTTGATGTCTATATTAGTCTTGGTGAGCGCTATGTTCATTATTTTAGAAACGCCGAGGAAATCGACCACGATAGGGTTGAACGATTAAAGTCAAAAGGTGTTAGAAAGCTTTTTATTTTGGAACAAGAAGAATCTCTTTATTTAAAATATTTAGAAGATGGACTCAATGCTCTCGGGGATGCCAAGGTCCCTGCTAAAGAGAAGGGGGCCCTAGCGAATGACACCATGGTTACCGTGGCGGAGAATGCTGAAAAGAATTTAGAATCCGAGGCCATGTTTAACAACTCCAAAAAGCAATTTGAAAAAGTTGTGGAATTTCTAGTATCCGAGAATGGCGCCATGAGCAATATGTTAACGGCTGCCGGAATTTCCCTCGACAATCATCAGCATGCTGCAACTGTTTCCACCTTAAGTGTCGCAGTCGCAATGAAGGCGGGAATTAAAAATTCTAAAGATCTTTTTGAATTAGGATTAGCTGGATTACTTCATGATATTGGGAAAAATAAATTTACCTTTAATCATATGCGACCAAAGGCCGAATTCACGGAAGCAGAAAGAGCGGAATACAAGAAACATCCGCGCAATGCGGTGGACATATTATCAGGCAAGCCCTTTATCTCGCCCAAAATTTTAGCATTGGTCATGGACCATGAAGAATTAAAGGATGGAAGAGGCTTTCCAGATAAAAAGAATTTAGAGAGGTTAGATAAAACCCAGGAAATATTTAATATGGTTAATGCTTTTGATCGCTATTGTTTTGAAACAAACAAATTACCCCAAGATGCCTTTAAAGAATTTCAAACCACATTTATTGGCGACTTTGATTTAAAGTATTTATCTAGTCTAAAAGAAGCTTTGGCGAAACCCTAACTTTTACCGCAATAAAATTTGAACTGTCTTGATAAGGTTGGGAACTAATTCCTTGGTATCTTCTAATATAAGAGAAAAAAAAAGCGATTCTTGTCTGGCCCTTCGATTACCGAAGCTCTGTAATGGATAAATTGCCTTGTATCGTTCAATTCATTCTTGATGCAGATTTCTGCTGCTACGGTATGAATGTTTTTAAGCAACATTTCAGGTTTGGTGCCTTTTTCAAGGGTAATTTGATAGTTGATGCATTCTTGATTTTTCTGACCGCGCAACACCTTGGAAGTAAATTTGGATAAAACAATAAATTCATATCCCAAGCGATTTGCGCTAGAACAGAGGTCTAGTGAATTCTTGCTTTGCTTTGAAAATTCCGTCTATCCTGGGCAGATAGAGACTCCATCATTTGAGGGAAGAGATAAATATTCTTTCGAAAATTGATCATAAGCGGTGAGCTTATACACTAATTCTGGAAAATCGATCTTATGTGTACTTGGAAATTTTCCTGTATCAATTTGGAAGAAGGACCCCGGTTCTGCAATGAGGAGGGAAGAATAGATGAGAGAGGTCAAGACTGTAATAATCTTCGATAAAGTACTGTTCATAGTGCCTCCAGCAAAAGCACCAAAAACCGACTTCTATGAACCTGATCCCCTCTTCGTAAAGCTGTATTGCCTTAACTAGCGATTTATAGGGAGTAAATAATCAATCCTAAAAAAACTACAAAATTGGGCCCACAAAAATCGAGGCCTTACCAATTTATTTAACAAGGCGTGGAGTTTTTGTGGTCATTTTTTTTAAACTGCCAATGATTATAGGAAGGATTGAAACAAAAATTACCAATAAAATGATTTTATCTAGCCGATTGGCCAATGGGGTTTGGCCTAAAAAATATCCAATCCAAAGGAGCGACGTAACCCAAACAATGCCCCCGCCAATATTCCAGGCCACAAATTTGCGATACTCCATTTGGGCCACGCCGGCCACAAATGGGACAAAGGTCCGCACTATCGGAACATAGCGGCCGAGGGCAATACTAATACCACCGTAGCGCTTGTAAAATTCACGGGCATGTTCAAGGTGCCGTCGTTTATAAATTCGGCCGTCTGGCCGATCATAAATTTTAGTTCCCGTCTTTAATCCCAGCCAATAGCCAACTTGATCACCAACGATGCCGGCCACTGCAAGGGTTAAATTAAGAATCCAAATATTCATACTGCTGACATGGTTGGGGTTTAAAGGGTTGGCCAAAACGCCAGCGGTAATTAAAAGAGAGTCGCCAGGAAGAAAGCAGCCGACTAAAAGTCCAGTTTCCGCAAAAATGATGGCTATTAAAACAAAAAGTCCACCGGCCTGAACTATTTGAGAAATTCCTTCAGCGGAGTGAAGTGAGCGCAACGATTCAATCAATTCTGCCATAAAGTACCCTTTAAAATAATAAGTCTAGCCATTGTAACTCGTTTGCGAATTACATCGCAATAATAAGTTGGCAACGGCTAATGGTCGTCATCTGCATAGGCGCGGCCAATATTGGGGAATAGTTTTTGAAACCAACCGCTGATGTCATCAATAATGGCAAGGGCCGCTGGAAAAACAAAGCTGGTAAGAATGGAGCCGAATAGCAATCCCCACCCTAATGCCATAGCAATCGGGACGACAAATTTATCAAGACCACCAATTCCATAAGCCGTTGGCAAGACCCCGATAATGGTGGTGATGGTGGTAAGGAATATCGGCCTTACACGCATTTTGCCGGCCATAAGAATACTTTCAAAGCGATCCTTGCCCTCATCTCTTGCTTGATTCACAAAATCGACTAACATAATGGCATTATTGACGATGACCCCCGAGAGCGCCACTATCCCAAGCATTCCCATAAATGAAAGTGGCATGCCATGAAGGAAAAAGGCCCAAATCACTGCCATCGCTCCCAAAGGAATTGTGATTAAAATTACCAATGGTTGAAATAATTTTTTAAAAGTTAAAACAAGCATTAGAAAAATTCCCACAATCGCCAACATAAAGGCGCGGCCAAGACTGGCCATACTTTCTTGTGTATCTTCATCCTCACCACCAAAATCGATCTTAAGTTTAGGAAATTTTTGTTGAATTTCAGGTAATAAGTTTCTTATGTGATTATTGACTAGGTTTGAAGTTGTAATTTTCGTATCAACCTCAGCGTTTACTTTGACTTCCCTTAATCCATCTTCATGCTCATAGACAGAAGGATTACGCATTTTATTGACCATCGTCACACGACTAAAAGGGATGAGGTTGCCTAATTGATTTGGAATCAAAAGTTTATCTAGGGTGTCCATCGTGCGGTGTTCGCCATCGGACAGTGTCACGCGAACATCAATCTTTTCGTCTAATTCTCTAATGGAAGTAGGTATTAGTCCTTCAAATGCACCACGAAGAGTCGTCCCAATTTGCCCTGCTGTAAGCAGGGATGCCGAAGCTTCTGGTTCTTTGACTGAAACTCGCAACTCCTCTTTGCCCAATATATAGTTATCACTTATATCTGTGACTCCATTAATTTTTGCTAAAATATTTTTTAATTCATTCGCACCTTTCATAATTTCTTCATAGGATTCCCCTCGAACACCAAGCGAAACCGGTGGTCCTTGAGGTGGGCCTGGATTGACGCGTTTAAAAGTTACGCGTGCAAATTCCTCGGGCGTTCCTATATCTTGTTTGAGTGAATCAATTATATCTTTAGCAATTCTAGATCGTTCATTTTCCGGAGTGAGGTAAATGGCAATTTGGGCATATTCTGCACCCCGTTTGGTGGTTGGGTCATAGGGATCTTGTTGTTGAATTCCAACTGTGGTCACGAAATTCTTAATTTCGTCTTTTGGCAATGCCTTGAGTTTTCCTTCAATCGGTTTTAGTAAAAGCGCGTGGCGCTCAAGCGAAGTTCCGACGGGGGCTTGGGTTCTTATGAAGAAAATTTCTACCCCCTCAGGAGGGAAAAGAATAAAGCGCATTTTTTTTGTGGCCAAAATTAGGGTGCCGACAAAAAAGGCCAACAGACCACAGGCAACCCAATACCGCTTCTTCAAAGTGAAATCGAGCCACTGAAGGTAAGCCGGAACCATTTTTTGTTCCCAGAAATTATTTGTGGCGGTCGTAACTTTATTAAATATATTTAATTTAGTTGGAGTTTTTCTCAAATGTTTCGGTTTAATCCAATGGGCCACGTGTGAAGGTAAAATAAAAAACGTTTCAAAAAGACTTATGCCCATACACGCCAATACTGCGATGGGAATTTCACGAACAAATTTTCCAAAGACTCCAGACATAAATGCCAGGGGAAGAAAGGCAAATGCCGTCGTGAGGACAGAAGCGGTTATCGGGGCCATAATTTGCATGGTCCCCTTGATGGCCGCTTCTTTTGGGTCCATACCTTCTTCTTCAATTAATCGCACCGCATTCTCTGTGACCACGATGGAGTCATCAACTAAAATACCAGACACAATAATTAATCCCAGCATGGATATTAAGTTGATACTGCCACCTATCATATAAAGTAAAATCATCGCGCCTAAAAATGCAAATGGCTCACCAAGAGCAATAAGGACTGAAAAGCGAAAGGGGAGCATGAGTGGTAACAATAACAGTACAAGCGAAAGACCGAGAGTCAGGTTGCCACTTAGTATCCCCAGTCTTCTTCTGACAAACTCACTGACATCGTTGACAAAATCCACTTCGACATCTTTTAGAATTGATGCCTTTAATTCTTTTACACGTGCTCTAACTTTATCAACGACTCTGATGGCGTCTCCCTTTTCCTTCTTAATAACAGTCAGGCTAAGGGAAGGGAGTCCATTGGTGAAGTTGATCACTGATTGCTTTGCCAATTGGTACTCAATATTTCCGAGGTCGCGAATTCGAATCACTTGTCCAGATTCATTACTTCTCACAACCGTATTGCCAACATCTTCAATACTGGTAAAGTCATTGGCCGTTCTAAGCGATTTTTCTGTGTTCTTACTTTGTGGGTCTGGGCTTTCAATATTTCCTGCGGGAATACTAGAATTTTGAAGTTTGATTGCATTGGCCACTTCATTCAACGACAGTCGGTATTGGGAAAGTTTTTTGCCCTCAATTTTAATGACAATTTCTTTGTCTTGTACGCCTCGAAGAGATACCTTCGCTACTCCCTTAATATTTTCGAGGTCTCTTTCCAGATTTTTGGCCAAATCGCGCAACTCAAGCCTACTTAATTTATTACTCGCTAAACTTACCTCGATGATCGGTTGATTTTTGCTGGCCAAATCTTTAACAATTGTTTTTTTTGCGTCGTCAGGAAGTCCGCTAATCTGGTCGACTATCGATTGAGCGTCTTCCTTCGCCTTGGCCGGAGTCGTTTGATCGCTATCGAGAGTAAGAAAAATATTACTAAGTCCGTCGACACTGACGGAATTAATTTTTTTGATTCCATCTATTTCTTTAATATCTTGCTCAATCGGATTGGTGATAAGCTTCTCAACTTCAGAAGGGGTCGCTCCGGGAAAAAGTGTAGAGATATTGATGACATCAAAAGAGACATTGGGAAAGGCCTCTCTTCGGATGAGAAAAGCTGCTCCCAATCCAATCACGATTACTGCGATGGTCAGAAGGTCTCCGAAAAGGGGCTGCCTTACAAAAAATTCAACTATCTTCTTCATCTTAATTCTCTAAATGCTAAAGGTTAATGGTAGGGAAGTTCCATTGCTTGCTTTCCATGGACTTTGTGTAGGTACGTCCATCCTCTGCCATCATGATAAGATCCCAGGCCGTTATATTGAGATTTATCAACGTTTCCTTTTCTTGAATTATAGAAGTTGCAAGATCATCTTCGGCCAAAAGTGCTTGGTAGAGGTTGGTGCGACCTACTTGGTAGCGACGTTTTTCTAATTGTCCTCTCTCGACTTGTTTTTCCACTATGGTTTTCACCGAAGCCAGGTGATTTTTTAGCCTTTGAAAATCCTGACAACGATTAATCCAATTCACCTTGATTTGATCAAGAGTAAGGCGATAATTTGCTTCACTTCTAGTATAGTCGGCCCTGGCCTTTTGTTGTTGCGCCTTTTCTGCCAAAAATGAAATTGGCATCGAGACATTAAATCCAAAAGCATAGGCAGGATGTTCAAATTGAGTTGTTTCATTAAAACTTTTACCAACCTCTCTATCGACGCCATTGGTAATAGTGCTGGCAAAAAGCTTGAAGGACGGGTTGGCCAGTCCATTGGCCTTTTCAAGTTCTTGTTTTGTGGCCTCAAGGTTATACTTCATGGATTGCAATCTGATATCATGTTCCAACCAAAGATTGAGTTCGGGGCCTTCCAACTGTTTTGCAAATATTTGACATAGACGATTCGCCAGTGCTGTTGGGTCATCCATTTTAATGGGAATAAGCAAAGGATCGACTGCGAGCCATCGCGGTGGAAAATCCAGCACTACTACTAAATTGCGCCAAATATCGGCCAAGTTTTGCGCCAACCAATTACTTTGAAGCTTGGCCTGTTCAAGACTGCTTCGGACCTGGAGCAAATCTGGTCTTTCGGCAGTTCCTCGTGCAGTTTTTACTTCCGTCAAATCGAGCAATTTTTCACGTCTATCAACAATTTTATTGGCCTCTTTCAAGCGATTTTGTAAAAGCCAAGCTTGGTAAAAAAGTGAGCGAAGATCTTTTTGCCAATTTCTTTTCATGTCCAAAATTGTTTCTTGCAAGGCCTTGTCGGAAGTTTTTGCACTTTCTATTCCCAATCTTGTGGCATGACCAAAAGAGTCCTTCCATAATTCTTGTGAAAGGGTGACGCTTCCTTCTGTCAGGTAAAAGCTATTTGAAAACGGAGCGCTTCCGCCAATTTTTAAAGCATTTTTAGATCGCGATAATTTAGCTTCTAAACCTGTGCCGCTAGAAAAATATTTTTGTCCTGCGATGACAATTTGTTGGGATTCTTGCCTAAAGGGAGAAAAGGGATTGGTTGGTTCATTTCTGGATGTGTAGTCTTTGGCCTCAATGGAAATTTTACCTTCAGTTGGTATTTGGGCCAATGTTGTCGCCATATTTAGTTTTTGTTCTTCGCTTTGAATTACCCGGTAACTATCCGAGCTTTGCATGGCCCGTGAAATAATGAAATCATGGCCTAAGGCCTTGTCAGGAAGTAATTGTGCGATGGCGTCGATTTCTTTTTTAATGGAATCATTTTTGGCGGCAAAAATATTTGCAGGCCAATTGGCCAAAAGAAGAACGACTAATAATAAAGTGTTTTTATAGCACCTGCATGGCATAGAAATTCCTTTGAGAAATGCCAGGCAAGTTTACAGAAAGTCTATAAAGACGTCAGCATGAATGGGTTTCTGGGTTTACAGTTGTGGTGCTTTCCTAAAGGATATCGGAGATTCCTTGACTGGCCATGGCCAGGTCAGCAGATCGCCCACAACTTTTAAGCGGGCCATCAATAACTGAGAGCTCTAAGGAATCCAAAATGCCATCAATATTGAGGTCCAATCTCACAAATAAGGAGCTCAAACGACCAATTCCTGTTTTACTTGAGCGGTGGGCCGATTGGCTGGCATGAATGCTGCCAACAAAGCGCGCGAAATTCATCCCAGGTCGCACTAAATCCAAACACACATCCGCCAGAGCGATTATTTTGGAGGACCCTTCCTTTTCAATTATTTTATTCTCGGCCTTTACCTCATGCCCAAAAACGAGGTAGAGCATGGCCAAAATTACAATGAAAGAGCGAAAAAGTGACCATCGAACGAATAGGCCAGTTGAAGGGTTTTTTCTAGCGATTGGACCAACCATGGTTCCTCCTCTCTTTTTGCTAGGCCGGTACCATCGTCACTAATGGATTGGTTTCAAGCATCCTTGCTAAAACCCGACCTGCCATGAGGATATTCAAAGAGTGTGCCAACTTTTTGCTAGAATTTTTATTAATAAGGGAGCGACTTGGCCCCGAAAATGCGCGTACTTTGGCCCCAGTTGGGACCTTGGTACCTTATTGTCACCAAAAAAGACTTTTTACGCAGTAGCACCACCACAAGATGATCCACTTCCTGCTGTGCAACCGTAACAATGGTTGGCAAAAACGATGGATCTTTGGATGAACTGACCATAATTAAAATTAAAAATGCTGTTATTGGTTTCTTTGACCTTAAAATCCAGCATTTGATTAAAGTCGCAGTCGTAGAGATTTCCTTGATAATCGACTGAAACCATATTGCGACACATAATTCCGGCCGCGGCCACAGGATTAAAGGCGGTGCAAAGTTTGTCCATGTATTGTTCAAGCTGGCCCCGCTTTTCCAAATCTTGCTTAAAGCGTTTAATCGGCATGTTGGTTATGGCAAATAGATTGTTAAAGCGAATTCCAAATTTTTCTCCTAATGATTTACGGTAGCTGGCCTCCAATTCAACTTGTGAACTTGGGAGAAAGGGGCCCACGGGATTATAAACCAAATTAAGAGTGAGGGATTTTTCTGGTGCTCCATAACCGACAGCGTTAAGCTTCTTCAAGGCCTCAATACTTTTTTTAAAAACACCAGTCCCCCTTTGTTTGTCAGTGAAGAATTCTTGGTAATAGGGGAGCGAAGAAACCACTTCAACCTTGTGATCGGCAAAGAATTGAGGAAGCCAAAGCATAGGTTCATTTTTTCCAGGAATTCCATCAAAAGTAATTGTAAGGTTGTGGCGCACCATAACTTTTTTGCCGGTGCTCGTGGCCTTTTCGACGACTTCTTTAAATCGCGGATGGAGCTCAGGTGCACCGCCGGTAATGTCCAAAATACCGATGCGCTTTTCACTATTCAAAATTTCTAGGACCTTGTCGATCACTTGGTCACTCATTTTCTCCGTGCGTAACGGCGTCGAGTCTACATGGCAATGATGACATGCTTGATTACATTGTTTGGTGATATTAATTTGCAACGTCGCTATTGACTGCGGTGATAGATCAAGACCTCTGATTTGTTCGCTAAAGGATTTCAAATTAATCTCCCGCTCCAATTAGAACGATGAACAATTTTGGTTAAAGGGCACCAAGGTCTTTCAGTTTATTTTGCATTTGAACTCCATGGACTAATGCCATGCCAGCTTCCATGGCGGCCGCAACGTGAATCGCTTCCGTCATCTGGTCTGGATTGCTGCCATTTTGTAGACAGGCCTCGGTGTAGGCATCGATGCAATAGGGGCATTGTTTAGCATGGGCGACGGCCAAGGCAATCAGTGCTTTTTCTCTTTTTGTGAGCGCGCCATCTTCCCCAGTAACTGCTCCATAGTAAGCGAAAAATTTATCCATGAGGTCTTTTTTAAATTTCCCCACCTCGGCAAATTTGGCTAGGTCCTTTTGATTGTAGTAATGTCCAGACATATGGCCTCCTATATAAAGTTATTGAATATAATTAAGGAAAATTTATGCAAAGGAAAGGGTATTTATCGGCTCTGGCATTTTGCTGTCTCATGACGACTGCCTGTACAAACATGGTGAAACAGGCCGAATTAGGCGAATGTCTCATTCACCGCGCCGAGGTTGGAGTCTATCGCGTGGTAAAAAAGAGTGACGAGGAATTAATACTGGAACAATTGCTCAATGGTCCTAGCGAGAATTCTAATTTTGGCCAACCTACTGCTACTTCAACAACAAGGCGGGGGCCTCTCAAGGTAATTAACCGCTATTACGGTGGCTGGCAGAAAACTTCTTGTCCCTAGCTTTGGTTAATGTCCCAAGTAGGCTTTTTGAATCTCAGGATTCTTTAAGAGATCACTGGCCTTGCCTTCCATAACAATATCCCCAGTCGCCAAAACATAAGCACGGTGGGCAATTTTAAGCGATTGAAAGGCGTTCTGTTCTACTAATAAAATGGTCGTCCCTGCTTTATTTATTTTGACGATCGCTTCAAAAATGGCCTTCACTAAAAGTGGAGCGATACCCATCGAGGGCTCGTCGAGTAACAGGACGCGAGGATTGGCCATGTAAGCGCGAGCAATGGCCACCATTTGTTGCTCACCACCGGACAAGGTGCCTGCTAATTGCTTTTCCCTTTCTTTTAAGCGAGGAAAAAGTTCAATCATCGTTTGATAATTTTTTGCAAATAGCTCTTTATCGCTGGAAAGGTAAGCCCCCATTTCTAAATTCTCAAAGACAGTTAAGTCGGGAAAAACCATCCTTCCCTCAGGAGATTGGGCCAATCCCATCTTAACAATCTGGTGAGCACTGCTTTGATGAATCGCTTGCCCTTCAAAAAGTATTTCACCCCGAGAAGGTTTTATTAGGCCAGAAATAGCTCTAAGAGTTGTAGTTTTGCCTGCGCCGTTGGCCCCAAGGAGCGTGACGATTTCACCTTTGAAAACTCGCAAGTTTAATCCATGGAGTGCATGGATTGCTCCGTAGTGGACGTGCATATCGCGAAGTTCAAGAACGGGCATTCCATCATTATGGGTATTCATATTAGTGCACCCCTCCCGCATTGTGATCTTCCGCCTCGGCACCGAGGTAGGCTTCAATGACGGCTTGGTTATTTTGAATTTCCTTCGGGGCACCTTCCGCAATTTTTACACCGTGGTCAACCACGTGAATATGTTCGCATACATTCATGACCAAAGACATATCGTGTTCAATCAAAACGATGGCCAATTGAAAGTGATCACGAATCCAGCGGATGAGTTTGGTTAAATCTTTTGTTTCGTTGGGGTTCATGCCGGCAGCCGGTTCATCAAGCAATAAAATTTTTGGTTTACTTGCGAGGGCCCGTGCCATTTCTAGTCTTCGTTGTTCACCATAGGGCAAATTTTTGGCCAAAGAATTTTCCTTATTTTCTAAGTGGAAAATTTTCAAAAGATCGCGGGCCTCGGCAACTAATTTCGCCTCTTCGGATTTAAATCCCTTGCCGCGAATGAGTGAACTAACAAGGCCATATTGAAGTCTAAAATGCCCTGCCAGTCGGATGTTATCGAGAACGCTAAGGTCCTTAAAAAGTCGAATATTTTGAAAAGTTCTGACCATGCCTTTTTGGGTAATCTCAAAGGGACGAAGTCCAGTAATGTCTTCGCCTGCTAATTTAACTTGTCCCTTTGTTGGAGTGTACATTCCAGTGAGCATATTGAAGATGGTTGTTTTTCCTGCACCGTTGGGGCCAATGACACCCACCAAATCGCGATCTCCAACTTGAAAATTAAAATTATCAACCGCGACCAACCCGCCAAACTGCATGGTAATATTTTTTGCTTCTAAAATGGTATTTGATTTGGGAGAACTCATGCCTGCGTCTCCTTCTTTGCCAAGCCAAGTCGACAAAGCCATTTATTGATATCAAACTCGTGTTTGCCGAAAATTCCTTGAGGCCTAACGAGCATAAGAACAATGAGAAGGACGGAATAAATAACCATTCGCCATTCAGATACTGTTTCTCCAAGTAAGCGAAGAAATTCTGGTAGGACGGTCAAAACAACTGCGCCAATGACTGATCCAGTTAAGCTCCCCATGCCACCTAAAATGATCATAAGTAATATAATGACCGACCACATGAAAGAAAAACTGCTTGGATGAATAAACTGTTGAGCGTGGGCAAATAAACTTCCTGCCAACCCCGCGAGTCCTGCACCGATAACAAAGGCGAGGGTTTTGTAGCGAGTTGTATTTATTCCCATGGCCTCTGCGGCGATTTCATCTTCTCTGATGCTAATAATGGCGCGTCCGTGGGTTCCGCGTAAAAGGTTAGTCAAAAATACAAGGGCGATGACGACCCACAGGTAAATCCAAAAAAGATTTGACCAGTGGGGAATGTTGGTTAGTCCTCTCGGGCCACCTACGACCTCGAGGTTGTTGATGATAATTCTAATAATTTCTCCAAAACCTAAAGTTGCGATGGCCAAGTAATCACCGCGAAGACGAAGGCATGGAAGGCCAATAAGAAGTCCCGCGACAGTTGCAGCGACGATGGAAAGTCCATTGGCAATAAGGAGGTTTACAAAATCAGGCAGACTAGATGGCGCCCAAAAAATACCGTAGGCTCCGCTAACGTAAGCGCCGATGGCCCAAAATCCAGCGTGGCCCAAGGAAAATTGGCCGCAAATTCCATTGATGAGATTAAGCCCGAGTGCCAACAAAATGAAGACTCCAGCATTTTGCATTAAGGGGCCTAAATAATTTACTATTTCCATGAAAATTCCTAATCACCTTTTACTAATTAAACTTTCTCGCGCGTAGGTTTTCCTAGAAGGCCTGCCGGCTTAAATAATAAAATTAAAATAAGAATGCCAAAAGCTATGGCATCTCGATAGGTTGGCTCCCAAAATCCAGTTACTAAATTTTCGGCCACACCTAAAACCAAACCACCCAAAACTGCACCAGGGATTATACCGATACCTCCAAGTACCGCGGCCACAAAGGCCTTGAGACCTGGAATCATTCCCATCATCGGTTCAACCGTATTGTAGTACATCCCGACGAGGACTCCGGCCGCACCAGCTAATCCAGCGCCAACAAAAAAAGTGAAACTAATAATTTTGTTGGTATCAATACCCATTAATTCAGCGGCATTGAAGCTGTAGCTAGTCGCTCTCATGGCCTTTCCAACTTTAGTTTTCAAAACGAGATATCTTAATGTTCCCATCAAGACCAACGTTGTAACCATAATTATAATTTGTATTTTGGACACAGAGAGTTCGCCAAAATAGTAACTCTTATTCTCAAGCGCGTCCGGAAAGGGGCGTGGATCAGCGCCAATTAAAATTTGTCCTAAGTATTGAAAAAGAAGACTCACTCCCAGCGCAGTGATAAGAGCGACAATTTTTCCTGCACCCCTGATCGGTCGGTAAACCAATCGTTCGACAATCACAGCGAGAGTCCCAGAGCCAACCATTGCCAATGGCAGGGCCACAAGAAAAGGAATCTTGGCCTGAATTAAAAACAATCCAATGAAAGCACCCACCATATAAAATTCGCCGTGGGCGAAATTTATTAAGCGGATAATTCCATAAACCATGGTGTAGCCAAGTGCGACCAAGGCATAAATACTTCCCTGGGCAAGACCATTAATAAGATATTGCCCAAGGTCCCAAAAAAAGTAGGCTAATTTATCAGACACAATTTGATCCTTCGAACAGGGAAGTTTTGTTTAAAAGAGAGTAGCCCCTGGATTAGGGGCTGACCTTTTGTTTAAACACGTTACCTTGTGTAGTTGTTTCTAAAACAACCGCACTTTTTCTTGCGTTTCGATTTTCATCGATGGTGATAAGTCCTGTTACACCTTGGAAATTTTTAGTGGAATTGATGGCCATTTTTAAATCTTCAGTATTGATAGCTTTAGTTCTTTTAAGGGCGTCAGCTAATACAAGGACAACATCGTATCCTAAAGCAGCCATGGCTCCAGGTTTTTGTTTAAAGCGTTTTTGATAATTTTTAACAAAAGTTTGTACTTTTGGGTCTGAATCATCAGCAGCAAAATGTGAGCTAATGTAATTACCTTTAATGGCATCACCCGCTAAGCTTTGAAGTGTCGGTGAGTCCCAGCCATCTCCACCTAAAAATGGAATATCTAATCCCATTTCTCTTGCTTGCTTAAGAATTAAACCCGCTTCAGTGTAATAACCTGGAAGAAAAATTACTTCAGGATTTTCTCTTTTTAGTTTGCGTAAAAGCGTTCTGAAGTCAGTATCTTTTTGTTGGTAGGCAAAATCGCTTGCAGTAATTTGTCCGCCCAATTCTGTAAACTTAGCACGAAATACTTTGGCCAAACCTTTGGAGTAATCGCTGGAATTGTCGACAATGATAACTGCTTTCTTCTTGTTTAGACTTTCATAAGCAAACTTTGCCATGACTACGCCTTGAAAATCGTCTGTAAAGCAGGTGCGTGAAATAAAATCACCTTTTTTCGTCACGGCTTCATTAGTTGAAGCAGGAGTGATGAGGGGAACTTTTGATTCTTGGGCAATAGGTGCTCCGGCCAGAGTGTTGGAGCTCGCAACGGAACCTAGGACCGCAGAAACTTTGTCGACGTGAATAAGTTTTCTGACAGCATTGGCCGCTTCAACTGGCTCACCCTTATCATCTTCGAAAATAACCTTAATCACTTTGCCATTGACTCCGGCCTTATTGATCGTTTCCAAGGCCATTTTCATTCCGTTCACAGACTCTTGGCCAAAAGTGGCCTGTGGGCCTGTCATGGGGAATACGGCACCAACTTTTACTTCTTGTTTTGCAGCGTGAACGTTGGATGCGAAAAGACATCCAATGATTGCCGTCTTAAATAAAGACATAGCTGTTTTGTTGAAATTAATTTTCACAATTACTCCTTTAAATTGAAAACGAGTCTTGTTTTAAAAAAAACAGTCGGATTTTAGCATCAAGTTTTGCGGGAGGGGAATAGAAGACCTTGAAAAATTAGACAAAGTTAATATTTCATAGGTCTTTTTGTTAAAAAGCTTGGTTACTGGCCACTTTTGCCATAATTAGGCAGCACTCTCGCTGAAGGATCGTTGACATTACAATTTCGCCATTCCTTATTGGGCATCCAAAAATCGGCAACCCACTCAGCCCTACCTGGGTAATGTTTTTCAAAAATATCACGGTAAAGCAGAGATTCCTTAGTAAATGGAGTCGCGAATGGGTATTTTTTCTTGGCATTGGCCAAATCGCTATCAGAATATTTTGACTCAGCATGGGCCTTGAGGTGATCAACCATGCTATGTCCAACTGCATCACTAAAGGCGGCTTTGTCTCGGTAGAGAATTTCATGAGGAAGATACTTTCCTTGTTCAAACGCCTTGCGCAGCAAATGCTTCCCTACGCCCGTTGTATTCATTTTCAATTTGGGGTTAATTCCCATGACGTACTTAACAAAATCGGTGTCACTAAAAGGGACTCGTGCCTCAATACTATGGGCCGCAATGCAGCGGTCGGCGCGAAGAACGTCATACATATAAAGTTCTCTAATTCTTTTCGCTGCTTCATTTTGGAAGGCTTCGGGTGAAGGAGCAAAATCGGTATATTTATAACCAAACAGCTCATCAGAAACTTCGCCGGTTAAAAGAACTTTTATGTCCGTTTTTTGTCGAACGTATTGGCAAACTAAATACATGCCGACCGAGGCACGGACTGTTGTAATATCCCAAGTTTCCAAGTGAAAAATAAGTTTATCAAGAACACCAATGGCCTCTTCTTTGGTAAAAAGAACTTCATGATGCTGTGCACCCAAATAATCGGCAACTATTCGAGCATACTTGGTATCAATGGGGTTTTCATTTATTCCCACAGAAAAAGTAATAATCGGATTTTTCAAAATCTTACTAGCAATTCCGCACACCAAACTCGAGTCAAGGCCACCGCTTAATAAAAAGCCAAGGGGAACGTCAGAATGTAAACGCTTTTCAACGGCTCTCGTGAGGTAATGGTTAATATTTTTTAGAACATCAGATTCATTATGGTTGTGGTATGTTTTGGCCACAGAAACATCTATGTAAGGCAGAATTTTACCAGCGCCATCATAGTAATGACCTGGTGGGAAAGGCATGACTTTGCTGCAGAATTTATCAATGGCCTTTGCCTCAGAAGCAAAAATTATTTTATTTTCTGCTTTGGTAAAACCATAAAAGAGTGGACGGATACCAATGGGGTCTCTCGCCGCAAAAAATTTATTCTGTTTTTCATCATAAATAACAAGTGCAAATTCAGCATCGAGGGACTGAGCGGTTTTCTCTATTCCCAGTTGATGAAAGAGGGGAAGGATGACTTCGCAATCAGAGCGGCTAGTAAAATTGTAGGTGTCCCTAAATTTTTCATAAAGCTCTTGGTAGTTATAAACTTCTCCATTGCAAACCACATAATTCATATTCAATCGGTCTACAAGTGGCTGATCCCCGCGATGGGTTGTATCCATAATAGAAAGTCGGTGAAAGGCCAAACTACCCTTGTCGTGGAAATTGAGAATGGTGGTATTGTCTGGACCGCGGTGGACCAAATTTTTGACTTCATTTTCGAAGCCAGAGAGTTTATCGACATTACCTGTATAGACGACCAGACCGCACATAGAAACCTCATTAAAAAGCACAATCCACAGTGGCAGGGGAGTTATGTTCCCCGTAGCGAGACAGAATGCCATGCAGGAATAATATGGGCCAGAAAAATGTCATAGATTCATTAAAGTTGATTAAAAAATTCCATTCGAGAAACTGCTTGATGATAAAGAACGACACCAACTGCAATGAGTAGGAGGAATCTCAAGACTCGGTCCAGCCATCTGAAATAATTTTTATGATTTCTAGTCAAGATTTCTTGACCGTGAAGAATGAGTTTTTCCAATTGTTGCTGTTCCTTACCAACTTTGCGGGAAAGGCCCCATGCTTGCCAATCTTCTTCGGTAATAAAAGAAATCGGACAAGGGGCACCTAGGTTTTCATTTATTATTTCATTGTGGGCCTGCTTAAGTACAGTCTTCTGACGCGCAAGACATTGCTCGAGAATCCGATGAATTTCACTTCGACTTATACCGGCACAGAGGAGTGAATGGTAGCTTGAAAAATACTGAAGCGATTGATTGCGGAGAATAACTGAGTCATAAAGCGGCAACCAAGTCCGACCTTCTGGAGAAAGGATCTGATTGATAATTTGTCGACCAACAATAAATAGAAAAATCCACAAAAGAACTAATAAAACCACAAGAGAAAGTGGGGTGGTGGAGCCCCATCCACCGTTGATATACTTGGTTAGAGCATAGAGAAAAATTGCAGCATGGAGGGATAAAACAGGCGCTTGAAGGTTTTCTAAGAGGTCCTTGGTTAAGTTTATTCTTTGGTGAAATAATTGGGCCAGTTGCTGCATGACTTCGCCCAATTTACCCGCAACCTCACCGGCTTTCAATGCTGCGCATTCTAGAGGACTTGTGTCGGGGAATAGCTGAGGGATTATGTCTGAAAAGGGTTTCGAGGCTTCCACCTCTCTGGTTAACTTTTGCAATGGAATATTCCTGGCACTAGAGGTCAAAGCTGGGCGAATGGCCCGGACGGCTTCTTCTGCTCCGTGTCCGCTTTCCAATAATGAACTGAGTAGTTCATAAAGTTTTTTTCGTGCGGGGATCGTATTCTTCATGCAAGCTCATTAAACTTTAACTTTTTTCAGGCGTAGAATCATTGTAGCATGGGTTGCATTGAAGTAGGGCAGTTCGTGATAAAAAGCATGAATTATTTTAAAAAACATTTGAATCCTTCCATCACCTTTGTAAGTCTGGTTCGCATTGGCCTTTTCTGTATCTTTTTTTTGATGACAGGTTGTGTGCCTCAGATCCTCGGTTTTAAGAAATACAAAGGGGATTCAATTCCCTGCCCCAAAATAAACAAAACTGAAGCAATTAGAAATCCTACGCTCAGACCGAGATTGGGTTTTTCAGATTATGGCAGAAATGACAGTGAATTTATATTGGCCGAACAATTGAAAGTTGACCTGCTTAGAATTGATTTCCCTTGGCGTGAGGTGATCCCAAATTTAAATGAAGAAGATCTGATCGATTTGGAGTCGTTAAAATCAGATCCTAAAAAAGTAGAGCAATTAATAAAAAAAATATCTGAAGAAAAAAAATGGAAAAGCTTTGATAAAAAAATTGATCAAGCGATAAAAAGGAATATTGAAATTATACCCATCGTTGGGCATGGTTATAAATTTTATCAGCCTCTTTACAAAGGTAAACCATTTGGGCCTCATTTGGTTGGTCAGCAAAAATATTTAGGTACAATGGCCTTGTTTGTTAGAGCGTTTGTCAGGCATTACTCACATCAATTTAAAATTTATCAAATTGAAAATGAACTCAATGTTGCGGCCCTAACCCAGCTGTGGGGGTGGCGAGAGCCAAGTGATTTTGAAGCAGTTAAAAAGGGCGATTGGGCCAATTTAAATTTTCAAAAGAAAGTGATGGAAACTCTATTGTGGTCAGTAAAAACCGAGGACCCGGACGGTCTCGTTACCCATAATTTTCAAACTGATTTAAGTGGAAAATTGCAAAATCAAATAGGACAACCAACATGGGAACAATCAATAGAATTATGGCGCAATTATTTGGATATTATTGGATTAGATTATTATCCTAATTATTATGACTCGGATAAAAAGGTTGAAGGTGAATTAAGTCGAATTATCGAAACGGCCAGGGTCCATGGTTGTGGCAAACCGGTTTGGATTATTGAAACAAATTATCCCTCTGGCCCCAAAGATTTAGGTTATACGCCAGAAAAACAGGCAAATTTTATTAAGATGGTGAAGAAAGAAGCTGAGGCAAGTCGTGCAGAGGTGCTTCTGTTCTATGGTGCTCTTTCAACTTCCTATGTCGAAGATCGAGAGACATTCGCTAATCAAAAAAAGGTAATGTTGAGAAAATTTATTAAAGAATATGAAAAAGGGTCCCTATCAAAAATTTTGCTGATGCTTTTGAAATATCGAAAATCTTTTCAATCGGGTGAATTAACTTACATTCTAACGAGTGTGGAGCCCTTTTGGGATTTTTATGATGAGTTTGATAATCCTAAGCCAGCTGTCGACACATTTTTAAATTTCAAGGAAAAATAATATGGCCAATAAACAAGGTAAAAAGAATCGGTCCCTGGGGTCAAAAGAGGATCTTTTAATCCCAAGACCATCGCTTGAACAAGTACGATTAAAGTCACAACATTTTATTAACCGTGAAATGTCGTGGTTGGCTTTTAATCAGCGGGTTTTATTCCAGGCTTCTGATAGACGGAACCCTATCATCGAAAGGTTGCGTTTTTGTAATATTTTTATCAGTAACTTAGATGAATTTTTTATGAAGCGGGTAGGAGGATTACTTAATCAAGTTGTCTCGGTTCAATCCTTCATGTCCATTGACGGTAAAAGTCCCCAAGAACAGCTCATTATGATTTGCCAAGAAGTGAGCGAGCAAGTTCAACAAATTTCTAAAATATTTGAAAATGAAATTCGACCAGAGCTAGCAAGCGAAGGAATTCATCTCCTAGAATGGAAGGATCTTTCTTTGGAGGAAAAGGCAAGGCTTGAAGACCTTTTTATGAAGAAATTATTTCCAATTCTAACTCCCTTGTCAGTAGATCCAGGACATCCTTTCCCATTTATCTCCAATTTGTCTAAAAATTTCGGGGTGGCCATGAGGAGACCCGGAGAGGATGAGCGGGTCTTTGCACGAGTTAAAATCCCCGCAGAACTTGAACAGTGGGTACAGCTTAATTTAGTCGAAGAGGAAATTGATAGGTTTATTTCCATTGATGACATTGTCAGAAATTGTCTTCATCATTTATTTCCCGGGATGATTATAGATAAGGTGACCTTATTTCGAGTCACAAGAAACTCAAATCTTTCTGAGGACGATGAAGATGTTGAAGATCTCATGGAATTCATCGAAGCTGAATTAAGGGAAAGAAGATTTGCTCCCGTCTTAAGGCTTGAACACGAAAAAGATCCTGATCCATGGATACTTAGCTTCTTGTGTGATGAGCTTGAAATTTCCAATACCGATGTCATGGAAATGCCATCCCTTGTTTGTCATAGTACATTTGGACCAATTATTAATGTTGAAAGACCAGACTTAAAATATCGCGCTTATAGACCGCTTGTTCCCCACGAGCTCCAGGAAGAAAAGGCCAATATTTTTCACTTAATCAAAAAGAAGGATTATATTGTTCACCATCCCTATGAGTCCTTCGGCCAAACAATCGAAAGAATGATTCGGGAGGCAAGCCGAGATCCCAAGGTTCTTGCCATTAAAATGACGTTATACCGAATTGGTCAGCAAGGAACTATTGTCGACCACCTTATTCGAGCTGCAGAGACAGGAAAACATGTGGCGGTTTTAATCGAATTAAAGGCCAGGTTTGATGAGCAGCGGAATATTTATTTGGCGCAAAAACTTGAGGCCAATGGTGTGCACGTTGCTTATGGTATGGTTGGACTAAAAACCCACTGTAAAATGTGTTTGGTGGTGCGAGATGATTACGATGGAATTACCAGCTACGCTCATATTGGAACCGGAAATTATAATGCCACAACCGCTAATTTTTATACTGATTTAAGCCTTCTTACCTGCAACCCACAAATTTCTTCAGAGGTCATTGAAGTGTTTAATCATTTGACTGGAATTTCATTAAAAAAGGACTATAAAAACTTACTCGTAGCTCCTCTCAATATGAAACAAAAATTTATTCAAATGATTCATCAAGAAATCAACCACACCAAAAGTGGAAAAACGGGGCACATCATTGCCAAAATGAATAGCTTAGAAGATTTAGAAATCATCAATGAACTTTATGAAGCTTCGAAAAATGGAGTTAAAATTGATCTGATCGTTAGAGGATTTTGTTGTCTTCGCCCAGGTGTGCCCGGATTAAGTGAAAATATTCGCGTCGTATCTATTATTGGCCGCTACCTAGAACATTCTCGGATATTTTATTTTAGAAATGCCGAAGAAGATGAAGTTAATGGACACATTTTTATCGGCAGTGCTGATTGGATGTATAGGAATTTAAATAACCGATTAGAAGTCATCACACCTATCTTATCTCGAGAATTGAAGGAAAAAGTGTGGAAGCTTCTCATGCTCTGCCTTAGGGAAAAGGCCATCGGTTGGGAGTTGGCCAACAATGGAAAATACAATAAATTACAGGCGGAGCCCAATGTCCAAGGTCTGCACGATATATTAATGGGATTGGCCAAGGATGCTCAGAGCTAGGGACACAGTAAAATTTTGCAAATAAGGTTGGTGGTTTACACCAGTGTTAACAGGATACCGTCCGTTAGTCCGGTGTTGGGCAATTCTAATTTGGTAAGTGGCAGCATATTAAATACGGCCATCGTTAACTCCATGGCAGGAACAATAACTTCGGCCCGATCATGTTTTAAACGATAACTTCGAGTAATCTGGTTGGTTGTTAAATGGTGAAGTTCATGATGAATTTCAACTAATTCTCTTTTTGAAATTTGAGTGACTCCCTTCGCACCTAAAATTGATTTTTTAAGTTTTCCCATCCTGCGTAAATTACCGCCGGTTCCAATGAAAAACTCATTGGATTTTCCTTGGAAAAAATCCTTTGGTAGGAAGTTGCTGGCCTGATTTTTAAATTGTTCAAAGAGTTTTTCATATGCTTCGGTATTTATGGCCTGAAATAATTTGAGTGCTCCAATTGGTATACTAAGGGCCTTCATGGCTTGGCCTTTATCCAGTAGGGTTAATTCTGTGCTCCCACCACCAATATCCATGAGTAAGGCTTTAGCACTTGATACATCAATCGCTCGTTTGATGGCCCCTGAAATCAAGTCAGCTTCTTTGTCACCACTAATGACCTCAATCTCTAAACCAGTTTTATCTTTAAGATAATTGATGAGGGCGTCAGCATTTTTGGCTTCTCTAAATGAAGCCGTGGCAAGAGCTTTTATTTGAGTAGGGTGATGATGCTTGCTATAACGCAATAAATCCTTAATGGCATCGCGCGTCTTCTTAAAGGTTTCTTCAGTGAAAATGCCATATTGAAAGACATCTTTACCAGTTCTAACCGGGGCCCGTAATTTTTCGATGACTTGAAATTTTTTGGTATTGTGAATTAAATCAGCAACAACCATGCGAATGGCATTAGAACCTATATCAAACACGACCACGCGTTCTAAGTTAGGGCGAGGTTTCCCCAATGTCTTATCGTTAGGTGAAAGCGTTGCTTCCGCAGCATGCTTCATTATTTTCCCCAAAATATTATTAATATAAATAATAAATTGTTTTTGTTAGTTTTAACAATAATTGTCTATTAAAAAATTATTGAGAATTGTTTTTTATTTTATAGAGCGGTGGCCAGTAGTATTAATGAATTTCTGGTCATAGGGGGCATATTTTTTTGCCAAATCTTTAATTTCTTTCGGATTAATCGGGCAAGCATACTGTCTTCCGTCACTTTCGAGCTCGCTTATTTTTGTCTTAACTTTGTTCAGAAGATTTTTTGTTCTAAAGGCGGCACAGTTATTTCCTTCATCCCAAGACAGGTCAACGTAGTTTTTAAAATTAAAAACAAGGTCACTACCAGCTTTAAAGTTAGGCACCCATTTATTATTCTTACAACTTAAATAGGGACCGATATTCTTGCCGAAAACGTCTGGCTGCTCTTGCAATAGATGGTTCCAAAACCGCATACCATGAAAGTTTGCCGCCAAATCCCCATAGGAATATACACCTGTGGAATTGGCCCCCAAAATATAGCGCTCTGAGAAATGGCCATAGTTTAAAACTGCCATGATGGCATCATGGCCCGGTTTCATTTTCTTCATTCGTTGGAAGTAAGCAAATCCTCTACCAAAAAAATGTTCAAACTTATCTGTACCTACAATATGGCCATTAACATTGATAACATCAGCTGCCGTGTCCTTATAGATGTTCTTGATGGCCGCGGTAAAGGCCTCATACCATTTGAAATCTTTATATATACTTGTTGAGTTGGGAACTCGTCTTTTTTGAATGCTATCTGTATGTGCCAACCAACGAGTCCAAGTACCTTGGACGTGATTTCTAAATCTTTCTTGTAATTCCTCATGCAATTTTTTTTCATCACAATTGGATGATTTTTTATTGGCCTCTTTAACTGCCAAGAGGAAATCTTTATTCGCAGATTTGTTTAGCGCTTCAAGAGAATCTTCTAGGATTTCATAGCGATCGCTGAAACTATCCACTTCACTGCTTATAGCGATATTGGAATAAATTGAAAAAACAGCGATGGGAACAACTACGGCCTTAAGGCCTAGTTTGAGTAAATTTTTAATTTCTAAGCTCATAAATAACTCCAGCAAATTAATACTTCCCCAAGTTCACACTTGATCTTCCCTACCACTATTTTCTGGAGTCATAGCATCTTTTATTTTTAATTCAAGAACGGCCTTTAACCCCCTGTAAATGTTATGCGGAAATGGCCCAACCTGCCCATTTGTCATGGCAGAGAAGGGTGCACTTTTGACTCCATGGTTGCAATAACACATTGAAATTACCTGAGATGTTGGACTAGAGGTAAAATGTGTCTTCGGCCTTATTTGGAGGACCAGGAATGGCCATGGAAATTATAAAAAACGAAATTATATATAAGGGTAGAAGATACAATTTTATGGATTTGGAAGTGGCCTTGTCCCATTTGGACTTATTTAGTTTTCCGTTTTTAGTTCCCCTGAATAATGAGAATTTCGTGCTTATAGAATACACTGATCAAAGTGTTGAGAAGGCCTTTCGAAAATATAAAGACAAGGGCCTTAAAACGATCCTTTTAGATGAAGATCATTATTTTTTATTTCTTGAAAAAATTCGAAATAGAATCAAAGAACTGCCCAATAAGCAAAGCTTAACTGAAAACGATATTAGTGGTTATGAGAAGTATCATGCGTTAGTGATTGATGTTTTGAAAAACGTCGGCATCGAGTCTGGCTCCCTCAATTTGGCGAAAGATTTGGCCGCCAACGTTATCCAAAGTACAAAAAGTATCAGGAATGTTTCGGATTTCCTTTTAAGCTTTAAAAGGAGATGTTTAACAGAATATTCTGGGGCCATGGCCACAGCGTATGTTGCAAGTTTGATACTGCAAAAATCTCCATGGTCCACTGACAAGATTCAAGAGAAAGTCATTTTGGGAATCATTTTATCTGATGCGATTTTAAAGCGCAGCGATTTCCTACTCGTGGAGTCGATAGAACACGCCATTGAAGAAAAGGGAAGCATCGAAAATGTTGAAATTCCTGAGCGTGTTTTAAATCATCCATTGGAAATCGGAAAATTATTAAGACAAATTCCTGGCGTCGAAAAAGAAACCATTTCCGTGGTGGAAGAGCACCACGAAAGACCTAATGGGAATGGATTTCCTAAAAGACTTAATGCCTGCTCCATATCACCGCTATCAGCTGTCCATATTCTTGCACGCAGCTTTGTGAATGATTTATTTGTGAAAGGATTTGAGAAGAGCAAAGAATTTGATGTCGATAAAAATCTAGCGAAATATTTCAAAAATTATCACGAGGGAAACTTTAAACTGGCCTGTGCTGGTTTGTTTGGAGTTTTTGTCCTGGAAAAAAGCATAATTCGTGCCGAATAAAGTTAAACAATTTTTAAACTTTTCAATATTGTTTCTACGATCGTCTCAATAACATAAGGTTTTGGTAAAAATATTATTTCAGGATAGGGCCTTAAAAGACCTAATAGAGTGTCTGATTCGTAACCTGTTGTGAAGATGACACCACACTGACTTTTAGTAAGTGCGCCCATTAGAGGGAGCAGGGAACTACCTAGTCCATCTGCTAAGGATTGGTCCACAATCACCAATTGATAGTGATGAGTACTTAACTTTTGTCTGGCATCAGCAACGGTGCTCGAGCTATCGATCCGATCAAAAATGGCAGTGACATCAACCGCTGTACGCAGGGTTTCTGCGACGAATTCGTCATCCTCAATAATCAGAGCTAACTTGGGTAGAGAGTTTTGGCCTGTCATGGCGTTTTTCTTTAAAACTAAAACTTCGAATTTTTAAGATACGTAAATCATTCCCAATTCCTCAGCCTTGTCTTTATTAAAAGGAAGTAAGGTATGAATATTGTATTTTGCACCTTGAAGCCGACACTTCACAATTTTTACATTTTGCATGTTGGTATTACAAAAGTTGGCCTTGCTTAAATCGGATTTTATAAAGACTGCGCCCTCGAGGTTGGCCCATCTTAGATCGGCATTTTGAAGCGCTGACTCGCTTATGGTGCTATTTTTAAATGAAGTACATTGCAAATTAGTTTTCTTTAAATTGGCACGATAGAAAGAATTTTGGCTCAAGTTGGCGTATTCCATATCGGTTTGCTCAAGATTGCTGAAGGAGAATCGGCTGCGAACCAGGATACATTTTTTTAAGTTAGCATTTCTAAGTGTCGAGTGTTTCACTTTTAAATTTTCTAGATTCGTAGCTTCGAAGTTGGCCTTGTTGAGGTAAGAAGACTTTACCAGTCGCAGAGAATTGATATGGGAAAAATCAACATTTTCTACTTTTTTATTAAATATTTGCATCTTTCTTGAGCGTGATGACATGTGTTGTCCTTTATCTTTAGATCCAGCGTTTGGATTTTCAAATTTTACTTGTGTTGCATAGTGCATTAAGAAAAATGACTACGACACATCGAGCAAAAAAAAATTGCTAGAGCCATTATGAACAAACAAATCCGACTGTGCAAGTTTTATAAATCTTGCATATTGCCAATTGCATTGCAGCGTTTATTTTTTACTTTCTAGTCTGTTTTTTCTGAAATTATTTTTTTAAAGCAGCACCGCCAATATTTCGATTTGATTTTGTATCTGGTTGTAATCCTTAAAATTGATTGATACATTTAGGCGTGTAAAAAAATATTTTTTTTCAGGAGTCGCTCATGACTTTTGTTGGGCATGATTTTTTATCCTATCTCGCCGTGTTTATAATTGCTGTTATTGGCCTTGTGATTACTTCTGCTATTTTAATTTTAAACAAAATTCTGGGGCAACGCCCCCAAGAAATCACACCAAAAAAGTATGATACCTACGAATGTGGCGTCAATTATGAAGGTGATGCCCGCCAGCAATTTTCAGTTCGCTACTACTTGGTGGGAATTATTTTTCTTCTTTTCGACGTCGAAGTAGTTTTCATGTATCCGTGGTCTCTTGTTTTCAAAGGCTACTCCATGATCGGTCCGTTCATCATTATCGAGATGGCCGTTTTTGTGGCCTTGTTATTTGGTGGTTATATCTACCTTCGTCGTCGCGGTGCTTTGAGCTGGGATTAGTTCATTAATGTGAAGGAGACTTTGTCATGAGCAAAGATGGAAGCGCACTAATTTTTCCAACTGTATTAAGTGAAGCTGTGAAGTGGGCAAGAAAGAATTCATTGTGGCCAATGCCATTTGGAACTTCATGTTGTGGTATTGAAATGATGTCGACTCTTTCTAGCACTTACGATCTCTCTCGATTTGGAGCAGAGGTTGTCCGATTCTCTCCTAGGCAGGCAGATATGCTTATTGTTGCTGGTACCATCACTACCAAAATGGGCCCTGTTTTAAGAACAATTTATGATCAAATGCTGGAGCCAAAATGGGTTATTGCGATGGGGGCTTGTTCCAGTTCTGGTGGAATTTTTGATACCTATTCAGTTCTTCAAGGTATTGATGAAATCATGCCCGTTGATGTGTATGTCCCAGGTTGCCCTCCTATTCCCGAAGGACTTATCCACGCAATTATTCATTTACAAAAAATAATAGATAACAATTTAGAAAGAAGACCTGCTGAGCGCCCGACCTATGAGGATGCAATCAACGCGATGACTTACAGGAAATGCGTTGAAGTATCTGAGATTAAATCGTCCTATATTGTCACAAAAGATGGCGTGGCCAGCAATGTTTTACAAAAAAGTAAGTAGGTAGCTAATGGGAAACTCAATTGCAAAAAATGCGACATTTCTTTCAGGGCAAAAAGCTGCAGTCGATTATTTAACAGCGAATATCCAACAGCTTAATTGCACAAAAATTGAATTAGATAAATTGGGTGAACCAATACTTTGGCTTGAAGGAAGTCGACTGCATAGTTTGGTTCAGCATTTAAAAGATCACGATCAGATTAAAATGGATTTTCTTAGTGATATTACGGCTTACGATAATATTGATGGTAAAGATAACCATTCAGGAATGCAGGGGCGTTTTGTTGTTGTTTATCAGCTTTTCTCTACCATTACTAAAGTTCGTGTAAGACTCAAAATACTTCTTCCATTGGAAGAAGAAGTACCAACATTGTGTACTCATTGGGATGGTGCAAATTGGTTGGAGCGAGAAGTTTTTGACATGTACGGAATTCGATTTAAGGGCCACCCAAATTTACGGCGCATTATGATGGATGAGCGATTTACTGGTCATCCACTCAGGAAAGAATATCCAATGAAGCAAAGAGAGCCTTTTGCAGATAATGTGCGTTTACACCTTGGGCCGAATCCAGTACCGCGATCTTCGGATCATCAGGAATAGGAGACAAGTATGGCGAAAGATATTAATAAAGAAGCAACTTCTCCCCATTTAGATCATGCAGATCATCGCAAAAATTTAAGCGATTTTTATAACCCAAATGTCCTCATAAATTTGGGCCCAAGTCACCCAGCTATGCATGGAACCTTGAGAGTTATGTGTCGTGTAAACGGTGAAACTATTGAAGATGCAACTTGTGAATTGGGATACCTCCACCGTGCGATTGAGAAATTAGGTGAGGAAAAAACCTACCATCAGTGGATCGTTTATACCGATCGCTTAAATTATTGTTCTGCCCTTAACAACAATATTGCTTATTGCATGGCCGTAGAAAATATTTTGGAAATCGAGGTGACTGAGCGATGCATGTGGGTGCGAATGATGTTGATGGAATTGGCGCGTATAATTGATCACATTATATGTGTGGCCATTAATGCGCTTGATATGGGAGCCATGACAGTATTTTGGTTACTTTATCATTGGCGCGAAGAAGCTTACACCATGATTGAGTCGCTTTGTGGAATGAGACTTACTACGAGTGCTTCGCGCATCGGTGGTATGAGCCATGATCTTCCAGACACATTTATTCCGCGCATGAAAAAGTTTATTGAAGCTTTTCCAAAGGCGATTGATGAAGTTGAGGGTTTGTTAACAGGAAATAGAATTTGGATCGATCGCACAAAGGGCGTTGGAATTTTAACTAAGGAAGAGGCGCTTAAATTTAGCATTACTGGTCCGTGCTTAAGAGCGTCTGGAGTTGATTTGGATTTAAGGAGAGATCGTCCTTATTATGCTTACAATGATATTGATTTTGATGTTGTTATTGGAAGCAATGGTGACGTCTATGATCGCTACCTGGTTCGCCTAGAAGAAATGCGTCAATCGGTAAAAATAATCAGGCAGTGTATAAACAAACTTCCATCAGGTCCGATTTGGGTTGAAGATCGACGCGTTCGGATTCCAGAAAAGATGGAAGTATATTCAAAAATGGAAGTTCTTATCCATCATTTTAAAATCTTTATGGAAGGGATTGATGTTCCCAAAGGTGAAGCATTTACATGCGTTGAGGGCCCTAATGGAGAATTAGGCTTCTATGTTGTGAGTCGTGGCGGTCCTAAAGCATGGCGAATGAGAGTTAAATCCCCATCCTTTATGTTATTTCAGTCTTTTGAATATGCAATCAAGGGAGACAAAATACCTGACGCAGTCGCGAGCTTGGGATCTGTTAATATTATCGCTGGTGAATTAGACCGATAAAATAAATTAGGAATTGTGTATGGCCATTTCAGAGAATGTAAAAAACCGTGTTGAAAAAATCAGACATCAGTTTCCCACGGAGCAAGCTTTGCTTATTCCAATGCTTCATTATGTGCAGGAAGAGCAAGGATGGTTGTCTCAACAAGCGTTAAAAGAAATTGGAGAGTTCCTCCATTTACCTTTATCAAAAGTTAAAGAGGTCGTGACATTTTACACTATGTTTAATCAAAAACCAGTTGGCAAAGTTCACCTGCAACTTTGCTCTAATATTGCTTGCTGGTTAAATGGAAGTGAAAAACTAATGTCTTGTCTTGAAAGACGTTTAGGTGTCCATGCAGGGCAAACCACAAAAGATGGGCGCTACACACTTTCTGAAGTTGAATGTTTAGCGGCTTGTGGAACCGCGCCTGTACTTCAAGTGAATGAAGACTATTTCGAACAACTTAATGAGCCTAAATTAAATGATCTGATGGATAAAATTGATAAAGATTTAACTGCTGGTAAAAAAGAAATTGGCTGCAGCACAAGAGTGGAGAATGGTTATGTCTAATCTTGTAATTACCAAACACCTTCACGAAAAGGATTCGCAAAAGTTGGAGCAATATTTGCTTCATCAAGGCTACAAAGCAGCAGAAAAGGCCCTTACCACTATGACTGGCGAGCAAGTGGTTGACGAGGTTAAAAAATCAAACTTAAGAGGCCGAGGTGGTGCGGGCTTTCCCACCGGGATGAAATGGTCCTTTATGCCAAAGGATAATAAGAAGCCAAAGTATCTGGTTTGTAATGCTGATGAAGGTGAGCCCGGAACATTTAAGGACAGGCTCATCCTGACAAAAAACCCTCACGCCATGATTGAAGGAATGTTAATTGCCTCGCATGCTATTGGTTCTAATGTTGGTTATGTTTATATTCGCGGCGAATTTCATAAAGAAGCAAGAGTTCTTCAAGAGGCCATTTTAGAAGCTAGAAAGGCCGGTCATCTTGGTAAAAATATTTATGGGACCAATCACCATTTTGACATCTTTATTTACAAAGGCGCTGGTGCGTACATTTGCGGGGAAGAAACAGCCCTTCTCAATTCTTTAGAAGGGAAGCGGGGAGAACCTCGTTTAAAACCACCATTCCCCGCTCAAGTAGGTGCGTATGGGATGCCTTCTTGTGTAAACAACGTGGAAACATTTGCAGCCGTTCCATTTATCCTTAGGGAAGGGGCTCCGGCCTTTGCGGCCATGGGAACGGAAAAATCTGGTGGGACCAGATTGTTTTGTGTTTCTGGCCATGTTGAACGTCCAGGTGTTTATGAGCTACCTCTTACGATTTCATTGCGAGAATTGATTGACCATTGCGGTGGTGTTCGCGGTGGTAGAAAACTTAAGGCCGTCATTCCAGGTGGTGCATCGGCACCAATGCTTAGGGCGGATGAAATTGATGTAAAAATGGATTTTGATTCTTTGGCCAAGGCGGGAACGATGGCCGGCTCTGGTGGCGTTATTGTCATGGATGAAACTGTCTGCATTGTTGAAGCTGCCAGCGTTCTTCTTCGTTTTTATGAGCATGAGTCTTGCGGACAATGTAGCCAATGCCGTGAAGGCAGTCACTGGTTGGCCAGAATGTTCCACCGTATAGAAAATGGTAGCGGGACTGAGCAAGATTTAAATTTTATTTCAGAAATATGCGGCAATATGGCCGGTCAAACCATCTGTGCTTTTGCTGATGCTGTGACAGGACCAGCCTTATCTTCAATAAGAAAATTTAGGGCCGAATTTGAGGCCCATGTAAAGCAAGGGTGTTGTCCCTTAAAACCAAAACATACTCATGTAAATCATACGGTAGACAAGGGAACTGGAAGAGGAGCAAGCCATGCCTAGTAGTGGACCTAATACAGAAATAAGCAAAACTGAGAATGGATTAAATTATTGTTCAACGCGCGGACCGGCCATACAGCCCCAAGGTCCGGAGGCAAAACCTCTACCAAAAATTACCATTGATGGTAGTGTCATAGAGTTCATGCCCGGAGATACCATTATGCAGGCAGCTGAGCGTGCTAACGTCGCGGCTGATATTCCTCGCTATTGTTATCACCCAGGTCTGCCAATTGCTGGAACATGTCGTATGTGTACAGTTGAAGTTGAAAAAGCACCAAAGCTTATGACTTCTTGTTCTACACCTGCTGGCGATGGAATGGTTGTTCACACTCGGTCTGAAAAGGTTATGAAATCCCGCACTGGTGTTATGGAGTTTTTACTCACCAACCACCCACTTGATTGTCCCGTCTGTGATAAGGCTGGGGAATGCGAATTGCAAGATTACAATTATGAGTATGGTCCGGGAACGAGTCGTTTTGTTGAAGAAAAGAGAGTCTTTAAGGAAGCTACGACCAAAAACCTTTCGGATAAAATTGTTTTAAATATGAATCGTTGCGTTCACTGTGAAAGATGCGTGCGCTTTACTGATGATGTTACAAAGACAAACGACTTAGTAATGTTAAATAGAGGATGGAAAAAGGAGTTAGCGGCGACTGATGAGCAGCGTGGACTTTGGAATGATTACCAAGGATGTCTGACTGATTTCTGTCCCGTAGGCGCCTTAACATGGTCTGATTTCAGATTTGAAAAGCGTGTTTGGTTTTTAAGAAAAGATACATCGATATGTGATCGTTGCAGCAAGGGTTGTAACATAGAGGTTCATTCTGAAAAGGAAGTCGTTTATCGTTATCTTCCATTGTTTAATGAAAAGGTGAACGGCCATTGGATCTGTGACGAGGGTAGGGCTTCCCATAATTCAATTATGGATCCAGCTAGAGTTGTTGCTCCAATGGTTCGGCCAGAAGGCGGTCAAAAGCCAATGGCAACTAGCTGGGAAACCTTAGTTGTAGATGTAAAGAAGCATTTGAAGAATAGCAAAAAGGTATTGTTTTTAGTTGGCACTGACGCAACTAATGAAGAGGTTCAGACTATAAAATCTCAGGCCTCTAGATTGGCCAATCAGGTTGAACTACTCGCTTATAACGGTACACCTGGTATAAATTCGGGCAAAGATAATAAGCCTCTAGATCACCTCCTAAGGCAAAGTGATAAGACTCCAAATACGAGAGGAGTTGAAAATGCTGGTCTCAAAATTTGGGATGGGCGAGATAATCATGGCGCGGATTTGGTGATTTACTATCGTTGCGGTCGTGCCGGAGCACAGGTAATTCAATCAATCCCTATAATTTTATGGGGAGTATGGAACGACCAAGAAAGTAAAAAATATAACAACCTTGTTGCACTCATTCCTGGATTGGCCACCCAAGAAAAGGATGGGTCATACACAAATTGTGATGGGATCACTCAAAACTTTAAAATGGCGGTAAAGCACCGGGGTCTCGGTCTAAGTGTTAATAAAGTTTTTGAACTGATTTCTTAAGGACGCAATATGGAAAACCATTTTGACCTTCTAAGTTTGGATCCTGTTTTAGTAACAGCTATGTTAGCAAAAATTATTTTTGTTATTGCTGTTTGTCTTGGAGTCGTGCCCGTTCTCGTTTGGTTTGAACGAAGAGGTGCGGCGTGGATGCAAGGTCGCGTGGGACCGAATCGCGTGGGCCCTTTTGGTTTGCTTCAGCCCTTAGCTGATGTCATTAAGTTTTTCCTTAAAGAAGATTTTGTACCTGAAAAATCAGACAGGTTTTTTTATTACCTTGCTCCCATGGTGGCACTTTTAGCACCTCTTGGCGCTTTGACGGTTATTCCCTTTGGGTCTTTTGTGCAATTTGGGGATTATCAAATACCATTGCAAATAGCGAAGGTAGACACAGGGGTTATATTTATATTGGCCTTTGCAGGTCTTGAAGTTTACCCCATCATCGTTGCGGGTTGGGCATCCAACAATAAATATTCCGTTCTCGGTGCCCTTCGAGGATCTTCGCAGATCGTATCTTATGAAATTGCCATGGGGCTTTCACTTTTATCAATCTTGTTGGTTTATGGAACTTTTGATCCACAGGCCATGGTTGAGTATCAATCTGGAACTTTGGCAGGATTTCTTCCCAAATGGGGAGTGTTCCTAAATCCCATTGGCGCTTTCATTTTTTGGATTTCTACTTTTGCCGAAACAAATAGATTGCCCTTTGATTTACCAGAGGGGGAAGCTGAAATTGTTGCAGGCTATCACTTAGAGTATGGCTCCATGAAGTTCGCGCTATTCTTTATGGCCGAATATGTTGCCATGATTATGGCGTCGTCTCTTTTGGCTACGCTATTCTTTGGTGGGTACTCTCTTCTTCCAGGTATGGGGTCAGTTGTTCAGATTTTGGCAAGTGCGTTTGGATTTGGCGCTGCTGGGACTCAGAATTTAACCGCCTTGTTTCAGTTTATTTCTTTGTTTAGCAAAGTAGCTTTTTTCATGTTTGTCATGATTTGGATTCGCTGGACATTGCCACGGTTTCGTTTTGACCAATTAATGGACTTGGGATGGAAAATACTATTTCCTCTAAGTTTGATTAATATTTTGTTTGTGGGATGCCTCGTTTATTTCTTTAAGTTATAGGAGCTGGCATGGGAACAATTAATATTTCGCGCAAACATTCCCTAAAAGAAAAAATGTATATCATTGCAATTCTTCAGGGGATGGTTATTACCTTGAGGCGCTTTATTCAAGGATTTTTTCTGCGTCGACACTCGACGATTTTGTATCCAGAGCAAAAGCGTGATTACTCTGAACGATTTAGAGGGGCGCATTTCATTTCGATTGACCAAAATAAAACGGAAAATTGTACTGCCTGTTTTTTGTGTGAAACGGTTTGCCCGGCTGAATGTATTCACATTGTCGCCGAGGAAAGGGATGATGAGCAAAATACCTATGGCGTAAAAAAGGAAAAGAAACCTTTAAGTTTTGACATTGATGCCCTTCGCTGCTGCTTTTGTGGTTTTTGTGAAGAAGCATGTCCTAAAGATGCAATCAAATTGTCGCGCAATTATGAAATGGCCGTTTCCACTAGAGAAGAAGCCATTTATGATTTGGATTTTTTAAAACGGGAGATAAAAGGCCGTGGATAGTTTTAATTTATTGACTGGACTTATTTGCGGAGTCACTGCTGTATTGGCCCTCTTAATGCTCTTTTCTGAGCAACCTTTAAGCTGTGCACTTTCACTGTTAGGGGTTTTACTTGGTACTGCGGCGTTATACGGACTCATGGGAGAGCATTTTATCGCTACAGTGCAATTAGTTGTTTACGCCGGCGCGATTATGGTTCTTTTTATTTTTTCCATAATGCTATTGAATTTAAAACACCAAGCGGATCATTATAACAGTGGTAAGATTCGGTTGGTTGTCGCTGGTGTTCTTGGAATGGCCGTTTTTATTTTATTGACTGCCGCACTTATGGGATATTTTTCTTCAACCCCCCAAGAAGGTATTCGCGGCCAATTTGGTCGTGGTGAAATTCAACAGCTAGGTGGGAATTCACTAGTATTGTCTCACGCACTATTTACCCAACATTACATTTCATTTGAAATGATTTCCTTGGCCCTTTTGGTGGCCTTGGTTGGAGCTGTTGTGTTGGCTAAAAGAAAATTTGATTAGGAGAGGAAAGTCATGGATTTAAAAGTACAGGTGTTGGCCGCATTTTTGTTTGTTGTTGGATTGCTGATTATCCTGACCAAGAAGAATACAATAATTTTACTCATGGGAATTGAGTTGCTTTTAAATGCTGCCAATTTATCTTTGGTAGGGTTTTCAAATTATTTGGGCCATATAGATGGCCAGGTTCAAGTAATTTTCACCATAACTATTGCAGCGGCAGAGTCTGCGATAGGACTATCGATATTAGTAAACTTATATCGTAATTTCGGATCTATTAAGACTGATAAAGCAGTGACATTGAAAGGTTAGTTTAAGGAATAATCATGACCAATAATACTTCATTATTACTATGGATTTTACTTCTTCCTCTTTTTGGATTTTTCATCAATGGTTTGGCCATGCCTCTGATCCATGGTGGCTTTTCTAAGACCAAGGCTTCTTTAGCAGGAGCGATAGCGACAGCGTTTATTGGCTGCGCTTTTTTGCTTGGACTTGCGGCCTTTATGAAATTGGCCAGTGGTAGCGAAACCTACCTCTACCAAAATTCATTTGATTGGCTAAGAATTGGCAATCTATACATTCCTTTTGAGTTAAGAATGGATAAACTCAATGGAATTCTTGTTCTTATTATCACGGGCATTGGAAGTTTGATCCATTTATATTCAATCGGCTATATGTCGCATGAAGAAGGTGCTGCTCGTTATTTTTCTTATTTGAATTTATTTTGTTGTGCCATGCTGCTTTTAGTTCTCGGTAACAATTTGCCATTGCTTTTCTTTGGTTGGGAAGGTGTTGGATTGTGCTCGTACCTATTAATCGGATTTTGGTTTACTGATACAGAAAAGGCCAATGCTGGAAAGAAGGCGTTTATTGTAAATCGAATTGGTGACCTTGGATTTCTTATCGGCATGTTTTTAATTTTTAAACATTTTGGCACTCTTCGCCTGCATGAAATAAACGCCTCGCTTTCGACAGGTATGTTGTTAGAGGGCTCAGTCGCCACATTAATTTGTTTGGCCTTATTCGTCGGGGCGACTGGTAAATCGGCCCAACTTCCGCTCTATATTTGGCTTCCAGATGCCATGAGTGGCCCGACTCCGGTGTCCGCCCTAATTCACGCTGCCACCATGGTTACGGCCGGTGTCTATATGATTGCTAGGTTGAATCCATTATTTGAATTAAGTGCCGATGCACTTGCTGTTATTGCCAATGTCGGAGCCTTCACTGCCCTTTTTGCTGGCACGATTGCCATTGCCCAGACTGATATAAAAAAGGTTTTGGCCTATTCAACAGTGTCCCAGTTGGGTTTTATGTTTTTAGCTTGCGGTGTGGGGGCGTATCAAACCGCGGTTTTTCATTTAATGACGCACGCATTTTTTAAGGCCCTGCTTTTCTTGGGGTCGGGTTCTGTTATTCACGCATGTAGTGGTGAACAGGATATGACTAAAATGGGTGGACTTAAAAAATATTTGCCACACACCCATAACACAATGTTTGTGGGAGCGTTGGCGTTGTCCGGGATTCCTTTATTTTCAGGTTTCTTTTCGAAAGACGAAATACTTTATTCAACCATTGCACTACCTCATGGCCATGCCCATCTCCTGTTTATTGGTGTGATTACCGCTGCTTTGACTGCTATTTACAGTGGACGCATGATGGCCATGACATTTTATGGGCAAGAGAGACTCGATCACCACACTAAAGAGCATTTACATGAATCTGGTCCCTTGATGACCATTCCTCTCTACGTCTTAGCTTTGCTCGCTGCCTTTGGTGGTTTTTTAGGAGTCCCGCATTTAATCGGGGGCATTTTAGGTCATATGCCTCATGTTCTCTCGGGGTGGTTGGATTCAGTTATTCCTACTAAAGAATTACCACTTGTCGGAATTCAGCTTCCAATCCACGAAGCAGTCGTCATGATTGGATCCTCGATCGTCGCAGTTTCTTGCTTTTTATTTGGCGTCAAAACTTTTCAAAAGATATTTTTTATCGATCAGCTGTTTCCAGGACTCAAAAGAGTTCAAAAATTATTGGCCGGTAAATATTTTATAGATGAGTTGTACGGTCTTTTAATTGTGAGACCTCTCACTCGGATTGCGGATCTCTGTGCTGAAATTATAGATCGGGTAGTGATCGATGGATTTGTTTTGATGATAGGTCGAGGAACTCGTGATCTGGGCAAAAGGTTTCGAAGTCTTCAAACAGGTGATGTTCAAACTTACGCCTTGGCAACACTGTTTGGCCTTGTCGTGCTGCTTTGGTTAGCTACTAAATATATTTTTATGCAATAAATGATCAGATAAGGAATTGGTTTATGTTCAATAATTCTCACCTTCTTAGTTGGATTATTTTCACCCCGCTTCTGATGGGGATAGTGATGTTATTTTTCCCAAAATCCCTAGAGCGGTTTTATAGGTCTTGGGCCTTGATTGCCTCCTTAATCAATGTGGCCTTTTCCATTACTTTGTGGAGAGGATTTGAGGGGGCATCTGCCGAAATGCAATTTGTTGAGCAATATAGCTGGTTGCCAGATTTGGGTGTTTTCTACGCTTTGGGTGTGGATGGAATTTCTCTGCCCTTGGTTCTTTTAACCGCCCTAATTACTCCCCTGGCCCTCCTTGGTACTTGGCCTTCATCCGAAAATCCTCTCAAGAAGGAAAAGTTTTTTGTTTTGATGGTCCTTATGTTGCAATCGGGTATGTATGGCACCTTTTTGGCCAGTGACCTTTTTCTGTTTTATTTTTTCTGGGAAGTGGTTCTGATTCCAATGTTCTTTTTAATTGGCATCTGGGGTGGAGCGGACAGAGTTTATGCCACCATAAAATTTTTCCTCTATACGATGGTTGGATCACTTCTTATGTTAGTGGCCATTTTCTATTTGATCCAATATCACGCTGTCAGAAGTGGAGTCCCTTCTGCTCTTTTAAGCAATTTTAATTTTGGTGGATTTGCTTTTGACTCAACAACTCTGTGGTCGGCCTTAACTTCCGAGCAAGGGTTGCTATTTTTGGCCTTTACCTTGGCCTTTGTCATCAAAGTTCCAATGGTTCCTTTTCATACGTGGCTACCTGATGCTCACGTTCAAGCTCCAACTCTTGGCTCTGTATTCTTGGCCGCAGTATTGTTAAAAATGGGAACTTATGGATTGCTTAGAATCTCCCTTCCATTTTTTCCACAAGCGGCAGTCTATTTTGCTCCCTATTTTTATGCTTTGGGTGTGTTTGGAATTATTTATGGTGCTCTTTGTGCCATGGTACAGAAAGATTTTAAAAAATTGGTGGCCTACTCGTCAGTGTCGCACATGGGATACATCATTATTGGTCTATTTAGTTTTGATACTGTCGCCATGTCGGGTGCCCTATACCAGATGGTTAACCACGGAGTATCAGCAGCAGGCCTGTTTTTGATTGTTGGCTTTCTTTATGAAAGGCTTCATACAAGACAGCTTGATGATTTTGGTCAGTTAGCAAAGACCGTTCCATGGATGGCCATTGGATTTATGGTTGTAACCTTGTCCAGTGTGGCGCTTCCAGGCACGAACGGATTCGTAGGTGAGTACACTATTTTAATTGGCACTTTTCAGGTTGCGCCGACTGTTGCGTTCCTTGCGGGTACTGGGGTTATTTTGGGAGCCGTCTATGCACTTAAGGCCTACCAACTTGTAATGCTAGGTCCAGTTTCCAATAAATCAATCGATAGAAGTCACTTGCATGATTTAAACGGCAGAGAAATTTTGGCCATGGCTGGTTTGGCGATATTTATTTTTGGCATTGGTTTATTTCCTGATTTCTTTTTTGGGAAGTCTCGCATGGCCTTAGAAGCTTATACCAAGGCCTTACAAACCGTATTGCCATAGGAATATATAAAGAATTTTAAAAGAAAATTTGTTCTCGATTGGAGTATGCCTTATGAATGAATTAACCACTTTGTTTCAATATGTGCCGCTAGATTTTGGTCAACTAATGGCACTCATGCCTTTATGTTTTTTGGCCTTCCTATCCGTTCTTATATTGATTGCAGTGACATTTAAAAGTAATCATACTCAGGGAATTGGTGCCGGCCTTGGAATTTTTGGATTAAGTGTGGCCTTCATTCTTCTTTTAAAAGATTTTAATCTTCCGACGACAACTATTTTGAATGATATTCTGGTGTTTTCACCTTTGACTCGCGCCCTCTCTATGGTGGTTTGTTTAATAGGCGTGGTGTCTTATTTACTAGTGTATGCTGAGGCAAAAAAAGAAGGGTTTTTGCCGGAGATCTATGCGTTGCTTCTTTTGTCTATTCTAGGAATGTTTATCGTTGTTCATACTTCTCACTTGCTGCTGACTTTTATTGGAATTGAAATTATGTCCCTGGCCGT